>UMHH01031932.1_pt1 | contig 31451 bp, 28 predicted proteins | sample 1965491 | NCBI WGS metagenome assembly UMHH01 (sample SAMEA4836094, study PRJEB28245) | human gut metagenome | biome: gut microbiome; material: fecal sample | place: Denmark | collected 2008
CCACGGAGGTATCATCGGAGATTTCCGTTGGATAGCTTTGAATGGTGTAGGCTGGGAGGCAGGACCTTATGCAGATACCATTCCACATCTTGTATTCTGTGCATTTCAGATGATGTTTGCCATGATTACACCGGCACTGATTACCGGTTCCTTAGTAGGAAGAATGAAGTTTAAGGCACTGTTTCTCTTTGTAACACTATGGTCCTTTGTTGTATATTATCCACTGGCACATATGGTCTGGGGAGAAGGCGGACTTTTAGCAGAGATTGGCTCTGTTGACTTCGCAGGAGGAGATGTGGTACATATCAGTTCCGGAATCAGCGCACTGGTTCTGGCAATCATACTTGGAAGAAGACGTGGCTATGAGCAGGTAACTTATCGTATTCATAATATCCCGTTTGTTGTATTGGGAGCATCCCTTTTATGGTTTGGCTGGTTTGGATTTAATGCAGGAAGTGCACTGGCAGCCGATGGACTGGCAGCCCATGCATTTATGACATCTGCAATTTCTGCAGCAGCAGCCTTATTATCCTGGATGTTTATTGATGTTGTAAAAGAAGGAAAGCCAACCCTGGTAGGCGCATCCACCGGACTTGTAGTAGGACTTGTGGCAATTACACCGGGTGCAGGATTTGTTCCAATCTGGTCAGCATTTATTATCGGAGCTTTGGTCAGCCCGATTTGTTACTTCGGAGTTGCACTTATTAAGAAAAAACTGAAAATTGATGATGCGCTGGATGCATTTGGATGCCATGGAATCGGCGGTATCTGGGGTGGAATTGCTACCGGAATTTTTGCACAGAAATCCATTAACAGTACTGCAAAATGGGATGGTCTGGTGTTTGGAGATTACCGTCTTTTCCTGGCACAGCTGGAAGGAATTTTAATTACCATTGTAATTGCAGTGGTTGGTACCCTGCTTTGTGTAGCAGTGGTAAGAATCTTTACTCCGCTTCGTGTGAGCTTAAAAGAAGAACAGCTTGGACTGGATGTAACACAGCATGGAGAAAATGCTTACCCAAGCTTCAACGGATTAGACCAGTAGGATAGAAAAGGAGATAATCAGATATGATGATTAAAATAGATGCAATTGTGCGGGAAGAAAAATTCGAAGATGTAAAAGCAGCATTAAATGCCATCGGAGTCAACGGTATTACGGTATCGCAGGTTATGGGCTGTGGTGTGCAGAGAGGATATAAGGAAATCGTCCGGGGCATGGAAGTGGCAGTGCAGATGCTTCCGAAAATCAAATTTGAAATCGTAGTATCTTCCGAAGAATGGGAACAAAAGACCATCGAAGCCATTCAGAAGGCAGCCTTTACCGGAGAAGTCGGCGATGGCAAAATCTTCAGCTATGAGATTCGCTCCGCCCAGAAAATCCGTACCGGAGAGACCGGCTATGACGCATTACAGAGCAACGATTAAAGGAAGGATAGATTAAAAAAGTAATACAAAATTGATTAAATTTAGACCTTGACATTAAATTTAAAAGGGAGTAAAAACAATAATTAAATAATTCATATGAGGAGGAATTTGAAAATGAATGGTTTAGTTATTGTATTAATAGCCATCGTATTGTTGGCTGCCGGTTATTTACTTTATGGACGCTGGCTGGCTAAGAAATGGGGAATCGACCCGAAAGCTGAAACCCCTGCAGTAAAATATGAAGACGGAGAGGACTTTGTTCCTTCATCCAGATTTACCGTATTCTCACATCAGTTCTCATCTATCGCTGGTGCAGGCCCTGTAACGGGACCAATCCTTGCCAGTGTGTTCTGATGGGTACCTGTATTCTTATGGATAGTAGTTGGTGGATTGTTCTTCGGAGCAGTACAGGACTTCGGTGCTCTGTACGCATCAGTTAAGAATGAGGGAAAATCCATGGGTATGATTATTGAAAAGTACATCGGTAAGATGGGAAGAAAACTTTTCATGTTATTCTGCTGGTTATTTACCCTTTTGGTAATCGCAGCATTTACAGATATGGTTGCCGGAACCTTCAATGCATATCCGGCAGGTGATGGTAATGCTGTATATGCTAACGGTGCAGCAGCAACCGTTTCCATGTTATTTATTGGTGTTGCAGTTATCCTTGGTATTATCTTAAAGAAAGCACCAAAGATGAACGAAATCGTAAAAGGTATCGTTGCAATTGCATTAATCGTAGTAATGTTTGCAGTAGGTATGAAACTTCCAATCTATACCAATAAGACCATGTGGATCTACATTATCATGATTTACTTATTCTTGGCATCGGTACTTCCAATGTGGCTTTTGATGCAGCCAAGAGATTATATGACAACCTTTATGCTTCTTGGTATGATTATCGGTGCAGTTGTTGGTGTAGTAGTAGCACATCCTGCAATGCAGTTAAATGCATTTAACGGATTCGTTTTAACCGGAGCAGACGGAAGCAAATCTTATCTGTTCCCGACCTTATTTGTAACCATTGCCTGCGGTGCTGTTTCCGGATTCCACAGTCTGGTATCTTCTGAGACATCATCTAAGACCATCCGCAATGAAAAAGATATGCCTATGGTTGGTTATGGTGCAATGGTAGTAGAGTCATTACTTGGAATTATCGTATTGGTCGTTGTTGGTGCAGTAGCTGTAAATGGTACAAAACCAGATGGAACACCATTTGCAATCTTCTCATCCGGTGTTGCCGGTTTCCTTGAAATGTTAGGTGTACCAAATGATGTGGCAACTGTATTTATGACCATGTGTGTATCTGCATTAGCACTTACTTCACTGGATTCTGTAGCACGTATCGGAAGAATGTCCTTCCAGGAATTATTCTATGAGGATACAACAGACCCTGCAAAAATGGGTGGTGTCCGCAAAGTATTAACCAATAAATATTTTGCAACAATCGTAACCTTATTCTTTGGATACTTATTAACACTGGGCGGATACAACAATGTATGGCCGCTGTTTGGTTCCGCAAACCAGTTGCTTGCAGCACTTGTTCTGATTGCACTGGCTGTATTCTTAAAGACTACCGGACGTACCGGCTGGACGCTGTATGTACCAATGGTAAGCATGCTGGCAGTAACCTTTACTGCACTGGTTCAGAAATTCATTGCACTGGTAAGCAATGTAATGAATGGAACTGCAGTATTCTTAGTAGATGGTTTGCAGCTCATTGTTGCAGTTCTTCTGATGGTATTAGGTGTTATGGTAGCAGCAAGCTGCTTTACCAAACTATTAAAGACCAAAAAACAGGAAGAAGCATAAATTGAATAGAAATTAAATTGAAATTTTTAAATGGAAATTACATTTACTTCTTTTCAAATGGGGAAAAATAAGATACAATCTTGAGTTATGAGATAGTAAAGGAGCAAATGACGATGATTAAGGTAGTTAAATTTGGTGGAAGTTCACTTGCAAGTGCAACGCAGTTTGCAAAAGTAGGCAGGATTATCACATCAGACCCGGAACGCCGCTATGTTGTACCAAGTGCACCGGGAAAACGAAATTCCAAAGATACCAAGGTAACAGATATGTTATATGCATGTTATGCTCTGGCGGAAAATGATGAGGATTTCGATAAGGAATTAAAAAAGATTGCAGAACGTTATGATTCCATTATTAACGGATTGAACTTAAAGCTTTCTCTGAAAGATGAGTTTGAAGTAATTGAGAAGAACTTTGCAGCTAAGGCAGGTTCTGATTACGCAGCTTCCAGAGGCGAATATTTAAATGGTATTGTAATGGCGAACTATTTAGGCTATGAATTTGTGGATGCAGCAGAAGTAATTTTCTTTGATAAAGATGGTAACTTTGATGCAGACAAGACAGATAAAGTGTTGAGCAAACGTCTTTCCAAGGTTGAACGTGCTGTAGTTCCTGGATTTTATGGTTCCATGCCGGACGGAAGTGTTAAGACCTTCTCCAGAGGCGGCTCTGACATTACAGGATCTATTGTTGCAAAGGCTGTTCATGCTACAGCATATGAGAACTGGACTGATGTTTCCGGTTTCCTGATTGCAGACCCAAGAATTATTGACAATCCGGAACCAATTAAAGTAATTACATACCGTGAGTTAAGAGAGCTTTCCTACATGGGAGCAAGCGTATTACATGAAGATGCAGTATTCCCGGTCCGTAAAGCCGGTATTCCAATCAACATCCGTAATACCAATGCACCGGAAGATGAGGGAACATGGATTGTGGAAACAACCTGTCACCAGTCCAAATATACCATTACCGGTATTGCCGGAAAGAAAGGCTTCGTATCTGTAAATATTGATAAAGATATGATGAATTCAGAAGTTGGTTTTGGACGTAAAGTGCTTTCTGCATTTGAAGAAAACGGTATTAATTTTGAACATATGCCATCTGGTATTGATACCATGACCGTATTTGTACATCAGCCGGAATTTGAAGGCAAGGAACAGGCGGTTGTATCTGCAATTCACCGCCTTGCAAAGCCGGACAGCGTAGAATTAGAGTCTAACATTGCCCTGATTGCAGTTGTAGGACGCGGTATGCGTTCCACCAGAGGAACATCCGGAAGAATCTTCTCAGCACTGGCACATGCAAATGTCAATGTTAAGATGATTGACCAGGGGTCATCTGAGTTAAATATTATCATTGGAGTAAGTAATTCTGATTTTGAAAATGCCATCAAGGCAATTTACGATATTTTCGTAACAACGCAGTTATAAGAAAACTGAAGAAAATATATAAAGAAGATGTAGAAAAAGAGACCTGTTATTTGCAGGTCTTTTTTTACTTTACAGGAAATTGCTTTCCTGTAAAGTAAAAAACGCTCCGTGAGGATGCACACTGCGGCGCATAAAAATGTCTGGTAAATAAATTTAAGGAGTTTAATAAAAAGCAGGTGGAAAGTTGGAATATTTGTGGTAAAATAAAAGAAATATGCTGGAGGGAACATAATGGAAGAACTGGGTAATATTGCAGTCTTTTTAGCTGGATGGAATAGTGAATATCAGACCAGATTAATCAATGGTATTATTCGTAAGGCAAAGGAAGCAAACTATGCAATCTCTATTTTTTCCTGTCAGGCAGGGAGTGAGATTTCGGACAAGCATGTGCTTGGAGAAAATAAAATATATTCACTGGCTAATCTTTCGCGTTTTGATGGCGTAATTCTTGCAACCAATACAATTTGGGAGAAACCAACAAAAGAGGAAATTATTCGAAGAATACATCACGCTGGCATTCCTGCAGTAAGCTTTGAGGAAAAGGTAGAAGGCTTAAGCCTGATTGGAATAGATAATTATAAGGCAATGCGGGAGATGATAGAGCATGTTGACAGTCATGGCTATCATCCAATTCATTTTGTAGCTGCAAATGCAACAAATGAAGAGAGTAATATCCGCCAGAAGGCATTTGAAGATTTTGTGGAAGAAAAGAACTATTCAACAGAAGATTATGCGGTATGGCATGGGGATTTTTCCTTTGACAGTGGCGTACAGGTAGTGGATGCCATGGAAGAGGCTGGAAAGATACCACGGGCACTTTGCTGTGCCAATGATGAGATGGCATTAGGTGCCTGCAACCGTTTGAAACAGTTGGGATATCAGGTGCCACAGGACATAGCAGTAACAGGATTTGATGGCTCTTATGATACCCAGCGCTATATTCCGGGAATTACTACGGTAGCCAGACCAAAGGAGACACTGGGCTATACCGCTATGCAGTTACTTTTGCAGGAAATTGAGACAGGGAAGAAACAGGAGCTGATTTTATCTTCCCGTGTTGCAGTGCATGAAAGCTGTGGCTGTGTTTTAGAGGATAAAAAGCGCGTGGTATCTGCGATAGAAACGTTATACTTTGAAAAAAAAGAAAATGAAAAATATACTTATCAGATACGCAATATGGAAGATGAGATGATGGAGTGCGAATCATTGGAAGAATTAATCTTCTGTATCCGCCAGAATATTGGGAAGTTTACGACAGAGGATGTATATCTGTGCCTGAATAAGAGTATTTATTATGAGATGACCGGCCGTGGTAACAGCATTTTACGCAACCGCACAATTACCCTGGATTATGAAAACAAGATATACATAACCAAATTAAATAATGAGGACGGCATGCCGGAATTTTATTCTTTTACCAGTGAGCAGATGTTCCCGGCAATGTGGAATGGCAGAGGTTCAGGGGAATATCTCTATATGCCGGTTCATTTCAGGGATAATTGCCTGGGATATATGATACTGACCGGTACATTGGATACAAAACATATTCCGAATTATTATGTCTGGATTCGTAATATCAGTAATGCATTGGAAAAGTTAAAGAATGTATCAGAACTTCGGAATGCTGCCCGTAACATTGATAATATGGCAGTCCGCGACAGCCTGACAGGAGTTTATAACCGGATGGGAATCAACCGTTTTGTGGTAGATATGGTAAAACAGGCAAATACCAGCAGACGTCGATTGTTATTTATCTTTGCTGATATGGACGGGTTAAAGAAAATCAATGATGAGTTTGGTCATGAAGCGGGTGACCAGGCAATCTGCTTTGCAGCAGAGGCATTACAGGAGGCGTTCTGTGAAAAGGAACTGATTATCCGTTATGGAGGGGACGAATTCTTAGTGGTTTCTGATGCTTTATGCTGGGAACAGGCTGAAGAAAAGAAAGCTCAGATAACAGCCTTGTTAAAGCAGTGGCAGAGGGATGAGAAGCTGCCGTACCGTCTGTCTATGAGTATTGGTTATTACCAGAAGGAGCCGGATACCGAGGCATCCATGGAACAGTATATTAACTGGGCAGATGAGCGAATGTATGAGATGAAATGTAAGAACCGTGAGCAGCGAAAATAAATAATAAGTATAAAAAGCATGAAAGGCATTGGAGCAGAAAAATTTCCTGTTCCGATGCCTTTTTGACAGTTGCAATGCATCTGCAGGTTAAGCCATTTGATTTGCAGTTTTATAACGGTAAATCATTTCTGCATGCTGCTGTTCTTCCGTCTGGATATGGTTTAAAATCTGACGGACTTTTGGAGAAGCAAAGCTGAATAAATCGTTGTTGTATGCGGAAGATACATACTTTTCACTGGAAATGGAATCACTGCACAATAATGCATCATGCTTCTTGTCGGCATTTTCACTGGATGCATGGTAAGCGGCTTTTGGCTGATAGTTCTTCGGGGCAGCTATACCAACATCAGGCGTATCACCGGAAAGCAGACTGCTGATGGTGTCATAGTGTTCTGCTTCTTCTTTCTGAATGACCTCAAATAACTGTTTTAATTCAGGGTCTTTTGCTTCGCTGCTGTAAAAGGCATATTTGTCGCGGCAAAGTTCTTCCTGCTGTTTTAAATCATTTAACAGCAAAGTCTCTTGTTCGGTTAAAATCATTTTGTCATCACCTCATCCGTAATATAACCCTAAAGGAGCATTTTTATACAAATTATGCAAAAAAAAGATAGAATTATTGATTGCACTTGATAACTGTGCTATGCTAAAGTGTATTTAACCATTTAAATTGGAATCAAAAGAGAATAGGAGCGAACAAAAATGTTAGACCAGATTAACAACATTCTTGGTAAAATTGATAATTTTGTCTGGGGTGTACCACTTATTGTATTGATCCTTCTGGTGGGAATTTTTCTTACCATCCGCCTGAAGGGACTTCAGATTAGGAAATTACCATTAGCAGTAAAATATTTGTTTGAAAATGAAAAGAGTGGCGAATCCGGCGAAGTATCCAGTTTTGCAGCACTTTGCACTGCATTATCAGCAACCATAGGAACCGGAAATATTGTCGGAGTAGCAACTGCATTGGTAGAAGGTGGACCGGGTGCGTTATTCTGGATGTGGATAGCAGCACTGGTAGGAACTGCCACAAAATATAGTGAGTGTCTTCTGGCAATCAAGTACCGTGTGGTGGCAGAAGATGGTCATATCATCGGCGGCCCATTTTATTATATTGAAAAAGGAATGGGACCAAAGTGGAAATGGCTTGGAAAATTATTTGCCTTCTTTGGTGTAGGTGTAGGCTTATTTGGAATCGGAACCTTTACACAGATTAATGGTATTACCAGTGCAGTAAAGGGTTTCTTTGACCCGGATACCATCTGGACAGTTGACCTCTTTGGAAGAACTTATTCCTGGACTGTAATTATTGCAGGTATTATTCTTACCATCTGTGTGGCGCTTGTTATCATCGGTGGAATTAAGAGAATCTCTACAGTATCACAGGTCATTGTACCATTTATGGCACTGACTTATGTGGTAGTTGTATTAATTATTATTGTGATGCATATTACAGAGGTTCCAGCAGCATTTGCAACCATTATAAAGAGCGCCTTTGGATTTAAGGCGGTAGCCGGTGGTGCAATGGGAAGTATTATTGTAGCAATGCAGAAAGGTATTGCCCGTGGTATTTTCTCAAATGAAGCAGGACTTGGTAGTGCACCAATTGCGGCTGCAGCAGTCCAGACCGATTATCCGGTAAAACAGGGACTGGTTTCCATGCTTGGAACTGTAATTGATACACTGATTATCTGTACCATGACAGGTCTTGCAATCGTACTTACAGGTACATGGGACATGGGCTTGGAAGGTGTTGCCGTTACAACCAAGGCATTCCAGCTCGGACTTCCGTTCCCAAATCAGGTAGCATCCTTTATCCTGATGGTATGTCTGGTATTCTTTGCATTTACCACAATCTTAGGATGGGATTATTACAGTGAGCGCTGTCTGGAGTATCTGACCGGACATAAGAAGGCTGTTGTAAAGGCATACCGCTGGTTATACATCTTAGCGGTATTTATCGGACCGTTTATGACAGTATCTGCTGTATGGACCATTGCAGATATTTTCAACGGACTGATGGCTCTGCCGAACCTGATTGCAGTTACTGCATTGAGCGGTGTGGTTGTGGCTGAAACCAAAGTTTATATGGATGGATTAAAAAAAGATAAGATTCAACCATAGAAAGATAGGAAAAAGGGAATATTAGATGATCACTAATTAGGAGCAGGTACAGTGAGAAAGTTATTGCGTTTTTTAAAGGATTACAAAAAAGAGAGCATTTTAAGTCCATTATTTAAATTATTAGAGGCATCCTTTGAATTGTTTGTGCCTTTGGTTATGGCAGCAATCATTGATACCGGTATTGGCAATAAAGATGGCGGATTCATCTTGAAAATGTGTGGAATCTTGATTTTGCTGGCAATAGTGGGACTGACCTGTTCCATTACTGCACAGTATTTTGCGGCAAAAGCGGCAGTAGGTTTTGCAACTAAGGTACGTCATGCATTATTTGACCATATTCAGAAATTGTCCTATACAGAGATGGATACCGCAGGAACGGATACCATGATTACCAGAATGACCAGTGATATCAATCAGGCACAGTCCGGTGTCAATATGGTACTCCGTCTGTTTCTGCGTTCTCCTTTTATTGTATTTGGTGCCATGATTATGGCATTTACCATTGACGTAAAGGCAGCGCTTATCTTTGTGGTAACGATTCCTGTTTTATCCGTTGTGGTATTTGGAATTATGATAATTACAATTCCGTTGTTCCGCCGGGTGCAGGCATCTTTAGATAAAGTCCTTGGAGTAACAAGGGAGAATCTGACCGGAAGCCGTGTTATCCGTGCCTTTAATAAAGAGCAGGAAGAAATTGCAGATTTTGATGAGAGTAATGAGAGGCTGACGGATGTACAGCTCTTCGTAGGAAAAATTTCAGCATTGATGAATCCGCTTACCTATATTATCATCAACGTGGCACTGGTTATTCTTATCTGGACAGGTGCAATTCAGGTAAATATCGGAAAGATTTCACAGGGCGAAGTAGTAGCACTGGTAAACTATATGTCCCAGATTCTGGTGGAATTAGTAAAGCTTGCAAACCTGATTATTACGGTAACCAAGGCAATTGCCTGTGGAAACCGCGTGCAGAGTATTTTTGAGATGGAGACTTCCATGGTGGATGGAAATGGAAGCAAAAAGGAAGATACCGGATATACCGTAGAATTCCGCAATGTTTCCATGCGTTATAAAGGTGCAGGAGCAGATACCTTAACCGGCATTGATTTTAAAGCAAAGCCAGGAGATACCATTGGTATTATCGGTGGAACCGGTTCCGGGAAGTCCTCTGTGGTCAATCTGATTCCTCGTTTCTATGATGTCACGGAGGGACAGGTTATGGTAGATGGCATGGATGTCCGGGAATATAAGATTACGGATTTAAGAGATAAGATTGGTATTGTGCCGCAGAAAGCAGTGCTGTTTGCGGGAACCGTCCGAAGCAATCTTGCCTGGGGCAAAGAGGATGCGACGGAAGAAGAGATGCAGCAGGCGCTTTCCGTTGCACAGGCAGCAGAAGTTGTAGATAAGAAAGACGGTAAGCTGGATGCGGAAGTAGAACAGGGTGGAAAGAATTTCTCCGGTGGACAAAAGCAGCGTCTTACAATTGCCAGAGCACTGGTAAAACAGCCGGAAATCCTTATCATGGACGACAGCTCATCTGCACTGGATTATGCTACCGATGCTAAACTGCGTCAGGCAATTCATAATATGCCAAACCGTCCGACCGTATTTATCGTATCACAGCGTGCCGCATCCATTATGTATGCCGATAAGATTATCGTATTAGATGATGGAACTGTTGCAGGAACCGGCACCCATGAAGAGCTGTTAAAGGATTGCAGCGTATATCAGGAAATCTATTATTCGCAGTTTAAGAGGACGGAAGGAGGACACTGATATGAAAAAGGAATCAAGACAGAAGGAAACCCTTGGAAGAATCCTTAAGTATATGAAAAAGTACTGGTTATTCTTAGGTTTGTCCATTGCATTAGCGGTGATCAGTGTAATTTTAACCTTATACATTCCGATTCTTACCGGAGATGCCATTGATTATATCGTAGACAAAGGAAAAGTAGATTTTACTTATATTACACCAATCCTTAAGAAAATGGTGGTAGTCATTCTGATTACGGCAGTTGCCCAGTGGATTATGAATGTCTGCAACAATAAGATGACTTATAATATTGTCCGGGATATCCGTAAGGATGCTATCCGTAAAATAGAAATTCTTCCACTGAAATATTTAGATGCTCATTCCTATGGTGAAATAGTCAGTCGTGTAATTGCAGATGTAGACCAGTTCGCAGATGGACTTCTGATGGGTTTTACCCAGTTGTTTACCGGTGTGGTAACAATTATCGGAACCTTAGGCTTTATGTTAAGCGTAAATGTAAAAATCACCGCAGTGGTCGTATTTTTAACACCGTTGTCTTTTGTGGTAGCAGGATTTATTGCAAAGAAAACATTCTCCATGTTTAAGCTGCAGTCGGAGACAAGAGGAGAACAGACGGCTTTAATCGATGAAATGATTGGAAACCAGAAAATTGTCCAGGCATTTTCCCATGAAGATGAGGCGTTGGAAAGTTTTGATGAAATTAATGAAAGACTGGAAAAATATTCCCTTCGTGCCCTATTCTTTTCCAGCATTACCAATCCGAGTACCCGTTTTATCAATGCGTTAGTTTATGCAGGTGTTGGCGTGTTTGGCGCAGTTTCGGCTATCCATGGTGGAATCAGTGTTGGGCAGTTATCCTGTTTCTTAAGTTATGCAAATCAGTATACGAAGCCTTTTAATGAGATTTCCGGTGTCGTAACTGAGTTACAGAATGCACTGGCTTGTGCAGCAAGAGTATTTGAGCTGATTGATGAAGAGGCACAAGTACCGGATGCAGAAGATGCAGTGGTATTAGAGGAAGTAAAGGGAGATGTGGATTTAGAGCATGTTTACTTCTCTTATGAGCCGGGGCAGAAGCTGATTGAGGATTTTAATCTCCATGTCAATCCGGGTGAGCGTGTGGCAATTGTCGGACCGACCGGATGCGGTAAGACAACATTGATTAATCTTCTGATGCGGTTCTATGATGTCAACAGCGGAACCATCCGTGTCAGCGGCGTGCCGGTGAAAGATATGACAAGAAGCAGCCTGCGCAGCAGCTATGGTATGGTATTGCAGGAAACCTGGTTAAAGGAGGGAACCATTCGTGAGAACATCTGTATGGGAAAACCGGATGCTACCGATGAAGAAATCATGGAGGCAGCAAAAGCTTCCCATGCCCATAATTTTATCAAACGTCTGCCCAAGGGCTATGATACGGTAATTGCAGAGGACGGTGGCAATCTTTCCCAGGGACAGAAACAGCTTCTTTGCATTGCCAGAGTTATGCTTTGCCTGCCGCCAATGCTGATTTTGGATGAAGCAACTTCATCCATTGACACACGAACTGAGATGAAGATTCAGGAAGCTTTTGGCCGGATGATGAAGGGAAGAACCAGTTTTATCGTTGCCCATCGTCTGTCTACCATTGAAGAGGCAGACATTATTCTGGTTATGAAAGACGGACATATTATCGAACAGGGCAATCATGAAGAACTGCTTCAGAAGAATGGCTTCTATGCAGCCCTTTATAACAGTCAGTTCGTACAGTCATAGAATTGATTTATAGTGTTACATGTTGTAACAGCATTTCGTACGTTACCCCAAGTTCCGGATTAAAATTCCATGGAACGAGAGCTGCTTGGCAGCCGGGGTAACGTTTTTTGATGTCTAAAATGCATTCCATGGCGCCGATTACGGGAGAATCATTAAGGGAAGAAGTCCGTTCATTTCCAAAGAAAGCGTCTTTCCCGGTAGAAAGCAAAATGGTATCATTAACCCGTTTTACAATCTCATCGGTCTGGGAGGCAATATATTCCGTTACCCGTTCGTCCTGCCAGTGACAGGCTTCTGCAATGGTATCCCAGATCCACGCAGCCATATTATTAAGCTGGCTGTGAAGACCAAAAGCTACAGAATAATCAAAAGCATGGATGCCATAGCGTATGACATGCTTTTTTGCTTTCTCATAAGTCTGATGCAGAAATGCCAGTGCCGTACTGACCGGAAGCTCCGTATCGATGGAAGCACCAAAAAGCTTTTTCTGCTCAAAGAGTGTATCACAGAAATTCTCGTAGTCACTGCCGTATAAACCGGTAAGATTGCATTCGTCAAGGTGAATGGTAGGATAAGATTCCAGTTGATAACGTTTAAGAGCCTGTTTCATGGCAGGAAGATTATTATCAATTAAAGTAATCGATGAAAAGTGTCCGGCAAGGAGTGACAAGTCCCAGTCGTTACAGCAGCCAGCACCAAAGATAGCAAGAGTACTGTCAGCAGCAGTAGATGCAATCAGATAGTTGCTGATGGCATTGCGATACTCTGCCCAGTCTTCATAGGCGTGGGGCAGAAATTGTTTTTGCAAAAGGTCTTCGTAGAGTGACATGGGATACTCCTTTCGTTATGTGTATCAGAACGGTTGGTATAAATGTGGTTATTTTTGATGCTGAGAGGGAAAGAACATTTTCCAAGTATCTGCACGCAGCCACTCGGTAAATGCCTTTCCTACCACCACAACAGACCACATTTATACAAACTGGTTTGCTTCCTCATCATATTCGTAGTCGATGGCAGAAAGCTTGCTGCAGAGCTCATCTTTCGAAAGATTTAATGCAGAACAGAGTTCATTTAAGGTAGGGTAGAAGTCCCGAAGCTGCGTGTTGATGTAACTTAATAACATGACTGGGTCATTTGGTATATTCATGGTGTAATATCTCCTTTTATCATTGATTGCATAGGTGCTTGCGAAAGGGGGAGAGGATTTCCTGCAATAATATTACGCCGATTCACAGGGAAATTTCTTTTTCGATACAAAATACCACAATTCTAAAATGCATCTTTTGCTTGTTATTATTAAAACCGTCTTTCCAATGTTTGTCAGAATAGCAGCACGGTTCGTCGAAGTACAGATGCCTGATAAAGGCTGTTAGGGGCACTTGGAATTTCGTCTGGCAACAGGCAACGCTGGTACAGGGATGTACCAGCGAGGCACATTTGAACATGGATGTGAATTTGTGCCGGTTGCCAGATGAAATCAGAATTATGCCGAAATTCCTAGTGCCCCTTGCAGACATTATGTGGCATCCGCTTTTGACAGACAGTGCCGATATTCTGTCAAAGCAAGTGAAAAGACAGTTTATAATAAAGAAAAATGGACTACTAAGAACAGTTGGCATTTCACATCCAAAAAAATCAAACCTACATCGAATACCACAAAATTTCTTTATCCTTAAAAACTCTCCCCATTCGCAAGCACCTATGGATTATTCAGGTATATGCCCAATTTTAGTCTAAAATTTATCGGCTGACAACCTGAAATTAATATAGAAAATGATTTACATTACTGATTTATCATGGTAGTATACTAAAGTGATGGAAAAAGAACTTAATAAAAAGATATTACAAAAAGAGGAGGAACTCTATTATGAAGAAGAAAATGTTGACTGTTTTACTGGCAGCTGCAATGACCGTGTCACTGGCTGGCTGTGGAAGTAAGGATGCAGATAAGAAAGACAATGCATCTGTCCAGAATACTGAAAATGCAAAGAGCGACAATGGTTCAGACCGTACCCAGTTTGTTGTAGGATTTGACGCAGAATTTCCACCATATGGTTATATGGATGAGGATGGAGATTATACCGGATTTGACCTTGAACTGGCACAGGAAGTATGCGACCGTAACGGATGGGAACTGGTAAAGAAACCAATTAACTGGGATTCAAAAGATATGGAATTAGAGTCAGGTTCCATTGACTGTATCTGGAACGGATTTACCATGAACGGAAGAGAAGATGATTATACATTCTCTGATCCATATGTAGACAACAGTATTGTTGTAGTTGTTGCAAAAGATTCGGATATTAATAAATTATCAGATCTGGCAGGAAAAGTAGTAGACGTTCAGGCTGATTCTTCAGGACTTGCAGCATTACAGGGAGATGATGCAACCGATGAAAATAAAGAGCTGACTGCATCTTTTGCTGAACTTCAGCAGGTAGCTGATTACAATACTGCATTTATGAACTTGGAGTCCGGTGCTGTAGATGCAGTAGTATTGGATATCGGAGTAGCAAAATACCAGATGTCATCAAGAGGAGATGCTTTCCGTATGTTGGATGAACAGGTATCCAGCGAGCAGTATGCAATCGGATTTAAAAAAGGTAATACAGAGTTAAAAGACCAGGTTCAGAAGACCTTGGATGAGATGGTAAAAGATGGAACATTTACTACTATCGTAAATAACTACACAGATTATAATTTACCAGAAATGGTTTGCTTAGGAGAATAGATATGTCATTTATTGCTGTAGCACAGCAGCTGGGTTCCGGTATGCTGGCATCACTTTCTATATTTGTATTAACATTGGTATTTTCACTGCCGTTAGGACTTTTAGTGGCATTTGGAAGAAAGTCACGGATTAAGCCGGTGCAGTGGCTTGTAAAATTATACATATCCATTATGCGTGGAACTCCGCTGATGCTTCAGCTTCTGGTGGTGTATTTCGGACCATATTACTTATTTGGAATCCGAATCTCCAAAGAGTATAGCTTTTATGCAACAATCATTGGTTTCTCCATTAATTATGCGGCATATTTCGCAGAGATTTACCGTGCAGGAATCGAGGGAATCCCGGTAGGGCAGTATGAAGCAGCCAAAGTATTGGGATACTCTAAGGCACAGACCTTCTGTAAAATCATTTTCCCGCAGATGGTAAAACGCGTGGTGCCGCCGGTAACCAATGAAGTTATTACACTGGTAAAAGATACTTCCATGGCATTTGTACTGGCTTATGCAGAAATGTTTACCATTGCAAAACAGATTGCAGCCCGTGTCAGCAGCATCATGCCATTGTTTGTAGCAGGACTTTTCTACTACATCTTTAACTTTGTAGTGGCATTTATCATGGAACGAATTGAAAAGAAACTGAGTTATTATAAGTAAGGAGAGGAAAAGAATGAAGCTGTTAGAGATAAAGAATGTAAAGAAAAGCTTTGGGGCTGTAGATGTACTTCATGATATTTCACTCTCCGTGGAACAGGGTGAGGTTGTAGCAATTATCGGTCCTTCCGGTTCCGGTAAATCAACACTGCTGCGTTGTGCCACACTTCTTGAGACAATGGATGAAGGAGAACTGGTTTATCTCGGTGAGCATGCGGTGTCAACCGGTGCGGATGGAAAATCCCAGTATGTGGGAAACGCAGAATTAAAAAAGATTCAGGGATATTTCGGACTGGTATTTCAGAACTTTAATCTGTTTCCACATTATTCCGTGTTAAAGAATCTGATGGATGCACCGGTACATGTGCAGAAGCGGAATAAAGAAGAAGTAAAGAAAGAAGCAATGGAGCTTCTTGAAAAAATGGGGTTATCCGATAAGGCAGACTGCTATCCATGCCAGCTTTCTGGTGGACAGCAGCAGAGAGTTGCCATTGCAAGAGCGTTAGCACTTCATCCACAGATTTTATTCTTTGATGAGCCAACCTCCGCATTAGATCCGGAGCTTACCGGAGAAATCTTAAAAGTAATCCGTCAGCTGGCAAGTGAGCATATGACCATGGTAATTGTAACTCATGAGATGGCATTTGCCAGAGATGTGGCTGACCGTGTCATTTTTATGGATGGCGGTTATATTATTGAACAGGGTGACCCGAAGGAAGTAATCGAGCATCCGAAAGAAGAGAGAACAAAGCAGTTCCTGGCAAGATTTGCCCAGAATTAGGATTGGGTAAAACCGGGATTGCATTATTTATAAAGTCTGCTATAATTCGTCATAGGTATTTGCTTCAACGACCAATCAATATGTATGAGAACAAGCATAGGAGAAGCTATGAAGATAATTATAGTGGGCTGTGGTAATGTAGGTGCAACACTTGCAGAACAGCTTAGTAAAGAAAAACATGATATTACAGTAATTGATTGCAGACAGCAGGCTGTAGAGGCAGTGACCAATGTCTGTGATGTAATGGGAATTATTGGAAATGGTGCAAGTTTTAATGCACAGACAGATGCAGGGATTGCAGATGCAGACCTTATGATTGCAGTGACAGGTTCAGATGAACTGAATCTTTTATGCTGTCTGATCGCAAAAAAAGCAGGAGGCTGCCATACGATTGCAAGAGTCAGCAATCCTGTATACAGTAGAGAAATAGGTTTTATTAAAGAGGAATTAGGGTTGTCCATGATTATCAATCCACAGCTTGCAGCAGCACGCGAAATGGCGAGACTGCTGAAATTCCCTTCCGCGCTCAAAGTGGATTCATTTGCCAAGAGCCGGGTGGAATTAGTCAACTACCGGATTGAGGAGGACAACCCTCTTTGTAATATGCAGCTTAAGGATATGGGAAGCAGACTGCATTGTGACGTACTGATAGCAGTGGTTGAGCGTGGAGATGAAGTATATATTCCGGATGGTAATTTTGAGTTGAAAGCCAGGGATGAGATTTCTATTGTAGGGACACCGGCTAAAACCATTGAATTCTTTAAGAAACTGGGTGTGCCTACTTCTTCTGCGAGAGATGCACTGATTGTTGGTGGCGGAAGAACTTCTGTTTATCTTGCAAAGCAGCTTTTGGAAATGGGTATCCGTGTCAAAATTGTAGAGCGTGACGAAGAACGCTGCGAAGAATTAAATGAAATGGTTCCAAAGGCGATGATTATCTGTGGTGATGCAACAGATAAAGACCTTTTAATCGAAGAGGGATTGTTAGAGACAGAAGCCTTTGTGGCAACCACTAATTTTGATGAAGAGAATATCATGCTGGCATTGTTTGCAAAGAGTTTATCTTCTGCAAAACTGATTACTAAAGTTCATCGTATTTCTTATGATGATATTATTGACCAGTTAGATGTAGGAAGTATTATTTATCCGAAATTTATTACTTCCGAGAGTATTATCAAGTATGTACGTGCCATGAAAAACTCCATGGGAAGCAATATTGAGACATTGTACCGGCTGAATGATAACCGGGTAGAAGCACTGGAATTTTTAATTAAAGAGGGTTCTCCGGTGGTTGGAATTCCATTGCAGGATCTTCGCTTGAAACCTAAGATGCTGATTGGATGTATCACCCATAAAGGAAAAGTGACCATTCCAAAAGGACAGAGTGTAATTGAAGTGGGAGATACGGTAATTCTTGTTACCACGACGACAGGGTTACATGATATCCGGGATGCATTAAGGTAGGAGGCTTGTCATGAATTATTCCATGATTCGATACATATTAAGCAGTGTTATATGCTTCGTGGGAATCTTTCTTCTGCTTCCGGCAGCAACAGCAGGTATTTATCAGGAAAAGGAAGGCTTTTTATATCTGATTACCGGACTTGCCTGTATGCTGATTGGTTTTTTGGGCAGAAGAAGAAAACCGAAGAGCAGTGTATTTTATTCAAAAGAAGGATTTGCAGCAGTTGCATTAAGCTGGATAATCCTCAGTCTGATTGGCGCATTGCCCATGTATTTAACCGGAGAATTTCCATCTTATATTGATGCGTTATTTGAGACAATTTCCGGCTTTACGACAACAGGTTCAAGTATCTTAAGTGATGTAGAGACACTTTCCCGTGGAACAGCTTTCTGGCGTTGCTTTACCCACTGGATCGGTGGTATGGGTGTGCTGGTATTTATTATGGCAGTCATGCCCCTTTCCGACAGCTCCAGCATGCATCTGATGCGTGCAGAAAGCCCGGGACCAGCTGTTGGAAAACTGGTTCCAAAGGTAAAGACTACTGCAATGATTCTCTATGGAATCTATGTAGTCTTTACGGTGATTGAGATTATTGCGCTGTTAATAGCAGGAATGCCACTCTTTGATTCCATGACATTGACCTTTGGTACCGTGGGAACCGGTGGATTTGGACTATTGAACAGTAGTATAGCATCTTATAGTACAGCGGTGCAGATTATCATTACGGTATTTATGATTATCTGTTCCATTAATTTTACTGTATATTATATGTTTTTGATTAAGCGGCCGAAGGAAGCACTGATGTGTGAGGAAATGCGTTACTATCTTTTGATAGTATTCGGTTCGGCACTGCTTATTGCATTTAATATCAGAGCCAGCTTTGCTTCTTTTGGAAAAGCATTCCAGCAGGCAATCTTTCAGGTGGCATCTGTTATCAGTACTACAGGATTTGCCACGGCAGATTTTAATCTCTGGCCGGAATTTTCAAGAATGATTCTGGTGCTTTTAATGTTTGTCGGAGCCTGTGCCGGAAGTACCGGCGGTGGATTTAAGGTTTCTCGTCTCATTATTATGGTAAAATCTGTCCGCAATGAAATTATGTCTGTGACCCATCCGAGAAGTGTGCAGAAGGTACATATGGACGGAAGACGAATACCGGATAATGTGGTAAAGACTGTGTTATGCTATCTGGCAGGCTATGTTGTTATTCTTATCGTATCAGTGTTGTTAATCAGTCTTGATAATTTTGATATGACAACGAACTTTACAGCAGTTATGGCAACCTTTAATAATGTCGGACCGGGACTTAACAGGGTAGGACCGACCGGTAACTTTGGTGGGTTCAGTGTTTTATCCAAGCTGGTATTGATGTTTGACATGCTGGTTGGTCGATTGGAATTATACCCGATGTTAGTGATTTTTGCACCGGGTTTATGGCGGATTCATCCTCACCGCCATGTTGGCAAAGTTCAGTAAATCTTAATAAATAATAAGGAATCCCTCCTTTGTCTGTATGCTATAATGTGTTTGGAATAGCAGACAGGCAGGAGGGATTTTTATGAAAAACCGTATTCTTGTGGTGGATGATGAGAAGGAGATTGCAGACTTAGTAGAGATATATCTGGTAAGTGAGAAGTTTGACGTAATCAAGTGTTACGATGGAGATACAGCAATAGATGCAATAGAGCATGAGAAAATTGACCTTGCAATTTTGGATATTATGCTGCCGGGGATTAGTGGACTGGAGCTGTGCCGCCGGATTCGAAAAAAAGAGAATTATCCGGTTATTATGTTAACTGCAAAAGATTCCGAAGTGGATAAAGTAACCGGACTTACCATAGGAGCTGATGATTATGTGACAAAACCGTTTCTTCCGCTGGAACTGGTTGCAAGAGTGAAGGCACAGTTACGCCGTTATGAGCGCTATGGAGCAAGGACGGACCAGCCGGCAGAGAATATGTCTTTCGACGGTAATATAATAGAAAATACATCTGCAAATGGTTCATATGATGCGGCAGATGGAACTTATGCATCAAATCATGCAGGAACGGAATCGGATGATACTATTATATGCCGTGGAATTTTGTTAAAGAAATGTGCACATGAATGCTATCTGGATGGAGATGAGATTTCACTTACACCGACAGAATTTACGATTTTGCAGGCGTTGTGTGAAGCAAAAGGCAGGGTACTCAGTGCGGAAGAGCTGTTTCATATTATCTGGAAAGACGAATATTATAGCAAAAGCAACAATACCATAACCGTTCACATCCGGCATCTGCGGGAGAAACTTAAGGATACCGGTGAACGTCCAAAATACATTAAGACAGTATGGGGAGTGGGATATAAAATTGAAGGATGACAATAATAATAAAAAACTGGATTTTGCACCGGTAAGACGAAAAATATTTTCCCGGATTGTATTACTGATGGCAGGAGCTTTCTTTGGCATCTGGTTTCTCTACCAGTATGTGCTGCAGGGCAGATTTGCGGATGGAATTGTAAGGTTTCTTTATGATTTTACCAGCATGACTTATGAAGATGCGAGAGATTTCTATTGGCATAATATCGGAAATCACTTCGAACTGATTTTCTTTGGGGCAATTGCACTGGTATTCTGTCTGATGTTTTATTTCTTTTTAAATTCATTTACAAAATATTTTCAGGAAATCGATGACGGAATCAATGCATTGGTGCATCATGATGGCAGACAGATCCGCATGTCGAAGGAAATGGCTGCCATGGAAGAAAAGTTAAACAGCGTGAATGCAACTTTAAACCGGCAGCTTTATGATATTCAGATGGCAGAGAAGAAGAAGGATGAGCTGGTATTGTATCTTGCCCACGATATCCGGACACCGCTTACCTCTGTGATTGGGTATCTGAAATTATTAGAGGAGATGCCGGATATTTCAAAAGAGCAGCAGGATAAATTTATCCATGTCACCCTGGACAAAGCACTGAGACTGGAAGTTCTGGTGAATGAATTTTTTGACATTACCCGTTTTAACCGGCAGGATATTGAACTGGCAACGACAGAGATAGACCTTTATTATATGCTGATGCAGCTGTCGGATGAAGTCTACCCGCTTCTTGCACCGGAACATAAGAAAGTGGAAATACGGGCTGATGAAAACTGCAAAGTATATGGAGATGCAGATAAGCTGGCGCGGATTTTCAATAACATATTAAAAAATGCCATTGCCTACAGCAACCCGGACAGTACCATTGTTATTTCCGCATGGGAGGAGCCACCGGGAACCGTTATCCTGTTCAGTAATCAGGGGCAGACCATATCACCGGAAGAACAGCAGCGTATTTTTGACAAATTCTATCGGCGGGATGAAGCGAGACAGACCAACAGCGGAGGAGCGGGTCTGGGACTTGCCATCGCAAAAGAACTGGTGGATCTGCATGGAGGAACCATCCGTGTAATGAGTGAAAACGGCCGGACAACATTTAAGGTCTGCCTGCCGAGACGAAAAATGCCGACAGCTTAGAAACGCCGGTTGTATTTTTATGCGTATTATTTTATAATATTCGTTATGAGTAAAGAAGAAAAAAAGCTAAGACAACAAAATAAAGAGAAGATAAAGAAGGAGAAAGCCGCTGCCAAAGCAGAGAGCAAACAGGAAAAGCGGGCGGTCAAAGAGCAGAGCCGGCACGAAAAAGCCGCTTCAAAGGAACTAGAAAAGCAGGAGAAGCAGCAGCGGAAAGCAGAAGATAATAAGCGTCGTCATACCGATATCAAATGGGACCGGCTGGATAATACGGCACATCTTTTTCCGGTCATTGCAGGAGAAGCAATGAGCAATGTGTACCGGATTGCAGTTACCTTAAAGGAAGAGGTGCAGCCGGAGTATCTGCAGCAGGCACTGGATATCGTACTTCCAAAATTTCCGGGCTTTAACTTAAGACTGCGTCAGGGGATTTTCTGGTATTATTTTGAAGAAAATGGCAAAACTGCTCCAAGAGTACAGGAAGAAAGACATTTTCCATGCCGTTTTATCAGACAGAATAAGAACCACAGCTATCTTTTCCGGGTAACTTATTATAAATGCCGGATTAACCTTGAGGTTTTTCATGTACTGACAGATGGCATGGGCGGAATCAATTTCTTAAAGGAGCTGACCTATCAGTATTTAAGACTGGTGCATCCGGAACTGAAGGAGAAGCTGGGAGATAAGTTAAGCAGCGACACATCCATGAACCGTGAGGACAGCTTCCTTAAAAATTACAAGCACAGCTATGCCAAGGGATATAAGACAAAGAAAGCATATCTTATCAAAGGGGAAAAATTACGAACCGATGAATTTGGAGTGATTCATGGATTTGTAAAGATTCCGGCATTAAAAGAGGTATGTCATAAATATGGTGTCAGCATCAATGAGTATCTGGTTGCGGCATTTGCTTACAGCGTATATCGGGAATATCTGCATGGCATGCCGGACAAACGTCCGATTCGTGTAGCGGTTCCGGTGAATTTAAGACCATATTTTAATTCCATTACCACCAAGAACTTTTTTACGGTAGTATCTGCAGAGTTTGAACCGGTGGAGGATTCCTATACGTTTGAAGAAGTATTGAAGATTACTACAGAGAGTCTTCATCAACAGATTAATAAAGAGCATTTAGAGGAACTGTTTTCCTATAATGTTTCCAATGAAAAATTATTGGTTGCAAGAGCAGTACCGCTGTTTTTGAAAAATATTGCCATGCGTTATGTGTATACATCGGCAGCACTGGCAAATACATCAACCGTAACCAACATTGGAAATGTGAAAGTGGAAGAGGATTACCAGCCATATATCAAGATGTTTTATGCATTCCTTGCCATGTCAAAGGGACAGAATATCAAGGGAACGATTTGTTCCTATCAGGATACGCTGGCATTTACCTTTAGTTCTGTTTTAAAAGATACATCCCTGCAGCGTGGATTTTTCCGGAAACTGTCAGAGGATGGTCTGAATGTGGAAATAGAAAGTAATGGTGTGTATTATGAGTAAATGTAAGAACTGTAATGTGGAAATCTTAGATGACAGCCAGATCTGTCCGCTGTGCCACAGTGTATTAGAAGAGGGAGAAGAAGGACACAATACCTATCCGGATGCATGGATTCCCACCAGAAGATTAAAATTTGTGACAAATATTATATTCTTTCTGGTGTTATTAGGCAGTGTGGCAGCAGGCTATCTCAATTATATCTGGTATCAGGGAAAACTCTGGAGCCTGATTGCAATTGCAGGACTTTGGTATCTGTTCCTGATTTTCCGGCTGGATATTTTAAGCAATAATGGATATCGGACGAAAATTATAGCAACCACATTATCCGGAATTTTATATGTGATTCTGATTGACTGGATAGTGGGATTCCATGGCTGGTCGGTTAATTATGTGCTTCCGGCAGGCATTATGCTGTTAGATGCAGGTATTGTTCTGCTCATGATTATCAATTCCAGAAACTGGCAGAGTTATCTGATGTTCCAGTTGTTTGGAATTGTATGCAGCCTGATACCGCTGCTTTTGATAGCACTTCACATCGTGACCCATCCGGGTTTAAGTGAACTGGCATTTGGAATATCGGTATTTTTATTCCTCGGAACGCTGATTATCGGTGACCGCAGAGCCAGACTAGAGTTAAAGAGAAGATTTCATGTAAGGTGATTATGGAAGAAAGTAAGACGAGTGTACAGGGCAGAGTCATCCGTGACCTAATTGCCCATTTTGCAAGTGATAACTTGATAGGAAGAAAATTAAAGACCGGAGAGCTTCGTAAGAAAATGGTGGAACCGGCGTGGAAATGTCCGGACTGTTTTCTGATGCAGAAAATTAAGATGCCACAGTTTGAAATGGAACTTTTAACCTCCATGCAGAATCCGAGGGAAGATAAAGTGGTTCTGCAGCTGCATGGTGGCGGGTATATTGGAAAAATGCGAAATGCCTACCGCACCTTTGCCGGACTTTACAGCGAGGTGGGAAGAGGAATCAGTGTGCTGACCATCGATTACCGCGTGGCACCGGAGCATCCTTTCCCGGCAGCATTGGAAGATACGGTGGAAGCCTATGAATGGCTGCTAAGCTGTGGATTTAAGCCGGAACAGATTATTGTGGCAGGTGATTCTGCCGGAGGTGGACTGACATTGGCACTTTGCATGTACTTAAGGGATCATGGGAAAGCACTTCCCTGCGGACTGATTGCTATGTCTCCCTGGACAGATCTGACTGCCAGTGGTGAATCCTATGATACGAATTATGAGCGGGACCCTTTATTTGGAAATACAAGAGACAGTCTCATTTATAATAAGGATTATGTAGGAGACGCAGACGAAACGAATCCTTATATTTCACCGTTGTTTGGTGACTTCACAGGATTTCCGCCAATGCTGATTCAGGTAGGTTCTTACGAGATGCTTTTAAGTGATTCCACATCTGTAGCAGAAAAGGCAAAGAAGCAGGGCGTAAAAGTCCGCTTAAGCATTTACGAAGGAATGTTTCATGTATTTCAGATGGCAATGCTTATGATGCCAGAATCCAAGCGGGCATGGGCTGAAGTCGGCAAATTCATTGAGATGATTTCGGAATAAAAATCCGCTGTATCGGAAAAGACTGATTAAAATGTCTCAACCGGGACAGCGGATTTTGTATATGCAGGTAACTAACGTTTGTTAGTCAGGTGTGACACGTTCATATAATTTGGCAGCCCATTTTCATAGGAAATGGAAGTCTCGCCCTGAATCAGTGGGAGAAGATATGCTACCATTTCTTCGGTAACGTCATTTCCACGCTCGTTAATCCATGCTCTTGGAACGGATTTTGCTTCGTTCGCAATATTTTTGATTTCTGCATAACCGTATTCGATGGTATATGGTGCATTGGAAGTACGGTTCATGGTTACCATAGAAGCGGTAATACCCTGTTTTGCAAAAGCAACAGCATGTTCACCGGAAGCAACTGCTTCATTTAAATCGGTGGCAGAAGAAAGGTGGGCAGCGCAACGTTGTAATACATTTACTTCTACAGAACGGACTTTTACGTTGATATTGTCTTTAATCAGATATTCCAGCGCTTTACCGGCACCGCTTAACTGGCTGTGACCGAAGGTATCTTCCTTGCTTTCTCCGGCACAGATATAATTGCCTTCTGCATCATGAATTCCTTCAGATACCGCAATGATAATATTGTTGTGTTCCTCTAAGAGCGCACGCACATCCGTTAAGAACTCATCTTTATCAAAATTGCATTCCGGAAGATAAATAAGATGCGGTGCATCGCTGTATTCGTTTCTGGCAAGGGCGGAAGCGGCGGTCAGCCAGCCGGCATCGCGTCCCATAATTTCTACGATTGTTACACTCTTTACGGCATAGATAAATGTATCATGTGCAATTTCAAGTAAAGAAGACGCAATATATTTGGCTGCAGAGCCAAATCCCGGAGTGTGGTCTGTTACCATCAGGTCATTATCGATGGTCTTTGGAATACCAATAATGCGTACATTGCTTCCGATACGCTCGGCATATTCGGAAAGCTTTAATACGGTATCCATGGAATCATTTCCGCCGATATAGAAGAATGCACCGATATTCAGCTTTTCAAACTGCTTGAAAATATAGTTATAAGAAGAATCATCATCCATAAAATCCGGCAGCTTAAAACGGCAGGAACCAAGGTACATTGCCGGTGTGTGAATCAGACGCTCTAATGCATTATCGTCTGCTTCCATAATTTCGGAAAGGTTAAGATAATGTTCATTTAAAATACCTAAGATTCCATTTACGGAACCGTAAACAGTGCCATAGCAGTCGGCAGCACCTTTAATGACACCGGCAAGGCTTGCATTTATTGCAACGGTTGGTCCGCCGGACTGGGCAACCATGCAGTTTTGAATCGATGTATTCATAGTCAGACTCCTTTGTGATTTCAAAGATTTGTGTTAGGATATATAAGAAAGTTATAGTTACGATAAGAAAATATCCTACAAGAATAACTATATATGATAGAATCGGAAAAGGCAAGACTAATCCGGCGGGAGTGGAAAGAACCGGAAAAGAAAATAGAGGAAAGGCAAAAGAGATGGAAAATTGTATGCTCTGCCCAAGAGAATGTGGGGTAAATCGTAAAAAAGGTGAAATGGGAGTCTGCGGTCAGACAGCAGCTATAAAGGCTGCAAGAGCAGCACTTCATATGTGGGAAGAACCGTGCATTTCCGGGCGGAATGGCTCCGGAACGGTATTTTTCAGCGGCTGTAATTTAGGCTGTATCTTCTGCCAGAATCACAATATTGCCACAGGAAAAGCTGGAATTGAAATAAGTATAGAGCGGCTGGCAGAAATTTTCCTAGAATTGCAGGAAAAGGGTGCAAATAATATCAATCTGGTAACGGCAGGACATTTTGTACCACAGGTGGTTGGGGCACTGAAGATGGCAAAGCAGCAGGGACTTTATCTTCCGGTTGTTTATAATACCAGCTCCTATGAAAAGGTGGAAACACTTCGCCTGTTAGAGGGTTATGTGGATATTTATCTTCCTGATTTAAAATATGTTGACAGCGCAATCAGCAGCAGGTATTCCCATGCAGCGGACTATTTTACTTGTGCCAGTGCAGCGATTGCAGAAATGGTGCGGCAGGTAGGCGAGCCGGAATTTGTTTTCGAACGGGCAGCAGGCAAAGAAGGCAGCAGTGCAGAATTTCTGGCAGATGAGAAAAAGAAAATTTCGGAACAGCAGAATAATATGATATTTGACGCAGTAGAATATCAGGAACGCAGCGAAGCCGGGGAGTCTCTTCTGATGAGAAAAGGCGTCATTGTGCGCCATCTTGTTATGCCGGACTGTGTGGAAGATTCCAAGCGTGTGATATCTTATCTTCTTAAGACCTATGGCGGTCAGATTTTTATCAGCATTATGAATCAGTATACGCCGCTGCCACAGTGCAGGGAGTATCCGGAATTAAGCCGCCGGGTAACGGAAGCGGAATATGATGCGGTGGTGGATTATGCGATTGAACTTGGCATTGAAAATGGCTTCATCCAGGAAGGAGATGTGGCAGAGGAGAGCTTTATCCCGGAGTTTGATGGAGAAGGGATTGTACGGAAAGATGTAGATAGATAATTAAAAACAAACTTATTGAACATATGTTCTTCACATGGTATAATATTAATGTATAATTGAAAAAGAAAGCAGGATGTGTTTTCCGATTATTAGATGCCCTCTAGTTGGTAAAGGAGGGTGATGCCCTATGAACACAATGGAAGTTCTCACTTTGTTGCTAGTAATATTTGCGGCGCTATCTTACATAGATAATCATAATAATAAAAAGAAATAGCATCCCACTCGTCCAAAAGTAGATGCTATTTCAAAAATAGTTTTCACTGAGGGCAAATCGGAGCATATCCGATTACCTTTCTAAGTAGATTATACACTAGGGTACTTGGCTTTTCAAGTACCCTTTTTTACTTGCCATTCATTCGTAAGAAACTGCCGGTGGCAGGTCCTGTAGGTGCAAGTGGCGAGAAAAATCGCATAGTCAATATGTGTGATGCTTAGAAATTCCGAAGTTTATTATTAGTTTGATCAAGCAAATAGTCTATTGATACATTATAATAGTCCGCAAGTTTTATAAGAATATCGGTTGGAATATCACGTTTCCCCAATTCGTAATAAGAATACGCTACTTGACTACAGCTAAGAACTTGAGCCATCTGCTCTTGCGTTATATCTGAATCTTCACGTAAATCACGTATATGCTTGTAACGATGAATTGTAGTTGTCATTTAGTTACCTCTCTTGAATTTAATATACATAAAACAATTTGTTATATTGATTTTTAAAACAAAATGTTTTAAAATATAAATGATTAAGAAAAAGTGATGAATAGATTTGGAGAGAGGAAGAGAAAATGAAAAGAGAAATAGTTAAAAAAACTATGATGTTACTGGCAATATCAGGGATGATTTTTTCGGGCTGCGGAAAAGAAGAAAAAACATATGTGCCACAAAAGAAAACTGAAACCGAAATAAGCAAATCAGAAAATGACAGTGAGTTAGAAACGGAAACAGAGGGTATATCAGAAGGGAAAAATTATAAAATAACAACGGAATATGATTTGGAAGATTATGCATCAGGATATGTTATTGTTTCTAAAAATGATGGATTATTATACGGAGTAATTGACAAAGATGGCAATGAAGTTATTCCGGTTGAATATGACAACATCCAGCTTGTCAGGGGAGAAGAGGAGGAAAGTGATAAGGATGAAGTATATTTTGTGTGTGAATATGAAGGGGAAGAGGAAGTTTTAGATAGCAATGGACAGAAGATTCTGGATGGAAAAGTAGAGAGAGTTACACCTCATTTAGGAGAGATTAGTGCCGATTCGCCTTTTTTCTATGAACTGAATTATACATATTCTACAGATTATATGAATCAGGATATTTCGCTTAGATATTATGATATAAAAGGGGATATGCTATGTGATATTAATCTTCTTGAGATAGAGGATATTGACCGTGCAATGTATGATACCGTAGATTTAACGGTATTAAATACAGAGCTTATTTCTAATGACAGGATATTGGTTTGTATAGGTGGTGCATTGAAACCAAAAGATGAGTCAAGCGGCTTAGAAGCATATTACAATGTATCATTATACAATTTGAAGGGAGAAAGATTACAGGAATGGAATGAGCTGGCTACTCCAAGTGGCATGACAGTAGAAGATGACAATAGTTTTATCTTTGTAACAGTTGATTATTGGGCAGAAGGTTATCAGTATGAATTATATTCGATAGATGAAAATGGCAATTTGACAGATTTAGGGGATTTGGAGTCCCAGAATAAGTATAGTTTATCAAGTGCAGGACAAATTCAGGTGAATGAAGAAAGCTCAAGTAGTGAGAATTCTAGTGACTATACATTGGGGAAAAATGGAGAGTATAGATTATATCAAACAAATGATACATGGAAATTGGAAGATTCCAATGGGAATCCATTATATGACAAGCGTTATTTTGAGTGCTGGCATAAAGAAGACTGCTTTTTCCTGCTGAATGAAGATAATCAGATTTGTTTGATAAATAAAAATGGGCAGATGCTTGTAGATTATGGAACAATTACATGGAACGGAGAATATGGAATGTTTGGAGATTCTGAGATAACGGATGATAGCATTCGGTCAGATGGAAATAGTGTATGTTTTGAAGTTGCAGGGGATGACGAAAATATTTTGTACATCTTTTTCCCCGAGGAAGAAAAGTAGAAATTTTAGAATAATATTATATTACAAGATGATATCATCTTTAGGAGGTTAATATGGGAATTGGTGATACAAGCGTATTTTAGGTATATTTGGAAGGAGCATTCGGGAAACTGGATGCTCCTTTTTCGTCGGGCAAATTCACCCTAAATTCGCCCTAAATGATAAAAAATCTTGACATCTCCCGCAAAAGTTCTATAATACATTTTCGGTAATGCGAGGATGTAGAAAGATGAATAAAGAAAGAGACTATTTTTTTGATAATTTAAAAGCGGTATTGATATTCTTAGTTGTGCTGGGACATTTCCTGCTTCCAATCCATGGAGATAATCCGCTGGTGGTAGTGAAACGGCTCATCTATGTATTTCATATGCCGCTTTTTGTATTTATCTCCGGCTATTTTGCCAAGAAAATTTATAAAAATGGACAATATAATTTTAAGAAAATATTGTATCTGCTGAAAGCATATGTTGTGTTCGTTGTGGCAATTCAGGTGGTATATGCCATTGTGGGATTTGAAAAATTTACGGAGATAGATTTCTTTTCCCAGAGTGGTGCACCGTGGTATTTATTTGCAATGATTGTATGGTATCTGACGATACCGCTTGTCCGGAAATGCAAAGCGGTGCCGGTTCTTTTGCTTACGGTAGTGCTGGCATTAACAGCTGGCTATTTTAAAAATGTGGGGGACTTTTTATGTCTGTCACGAATTCTGGTATTTGGACCGTTTTTCTATCTGGGATATTTTCTGGAGCAGAAGACACTGGAAAAAGCATTGCAGCCAAAATTTCAGAGACTGGTGGTTCCATGCGCGGAGGCAATCTGTATCTTTATTCTGGCATATGGAGCAAGGTTGAAAGATTCCCTGGGAATGGTATATGAAAATATATCCTATTATGAACTGGAAGAAGTGTGGAAAGGACCGATGGTCCGCCTCTCCCTGATGATTGCAGCATTTCTTATTTCCTGGGCAATCATGTTTTTTATTACGAGAGGAAAGACAAGGTTGTCAGTAATTGGACAGAATACCATGCCGGTATATATGCTGCACCGGATTTTACGGGATATTCTGATGTTTGCCGGAATCTATGATTATCTGGGTGACTGGGGCTGGATAGCATTTTTTATCCTGCTGGGATTAAGCACCGGAATCGTATATGTGTTAAATAATTCACATGTTGTCAATCAGGTCAACCGGATACTGGCATTACATACGCCACAGTTGATCAGAAACTTAAAAAGGCAACGGGCACGTTAGTCTGGATGGAAGAGATTGATACCATTGGAATGATAAAGAGAGGTGGTCGTATGTCAGAGAATAGAAAAATTCGTGTTTTTTATCAGTTTAACGGATATGTCCAGGGTGTGGGATTCCGCTATCGCATGTCGCATCTGGCGGGGCATTTTGGTGTGACTGGCTGGGTGCGCAATGAATATGACGGCTCGGTACAGGCAGAATTGCAGGGACTGCCGGAAGAAATTGATATGATAATTCAAAGACTCTGCCAGGACCGTTACATCGAAATTCGCAGCATGGACAGAAAAGAACTTCCACTGGATGAGACGGAACGGGGCTTCCATGTAAAATATTAAAATGCAAAAAGCAGCTTCTGACATACTTTGTCAGGAGTCTTTTTACTTTACAGGAAATTGCTTTCCTATAAAGTAAAAACGCTCTGCGAGGATGCGCACTGCGGCGTATAAGGTAGATGTCGCAAGCGACCGCCGCAGGCGCGAGAATGTGCCAAGGTACATTCTTTGTTCAGAAAAGTTGCAAAAAATAGCAAGAAATAGTAAACTGTGGGATATGCGAGTATACTACTATGAAAATGAATTAGAGGATGAATTCAATGCATTTGACAGCTTTGCCATCCAGCTTGCCTTCGAACAGGCTAAATTGAAAAAGAAAAAGATGTACCGTGTAATCCGGGAAGGCAATTATACCGGATTTCCGGGATTTTACGGAGTGTTAATGCGCCATTGCAACACACTGCCGTTAAGCTCTAATTTTAAGACCATGGAGAAATTCATTGCTGCCGTAGACAGGGTATTAGAGAAAAATCAATTTGTACTTGTCTATCCGGAGCAGGGAATGTGGTGGAATTACCGGAAACCAAGAC
>UMHH01037793.1_pt1 | contig 31306 bp, 43 predicted proteins | sample 1965491 | NCBI WGS metagenome assembly UMHH01 (sample SAMEA4836094, study PRJEB28245) | human gut metagenome | biome: gut microbiome; material: fecal sample | place: Denmark | collected 2008
GTGGGCGTTGATGTCCGTCGGCCAGCTTAATGGATCGAGCCGGACGATGAGGTCCGTGCGGCGTTCGGGGGCGGCGGAATAGGTATGGTATTCTTGGGGGACGGTGAGCATAGGGGGACCTCCTTTCGGGATATAGCAAAAGCGCCTACCTTTATTAAGATAGACGCTTGCGCTATTCATTTGCTGTGCTCAAAATTGAACTCAGCTTGCGTACTTCACACGATAGTTCTTGCCCTTCGCCGCGATCGGGCGGGGGTTGCCGTGCTCGACCAGCCAGTTGCGCACCATGTCGAGCACCGGGGCCTTGTAGCGGTCGTAGTCGGCTGCGTGGCCGTTGCGGTCATAGGGCGCGTGGATAATCATTTGCTCCGGGATTGCGAGGGTGGAGACGATCGCGCCGACGGCCTGTGCATGGGGCTTACCGGAGGCTTCGGACAGGATGCCGAGCGCCGCGGCCATCTCGGTGAAGTCGTATGTAACTTCATGCACCTCCAGCGGCGGCGTGGGGAGCTTTAAGCCCTCGTTGCGGTAGAGATCGGTCAGGGCCAGCACCTTGTAGCTCGGCTGGATTCCGGCGCTGTCGTAAGCATCAATGAGCATCCGGGCGGAGCGGTTGGCGGCATTGAGCGCCATTGCGCGGGCGCGGAGCTTGCGGGATTCGTCGTCCAGAGAATAGCTGCCGGTTTTGCGGATCGTCGGTAATACATCATCAAAAACCCAGCGTTCAAAATCTTCAGCAGCGGGAAGCTGAGAATGAGTTATAAGCCGGTACACGTCGCCTTCGGGGATAAAAAGTAACTCTTGAAATCCTCCTGTGGTAGGGGTGCCCCGTTTTAGGGCACCCTTGCAATGCGCTGCAATCGCGTTCTGCGGCTTGGCATAGCCCAAAGCCCGCGCCACATCAGCACCGCAAAATAGCGGCTGACCTTCTTCCTCAACTACACGAACACTTCCAAAGTTCTCGTTTTCAAATACTTTTAATTCGTTCATGCTACATGCTCCTTTTTCTCATTTTGCGTTCCGTCTCCGTTTAGCCAGACCGCTTGCACCCACCGGTAAGCCCGTTCAAGCTGTGCCTCGGACATGTTGGCGCAGAGGTCGGAAATGTAACGGCGGTATTGCTCTGCTTTTGTCATTTGGTATTTCACCCTTTCATAATTAAGTCGTTACGCAGATTGTTTGTGATCTGCTTTATTTGAGTTCGCGCTGTTTAAATTAATGAGCATCTTCATGGCATCGGCGCAGCCCATAATGTAACCACGCTGAACATCATTACAGGGCGCGAACGCTTTTGCGAATTCTGTGAACGCGTCGATCTTATTTTGTGCAAGCATTTGTCTCACCTTCCTTTGTGTTTGACTTCTTTGCTCTGCAAATATAATAACTTGCTAAGCAAAGAATGTCAATACTATTTTGCAAATTATTCTTTACTAAGCAAAGATATTGTGCTATGATTGTCACAACATAATTACTTGGAAATTATAGGAGGCGCTATAAACTTTGAACGAAAGATTAAAAGAAGCGCGGAAAGCGCTAGATATCAGTCAGGAAGAATTTGCGTCAAGGATCGGGATGAAGGGAAGTTCTTTCTCGCTGCTGGAAAACGGAAAAAGAAATATAACGGATCGCGTTATCAGAGACGTTTGCCGCGAATTCAACGTCGATTATATTTGGCTTACTACCGGAAAAGGTGAGATGTTCGCAAGCGATGAGGTTGAGTTCGCACGCTTGGTCGACCGAGTAATGGACAACGAGGATGAATTCGTTCGCAGCTTTTTCAAGACATTTGCAAGCCTGAGCGCGGAGCAGTGGGAATTGTTAAAAGATATTGCCCGGAAGTTGAGCGAAAACAGCGCAAATAAAAACGACCCAGAATGAAATCTGGCATCGTTTTTACGGTCGTTCTTATATAGCACTGGGTGCCCGGGACTCCATATAGTACTGGGTGCCGGGGCTTTCTACTGCCTATATAGTATCGGATGGTCGGTATCTTAGCCCTATAGCATCGGGTGCGGGGGTCTTTTTCGCGCTTTGTGTAAGCCAAACGCTTGCAAAATCCTGTAAAATATGCTGTAATAAAGAAGCAGAGGCAGTAAGCGATTGGCTGTGTTTGCTGTCGCTCTCCGCGAGGGGAGCGTGGATTGAAATGCGCTGGCGTCGTTTATATTAGGTTGGCAATTGAAGTCAGGCTCCGCGAGGGCCTGTGGATTGAAATACGGATTGCCGAATGTTTTCCGTGCGCAAGTAGCTGTCAGGCTCCACGTGGGGCCTGTGGATTAAATCTTTACAAAATCTCCCTCTTGTGTTATTGTGAGAACTGTAATATAGAGGGAGGTTTTGTCATGTATTGTAAACATTGCGGTAAACAAATCGATGATGACGCTAAGTTTTGCCCGGAATGTGGAGGTGCCGTCGCTTCTCGTTCTACTGATGCAGATGTAAGCAATTTCGATCAATGGATTGACGTACAAGAAATATTGAATGCGTGTGGCGGCAATAAAATAGAGGCGGTAAAACAAGTGAAAGAGCTAACAGGGTTGAGCCTGTCTGAAGCTAAGGATTTGGTTGATAAACAGGGAAACGTTCTTTCCAAGCCTATAACGGTGAAAAATACACCTTGGCCCACATCAAAACCACAAAGCAAGCGCGAGCGCATTAAAGAGAACAAACAGAATGGCGTGGCCTGCTGTCCGAAATGCGGTTCGACGTCTCTTTCAGCCAATAAAAAAGGCTTTGGGATTGGAAAGGCGGTTGTGGGCGCGGCGCTGACTGGCGGGATCGGTCTCGTCGCAGGGAACATTGGCGCTAAAAAGGTTTGGGTTACCTGCTTAAATTGCGGGCATCGTTGGAAAATGTAAATTGCCGATATCTCCTCAAAGTTGAGGAGATATCTTTTTTTACCTCTCCACAAACGGCCACGAGATATCCTGATACAGTATCGGGATTTGTGTCACACGATCCGCAAGCTTGACAGTGTAGGTCAGATCACCGCTGTAAAACTGCCCCTCGCGGATCGTCCCCGTGCCCTCATCGTAGTATTTCAGGCGAAAAAAGTTTTTGCCCGCTCGCATTGCTTTGAGCCTGCGGAGCTGGGAGAGGGTCATTTCTGACCACTTCGCCGTGATCGACAGCTTTTCGGCCAGAAGCTCTTTGGTCATGTAAGCACCCGGCCCAACGGTGCGCTGCGCATCCGTCACAATCTGGCTGTCGGTGTATTGGATACTGGACATATCCGGCGGTTTGGGGAACGGTACGCCATCCACAGCGTAGATCATACATATCACACCTTTACTTTAATGTACCCGGCGCGGTTGCCCTCGCGGAAAACCGGTTTTGCAACCAGTCGGCCGACCTTCTGCCCATCCATGATCACATCGCCCATGATGGTGGCTTTCTTGCCGAGATTGCTGTTGTTAATCGCTCTCAGCACGTCGTTGTAGACGTTCCCGGTTTCCTCGCGCACGATCTGACGGATCAATCCCTCTGGGGCCTCCAGATTGCGGCCGTGTTTCTGGTCACCAAGGATAGCGGCGAATTGCTGATTGGGCGGGATGACAGCGCCTTGGGCGAGACGGGGGATTTGAACTTTTGGTATAACGGGGATGTCAAAGCCAAACTTTGACCCGCCACCAACCGGGAACCACTCCGGAATATCAAAGCTGAGCTTGTTTATTCCTTTAATCAAAAAGTTGATTCCGTTGACGAAGAAATTGATAAAAGATTCAACCATAGTAATCCATCCATTCACATAGCCCTTAAAGGCTTTTTTGATGAAGTCGAACGCCTTAGTAAATGCGCCTTTGATTCCGTCCCAGAGGCCAGTAAAAAAGTTTCCAATCGGCTCTGTGACATTTTTGTGAAACCAGTCTCCAGCCTTGTTCCAGGCTTCCTTGATTTTGTTCCAGCAGTCGAGAGCAACTGCTTTGATCTCGTCCCAATGCCGGATGCAGACTATAATAATTCCGATAATCGCGCCGATGGCAACGACTATGGCAGTCATTGGAAGCAACTGCAAATTAAGTCCATTCGCAAAAATGGAGGATACCGCCGATGCAACTTTAAATGCGGTTTTTACCGCTATAATGGCTCCTTTTACGGCAAGTATCGCTCCAGCAACGCCGCCGAGAATTATAGCAAAATCTTGGACCATCGTCTGATTCGATGATATCCAGTCGCCAATTGCTGTCAGCTTCTCGGCAAGCCATTTCAACACGGTCACGATTACGCCGCCCGTCCATGCAGCAATCGGCTGCAAAAAGTTATCCCATAACCATATCCCCAAAGGTTTGAGCGCATCAAGAACAGAGTTTAAAACCGCCAACGCTCCAGACAACACGTCAAGAAACGTAGGAACAGCGCTGCTAATTACCCAATTCGCAAAAGGTACAAATATCTCCTTATAGGCCCATTCGAGTGCCTCGAATAGTTTAGATGTGATCGGCTTCATTGCCTCTTTCAGTCTATCAAGGGAGCTTTTGAGATTATCTAAATTGATTTTTTGCAAGGGTTCGAACAGCGATCGCAGTTTGTTTACCGTGCTTTCCACGATCGGGCTGACCTTAACGTCGGCACCGATCTCTCCTGTCATCGCAGGCACTGATACCGCCGCTCCTGCGCCAGCCGCTATGCCGGTGCCTACTGCCCCAGCATCCGCCGCGCCGCGTTCCAGCACATTCAGCTGGTCAAAGGATGCCAGCGCGCCTTTCGCCTCTTTACCGGCTTTTTTCGTGGCTCCGGCGAGGGCGTTTTGCCCGTCGGCGGCAGCGTTGGAGGCGTCGGCTACATTTCCCACTGCGGCGGCAGAAGCATTGGCCTGCGCCTGCTGCTTCCCAAAAATTGCCCCTGTGATCGCAGTAAACGTCTGCGCCCACTGGATGAGCACACCCATCATCTGGTTTAGAAATTTCAGGGCAGGGGTGAGCACTTGGATCAACCCCTGGCCGATGATGCCGAGGAATTGCTTCCATTGCTCGGAGAGGATGCGGGTTTGGTTTGCCCAGCTGTCCTGCGTCTTGACGAAATCCCCGGCGGCCAGCCGCGTCTGGTTCATGACGTACTGATAACGCAGCATGACCTGTTCGGACTGCGTCATCTGCTGCGTGGTTTTGCCGAAGCCGTTGGCAAGGGCGTAGGCATCAAGATTCGTCTGCGTCATCACGACGCCGATCTGTTTGAGGCTTTCGGTCTCGCCCGTCCAGATGCTTTTCAGCATCGTGTCACTTTCGTCAATTGATTTGTTGTAAAACGACGAAATATCTGCTGCGCGTTCGGCGGTCCGCATCGCCATGTCAGCGGCGCCCTGGCCGTTAAGCCCCATGCCGGCGTTCATGGCCATATAAGTGGAGGCCATACGCTTGGCGGCGAGTTCGCTCATGCCAAACTGTTTGATGGAGTTCTTCGCCCAGGCATCAACCTGTGAGGACATCGTTCCAAACGCGGTTTCCACAACGTTTTGAACTTCAGTTAAATCGCTGGCAATCTGCACCGCCTGCTTGCCAAACGCAACGAGCGATGCGACGCCGAAAGCGACGCCTACTGCCCCGGCCAGTTTTTTCAGGGAGCCAGTGATTGCGTTCAGGCCTTGGTTGAAGCCCTTGCTGTCAATTTTGGTGTTAATGCGTATGCTGCCATCGTATCCTGTCGCCAATGAGTTCACCTCCATAGGTTACTCATCGGCACAGAGGCACTACTTGAGTATTTTTAGATTGCGTTTTACGGGTTTCGGTCTACTGGATTGAGCTTTTCCTCCGGCAATTTGATCTCAAAAATTTTCCCGCAGTGTCGCGCCTTGCATTTAACCCAAAGGCCGCGGCACCGCGCATCGGGCGAGCAAAAAACCGGCTGTTCGTGCCCACAAAACGGGCACTTTACCTTTTCCAATCTCATCACCTCTCATTCCCCGCGCAGCTGCCGCATGAACTCATCTTCCTCCGGACTCTTCGGCTGCGGCAGCGCAACCTTTCGCCGCATGGCTGCATATGCTCGCTTTGTCTCTTTATCCATCTTGGATAGATCTGCGCTGCGAATATCCACCACGCGGGTAAACGCGCATTCGCCGAGGTCGCCCAGCAGGGAGAGGAAGCGGAACCAGTGCATTTCAACCTGGTCAAGCTCGACGCCATAGGCCCGCCTGAAGCCAGAGTAGAGCCGCGCGGCGTCATAGTCAAACGAAAAATACCGGATGCCGTCATCCTCAACGGATACGGCTCCGGCATCTTCTTCGTTCTGTGGGGCCATTGCTGCGGCATTTAAAAACCACCGCAGCCCGGCGTATGCGATATCCGCCGGCGGAATCCCGTTCCCGTAGAGCAGGCTGAGGGCGATGCCGATCCGCTCATACGGTTCCAGTTCCTCATCCTCCAGCGCCTGTGAAATCTGGATGCCGATGCGGTAATCCGTGCGGATGAGATAGCCCTCATACTCGGTGGGCAGGGCGTCGAGCAGCAGGTTAAACATTGCCCTTGCGCGCCGGATTGTATTTCTTCTGGAGTTTCTTGGCGCGCTCCTTACCGTACTTCTCAAAATACGGCGTAATCTGGGTCAGGAAATCTCCATACAGTTCAACGCCCGGTACGATATCTCCGAACACCTTGCGGCAGGTATTCGCCCCGAAGAGGGCGTCGATCTGCTCCTTGAAATAGGTGTGAAATTCGAGGTTTAGCTGCGCGGTGGCCCGCATTCGCTCGTATTCCGTCAGATCCGTGTTGGCGTCAATCGCCTCGGCTCTAGCGCGGTATTCTGGCTCCTTCTCTTGGAAATCGTCGGCCATCGCAAAGAACCGGGTAGGGAGAGACTGATCGGCGAAGTTCAGCGTGATGTATTCGCCTTCGTCGTTTACCTCAATACGCTTGGCACCGGTATCAATGCGGATAGAATCAATCTTCTTTTCAGGTACTCTGGCATTCATACGAATCCTCCTTACCCCAGTGAAACGGATTCACCGGCCGTAAATGTTTGATTTGACGGGTCAAATGTCCCGTGGGTGCGGGGACCGCACCAGTGTAGCGTGCAGGGCAGGTTTACGCCCTTTGTCCCACCTCCGAAGTCGGTCAGTTCTACTACTGCTTTCTGTTCCCAGGCAACATATTTGCTTTCCCCAGTGGTCTTGTACGCCTTGACCACCAGGAAGGTCGCCTGCGCGTCGTCGAGGATCTTCTCTTTCTCCTCCACTTCGTCCAGCCACTGAGAAAATTTGCTGTCTCCCGTGACATAGATCGGATCAAGTTCAGTCGTCTTTTCGTACTGGTCAAGCGTGGTTTCGGCATTCCCGAGGATATCTACTACGGTTTCTACGTTTGCAGACTGGCTGATTCCGGCTTCCTCGATGCCTTTGCCGATGATCTCATAGGCCGGAGAGCCGTCACCTGGGACCTTAAAGAAAAACATCAGTGTTTTGCGCTGAGCCCTTCCGGCTGCATAGGTTGCTGCCATCATGAACCACTCCTTTCATAGCGTTTTAGATAGTTAATTTTGATCTGAATTTGATAAAGCCCTGTCTGGCCGTCCTCGGCCAGCTCGAACAGCATGCCGTTCTGGGCGGAGATTTCCTCTGTGTCCGGGCCGTCGCCGAATTTCGGCGTAAGCCCCGCAGCCTGCTGCTCTTCAACCCACTGCTGAAAATCATCGAGGAACGTTGTGTTTTCGAGCCGGATCACATCATCTACTGTCCAGTTCCGGGCATAAAGGGCTAGGTTGTATTGTTTGTAAACAGTCCGGTTGCCGAGGACGTCCTCAGAGACCTCGACAACCGAACTGCCTGTCGGTGCAAGCCCGTAGTTCCCGGGCGCGCTATCCGTCCAGTCAATGTGCTGCCCGCCAGTGAAATCCGTGAGATAGGGACAGCCGTTGAGCCATTCCTGCACAGCGCGTATAATGGATGTCATTTAACCGCCTCCTGCTATTTTTTTTGCCCCCGCAATAATCTCCTTGCCGTGATCTGTTTTCATGCGCTCAAACCACTGCGGTCCGCGCAATGCACCTGTAGAACTGCCCGGCTTGCGGGGAGAATAGTATTGCTTTTGCGCATAGGGCGCGATATAGCATACTTCCCCGCTGCCGACATCCGTGCCGAGCTGCCCGGATTTCAACAGCATGCTGGTGCGCAGTGGCACGTAGGGGGCGGAGAGGCGAAGGACTGAAAGATCTACAAATTTTTGCGCCCTGGAATATTGCTGGTTTCTTTTCGGAGCGAAATTCGGGTTCCAAACCAGCTTACAGGTTGTTCCGTCCTTTGTTTTGATGATCGCTCCTCGCGGGGTTGCGATCCGGTCTGTCATTTTGCATACACCTCCCAGTGTTGCATGCCCGGGCTGCCGAAGTCATATCGGGCCGCGCTTGTGATCGTCAGGGCGGCCCCTTGCGTCACCAACTCCCGGATGGGGTGATCGTCCGACGGATAAAACGCACAGTTTCCGCGCACCAGATAGCCCTTGGCGCCAACCAAGTCGGCGGCAGACAACGGCAGGAATGCCCGCACGTTGTCCACCGCCGTACTGCCGGTTTTATTGATGTTCTGGCCGCGGGTATCCTCCCAGTGACAAGCCGGGCAATACACACGGCGGTATACCCTGCCGTCCTCCGTGAGGTATAGGGTGCAGTCCGTGTTGGTCAGCATCCATACACCCCCGCATAGCGCAGCGGATCCGACCGGGGAATCCAGAGATCGGCAGCCTCCAGCAATTCGGCTTCGTATCGTTCGCTGGAGGCCGCCGCGTCCTCATAAGTGACGGACTGACCGCCGACGGATTCGGCTTTGATCCCCACTGGATTTGCCGTCTGTGTTTCCTCGTGCCGGTGCATCACTTCGGCTACCGCACATGCCGCCATGCGCACCGTGTCCGTTACGACAGCGCCATTCCTCAGGCGGTTATAGGTAAGCCGGTCGAGATACGCATCCGCATGACGGGAGATACGCGGCCAATCGAGAGGCGGGATACCCTCCCCGCCATAGGCCTCCACGTAAAACACATAATCGGCGTACATAAGCGCCCTCCTTTAAGTGGAGACAGGCAGCGTGATGGTCTGCGTAACGGCGGAGGCGGCTACGGTCACCGTTGCATGCTGCGTCGTATAACCGGATTTGCTGATTTTCACGGGGTAGCTGCCCGCGCGCAGGTTAAATTCTGCTGTTCCGTCCGCTCCGGTCTTTTTCCGGCTACCATTTACATTGATGGTCACGCCTTCGACAGCGGCCGGTTCTTCCTGGTTATCCTTGACCGTAAACGTGACCTTTTGCGCCGTGTAAGGCGTAGATGCTTCGATGTACGCAAAGGGGACGGTCAAGCGGTTCTCGTCCATGCGGGTGGCCGGGTTCGGCAACGCCCAGCCCATGCGGAATACAACGCGGATTGCGATCATGTCCTGCTGGGCCAGGGAGTAAAGGACCAGTTTTGTGTCCGGGTCGACGATCGTCGCCTGATCGAGAATTTTGACGGTGACGTCCTGCCGGATCGAATAAACAGCCTGCGAGAAGTCACCTGCCACCATCTGTGCGACAGAGGTATCAAAGGAACCATTAAGCGGGAACTGCATGTCAACGCCGTCCAGGGCATATGGCGTTGCGCCCTGCATATCCGTCTTGAACAGTGGGCGGCCATCGTTGTCCTTCAAACCGCGTAGCGCGGCGCGTGTCTGCATGGAGGCGATAATCCCGGTCGCCATCCGGCCAGACGATTCAATCTTTGAAAAAAGACCGTCCGCGCCCAACAAGGTATCGTAGGTGATTCCGCCAGGAACATTGTTCCCGGCCTGCCGGGCCAGTGTGATGATGTCATTTTGCCACTCGGAGGGGCGGTTGACGCCAAAAATCGTGGCGCTGTCCACACGCTGTCCGATTGCCTCGTTGATGCGCGGCGTGACCTCGCCGATGATATCAAAGCTTGCATCGTCGAGCACCGCCTCCGGGATCGGCACGATGACGGCCAGCTCCGCGGCGGTAAGATAGACATTATCCCAAGCCTGCTGGCTGGTCTGCTTGTGCCCGGTGTCTCCGTTGACCCAGTAGGCCATCGGGAGCATATCGAGCACGGGGATGCGCGTCTGCTTGCTTGTCATATTCGGCAGCTTGCGCGCCATAGAAAGAAATACGGATTGCTTCGGCGCATCCTGGAAGATTGTGTTAACAACCTGCTCCTGAATAAGCGCCTCGGCTTCGGTTCTGTTGATAGGCATAAAATTACTCCTTTCCAAATACCGCCCTCAGAGCGGCGTTCGCACGGTCCTTCCTGTTGTCCATGTTTTGAGTAGGACCCTTTGTGCTCCTTGAAAATTGCGGGGGTGTCTTACGCACGGCAGGGAAATCCTTCGCGGCCGCTTCAGCCGCCTCTTTCAGTCCCGTTACCGTGCCATCTTCAGAGACTTTGACGTTCGACAGGTCAATCAGTTTTTCCAGCAGCTTGTGATCGTACCCCTCCAGGGTACGCATTTCCGCGCCGATCAGGCGCTTGTTTGCCGCCTCCAGGGCGGCGGACTGCTGCTTTGTCTGATTTTGCTGGTATGCGCTTAAGCGCGCGTTCAGGTCGCCCAGTTCTTCGCCATCTTTTAGACCTAGCACGGTACGCAGGGCGCCCTCGTAGGACTTGGCGCGCGTGCGGTAATTGGCAGATTCCCCGCGCAGGGCGGAGACATAATCCTCCGAGTAGGTCTTTCCGGCGGCGAGGGCCGGTTCACTTGTGGGTACCGAATCACCGGGCTCTGCAAAAAGCTGTAGGTTCATTGGTTTCAGCATCTGGCTGTTCCTCCTTTGCGGTTCTTCCGCATATATAAAAAGCGCTGCCGCCTGGGCAACGCTTTTTGACTGATTTGATTTTGCGTATAAAAATACCGCCTTGCGATTGCAAAGCGGTTTAGTTTAGTTTAGTTTGTTCGCACGCTCGTGTTTATGACGCGGGAAAGCGTGTTTTCTGCATCATCCTCTACGATCTCCCACCGGCCGCCCGGGGCGCTCCCGTCCATCGGCCTCGGGTTAATGGGGGAATATAAATAATCCTCCCCGCTGTCATCCACGATCCGGAGGAGCCCCGGATATTCCAATCCAAGACACTCATACACCCGGCCATTGGTTAAAGAATCTACGCCAAAACTTTCTCCGACATATTTCAATTTCATTTTCGCTTCACCCTCTTTACTTTCGGATCATACTGCTTTTTATCGTACTCGTACCAGTGCACCTCATAGGTATTATATTCTGATTCTATTATACCGGTTTTCTTTTCCCATTTCCAGTCCTCTCCCCCATATTTCTGCGATAGCTGTTTCGCCACGCGGAGATTTGTGGATGAATGGTAACCGGCAATGATGTGCACTTGTTTGAGTTCGCTGCCCTTTGGGATAATACCTGTATTGTCCGCTGACTGGTATCTGACGGTATCCTTTAGTTTCGTATTTTCAACGGCCAAAACTTTAGGAGATTGAGGCTTAATGTTCTTTATGTATTCCTGCCGTTCCTTGTTTCGCTTCACCGCATGTACGGCCTTTTGCGCCTGACTACGGCCAAAACCGCGTGTCTGGACGCGAGGGGGATCATTTTGAAGCCCTGTTTTCCGCAGGAATTCCTTTAAAATCGCCTCCTGCTTTTTCAAACGAACGGAAGCGCCATTAAAATCCACGCGTAGAGCGTTGCGCAGTTCATCCGTTTCTGCCGCCTCGATTCCTTCGTCAAAGCCTGCCAATTCTCGTTTTGTTGCTCGGATCCGGCTCTCCATTTCTCGTTGTTTCTGCGTGGCGTCGTACAGCGGGATTTTTTTACCGTCCAATTCGACGCTAGCGTTGTTCATTTGCTCGATCTCGCTGCGCGGGTATGCGGATTCCGACAGCCCCTCGAAGAAAGGAAACCAGTCATGCCGGCAGTTCCAGCCTTTGAATCCCGCTCCTGTGCCATAGCCGATGTCGCTGAGACTCAAAAATCCTTTACGCCCTGACAGGCTGACAAGCTTGCCTTGCCACACGGCGTGCGACGGACGAGCCCCGGCATGCGCGGTGATCTCCATCAGGTCACAGCCCATATCCTGCGCATATGCAAGGGCAATCTGGCCGGTGGTCTGGCCAACTCCGGTGAGCACAGCTCGGCGAACTGCTACGTCCAGCCGGTCTCTATGACCGCTCGGGTAGGACACCCATGCGCCTTCCTGTGCAGCGCTTTGTACCGCGTTGCGGATTGCCGTTGCATAGTCAAACGCACCGCTTTCAATCTGCATCTCCGCGAGCGTAGCCGCACGTATGTAGGCTTGCTGTGCCTGGCTTGCGGTTGTCATCGTGAGGTTACGCAGATGGCCGTTTGTTTTACTCAGCCCTGCTTTCAACACGCCCATAGCGGCGGGGGACATTTTCAGCGGCATGGGGGATCGGCCCGCAGCCTCGTAGATCGCCATATCATTCTGCACGGCGTTGACGCCGGCATCGTCGAATAGCGCACGTACGTGGGCTTCGGATGCGTCAGAAATTTTAGCCGCTTCCGCGATAATCTCATCGTACAGCAGGCCGCTACCCTGCGTCCGAAGGATCTGCCAGCGGGCCGTATCTGTAACAGTGCCTGTTTTGACGAGCCGCCGGACGATATCCCGGACGATGGTTTGATCCAGCTCAGAATAAAGCTCGACAATCTCATCGGATACATGGTCAAGATAGATTGGGGCAAGCATCAGGCAGCACCTTCAATAATCGCTTTGGCCTCTTCCTTGCTTACGCCAATTGCGGTTGCAATAATATTGACCGCCTGCCCTAGGGTTAGGGATCCTGCGGCGTATTGTTCCATTACCGCTAGCAAAGATTGTGTCTGCGCGCCGTTCAAGCTTTTTCCGGCTTCTTTCTGCGCGGCTTCCTTTACTGACGACTGAGATACACCCTTCGTTTCAAAAGCTCCAAATCCAAATGGATCCTCGAGGCCGCCTCCTGCTTCCCCCGCAATCGCCCTTGCATCATCCTCGCTATACCCTTCAAATTTGACTAGGTAGCGCCACATTGGGAATTTGCCAGCCTGCACATACTGCCAAAATAGCTGTTTGCACGCGGCAGGGTCATTGATGATACTGTCGTCCCAATTGCAGGTTACTTCAACCTCGCCCGATGGGGCCAAATGATAGGCGCTGGCCAACTGATCCATCGCATATACCAGATCGTCAATCGCAGTCTCAACAGACCGCTGGATGCTTTTGATGGTGCTGTATGACCGCTGCTTGCTGGCTCGTATTTCTTCCGCCGTTTTATCGACCGTCTGAGGATCAGAAAGTGTTCCGTAGGCCAGGCCGCAAGCAAATTCAATGCGTTGTAGAATGGCATTGAATCCGCGTTTGATGGATTCATCGCGCAGCGCAGGCGCAAACACATTGTAAAAATTGGCGTCTTTTGAGTTGTGGGCGCGAAACAGGCGCTGCTTGCCTTTGGGCAGAACTTGCTTCCCGTCTTGCCCGGTTTGGAGGTAATCCGCGGCTGCGTCAATGGCAAGCTCACCGCCCTCGAACTCCCAGAGATAGCGCCCGTATTGTTCGTCCGCATTCTGAATCAGATTCTCGGCGCCCGCAAAAATGGAAACGCCAAGAGGGGAGTGGCGGTCAATCCGGTTCGCAAACGGCATTTTGAGGTAGCCAAAGAGGGGACGATCTACGCCGGGAAATAATACTTCCGGCGCAATCTGTTCCCATTCTGGGACGGATTCCAACGAGATTTCTTTGCCAAGATCCATTGTATTGCTGCTGGAAAACGCCTTGTTTTGAACAACGTGCGTGCCAGCGGCATATTCATGGCGTTCCAACCGGGTGTATACCGTATTCCGTCGGACAATTTGGTCGACGAATATCGCCCCGGTCATCCGGTTTGAGGTGTCAAAAGAGGTAGGATAAAAGCAATCGCCCTGAATTGCGTCAATCACGATTCGATTCTCACATACATAAGGCTTAAAAATGATCCCGCCCAGGGCTGCAGCCAGTTCTACGTTGTTCTCCAATGCCCCCCTGAATGGATCGAGTTGCGTGTTTAAGTATTCCGCGCGCTCGCTCCCGGCAACAGCCAGCTTTGCTTCCATCGTCACCATGCGGGCAGCTTCCGCTGTGATCCCGGCGGGGAGCCCAATGCTTTTGATCTGCTTCCCCGCCCAAGGCGGCTTACCCTCATATTCGGCGGCCCAGCGCGCAATCGCGCTCTCCATTTTGCCGGAAATGATAATGTCCGCGCTGTCACTGCCGCGATCCTCTCCAAACAAGGATGTCAGCATCCGGCGCAGCCATTTCAGCATTCGTTCAAACACCGATTAACCACCTCTTTTCCATTCGGCCCAGCGGAATTCGCGGGCCAATATCGTATAGCAGAAATATCGGATATCATCCATTGCGTGGTCGTTTTCCTTAAGCACAGTGTCGGAATGTTTCTTTTCGTCCCATCGGTACAAGCCAAATTCCCGGATGGCGTCTTTACAAGAATCATGGATCTGGATCATCCCCGCACTGAGCAGGGAGGAAGTCACGCGGATGCCGTCGAGGACGTCGTTGTCCGCGTCCCAGGCGGAAAACTTCCCGTGACGGCGGATTGTCTCCAGAAAGCTGGCTGCGGACGGGTCAACAATGACCTTACGGATGTAATAGCCCTGAGTGAATGCTTCAAGCGCCTCATAATACTCCTCATCCGTCTTTTGCCGGCTCTCTTTGCGTGAATCGTAATACCACTCCTTGATGCGTGTAGCGCGCTTGTTTTGCACGCACCAGAGGCCCATCGAGAACGGATTGATGGTGCCGTAGTCGATGCTGATATAAAATTGGCCGTCCATGCCGGTGGTTGGGCCGTGCAGGATAAAGGCGTCCGGATTATCCGCAAACTGCCGATAGACCCGGCCCTCTGCGACAACCCATTCCCCGCGGATGTACCGGTCGTAAAAAACACCGGAATACATGGATTCGTATCGGCGCTTGATCTCGGCCGGAAGAGAAAGGTTGTCCTCCATCGTAAAGTGCAGGTGCAGTGCGTTCTTTTCCTGCGCCTTTAGAATCCACTCCTCATAGAACCAGTGCGACGGAGCCTCTGGGTTGCAATTGAACCAGAACCTAGAGCCTCCCACCGAACATCGGGCAAGCGCCTGCTCCACAAAAGAACGCGGCATAAGTGCAACCTCGTCGAAGAGTACGCCTGCAAGCGTCATGCCCTGGATCAACGCATAGCTGCTCTCGTCCCGGCCGCCAAAGAGAAAATACCGGTTCGTCCGTCCGCCGGCGGTAATAGTCAGGAGGTTTTCGCTACGCCGCTCGGATAAAACAAACTGCCCCTCCAGCCAGTGGGGGAGCTGCAAAATCACGTTGCGCCGCAGGGATTCAATTGTTTTCCCGCTGATGGCGAAGTTCTGACCGCTGAATTGTGTCATACTCCACAACACAAAACCGACGGACATGGAAAGCGTTTTACCGGATCGAATGGAGCCATCGCAGATCAATGCGTCGTGCTGTTTGTATTGATCCCAGTTCCACCAGCACAGTGTTGCCAGTTGTTTTTGGCTGAATGGTTCGTAATGCATTTATTCACCACCTTTCGTGCTTTCCTGGATAGCTTGCAGAAGATTGTTTTCTTGCGTTTCTCCAGCCGGGATCTCGGGGCGGTCACGCCATGCTTTTGGCTTGCGGTTCTTTAACCACATAGCCGCGGCGCCGACATCCGGAGGGACTTCCTTTGTGACCGTTACGATCTCGGTAATATTTCCGTGTTCTATTTTCATGCGCTTTTCGATGTAGCTATATCCCTTGGCCCGTTTAAGTAGCGCATTTTCAACCTCAATGTCCACAATTTCCTTGCCTTTTTTTAAGGCCTCCGAAATCTCCGAAAATTTACCCTTCCAAGCGTAGAGCGTGGAAGGCGTAATCCCGATGTTATTTGCAATCTGTTCATCCGTGAGGCCATCCCGCGCCCATGCAGTGAGCAGCGTCAAACCGTCTTTTGTCAGCCAGTATTGATATTTACCATTCGCCACCTCACCACCTCATTTATAATTTATATCGGTACAAAAATAGCGAACCGCCTGGGGGAAGGCAGTCCGCTGGTATTGGTTTAAATTGCCGGAATACTGGCCTCCTGGATTCGAACCCGGTCTCGACCTGTTGCCCCACGATAGTCCCCGGTATTACCGCCCCGGGGAGGCGGGAAGAAAGGAAGAAAAAGAATGAATGAGATTTAAGCACATCTCATCAACTGTATGATATCACATGCTGGCGGGACATTTGGGACAACTTCAATGCGTGCTCAAATAACGATAACATATTTTCTTTACCGAATCCTCCGTGTTAGCCCCACCCACGCTATCCGCAACCTGCTGCCAGCTGAGGCCATTGACGTACCGTAAGGACAATATCTGCCGTGTAAGGCTGTCCTCCACGCCATCTATGTACGCGTTCAGCCGGTTCAGCTCGTCCCAGCACCGGGCCTTGCGGTTGTCGATCATTGATCGCAGGTCAGCGATCCGCACGGCATAGCGTCCGACCTTATCCGACGTCCCGCTACCGTGCGGCATGCCGGTAATCACCTGCGTTGTACCTTCGGCCAGACACTCCAGCTCTTCAAGCTGGCGCTTCAGCTGATCAATTTCCCTGTTTAGGTAATACAGTTGGGACATTTCCCGGACGGTCAAACCCACCCCCTCCTCACACAACGTTTAAACGGACACAGCCCACCATCCAGCAGCCATACACGCCGCTCATCCGGGCATTGCGGCTGATCTGGCGGTAGTTTAAGGCTGCGCAGGCGACGGACGGCACGGAGCTTGCCGAGGTCGATGCCGGACATGGCTACTCATCCTCCTTTCACTTTCTGGATTCTCGCCTTCAGCGCGTCCAGCAGGCTGTCCTGCGTCGCGCTTTTATCCTCCAGGGACGCCATGACATCCTCATCCATCCCGCCCTGTACAACCAGGTGGTGGACAATCACCGGCTCCCTTTGGCCCTGGCGGTGCAACCGCTTGTTCGCCTGCTGGTACAGTTCCAAGCTCCAATTCAGACCGAACCAGATGATATGGTGCCCGCCCTGCTGAAGATTGAGGCCGTATGCGCAAGATGCCGGATGCGCCAGCAGCAGGTCAATCCTGCCCGCGTTCCAGTCCTCCTGGTCCGCCGGGCCGCCGTAAACCTGAACTCGCAGCCCGGTTTTGCGCAGCGCCGCCAGCATCCGGTCCCGGTCGTGCTGGAAGTTGTAGAACACCAGCGCATGCTGGCCATTTAGCTGCTCAATCAACTCCATGAACGCCTCCATCTTGCAGTTGTGCAGTTCGCAAACGGTTTTGCTGCTGTCATACACGGCCCCATTGCACAGCTGCAACAGCTTGTTTGTCAGGACGCCGGCGCTGCCCGCGTCAATCATCCGCTCGTCTACCGGCAGCAGCGCGTCGCGTTCCAGGCGGTCATAATCCTTCTGCGCCTTGCCGTCCAGCTGTACCGGGATGATATCCGTTACAACGTCCGGCAGCTCCAGGTAATCCTCGGCCCGCATGCTGATGCAGACGTCCGACAGCAGGGCTTTCACCGCCTGCTCCGCACCGTCCTTTGGCTTGTAGGTGAAGACTCGGGTCGCGTCGCGTTTGTCTGGGTTGAAATACCGCTCCCGGAACCCACCAACCGTTCTGCCGAGCCGCTCGCCCTGATCCAGCAGGTAAACCTGCGGCCAGAGATCCAACAGGCTGTGCGGCGCTGGCGTACCGGTCAGCTCCACGATGCGGCGGATGTGCGGCCTCACGGATTTCAGCGCCTTCCAGCGCTGTGCCTGCTGGCTCTTGAAGCTGCTCGCCTCGTCGATCACCACCATGTCGAATGGCCAGTCGTTGCGGAAATAATCCACAAGCCACTTGACGTTGTCCCGGTTGATGACGTACAGGTCTGCCGGCGCGTTCACAGCCCGGATCCGTTTTTGTAAACCGCCAAGCACCGTGGAGAACCGAAGATGCTTCGTATGGTCCCACTTTGCTGCCTCTGCCTGCCAGGTGGCCTCGGCCACTTTTTTCGGCGCGATCACCAGAACCTTTCGCACCTCGAAGCGGTTGAACTTCAGCTCGTTTACTGCGGACAACGTGATGCTTGTCTTCCCGAGGCCCATATCGAGCCATAACGCCAACGCGGGTTTCTCCACAATCTGCCGCTCGCAGTATGCCTGATAAGCATGCGGTATGTACTTCATGGCCGAATCATCTCCTCCGGAAACAGTTCCGCCACCAGCGCCTTGACGGCTGGCAGCCCTTTGGCAATCCGGACGTCTGCGCCGCGTTTTTGCATCTCGGAAATCTGCCACTGCTGGATGTTTGCAAGCCTCCCGACCTCCGTCTTCAGCTCGACGTAAACCGTCCTGCCATCCGGTGTGATGATGATCCGATCCGGCACGCCCGGATTGTTCGGCGACACGAACTTGTAGCACAAGCCTCCGTGTTCCCGCACCATGCGGACCAGCTTCGCTTCAATTTGGCTCTCCTTCATTTGTGGGGCCTCCCTTCAGCAACACAACACTTCGCGTGCGTGCGCGTATAGCCAAAATCAGGCGTTTAGGTGTTTTTAGGTAATTTAGGCGTTTTACCATTTTCTTTAATTTCTTTCTTTTGTACTACCAAATAAATAATCTGTTGCCTTTGTTGCTGAATAAAGATAAATCCTATTGTTATGGGATTTTTGGAGCAACATTTTGCTACAACACCTGATTTTTATCTGTTGCAAACTGTTGCGGGGCCGCTTTTTTCAGGCAACACCCCTGTTACAGATATTTCATGTTCGTTGTCCCTGTCTGTTGCCTTAAAATTCAGCGTGCGCCGGTATCCGCGCTGTTTTCCGTAGCTTGCCCCGAAGTTGCGGACACCGCACGGCTCCCATCCATCCATAGCCGAAAGCACGGCGTTCACCCGCCGGGTATCGCGTTGCGGGATCACCCCGCGCCGGTCTCCCAAGCATTCCCGAAGGATCTCCAAGGCGCATACGCGATCCCGGTGGACCAGCTGTATTTCTTCTCCGCGGCACTGTCCACCCCAGTACATTGTCCTCCTGTCAAGATCCCAACGGGACCAATCTGACGGCACGCGTCGGCTAAGAAAGGTTTCAATCTGGCCTTTCAGATCGTCGCGTTCCATGTGCAGCTGACGGCGGCGTTCAGCCTCTTCCTCGTCTTCTTTGGACAACACAAGGGATTCCCCCATCTGCCAGCGGACATAGGCTTCCGCCCAGATTTGCCCGGCTTCCTTCTCCGTCAAATCCTCAAAGATGCTTTTCTTTGGCTCCGGCCCACATTCGATGGGCCAAAACCTGCGGTTTCCCGTCGGATCTTTTAGGTATTCGTGGTCGTTGGTCGTGCCAAAAAACACGCACCGGCGCGGGTGCCGTTCCGTCCTGCGGCCGTATGCCGCGCGGTATTCGTCCACCGTGCGGCTCAAAAACTGCTTGATCGCTCGAACGTCGGATTTGTTCATCGCCTCCAGTTCGCCAATCTCGATGATCCAGTTGCCTTGCAGCAGCTCAGCGGCCTCCTTGCCCTCAAAGGTACCCACGGAGTTGGAAAACCACCTGCCGCCTAGCCGTGCGACAAAGGTACTTTTCCCGACCCCCTGCGGGCCAAGGATGACGGTCATTTGGTCGAACTTGATCCCGGGCTCCATAGCCCGTGCCACCGCCGCCACGAGGCTTTTGCGCGCCACCGCGCGGGTATATGAGATATCAGTGTCACCGAAATAGTCGATAAAAATGGTGTCCAGGCGGGGCTTCCCATCCCATTGCAGGCCCCGCAGATAATCCATGACAGGGTTGTAGCTGTGGGCGGCTGCCACCTGGGACAAGCCGTCATCCACCGCGTCCCGGCTCCGAAAGCCCAGCAGCTGCTCTACGCAGTCGCGTAGTCCCGCATCGTCGCTGTCGAGCCATTGAAACGTACCGGTCCCTTCCGTCCTCCCGGGCCATGGGAGCGGGCAGGTCCCCTCCAGCCGCTCGCTGAAGGTATTGAGCCTGATTTTGCCTTTCAGGCGCGGGTCGCCCTCCAGCATTGTTACAACGTTGCGGATACTCCGGTCATATCTCCCGCCGTCTCCCACGGCCAGGCTGCGCATCCAGCTGGTATCCGTCTCCGTATCCGGCAAAGCGAAGTCCGCTGTGGCCGCCTCATAGCGTTCCGCGTCCATCCGGCCGGCTACTTTGCCGTCCTGCCGCGCGAGCTGCGCCATAGCTACAAAGCTCGGCAGCTTGTTCACCGGGGTATCGGGCTTGGCGTCCTCATCCAGCTCGCCGAAGCGGTGAAGGCGCACCAGATCAAATGCATTGCACAGTCTTCCGCCTGCTGGGTCGGTCGCGTGGTGGCTGTAGAGGTACTGTCCGCCCTCATAGACGATCGCACCGCCGGTCGTGGAGCCGCCGGCGAAAGTATACCGGTCGGGCATATCCGTCGGCGCATAGACCCCTGGGAGAAAAGCCTCCATCGCCTCATAGACGTTGTAACAGCGGCAGAAGGCGCCCACAATGCCGGGCTTCTCCAGCGGGTTGCCCTGCTTTGCTGCAAGTTTTGCATGCGCCTGCTGCGCACCGGGAACCTGAGGCCACTGTGCAATGTTGCGCCAGTCGCCATACATCTGCAGGATACCGTCCGCAGACAGCAGTGGCCGGTCCGCATACTGGTAGACATATTCCCCGTCGCTGCAGCAGGACGGCCAATACATGAGCCTGGACGCCTGAAAGGTGGTGGGATCAAACGGCTCCATGGATGGATCGAGGATCTCCGCCGCCTTGCGCGCAATGGGCTCGTATTCGTCCGCCGTAACCGTCCGGTCAAGTGGCAGGAGCAGCCGCAGCCGCGGGGCCTCCGGGCGGTGTTTGCGTGTGGAATAGACGCAATATCCGCAGCCAAGACCTTCCGTCCGCCGGAGGATATCTTCGGTCCCGCCGCCGGGAAGCCGGTCCAGATCCAGCGTCACCAGGTCGCGCCCGGTCACGCAGTCGGATTTACGATGCCCGCCGCGCAGGGTGCCGGCCACAAAACCGCCGACGTCCTTGAGGTCATCCTGCTGGGGCTTTTTTAGGCGGAGGTATTCGGCCATAGTTTCTGTGCCGCGCGCAGGCTGGCGCAGCCGTTCCCACAGGTCGGAGATACAGGTTTCCTGCGTGGGCCAGCTGGCGGCTCTCCGGCTCCCGGCGGCGCAGATTGTAATTTTTCGGTCATTTATGAGCATGAGAGAAAAGCCCCCTCAATCTTTCGTGTAAAAACTTCCAACCCATCCGTCCGCTTTGAGCGGCAGCTCCGGCGCCCAGGGAACAGGCTGACCCATGATCCGGCAGACCTCATCCAGGTCTGCTTTTTCCGCCGGTACGCCCAGTACCACCTCGTCGTGTACCGTAAAGACGACCGGATAGCCGGCCGTTTCTAGCCGTAGGATCGCCTCGGCGAGGCAATCTCTGGCGATCGCCTGAACGCAGTTCTCCGTGAGCTTCCCACCATAGGTTTCAAGTACTTCCCATTTGCGGCTCGTCTGGTTCTGGCCCCAATATTGCAGTCGGTCACGGCCACGATCGTCTTTGACAAGGTGCGGCTGCGCGTAAAACAGCTGTCTGCCGCTGGGCAGCGATACTGTAAGGAACACCTTTTCCCGGTCACCCTCCAGCGCGAGAATCAGGCCCCGGACGGCGTTGCTTTTGCCCGTCCTGACCGTGTCGATCGCGGCGGCCTCCAGTGAGTACCAGAGATCCACGATACGCCGGTTGGTATCCCGCCAGCGGCGGACAATGTCCGGCAGATCCTCCTCCTGGATTCCCATGCGCAGGGCGCCCATCTGGATGAGCGCGCCGGTGCTGCCTTGGTAGCCGAGGGCAAGGGTCGCAACCTTGCCCTTTTGGCGGAGTTCGTATTCCGGGCTGCCCTTTACGATGCGGTTGATCGGCACGCCGAACATCTGCGACGCGCAGGCCTCATAAATCTTCCCATGGGTGCGGAATACGTCCAGTACCCATTGCTCCCCGGCAAGCCAGGCGATGACCCGCGCCTCGATCGCGGAAAAGTCCGCGTCCACGAAGAGCTGCCCCGGGGAAGGAATGAGCGCTGTGCGCACGAGCTGGGACAGCACATCCGGAACTGATCCGATCAGGGTGTCGATCGCCTCCGTATTGCGGTCCTTCACCCATTCGCGGGCTTTGTCGAGTGCTGCTCCATGCAGGTACGTACGCGGCAGGTTCTGCACTTGCAGGAGCCTGCCAGCCCAGCGCCCCGTCCGGCTGGCCCCATAAAACTGCATGGTACCCCGGATGTGCCCGTCCGCGCATACCGCCGTATCCATGGCGGTGTATTTTTTGACGCTGGATTTGTTAAGATTCTGCCGGATCTCCAGTACCCGGCGGGCGGTGTCGTCCAGCTGGCCGTTCACGAGCAGATCCGTTACATCCTCCTTGCGCAGGGTGGATACCTGATAACCCTGACGCTGTAGCCACGTCTTGATCTGCGCCGTACTGTTGGGATTTTCGAGACCTGTAAGCTGCTGCGCTTCCTCAAGCAGAGGGGCGGTCACCGCGCTGTCGCATTCGAGTGCCCCGCGCATCAGTTCAAGGTCCAGGGCGATACCACGGGCATTGATAATCTGGTCTTGCTCCCACTGAATTTGCACCGCAGTCGGTACGGGCCAAGCGGACAGTCGACGCTCGATCTCCATCTCCGTGATGACGTCCTGCGCATTGTACTGTTTAAACAGCAGCCATTTCTCCGGCTCATCGGAGGCCCGGATCCGGGTCCGGGGATCCCGGTCTGTAGGCGCGCGCGGCACGCAGAAGGTTTTGATCAACGCCTTGCCTGCGGCCAGTTTGCGCTTATCCTCCGGCAGCCCCAGCGCCTTGCCCGCTGCATCCAGGCTCGCAGGATACCCGCAGTACAGGGCGTGCAGCATGGTGTCCCGCCACTGGGGTAGCCATCCGCCCGGATTGTCCAGGCGGAGATACCGGCTCAGGCAGTACCATTCGAAGGCAGCGTTGTATGCGTGCTTGCGGCACAGGGGATCAAATAGCAGGTTATATATTTCGATGGGGACACGCTCCCCCTGCGCGAGGTCGATCACGACAGGGGAAGCGCCGTCAAGGGAATAGCAGAAGAGCAGGATTTCAAAATCCGGGGACTGCGCATATTTGTACAGCCCCGCCTTTCCGATCGGGACGCTACTGTAGGTTTCAAGATCGATAAAGAGGTTGTGCATTTCAAACGTCCCTTCTGATGGTTTTATGTTTTACCACTGCGGCTGTGCGGGCGCAGGGTATCCTGCGGGGGAAGGGTACCCGGGCTGCGCCATGGCGGGGTCGGGATAGTACGCCGCTGCCGGCGGCTGATACTGCGGCTGCGCGGCGGGAGCTGCCTGGAAATCATCCTCTACGGCTGCACGACCTCTGCCGAGCGGTTCACCGTCCGCAGTCTTTTGGACGTTCTCCAGCCCGACGCCGACGCCCTTGTTCTGTGGCGCATTGTACGGGAAAAATGTCACGCCAACATTCGCATACATGCCGGAATACAGCTGTGTCGAGTCGAGGATCGGCTGCAGGTTGAGGTCCACCACATTGGGCCGCTGCTTGCTGGATGCGGTAAACACCCAGCATCCGCGGCATTCCTCGCCGAAGGGTTGGTTATCGCTCGGGCGCAGTCCGTCGCCGTCGTGGACGCTGATCTTCGGCTGTGCGGGGAATGCCTGCCCGTATTTCTCCCGGCCACGCTGCGCAGCCGCCTGGATGGCGGCGTCGATCTTCGCCTTGTTGGAAGGGTCGGATTTCGGGACAAGGATTGTAGCGCCATATTTCGGCTCCTGCCCCTGCTGCTGGGCATATGGCTCTGTCAAATGTGTGTAGGACAAACGGACGTTGGTCAGTACGATATGAGCGGGATTGGTGTTTGGCATGGGAAAATCTCCTTTACTGTTTAAAATCTTCCGCGGCACTGGGCCTCGGATTATATGGTTCTCTCGGGTCGCCTATTGGGGCGAGGGCAGGTTTGCCGGGCCGTTTGACAACATGTGCCCCGGCGACAGATTCAAATGTCTTTTTGCCAAGCGCTTTCTCCAGCGCTGGGGCTGACAGGGGTTTGCGCTCATACAGCAGGGCCTCGTCGATGCCCGCGGCCTTGATCGCCTCAAATGCGGCGGCTTGGTCGTCCCAGGCACGGGAGCCGCTCCCCTCGACGAGCTTCCAGCCAGGGATTTCGCCGCCCTTCAAGATCGTGTCCTGCGCGTAGGCTTTCACGGCCTCAGCGTATTTGATCAGCGGATCGATGCGGGCGAGGACCTGCCCGACCTCCGCATCAGAGAGCAGCGGCGGCAGCTTGCCGCCAAAGTCCTCCACCACGGAAACCGCCTCGCTGTTTTCCCGGCAGAGGGCGCGGGCTTTACAAAACCGGCACCAGTCGCCGCTGTGGAACTCCTCGCAGCCCTCATACGCTTTCTGTGCCTTCGGGCGCAGGGTAAAGACGGCCCAGTCCATGAGCTCGTCGCGGGTAACGCTCGCTTCCTTGATGCCCCCGGCGCGGGGCTGGATGATCGCCAGGTGGATCGTCTGGATATCGCACAGATCTTTGTATGCCATGACTGCGCCCAAGGCGTAGAGCAGCATCTGCGGATTGTCCTTTGCGTCTACCGGAACGCCTTTTCCGTGCTTGTAGTCATTGACATACAGGTCGTGGCCGTAGATGAGCAGGCAGTCCGCCGTGCCGAAGCCTTCCGGCACAAACTCGGAGAAATCAACCGGCTGTTCGACGGCGACGAAGGGCTTACCGGGCAGGCTGTTTGCGATATCCTTGATGTAGTCAAGGTAATCTTCTGTACACCGGTCCATTTCAGGCTGGAAATGCGCGTCGCGGGTGATCTTGTTGTACCGGGTGGTGTATGTACGGGGGCCCATGGCCTCGAGAAAATATTTACGGAGCTTGAGTTCCGCAAGCGCGTGGGCCAGCCGACCCTCTTCCGCGTATTCACTGGTAGTATCGGGCATGTCCTTTGTGAGGGATACGGACCCGGGGCAGTTCAGCCACCGATGCGCGGAGGATGCCGAGAGCAGCGCGTGTTTTTCAGGCGTCGCCATTACAGTTTCGCCCCCAGTGCTCGGAGATCGGTTGCATATGCCCCATACTGCTCGGGTGGCAGGTCGGGTAAGCGCTGGATCCCGTATTTCACGAGCAGCTGCTGGAGCTGCGGGCCCTTGTTCTGGCCCATCAGGGCAGCGGCGGCGTTAAAGAGCATCTCATAGGTGTATTGCGGGGCGCTGGTCGGCACAACGGGCTGAGGCGGTGCGGCAGGCACGGAAGCCGCGGGAGCCGCAACCGGCGCGGCAACGGGGATTGGCGCGGGGGTTGGTACTGTGGGAGCCGGAGCCGGAGGCGCAACCGAAACGGGGACGGCGGGTGCCGGCACAGGTTTTGGCGCAGGTACAGGCGCGCTGGATTTGGGTTCAGGCACCGGGCAGGAAGGTTTGTCCGTCTGCCTGCCGGCGATTGCGGCCGCGAGGGCCTGCAGGGCGTTTGCCAGCTCCGGGGCTTTGATCTCGATTACGATGTTTGACATGGTTTTCTCGCTCCTTATGTATGTTACTTGGATGGTGGATGCAGTCTTTGTTCGGGCAGATGCAGTCGCAGATGTGTTCATCCGCACAGCTGTATTCAACGATCACGTTCTGCCTCCTTGACTTCCGGCGGCCCCAATGCTACACTGTAGCTGTAAGGATCGCCTTATTTCGTTTGGGTTTTCTTACGTGCCGCTTCTGACATGGCCGTGTCAGGGGCGGCTATTTCTTTTGCTTGTCGGTACTGGCCCAACAGAAACGCAAGCAGGTTTCCATAGCCGGTATCAAAATATGGGCCATATGATTGATGTCCAATTGTGTGCCGCTGATAATGTGCCTGGGCATACGTGTCCGTTTCGTCCCCAAAACATGTTGCTGTAATACTGCATCCGTCTGGGAATCTGACGATATGTACGGTCATGTTGATCTCTGGGGCACGCACAAATACAGGCCAAGTGCGCCAAGTGCGCAGGAATTCCAATCGCTTGTCTTTATTCGTGAGGGTCAATATTTCTTCCTTGGTTAGTTCTTTTAGCGTCATGGTATGTTTCCTTCCTCTTCAATTAATTCGATTTCCCCAGCCGCAACCTCGATTTCCGGCAGCTCCTTAAACTTTGTATGCTTGATGACGCGAATCCGGATATCCCCATCCGGGTTGAGATCAGTTACAACAGCCTCCAGCAGCTCGCCAGGCTGCGTGTATTTGCCCTGGCTGCCTGCCGCGCCGCGGACGTGGTCGCCGGGTTTAAAATGGTTCACCGGGCATCTCCCAGCTCCAATAGTCCGCATTCTTCCGTTCGGTGGAATTGATTTGCAAAACTGAGGATCGCATTACGGGCCGCTATGTATTCGGGGTCATCGCAATCCTGTGCGCAAAAATGATATGCCAATTGACATGCGATGCGCTTATCAATTTTGACGTGTAGTCCTCCACACCAGAGAGGCCAGCACGCATAATCAATGTCGGCATCGCGCAGGTAGGCATCGCGCAGGTTGGCACCGCACAGGTTGGCACCGCACAGGTCGGCATGGCGCAGGTCGGCATGGCGCAGGTTGGCACCGCACAGGTTGGCATCGCGCAGGTTGGCATCGCGCAGGTTGGCATCGCACAGGTTGGCATCGCGCAGGTCGGCATGGCGCAGGTCGGCATGGCGCAGGTCGGCACCGCGCAGGTTGGCATCGCACAGGTTGGCATCGCACAGGTTGGCATCGCGCAGGTCGGCATGGCGCAGGTCGGCATGGCGCAGGTCGGCACCGCGCAGGTTGGCATCGCACAGGTTGGCATCGCACAGGTTGGCATCGCACAGGTTGAGACCCGATAAATTGCATATTTTAAAATTCTTGTCTCCGGCTTCAAGTTTTTGTATTACTTCTTCTCTTGTCACAATTTTTCCACTTCCTTTTTATCTTATTTTCCCACCCGCCAGCACGCCACGGCACACAGGGCGATGGCGGCGAGGCCGAGGAGGGCCTCAATCCAGATTGGCATCTGCGTCCGCCTCCTCAAGTGCGGTGATCGAGTAAGCGGCGCACTCGGTGCCCAGCAGATCGCCGTTGTACATCTGTACCAGCGCAACCATGAGATCATCGAGATCAATCTCGATTCTTGAGTCCCAATTTGCAATCGACCGCAGGCACTCATAGGCATCTGCGATTGTGTTACAGGTGCAGGATAGCGGGTAGTTGCCGTTGGCGATTGTTACTTTATATTGTTTCATGAGGTGTTCTTCCTTTTTTTCGCTCTTCGAGCCATTTTTCGTAGACCTCCTGCACACCTGGGCGGGCGAAATATCGTTCCACCGCGCGCAGCGTTTGGCAAGCCAAGTATTCGGCCTCAGTTTGGGGCATTTCGGATATGTTGATTTTGGGGTTCACGCTGCGCCTCCTTTCTATGACACTTTCTGCTTATTCTCCGGTGATTCCCGCGCGAGCATGATGCCTTGCATGAGGCCATCGATAAACCGCTTATCTGCTTCACGCAGCGAGAGGTAGGCGGGGAGGATTTCGTTTATGAGTTTTTCAGATACCATTGCTTTCACCTCGCTTTCTGCCCCCGAGGGCGGGTTATTGCGTTTTGATCTGGAATATGATATCTTTAAATTGCCTCAATTTTCAGCCTGATTGCCGTCAGGCTTTTTTGTATTGTCCGGGGTTGCCGCCCCGAATAGTTCACGATGGTTCATTTGAAATAAATCTTCTAACTTGACAAGAACGGGATAAGAAGGATTTCTTTCTCCGGTTTCGATTAAACGGATTGCCTCTGCCGTAAGGCCAGTTTTTTCCGCTACATATTCACAGGACCATCCTCTGTTTATCCTTTCTTGTCGAATCATTCGGTGCATTTATTCTCCTTTCCTAGATTCCAACTTTAAGTTGGTATCTACATTTTACCAACTAAAAGTTGGATTGTCAAGAGGTGCAATAATGGATTTTAGAAAGAATTTTTCTGAACGTTTAGGCCTTTTGCGAAAGCAAAAAGGGGTATCTTTGGCTGCTCTCGGCGAATATCTTGGGGTTACAGACGAAGCTGTTCGTCTGTTAGAAAAGGGGAAACGTTCGCCTAGTTTTGAAGTTTTGTGTGCTCTCGCCGACTACTTTGAAGTCCCCGTTGATTATTTAATGGGAAATCAGGGGGCGGATCTTACAAAAGCCAACCTTGAAAGAGCTGATATGCGCGAAGTAAAAGCTTGTGGTGCCATCTTCGTGCACGCCAATCTAGCGCACGCGGATTTGCGAAATGCCGATTTGCGGTGGGCTGATTTCAGCTATGCTAACTTGCGGCGGGCGAAATTGGAGGGGGCGAAATTGAAAGGCACAATCTTTATTGGTGCAGATGTGTCTGAAACGATACTCGACGGAAAAATTGTTAACGGTAGCTTTGTAGAATGACCAGAGAAGTATTTTTTTACCTTGCGTTCCGGCCCGCTCGCAGGCGGGTTATGCGGACTTCGGCGGGTTCGCATGCGCCATTGCGAAATCCAGCCCTTCGGGGATTTTGTCGGCCCTGCCGAGGCATAGGCCTGCCCACAGTGCGCCGATTGTGCGCTGATCCTGATCCTCGCAGCTAACCAGCTTTTCCAGCGTCCGGCGCATATCGGATTCGGATACGCGTTCACTTGCGCGGTTTTCAGTGGCCATTAGGATCACCTCGCTTTCATTGCTGAATAGATCAACCTATGTGTTGAATCTAGCTACATTATACGTGCATAAGGAAACATTGTCAATAGATTTACTAAAAAAATGTTGAATTATTCAACTCGACGTGATAGTATTAGGCGTAAAGGAGTTGATAGCGTGGAATATCGATTACAAGAATTAAGAAAAAAACTCGGCTTGAGCATGGAAGAATTTGGAAAGAGATTAGGCGTCACCAGATCATCTATCAGTAAGCTTGAGGCCGGAAAAGTTAAATTTACAGATCAAATGATAAAAGGCATAGTCCGTGAATTTAATGTTAATTACGATTGGCTCGTTTACGGTGAAGGGGAGATGTTTAATCAAACCGACCGCCGCGCCTATGCGATCATCGACGAAATATTGAACGGCCAAAACGAATTTGCTAAACAAATCTTTATGAGCTTCGCTAATTTTGATAAACGCGATTGGCAAACTCTCGAAAAGCTGATCGACAACATTATTTCGATGCGGGAAAAGGATGAAAAATCAGGAGCCTGATAATTAGGCTCCTGATTTTCGTATTTTCATTTTGTCAGTATGTAAACCGCGAAGTTGTATATGGCTTTTAATTGTTCCAGACTGTTAATGCTTTTGATGACTTCCAGTATTTTACTTCTTGCTTGCTCTACTTCTTGACTTTTCAACTTTTCTCTCCTCCTGTGCTGTTGTAATTTACGGGAGGATACAGTATAATCAGATTGCAGTATTGTTACTGTATCCTCAGTAAGAGGGCGGCATGGCTTTGGTCGGCGGCCGCCCTTTTGCCCAGTCGATTATCGAACATTTGTTCTATATCTATGGTATCACTCCTCTCTCTCTGTGCTGTCAAGGCTCACTTATTGGTAATCCATTCATACGTTATCAGTTCTTCTGGATGAACACTTAGCGCGGTTGCCAGTTTGCAGATCGTGGTGGTTCTTAGGTTGGGGCTATCCTGTTTCTCGATCCGCTCAATCCATTCACGGGTAATGCCGGACCGGGACGCTAATTCCCGGATCGTATACCCCTTAATGAGCCTGATTTTCCTCAAGTGAGACCTTGCAATATACATGCCATAACACCTCATGGCTATTATTGCAAGTGCCAATCATGTTATGTGAAAACTGTGAAACATCACCACTTGAAAATTATTCTAGCACACTTTATTCGGGTTGTGGGAGAAGTATAGTTCTCTTTAGCGAAAAAAGGTGCGAGAAGTAAAGGTCGAATTTTTGTACAAAAAGTAAAAATAATTGGCATTTAGCACAAAACAAACGTTCAAGTGCAACATTTGACGATTTTTTTCGTTATATAGATTGAGGAGCAAATTTCTTTAATATGCATTTAAAGAAGAATTATTTATCACAATATTTACATTTAATTGCTTCTCAAATTATTCGAATGGAGAAATGAAAATGAAAAAAGTAGTATCAATTTTACTGGCCTTCAGCGTAGTATTGTGCTTGGGTGCATGTGGAAATGACAGAGGGAATGAAACGAAACCAGATGAAAATACAAAAATAACTACCGTAGCAGCATATATCGACGAAATGAAGAAGAGCCTTGACGTTGGCGAAACCACTATGAAGGATGCTTCTTTGATCAATGCGGCAGAGGGCGTAGGTTTCACAGTGAATTCCAAAAAGTTTGAGCTTTATAAATTCAGCGATAAGGACGAGTTGACAAAAGCGAAAAGTGGCACTTACAAATTCACCCTAACGGGTTTGGAGTCTATGGGAGAAATCTCGATGCAGTCCACCGTAAACGGGGATTTTGTTCTTTTGTATGAAGTTTCGGACGAAGCTGCGGTCAAAGCTTTTTTGGATGTTAATTTGTAACAAACTGGAACTAAGTGCAGTAAAGGGGCAATGAAATGGACAGCACAATCGTTGTTGCGCTTGTTACAGGAGGTTTGTCACTTTTGGGGGTTGCGCTCGCGGGGATTGTAGGTTATAGTACAGCAAAGTACAATTTTCAAAAGCCTGCGGCGCGTAGCATCCTGGAAGAGCAATATATTAACGTTTTTGTGCCTTTGCATCGACTCGTTTTTCATTCGGACCTAGAAGATGAACCACTAAATTCAGAAATTAAAAATATTATTATGAAACAATATCATTTAATCCCCAATCCAATTATAGAAGTATATTTTGCCTACGGATTAGATGGTGTTGAAGATGGAATGTCATTTAGAGAATATATAGATAAATGTTATAGAGTTGCTGCCGTCAAGTTGGGATATTCGCAAATTAAATTAAAGACGTATAGAAGGCTGAGCAAGGAAGATAGACTCGAAATAAAGAAAATCGAATCGATAATTGCGTCAAGCAGCATGGTGGGCGTTAATGGTATAACGGATACATTCTTTAAATTATTAACATCAAATACATTTTCCTCCTTATTAAAATAAAATCCCATTCGCGCGAACTTGCATAGAGAGGGGAGTGGTCGCCCCCTCTGCGGGTGCGTGGATTAAAATTGAGAGGCTTATTATGAAAGCAGTCATCTATGCCCGGTATTCGCCGGGCCCCAACCAGACAGACAAAAGCATCGAAGGGCAGATCCGCGAGTGCGCCCAGTTTGCCCAGCAAAACGATATCGCAATTGTAGGCAAGTATGCCGACCACAAAAAGACCGGCCGCAACGATAATCGGGCCGAATTCCAG
>UMHH01027354.1_pt1 | contig 29583 bp, 36 predicted proteins | sample 1965491 | NCBI WGS metagenome assembly UMHH01 (sample SAMEA4836094, study PRJEB28245) | human gut metagenome | biome: gut microbiome; material: fecal sample | place: Denmark | collected 2008
ACGGAGATTACTTTTGCTTTGCTCATAAATTCAGTTTTTTAAATGATTGTCATGTCCGCAAATATAGTCAAAATACTAATATACTAAAATACTAAAAGTAGTATTTTTTGTTTCTTGCGTGTTTTTTGTGCCGATCGGGGAAGCGTACCGAAATAAATCCGGTTTCCACCTTTCGGTACGTTTTGTTTTTGTGCCGGAATTAATCAAAGAATTATTTCATTATCTTTGTGACTGAACAAGCTAATAAGAAATGAACAACAAAGAAAAATCATACTATGCCAATATTACCAAGCATTTGAACAGTGTTTATAAAAGTGTTGAACTTGATATAGATAGCATATGTTCCATTTTGGAACATGTGGGTAATGACGGCAAACAAAGATATACTACTAATTATGCTATTCTGCCAATAGAATATTGGATTAAAGGTAAGAACGCAGCTTTTTCGGTAAAAAAGGCGAATGGCGTATCAGAACTTGAAAATCATTTTGCTACATTTGTTAACGCTAAGAGGATAAAAAGAAAAACCCGTTCTTGATGAACGGGTATATCCTTAACTTGGTTACGTGTTTTGATAACAGAGGCTTTACCAAGCATTACAATGCAAAGATAGTAATCTTATTCCAAATACCAAAAAATGAAATATAAAAAAATAGTTAGGTTATATTCAAATTCACGTGTGGCTAAGTATTATCGGGCTACAAGTGGAGATAAAAATAAGGCGGTAATGCTTTATTTTGCCAATATGAAGATAGCGCAGGCTTTTCATCCGCTACTTTCTTCCTTTGAAGTTATCTTGCGGAATCAGTTACATTATGCCCTGGCGCATCATTTTTCGGACGGGAACTGGATCATAAATCAGAAAAACGGGTTTATGGTAGCTTCTTCCTTGACGCACACGAATAAGCGTACAAAGAAGCAAGTAACCAATAGATACTTGCTGACGGAAGTGCAAAAAGCTGAAAAGAAAATTTCCGATCGTGGCGCGAGGATTACAGCAGGGAGGGTTATAGCGGAACAGACCTTGGGCTTCTGGAACAGTTTTTATGAGGTTCATCATTATATACTATTATCCGGTGTCCCTTGTACCATATTTAAGAAACTGCCTTCCGGATATGGACGGAAACAAGTCAATGATGTTATCACACAAGTTCGTGAATTGAGGAATCGCATTAATCATAATGAGCCTATTTGCTTTGTAAATAAAAAATGTGATTTTTCTTATGTAAGGGAAATGTATAGGTTAATTAGCAAATTTCTTTCTTGGATAGATCCGGAAATAATGCCGTCCTTGAAAGAGGTGGATAAGGTGATTAAAACAATAGATAAGGAAGAGCAAAAGCAAAAGGGATGAATGTGGTTATCTATTCACGTGTAAGCTCGCAGTCGGCCAGGCAATCGACCGAACGGCAGGTTGTCGATCTGGAGAGGTTCGCAGCCGGACGGGGGTACGAGGTGACAGCGGTCTTTGAGGAAAAGATAAGCGGACGAAAGGCCAATATCGAACGCCCGGTTTTAAGCCGTTGCCTGGAATACTGCACAGATCCGCAGAACCGGGTGGATATGTTGTTGTTGACCGAGATCTCACGCCTGGGGCGTTCCACCCTGGAGATCCTAAAGGCACTCGATACGCTGCACACGCATAAAATATGCGTGTATATCCAAAACCTGAACCTGGAAACATTACGGTCGGACAAGACGGTAAACCCCTTGTCCTCTCTGATTACTACCCTATTGGGGGAACTGGCCGCAATCGAACGCCAGGGGATCATCGACCGCCTTAATAGCGGACGGGAGTTGTACATCCAGAAAGGGGGCAGGCTGGGACGGAAGCCGGGAAGCCGGAAAACGGCCGAGCAGAGGAAAGAGGAATACCGGGAGGCGATCGCCTTGTTAAAGAAAGGCTACTCGATCCGGAACGTGGCGAAGCTCACGGGAAAAGCCGTTTCGACGATACAACAAGTAAAAAAAGACTTCATTAATAGCTGATTATCGGAACAAATATTGTATTTTTGCAACAAATACGAGTAAATGCGCGAAATTAAAAACGAGTATTTGCACATGTCTAAAAACGAGTATTTGCACGAAAATAATCAGAATCTAAATAAAAACGGTAGTATGGCAACAATGGCGGAGAAAATGGTGGCTTCACTGGAGGAATTAAGAAAGCTCCAGGAGAAAGACCGCTGTGTCGTTCTACAAGGGACGGCCGAGATAGGGAGGACGCATTTAACCCGGCTGTTGGATAACGGCTGGTTGCAGGAAGTAATGAAAGGCTGGTATATTGCGGCCAGGCCGGGAACAGAGGGGGATACGACGGTCTGGTACACCTCATTCTGGTATTTTATTGCGAAATATGCGGCCGTCCGGCTGGGGGAACGGTGGTGTTTGACGGCCGACCAGTCGCTGGATCTGTATTCGGGGAAAACGACCGTGCCCGTGCAGGTGGTTATCAAGTCGCCGAAAGGCCATAACAACACGCAAAAGCTGATGTATGATACCTCGCTTTTGGTGTTTCAAAGCGAGATTCCGGATCAGGTATATAAAGAGCCGGAATACGGCCTTAATCTCTATCCGCTTGCCGAAGCCCTGGTATATGCCACGCCGAGATATTTCCAAGTGGAGAAGATCGCAGCCCGCACCTGCCTGGCCATGATACGGGACGCTGCCGATATATTAAAGGTACTGACGAAAAACGGGGCTTCGCTTCGTGCCGGAAGAATAGCCGGGGCGTTCCGGAACATCGGGAACAGCGAAATCGCCGACAGCATCGTTTCCACGATGCGGGGGTTCGGGTATGACGTGAGAGAAGAAGATCCGTTCGAGGATCAGCCACGAACGCCCCTTGTTTATGAGGTGTCGCCTTACGTCACACGCTTGCGCCTGATGTGGGAGAACATGAGGGATAAGGTTGTAGAACTGTTTCCCGAAGCCCCTGGAAAGATTGATGACGTGGAGGGGTATTTGAGATCCGTCGATGAAAAGTATTCGGAGGACGCTTATCATTCTCTCTCGATCGAGGGATATAGGGTTTCCCCGGAACTGATCGAGAAAGTGCGTGTCGGGAACTGGAAGCCGGAGGAAGAAGATAAGGAGCATAAAAACGCACTGGTGGCACGTGGGTATTACCAGGCGTTCCAGGCTGTCAGGGGGACGATCTCCGATATACTGAAAGGAAAGAACGCAGGGGAAGCGGTAAGGGCGGATCATCCCCTCTGGTATATGCAGATGTGGATGCCGTTCGTTACGGTGGGGATCTTGCAAAGGGAGGATCTTGTGGGTTATCGTACCGGGCAGGTCTATATACGGGGATCGCAACATATCCCGTTGAACCCGAAAGCGGTCAGGGACGCTATGCCCGTCCTTTTCGATCTCTTGAAGAATGAGCCGCACCCGGCGGTAAGGGCTGTCCTGGGACACTTCTTTTTCGTGTATATTCACCCCTATATGGACGGGAACGGGAGAATGGGACGGTTCGTCTTGAACGCCATGCTTGCGTCTGGAGGCTATAACTGGACGGTTGTTCCGGTGGAGCGTAGAAAAGAATATATGAAAGCGTTGGAAAAGGCCAGCGTGGAGGGGGATATTTCCGAATTTGCCAAAGTGATAGCCTCGCTGGTCAAGTAATGATATTTATAATAATGACAATATGAAATCAACGGAATATATCGAATGGGATAAACTGGAGCAGATCCCGTTCTGCCTTTGCCGGATCGCGGAGGATGAAGAAAACCAGGAAATAGATGTTTATTATCTGGATAAACGGGTTTGCCATGATTACGATCATGTGGGGCATTATTTTCGTACTGCGATAATCATGTTTAGAAGGATCAGGAACATAACGGCCGATTGGGTGAACCTCAAAAACCTTTGGTTGCTAAGGGACTGTATCAGGGAGAATTTTAATCATGGCCTGGAGGTGGACGATCTGATCTTCGGGGAAACATTCGACGGTGAGGATCCGGAAACTATAAAGCCGCTAACCAAAGAACGGCTGTTCAAGATTAAAAAGGTGATTCAGGAAAAAGATCCATACGCTACCGTATAGGGGGGAGTATATAAAAACAAAACCCTGGAGTTTGTCTTGCGACAGGGACAACAGGGGATTACTACGCAAATATAGGGAGTATATCTCGTTTATACAAGGATTTTATGGCTTTTCTGGATTGATTTTAAAAAGAATAGAGGCTTGTTCCCTGGAATGTAGTATTTACTACTTTTAGTATTTTAGTATATTAGTACGCTTTTCTTTTGGAGGATTTGGGCGTTCCCGTAAACGGTCGGGCTTTCCGCCTCCAAGTCCTCGCCTAAAGGCTGTGGGCTTTCCACTGCAATCCCTAACGCATGAATACCCCCACCCACCCGATTAAGGTAGGCTATTTCCGGATAGAGCCGTTCGGTGAAGCCAGCCGGATAAAAGCCGCCTGACTTTTCACTGATCGGCACAATCCGGGTACTCCGGTAGCCGATTGTCGAACCCGGTTTTAAACCCCCTTTCAGGGGAGAGAGGTATTTTAGTTTTTCCGGTGTGGCCGCCTTGCGTTTACCTTGACCGGGGTTTTTGTCTGCAAAGGTCAAACGGCTTTTTCCATAGCACAAGTTGAGCCGCAAGCGGCTTTTAGAAAAAATCTCCAGCCTGGCTAAAGCCAGGTAGTATTTTTCCTAAAAAACTTGTGCTATGGAAAAAACCGTTTGGGGTGTTCTCATACAAAAACCCCTCGGAACTCAAGGTAAACGCAAGACGACCACACCGACAGCCCCGAAAAACCAAAATGAGGTTGTCTTGATACAAAAACATCGGAATCTTAGGCATCCGCAAGGTTTTTTGGGGGGGGAGAGGGTGCGAGGTGGGGAGTTTACTATCGGAAAAAATCAGGTAGTAAATACTAAATTTAGTATATACTAAAATACTACTTTTTCATATAATTATCTGATAAATAGTTAGTTAAATGTTGTTTAAATACTTGCATATCTCAAATAAAAGTGCTATCTTAGAGGTATAGAAAAAGAGATAACAACCTTTAGAACTGGCTCACCCACCAGGATAAAGAACGGGGGACGTAGTTATGAAAACTGATTATTTCGACAAGGCAGCGCAACAGTTTGCAAATTTGATGATCGAGAAGATCCAGCAGGTAGAGGACAATTGGCAAAAGCCCTGGATCACCATTGCGGCGAATACACGCAATTTCTTTCCGCAGAACCTCACAGGACGCAGGTACACCGGAGGCAACGCCTTTTTACTCCTTTTCCTTTGCGAGAAATTTCAGTACCAGACACCCGTATTTATGACATTCAACCAGGCGAAAGAGGCCGGGATCTCCGTGCTGAAAGGATCGAAATCGTTTCCGGTCTATTACTTCCTTTTCTACGTGTACCACAAGGAAACACGCAAGAAAATAACCTTTGAGGAATACAAGGCGTTAAGCCGGGAGCAGCAACAGGAATACAACGTTATACCGACCTATAAATATTACTCGGTCTTTAACCTGGATCAGACCAATTTTTCGGACGTGAGGCCGGAAGAATGGGAAGCGTTAAGGGAGAAGTTCAGAGGGGGACAGGCAGAGCAGCCCGACGGGACAACCGGAGAGGCGCACCCCGAAATAGATGCCATGCTGGAGACGAAAAGCTGGTTTTGCCCGATACGGGAGCAGCAAGGCGACAGGGCTTTCTATTCTCCTTTAGCCGATTATATCGTAGTGCCGCTTCGCTCGCAGTTCGTCGATATGCAGAGCTTTTACGAAACGCTTCTGCATGAAATGGGACATTCCACGGGACACCCCACCCGATTGAACCGGGATCTTGCGCACCCGTTCGGATCAGAGGAATACGGCAAGGAGGAATTAACGGCCGAGTTCGCCGCAGCCCTGGCAGGAATGTTTTTCGGGATAGCCGAACATATACGCACTGAAAACGCCGCTTATCTGAAAAGCTGGATAAAGGCGATCCGGGAAGAACCCAAGTTCATTTTAAACGTACTGGCCGACGCTATGAAAATTGTCAAGATGATAGCCGGGAAACTGGATATCTCCGTAGAAAGCGAGGAAACGGCCGCAGATGAAGCGGAACAGGTGGCATGATACAAGGAAGATCCCCCGAAAGGGGGACAGCCTTTCGGGGTGAGTTCTTTTTGGCACTCGCCCCAAAAAGAACCAAAAAACGCTTTGCCGCTACACTCCGTTTCGCTTTCATAGCTCTGATAATGCGTTTTTTGATTGGATAGATATATATTTGTAGATAAAATAATGTAATATGAACAAACCGAAGATTATACAGATTATTGATGTTGTTTCCAATGCGATAGACGGAAACCGTATCGACGAGGATTTTATAAAGAGTTGTATTTACGGCAAAGTGAATGCGGAACTGTATGCGCATCTTTTAGGCAAATACAGGGGGTATGACGGGGATTTCTTTCAGTTTTATTTGGGGACGGACGATCGGATAAACCGGGCTTTGCTGGAGAACCTGGGGATTAAGGTCGAACCCAACAAATATCCGGACTACGATAGCCGGATTGTTGCGCAGGTCGTCCAGGGAAAGAAAAGGTTTGATATTTATCCTTTCGAGTTGGAAGCCTTTAACAGATATGCCATGTTTGGCAATAATAATGCGCTTTCATGCCTGAAAGGGATTTCCCCGACAGCCGGGCAGACCGTCCGGGAAAACGGTATTAACGAGTATGGAAACGCCTTGAATTGGTCGCTGTTCTGGATAAAGGCAAATCCGGAGGACAAAGCCCTGTTAGTGGATCACGTTTTGAATATCCCCGAACGATGATAGCGGAATATTTCATTTACCGGAGAAAGGGGGATAAAGAGCCGTTTATCTCCCTGGGGGAAATGCCGCAGTATAGGTTAAAGCCGAAACAGAAGTTTACCGGGAAAAAACTTAAAATAGAGGTGATCCGCAGGCTTTCCGGTGTGGAAATCGAGCAGACGGCCACCACTCCGCAGATAAACGCCTATATCGAGGCGAATATCTATGATACCGATCGTTGGCCGGAGTACCGGAAGTTATACCGACAGGTGGCCGGAGAGGTGGAAACCGTGGCCGACATCTTTACGCTCCAGTATATTTTAGTGGCCGAACTGGAGGATCAGACCAGGACGGGAAAGGACTGCCAGCCGCAGCCGACAGATCCGAAAGACGAGAGGCTGATACACCTAATCCGGTGCGAGCTTATGGGTGAATCCCTGGAAATGTACAAGACGATGATAAACCCGATCATCGCCTTAAAGAAACGTTTCGTTTGATACTACATCTACTAAAAATAGTAGATACTACTTTTAGTATTTTAGTTCGTGCGCTCAATCCTGGGAGAGATACGCATCGGTGTACTCTTTAAGTTCCCGGTATGCCTTCTCTAACTCTTCTTTGGTGTGACGTTTGAATTTTTTTTGCCTTAGGATGAAAGGCAACCGTTGGTTTATCTCTTTTTCGTACTCGTCCAGGCGTTGTTTCCCAATTCCGGTAAGGATGACGTGGGTACGGTCGTCGGACATTTCGATTTCTTTTAAATCGTTCATCGTATCTAATATGCGGAGGATGATTTTCTCGTAAATGGGGGTACGTAGTAACGGGTGTTCGAGCATGGGAGAATTGTATTTTATATCGAAATTCTCGATGATCTCCGTCTGCACTTCCTCTATATGCTTGGGAAGTGCTTTTCCCAGGGTGTAGTAAACAGCTATCTGAAAGTCTTTGTAATTTGGAAACATGGGCGTATATGGTTTATTGGGAACGTGGATATTTTTAATATTTCCGTTCCGGAATTCTTCGGCCGAAAGATAGGAAAATTATCTCAAATAATCTTCCGGATAGATGCGTTTTTTAGTATATACTAAAAATAGTATTTTTGTAATGCGCATTACAGTGGTGTATTTTGTAAACGTAACGTGTACTTATTCAAGTATTTTAGTAAAATGGGTATCTTTTATATCCGGTTATACTAATATTAGTATTTTAGTATTTTTGTAATGTACATTACAAAAATATCCGTATCTTTGCATTCAGATTGAAAAACAAAAGGCTTATGATAACGACGATCCAGTTTAAGACGTTGGACGACTTGTATCAGTTTTACAACGACGCAATTTTTAACGGTGAGCTTTCGGAATGTATCGTGAATATGTCCCGTCACGGTGGGGCGTTCGGCTTTTTCGCCGCCAACCGTTGGAGAGGGGACGGGCAGGAAAAAAAGGTCGTTCACGAGATCAGCATCAACCCCGATTTTATGAACCGGGAAGATCGGGACTGGCATTCTACCCTGGTACATGAAATGTGCCATTTGTGGCAGGAGGATTTCGGCAGGCCGAGCCGGGGAGGGTATCATAATTCGCAATGGGCTGACAAGATGATCCAGGTCGGACTGATGCCGTCCGACACCGGGGAGGCCGGAGGCAAAAGGACAGGCCAGAGCATTACGCATTATATCATTCCGGGAGGGAAGTTCGAGCAGGTTTTCAATACGCTAAGCCGGGAGGATCTGCAAAACTTGCGGCTTAGGTACAAGCCGACTTTGGCGGCTGTACCTACCCGGCCGATCCGCATCGCCGGAGGCGACGGGGACGAAACGGAAGAACCGGAAGATCCGGACGAGGGGGAGAGCAAAAGCGGAAAGCGGAAGAAATACACCTGTGGGTGCGGCTGTAACGTGTGGGGAAAATCCGGGCTGGTGTTAAGGTGCGGACTGTGCGACACTGATTTTACGGAACAATAGGAAACAGTGCAAAGGTCAGAAGCCCCCAGTAAAAACCCCGCCGGAGGCAGATTTCAAGCATACTCGTTTTACTAAAATACTAAGATTAGTATAGACTTATCTTAGTATTTTAGTATTATTGTAATGTGCATTACAATATAGGGGTATATGAAAAAGTGGGGATGTCGTAATACGTCAATTCGCCCCACTTTTAAGGCTTGACGTGCAATAGCCGTCAGCCCCCAGACGGACGGGAACCACCCCGGCCGCACACAAATATAGAAAATCTTCTGGATTTAACCAAACAGGTCGGGATCTTTCTTTTTCCCCCTGGCCTTGATACCGAAATCCTCACGCAGCATCTTTGCCAGTGAATTTTGTGCGTGGGCTGTACTCATTTCACCGCTGCAAACCTTATCGTCGTAATATGCACAACGGTCGTACACGTCTTTCAGCCGTCCGCTTTCCAGGATCTTGTCGAGTGCCCTTACCGGGGTGTTGTCGCTCGGATAGCTTAAAGCACCGTAAACCCAACGGTAAACGAACGAGTATTGTTGTTGCTGGTCGCCTCGTAGTTCTTGGGGATTTCTCGCATGGATGAACAGGATAATCGTGTCGGCTTTCGGTTTTTGCCCCTTTTTAGGCGTTTTGCAGATGAATTTGTAATCGAACCATACATCGGCCTCGCTTTCCTTGATTCGTGTCTGTGCAGGCCTTAAAACCTTTTGGTCGATCTGTGCGTTCGAGTAGGAGGCCGGGATCTCCAGGTCTTTGCAGAATTGGTCGATCGAGTAATAATACTCCCGTCTGTCCCGTTGGCTGCAAATGATCTTGTAGAGCCGCTTGGTGTAATTGCCCCGGAGGGTTAAGGCGATGTTCTTCCCGTACCTTGTACCGCCGACACCCGTACCGTAGTAGAGCAGGAAAGGGATCGCCCAGGGGTTGAGCGTCAGGGCTACCCGGTTTGTGCCTTTGATGTTGTGTACCGTCGTTATCACCACCCCGAACGTTTCCACCGTCTGGTGGATATTGGGATGCACCCAGCGAAAGGAAAAGTTTTTCCGCATCATGGCGATAGCCTCTTTCAGAACTTTGCTCTTGTTGTTCTTCCCCCCGGCTTCGTCGCATTTGATCTCGACGACAGGCTGGTTAAAGAGGTCTTTAGGCAGTTGTTTTTCCCTGGTCATGTGTTGCTGGATCTGGTCGCTTATCAGCGTCAGGAGGTTTTCTTGCCACTCGGTCACAGAGTACTGGCCGAATGTTACGTTATTCGGCTGGATTAACATTACTTCTTCCTCCGTAGGAGGAATATAGAGGGTGATGTCGTTGGTCGCCATAGGCTTTTTTTTTTGAGTTCGGGACAAAGTTAAAGAAATAAAAGATACCGCCAAAAAATACCAAGTATTTTTTATTGTAACCTTTAGTAAAATGGGTATTTATTGGAGGGGGTAATTTTAGTAAAATAAGTATTTTCCCCCTTCGGATTTTAGTAAAATGAGTATTTTAGGTTGTGTTTTTTCACTTATAACGATTTGTATTTCAGTTAATTATAAATGAAAAAACGCTTTCTTACAAAGAACCTCTACAAAGACTATTCTCACAAAGAAGGAAAATTTTAGGGAATCACAGGCTTCAAAAACGGCTGGAAAATGTGCATTTTGAAAACGGAAAATGAGAAACGGAGAAAAAATGAGCGAAGCGTTTCTTTAGTGCGATTTTTCCGCGCGTTAAAATGTGTGAAATTTTGTTTTTGTGTTGTAAAATCTAAGGTGATCGGAACGATTGCCGCCGTTTTACAAATGTACACTTTTTTTGGGGGGGGCGGTGTACATTTGTAATGTGCATTTTGGGGGCTGGGTGTCTGATGTATTGGAGCGAAGCCGTGCGGAGCGTTCCAGGAGCGACGAGCGAAGCAAGGAGAGAGAGAACGACGGTTTACCAAAGTGAGCAAGCAGTCATTGGACTTAGTCCAATGCTGATTTTCTAAATCACTGATATATAACTGTTTACTTGTTTATATGTATGCGAATTGCATACATATTGCATACATTATTTTGATAATTCATTGAATTATAGTATATTGTAGCCGATATTTATGTATGCAAACCCCTATACGTGAAATTATGGCAACAACAAGTAAAGATACGTCTATCCGTATAAAGGAGAGTACAAGGTTTAGGCTTGATATGCTGAAAGGAAACAAATCGCACGATGCGTTCGTGGCCGAAATGTTACTCTATTTTGAAACAACGGGGATCACCCCGCAGTCGAATGTAATGCCGCCGAACATTGCGGCCAAAGAGCAGGCAAGCCGGGTGATCGAAGTTGTCCGGGGCATTGAGAAATCCACTAACGTAAGGCTGAAAAACATCGAACAACTCCTTTTGTCGCTTGTCGGGGAAGTGAAAACGCCGGGGGACAATCCGGACGAATATATGCACATCTCACAGGTACAGGAACTTTTGGAGCGTTCCAAGCAACTGGAACAGGAAGCCAGGGAAAACCGGGAGAAGGCCGGGAAACTGCAAACGGATCTCGAAATAGCCCGGCAGGAGAAAGGAACTCCGGCCGTCGGATGCAATACGCACAAGATCCTGGAGATCGTGGAGCGTATCGACGAGGTGAAGAAGATACCGACATTCAACGATACGGTTTATGAGATAGACCGTAATACGCTGGATATGTGGGTGAAAAGGTTAAAGGACGAACTAAAGAGATAAGCCTATGTTTGCCAAAGTACACCCGGCCGAGGACGTGAAAAGCGGAAATACGGGAAGCTGTCACGACCTGGTGCGTTATCTGGAAAAGGAAACGGGGGAGGGACAGCGTTTTTTCTCCCATACGGAGCAGGATATTTCACCCGAACGGGTAATTATGGATATAGACGGGAACAAAAAGGCGTTAGGGGCTAACGACGCTAAATTCTTCATGCTTTCGCTCAATCCGTCGCAGTCGGAACAAATGCACCTTATCGGCCGGAAAGTGGACGATTTAAAGGAACTTACACCACAGGAGAAAAAAGAGGTTTTCCAAAAGCTGGAGGCGTTCACCCGTTCGGCTATGGATGAATACGCCTTGAACTTCGGACGGGACAATATTAGGGGAGGCCAGGATCTCATGTATTACGCACGTGTGGAAACGGAACGATCCTATCATCCGGAAGATGAAGAGGTGAAACAGGGGATCGCCAGGATCGGAGAGCCTAAACCCGGTCTGAACTTACACGTTCACGTAATCGTTTCACGCAAGAGCCTGGACGGGAAAGTGAAACTTTCTCCGGGGGCTAAATCGGCCGGGAACACCTGGGAACTGGAGGGCAGGGGGACGGTGAAACGGGGTTTTTCACATGAGGGCTGGAAAGTCAGGGTACAGGAATGTTTTAACCGGAAATTCGATTACCAGGCCAAAGAGGGGGAAACTTATGTACGTCCGCAGGTATCGGCCGAGATCGGGAAGATCACGAACCCGGAGCTTAAAAGGATATTGCAGGACGAGCAGTTTACGGCGGCAAACCAGATCGTCGCAGCCATGAGGGAACAAGGTTACACGCACCAGGTAAGGAAGGGGGTGCATTCCTTTTCACGGGAGGGTGAAGTGTTCCAGGTTGAACACAGGCTCTTGAAAGCGTTCGAACAACCTCTGTCAGACGAGCAGCTAAAAAGCATAACGGAACGTTTCGACTTGACAAAGTACGAGGCGAACCCGGCCGGGTACAGGGAGAACGGTTTGCAGGTAAAGGATATAAGTTTCTCGACGTATGTAAAAGATGAAGCACAGAAGGGGGAAAAGGCCTTGAAAGAGGTCGCTTATAAAGTGGTTTATGATGAACAAAACCATACGACGGTATCGTTCGCCACCGTCCGGCAGTTCGCATACGAGCATCAAATAAACCTGGTGAAAAGCGAACCGACGGCCGAAGCCGTCTTGAAGAAGATCAAGAACCCGGAGCTTAAAAACCTGTTGGAGAACTACCGTTTTACGTCCGCTAACCAGATTGTCGTAGCCATGAAAGAACAAGGCTACACGCATAAGGTACGGAAAGGGGTACATTCCTTTTCACGGGAGGGTGAACGGGTGAGCATACGGCACAAGGATCTGAAAAAATTCGCCGATCCGAAACTGGAGAGCCGCCACATGGAGGGCATTATCGAACGGTTTAACCTGTACAAGTACAAGCAGGAGGGCGTGGCCTACCGGGAAAACGGCCTGGAAGCCAAGAATATTTCTTTCCTGACATACCAGAAAGTGCCGATCGAGCCGGAAGAGGATAAAAGCGTGACCGGAAAGCCGGAAACAAAGGAGGAAGCGCAGCAGCCACAGCAGGAAACGCCGGGGAGCGAGGCACATCCGGAAGAAACGGAAAACGAAGCGGAAACGCCCATGCCTGAACCCGATCCGGTGAAATACAGGAAAGAGCTTAAAGAGGTGTCTTATGATGTACTGTTTGATAGGGAAACGAAAACCTATGTGCCGATTTCGGCGATCCGGAAATACGCATACGAGAATGAGATCAATCTGATAGACCGATACAAGCATGGGTACGCAGTCAGGAACGAGGATCTTAGGGAGTGCCTGGCAAATCCCGAATACCGGACGGTAAGGCAGATAAACAAGGCCATGAGGGAGAGGGGATATACGATCGAAAGGGACGAGGCCGGAAACTATACCTACATCAAGGGGGAAAGTTCTTTCTTTATGGAACGCCGGGATTTGCTTGCCTTTACCGGGTACGCCAAAGATACCGGAGGCCGGGAAAGGGGAACGCACCGAAGCGCAGACAAGACGGTCGGGTTTATCGGTGGTAAGGCCAAACAAAAGCTGATAAACGAGATCCTGGGGGATAGCTTCCGGACGGAAAGGATGCTTGTAGGCAACGTGAAAAAGGCCGTCAGCCTTATACAGAACCCGGCTAATATAAAAATGATGCTGATAAAACAGATCGGCAGTTTTCTAAACCCGTTTAAAGAGTTATGATATGATGATGTATATTATTATAGGGATCGCCTGCCTGGTGGGGATCATCGTTGTTGTGCTGTTGCTTCCAAATTCCGGGAAACAGCAGCAAAAAGGACAGAAATACCGTTTTGAACTGTCGGCCGGGGGAGGGAGGAAAATAACCTTTGCCGATCCGTTCGATAATTTCCTGGTCTATGGTGGGGCGAACTCCGGAAAGACCAAAAGCATAGGAAAGCCCTTGTTAAGCCAGTATATACAGGCCGGGTTTGCCGGATTTGTCTATAATTACAAGGATTTCGACCTGGCAAGGACAGCCGTACACCTGGTAAAAAAACATAATTACCCTTATGGGTGCTTCCAGATCAGTTTCACGGATATGGAACGGACGCACCGGACAAATCCGATACGTCCTTCCGTGGTGAAGAATGAAACCTTGTTCTTGCAGCTAATGGATGATATGCTGACCGCCTACCAGGGAAAGGACGGCAAACGGGACGAGTGGTTTAACGGGGCGTTGGGGATATTAAGGGGCGTTTCGATCCGGTTTTATAACGATTATCCGCAGTTTTGCACGATACCCCATATCGTTAATTTCATTTGTTCGGCCGGAACTGTCCGGATAACGTCGTTCCTGGAGGGCAAGCACCAGAGCCGGGTACTGGCCGGGGCATTCCTGGACGCAAAGGACAGCCCCAAGACGCAAAGCAGCTATCTAAGCAGCCTTACCAACAGTCTAAGCACGCTCGCCAACGAAAAAAAGGTGTGTTATGTCCTTTCCGGAAATGATTTCGACTTTAACCTGATAGATCCGGAATGTCCGAAATTGGTTGTCGTATCGAACGCCTATCAGATCGAAAACCTGATTTCCCCGGTTATATCGCTCATGCTTTCCATTTCGTCCCGGCGTTTCACGCTGGCGAACAAAGTGCCGTTCTTCTACTTCCTGGATGAAGCGACCACGTTCCGGATCGCCGATTTCGAGAAACTGCCGTCCGTTCTAAGGGAATACCTTTGCAGTTTCGTTTTCCTCACGCAGTCGGCGGCGAAGATCGAGAAGATATACGGGAAATATGACCGCAGTTCGATAGAATCCAATTTCGGGAACCAGTTCTTTGGCCGGACAAAGGACATAGAGGCCTTGAAAAGCTACCCGCTTGTTTTTGGAAAAGAGGAGAGGCAGAGGGTTTCAAAGACCACCGGAAGCAGCCGGGGAGGGGAGAACCGCAGCCGTACAGTTTCCACGCAGAAAGAGGAAATATACGACACGAATTTCTTTACCAGCCTGAAATCGGGCGAGTTCGTGGGGAGTGCGGCACATTCCAACATGAGGAACTTTCATTTGAGGTTTGAAATGTACGAGGACAAGGAAGATCCGCTTCTGATCGTGCATCCCGTACTGGCCTCGGATATAGAGGAAAATTACCAGCAGATCATAAGGGATATACAAGGCATTGAATAACAAGGGAAGTGTGGCGACATTCTACAAAGTGTGGGACAACTCCACACTTTTTTGTGGAATATAAAAAAGGGGTAAAATTATAAAAGTTTGATAATTAGTGTATTTATTAAAACAGTAGTGTATTATGTCAAATTGGAATGGATTTTGTACAATATAATTGTATAAATACACTCCAGTTTGAAACTCCAGTGCAATAGCAAAGGTTGTTTTTGGATTGGCCGGATAAGAATTTATTTACTTAAATACTTAAAAATAAACTCCTTATGAAAACGCCTTTGTTTATCTTGCTCCAGGCTACTGGAGGTATCAGAAATGAAGTAAACACATTCCTTAGTGATTATGCCGTTCCGGTGATCGCCATGCTCCTGATCGTGGGAGTGGGGATCGGTGTGGTGATGAATTATGATAAGATTATAGACCGGGACGGACAGGGAACAAGAAAAGAGGGTATTGTAAACTTACTCTGGGTAGTTGGTTACATCATCATCGGGCTTGCGATCATTGCAGCCGTTATCGCACTTATCAATAGCAAACTTAAAATGTCCCTCTAATGGACTTCCAGGTTAGAAAGGGGCTGGAAACACCCCTGAAAGTGCATGGAATGAGAACGAAGTTTTTTTGCATCTATTGTATTATCCTGGCTGTGATTGTTCTTTTTGTCGTGGGCTTCCTGACAAGTGCCATGAGTGGGGAGGGATCTTTTTTGGCCTTTATCGTTTCGCTGGTGGCCGGGGCGTTCGCCTCTGTGGTCTTGCGGATCGTCTTTATCAACCTTTCCATGCAGCGCAAGTTCGGCAAGTTCAAAAGACAGGTATTTGTCATATCGAATAAGGATCTGTTAAACAGCCTGTAAACACTCTTTTTATGAAAATATCGGCAGCGCAAGCGTACTGTATCTTGGATACGGTAGGATCTTCCATACTTACCAAATCCGGCGAAATATCCGTTTCCTACCTGTTGGAATTGCCGGAGGCCTATTCGCTGGATCGCTCGGATCTGGAGGAAAGGCATAACGAGTTATTCCGGGCTTTCCAGTATGTCCGAACCGGGTTTATACATAAGCAGGACGTGTTTTTACGCAGGAAATTCAAGCCGGAATATGTGATCGAGGGGGAGGGCTATATACAGACGGCCGAAAGGAAGTATTTCGACGGACGGGAATACCTGCATCACTTCTGCATATTGTCCTTTACGCTTTCGGGACTGCAAAGCCTTGAAAAAGCGTACCAGGCCAACCCGTTGGCGTATAGCGAGAAACTGGCGAAGGCAGACCGGGACAGGCTGGCCGAGTTTCTGGAATCGGTGGAGAGTGCAGTTTCCATTATCCGGAATATCCGTGGCACGCAGATCCGGCCGTTGAACGTGGCCGAGGTGAAACAGCACCTTTTTCGGTACGTGAACGGTTTCCATGACGACGAGGGACTAAGGGATATACAGTGTTCCGATATGATAAGGATCGGGCAGAAGAAAGGGATATTCTTTGCCGTTTGTGATGAAAGGTATCTGCCCGACAGGATGAAAGTATATGTTACGGACAGCACTTTGCAGGAGGCAAACAGCCAGCTTTATATGTCGATGCTGGAAAGGATCGGCGTTCATGTGCCCTGTTCCCATGTGGTAAACCAGATATGGAAATTCGCCGGGGGAAGCTACCGGGAGGAACTGGCCGAGAGGGTGAAGCTGTTCGGCCGTTACCGGGAGTTTGACAAGGCCATAAAAAGCCGTTATGACGGCCTGGCCTCGTATGAGCAGGAGATCATCAACGAGGAAAACGTGCTTTGCAAAACGCACCTGAACGTGTTGCTGTTGGAGGATGACGAAACGATCCTGAACCGACAGACGGAACAGGTAAAAATGATTTTCACGAACGCCGGGTTTAAATATTACATTCCAAGTTACGAGGGGCTTTATAATATCTTTATAGGCTCGATCATCGGCCGGGAAAACAACCTGAATCCGGACTACCTGTTTCTTTCGGATCTGCATTCGTCGCTCTGCATGGGGATCAATTACTCTACGTTCCGCAGCGACAAGGAGGGGATCTTGTTTAACGAACGGCTGTATCAAACACCGATTCGAAAGGACGTTTGGGACGCAGATAAGAAACGCATTCCGGCACGTAACATGATTATCGTCGCATCGACGGGTGGGGGAAAGTCGGTTACGTCGTTGAACATCATCCAGCAGAACATCGAGCAGAATTATAAACAGATCGTCGTCGAGTTCGGAAAGAGCTTTTACCAGCTTTCGCAGTTGTACCCGGACAGGTCGCTGCATATTGATTATGACGGCAGCAGCCCGTTGGGGATCAATCCGTTCTATACGGCCGGGAAGCAGCCGGACAACGAGAAGATAAAGACGCTTGTAAACCTGGTGCTTAAATTCTGGCGGTCTAAGGCGATCATGGAGGACACGAAACAAGTTGTTTCGCTGACAAAGATCATTTGCCGTTACTACGAGGATATTCCCGACGGCCATTGTTTCCCGGACTTTTACAGGTACGTCCAAAGAGAGGGGAAAAAACTGTATGAGCGTTTGAATATCCTGCCGGAATACTTCGATATAGACAGCTTCCTGCACGTGTGTTCGGAATTTATGCCGGGGGGATTTTATGAGAACGTGTGCAAGCCGTCCCCACTGGAGAACGATATGCAGAACCGGGATTTTATCGTCTTTGAACTGACGAAGATAAAGAAAGATCCGTTCCTGATTTCCGTCATTATGACAATCCTTTTCGATACGATAGAGAACAAGATCCTTTCGGATCGTTCCGTCAGGGGGATGCTGATCTTTGACGAGTACGCAGAAAGCCAGTCTATAAAGGACACCTTTTCAGGTGCGGACATACATTCGACGGTGGCGTTCTGTTACCAGAAACTCCGCAAGGAAAACGGGGCGGTGGGTACGATCGTCCAGTCATTGGCGCAGCTTCCCGATAACGAGTACACGAAAGGCATTATCGCCAATACGCAACTCTTATACGTGCTTCCGGCCAACGAGATCGTTTACGACCAGACGGTAGAGGCGTTCCATATCAAGAACCGGAGCCACGTAAACCTGATGAAGTCGATCCGTAACGACTTTTCAGGGGTACGGCCGTATTCGGAGATATTCATCCGGTTTATGGATAGTTATGCAACGGTGGTACGCCTGGAGCTTTCACCGGAAAAATTGCTTGCGTTCCAGACCGACGGCGAGAAATGGAACAAATTGCAGGAGATTTACAAGGAGGCCGGAAGCATGGAAACGGCCATAGAGAAGTATAAACAATTAAAACAGAAAAGTTATGAAACGGAAATGTCTATGTAGTTTGCTTGTGATGATGTGCTTTTACTGTACGGCGTTCGGCCAGTGGGTGGTGTCCGATCCGGCCTTGACGCAGCTATCGCAGATAACCTGGGCGAAAGAACTTAAACAGGCATACGAACAGTTTCAAGTGCTGGGGGAATCCAGGGACATATTGACTAAGAGCCTGGATCTGTACCGGCAGGTGAACGGGGTTATCAAAAACTCCAAAATGGTGTTGCAGGTGCTTTCCATGCAGGGGGAAATGTTGGAACTGGCGGCGAAAGAGTGCACCCGGTCGGACGTGTTTACCGGACAGGAGGCATACGGGGAATATACGAACGTGCTGAACAGGATCATGGAGGAAAGCGTGCTTTCCTTTGACCTGATCCGGACGATCATATCGCCCTCGGTGAGCATGACCGACGGGGAGAGGATAAAGATTATCGTGGATCTGGATAACAAGCTGAAAGAGAACCGGGACAAGATGCTCGACGAGAGAGCGAGGTTTAATACGGTCAATGACGCTATAAAGCGGATCGCAGCCCTGAAATCAACCGCCAAGAAGTGAGCCTATGGAAGTGATCGACAATGTGATTAGCGCATACGAGGCCGTCAAGATGAACGGTGTCAGCCAGGGGATTATCGCACTTTGTTCCTTTATCGCCGTTATCATCGTGATACAAAAGTTCGTGACGGCATGGAAAGAGGCCTTTAGCGAGGGGGACAAGCCCGTCGATATGAAACAGTTCTTCAAACTGTTCTATATCTATATTTATGTGTTCGCCATTATCATGGTCGCACCGTTCGCCTTTACGATCGTGGAAACGGCACTTGGGAATATTCAGAACGAATTGATAAGCCGTTATCAGGAGGACGTGGATCTAAGCATTGACGAGGCGATCGTAACCTTTACAAAGGACTATATCGAGGACGTGCAAAGGCGGCATAACTGGGTAGGGCAGCAGATTCAGGAGGTTATCATGCTGCCGTTCAATATTGCGGCTTATACGATACTCCTGTACGCAACGAAATATATATTTTTCTTCTTTGCCGCCGCCAGGTATCTGTATCTTATACTCCTGGAGATCGTCACGCCGATAGCCGTAATACTCTACATGGACGAGAAAACGAGGCATTATACGCACGCATACCTGAAAAACCTGTTTGTCTGTTACATGACGATCCCGGCGTTCCTGATAGCCAACGCCCTGGGGTCTATCATTGCGGAGAATATCATGCACATGTGCGGACAGAATAAATATACCATGCTGGGACTTCTTTTCGCTTTCGTGTTCAAACTTTTCCTGTTTGCCAAAAGCGTGAAATTTTGTCGTGAACTGTTTTAAATCCTGATCTTATGAATAAAGACGATATACTGAAAGATTTTGATACACTGGCCGAGGCCAAGCGCAAAGGAGCGGTAAACTTAAAATTGTGCCTGGGCTTTGCCCTGGTGGTGGTTGTCCTGGTGCTGGCCTGGGGACTGGTGGTGAATTTTACGGCATTGGATAAGGTGGTCGTGGTGGAGCGATCCGGCGAGTACCTGAAAACGCACGCCGAGGATAGCGAGGCTCTGTTTCTTGCTCTGGTGAAAAAGACGTGCGCCGAGGCGACCGGGTACGCTAACAGTTTTGATCGCCTGAACCTGAAAAAAAATCAGGCGCACGCCGCTTTTTATGTCAATAAGAACGATCTGAACGCCGTGTTCTCAAAGTATTATAATGATAAGGCCTATTTTGATGCGGTGCAGAACGGGGCGGTCTATAAATGCGAGATAGACAGCATCCAGACGATCGCCGGGGACAATGAGCCGTACAAGGTGGCTTTCACTTCCACCCTGACGATTTACGGCGTTTCGGGGCAGAAGCTAAGGTTTCTTATCAGGACGAAAGGGGAGATCGTGAGAACCACGCCGCAATTTCCGGAGAACGTGACGGGATTTTTCTTTAACCTGTTTATACAGCAGATTGTCCGGATAGAACAAGAACCTGAAAAAAAGTAACACTATGGATAAGGCCACGAAAACAAAAATAATCCTGTTCGCATCCCTGGGGATCTTCGTGCTGGTGGTGCTGGCCGTTACGCTGGCACTGACCGGGAAAGGGGACAACCGGGAAGAGGACGGGAGCGTGAACACTTCGCTTAGGGCACAGCAGCAAAGCGATTTTACCCTGGACGATATGATGAATACGGACGGACGGCCGGAGTACGAGAATTTTACCGATGAAGTGTACCGGGAACGTTCGGGGGCTATGTACCGGGAAGATCCGGAAGTGATAGCCTTGCAGGAACAGTTAAGGCAGAACCAGAGAGCCGACAGTATGAAAGCGGCCGCAGCCATGAAACGGAGAACGGCGAAAGCCCGGCCGAAAAAGGAAACGCCGAAGAAGGAAGAGCCTGAAAGGACAGTAGGACGTTTCTTTTCGGGGGAAGAACCGGAGAACAAGGGGAACACGATAGAGGCCATTGTGTCGGGCGATCAGAAGATCACGAACGGGAGCGTGATAAAACTTGTCACGCTCCAGGAAATGCAACTGCCCGGCGGCATGGTGATTAACAAGGGGACGGCCGTTTTCGGGGTGGTGAAGCTCGCACAGGACAGGATCAATATAACGGTTGAATCCGTCCGGATCGGGAACAGCATCTATGAGATGCAAAAGACCGTGTACGACAGGGACGGACTGCCCGGTATATATGTCCCCTTGAACATCAAGGCGGAAGCGACAAAGGAGGCGGCCGACGAGGTGGTTAGCGATATGAACGTTACCTCTTACGGGACGGACGTCCTAAGTACGGGGGTTAATGCGGTGAGCAATGCGGCAAAGAGCGTGTTCCGGAAGAAGAACAACCAGGTCGTTGTCACCGTGAAGTCGAACTATAAACTATATCTGAAATGAAAGCTATTTGTTCTTTTATCCTGGCGTTGGCCGTTTCCTCGGCCGGGGCGCAGATCCGCCCGGTGGAAAGCCTGCCTATCGCAGTGAATTATTCCAAGACGATACATCTTGTATTCCCCTCGGCCGTGAAGTATAACCAGGCCGTTACGGACTTCGTGGCCGTCGATAACCCGGAGAGCGTGCCTAATATCTTGCGCATAAAGGCCAACCGGAAAAGTTTCAGCAAGCAGACGACCGTCAGCGTGGCGACCGAGGGAGGTTTTTTCTATTCGTTTAACGTGGCCTATGCCGACAGCCTGGAGCATACGAACTATTTCCTGCCCGATATGTCGAGCATACGGCCGGACACTATCTATCTGAATGAGGTGTCGCAAACGCACCTGATCGCACCGGAAAAGGTGATTTATATAGATTACGGCGATACCTGCATACAGGTAAGCAAGGCCGAGAATACCGAGAATATCGTGCGAATGATCGCAGCCACGGGAAAGGTGGAGGAATTTCCCAGGCAGACAAACGTGTCGCTGGCGACCGAAGGGGGGAAGTTCTACACGTTCAACGTGGATTATCGGCAGGAGCCGGAGGCGTTCGTCTATGAGATAGGGGAGAAACGGCCGGAGAAAAAGGCGAACGTGATCCTGACCGACAACATTATCCCGGCCGGGGAAAGGGATCAGGTCATGAGCCGGGTGTATAACGCAAAAAGGGGGATATTCAACAAGGGGATCGTTCGCAACAAGATCGTTTTCTCCGTGAACAACCTGCATATATATGATAACTTGCTCCTGTTTACCTTTGAGATCGAGAACAAAAGCAAACTGCCTTATGATATAGATTATATCCGGTATTACATCATCGACAAGAAAACGGCCAAGCTGACCGCATCCCAGGAAGTGGATCAGCAGGCTTTGTTCTCGGAGAATTATTCGCCCAGGATAGAGGGGAACGGCCGGATGAAATACGTGATCGCTTTCGATAAGTTCACCATTCCGGACGAGAAAGTTTTCCGTATCGAGATTAACGAGAAGAACGGAGGCCGTCACGTTCTTTTTGACCTGGAGAACAGCGACATCGTGAATGTGGAGGATATTTAGCCTTGCGATCCTTGCGCTGATCCCTGTCGGCCGGGTGGGGGCGCAGGACAAACGTTCGCTGATCGTGGAGGTGTTGCAGACCGCAGGGGATTACGGGGACATCGCCCCGGTGTGGGGGATCGTCCAAAAGGACGGGGATATTTACCGTTTCGTCCCCTCTGTCGCACCCCTGAAAGAGAAATACCGGATCTCCGACCGTTACGGCTACCGGACGCATCCGATAAGCGGTGAAAGGCAGTTTCACGCAGGCCTGGATATGGCGGCGGTGTATGCGGCTACCGTACACGCCGCAGCCAGTGGGACGGTGACGTTCGCAGGTGAAACGCCCGGATATGGGAAAACGGTAGTCGTTACGCACCGTTTCGGATTTCAGACCAGATACGCACACCTGACACTCATTTACACCCGGAAAGGTGCGGAGGTGGAAAAGGGGGACGTGATCGGGTTCGTGGGAAGCACCGGGATAAGTACCGGGAATCATTTGCATTATGAGGTGATAAAAAACCAAAAGAGAATAAACCCTTTAAATTTCATTTATGGAACTAAGTAATGAATTGAAAGTAGAAAGGATCAGGCTAAGCCTGACGGCGAAAAGCGTTGCCGAGGAAATGGGGATCAGCCGCCAGCAGCTTTGCAACATCGAGCAGTCGGAAACCGCCCCCGTGGTGGTGAAATACATCGCTTTTCTAAGGAGCAAAGGGGTGGATCTGAACGCTCTGTTTGACCGTATTATCGTGAACAAATAAAATAAATCGTATGAGAAAATTAGTTACCGCCTTGTGCGCTTTGGTCTTTTTGTCGTCTTGCGACGACGAACTGAAACTTGTCAGCCGGGATTTTTCCGTGACGCTGAAAAGTATAGACGTGGGTACGGCCGTAGTGGGGAAGCCCGTTAATTGCACCCTTACGATCTCGGATCTCGATCCGGACAACGGGGATCAGATATTGACACGCTTTGAGGTCAGGGACGGGGACGGCGTTATCCTGGTGGATAACAACGAATACAGCCCCGGAGAAACGTTTGAATATGATTTCAAGGCAAACAATCGGCTGGATTTCGATTTTATCCCGGCAACCGAGGGAGAGGCGTATATCGTCATGGGGGTAGCCAGCGAACTGGTGACACGATCCGACAGCATCAAGCTGAAAGTTTCCAGCCCGGAGATAAACATACGTTTCCAGAACGTGCCGGATCTTATGCTGGTATCGGAGGAAGCGGAATTTTATTTGCAGCTTGATACGGAACTTTACGGGGTGAAAGCGTCGGCCAGGTTCGTAAAGGGAAGCGGCCGGGTGTATATTTCCGGGTATGATGCGACAAGGGGCGAGGGCGTGGCACTGGAAAAAAACAACCTGGTGACGTTCCGGCCGGATGCGACCGGGCAGGCGGTGATCGAGTTTACCGTTTCAAGCCGTTACGGTCTGCCAGTGAAAGAGAATGTAACGATACAAGTAAATCAATGAGGTTATGAGAAAAATTGCCGTATTATCGCTCTTTTTGTGCCTGGTGGCCGTGTGCAGGGCACAATATATCGGAAGCCAGTATATGAACGTGAAGCTGGGCTATATCGTGGATGAAAGTCAGGTGCAGGGGACGTTCGGTTTTGGAAAGGTGTACAAGGCTTTCAAGGTGGGGGCAAACCTTAATTACCGGAATCTAAACCGGGATCTGGTAAAGGCAAACACCGTGACGGTCGGCCCGGAGCTGGCCTATTACGCCCTGAAAGGACGGAAATTCTCGCTCCTGGGGATCGCAGCCGGGACGATCGGCTACCAGAAAGCCAAGGCGAAAAGCGATCTTGTGTACCTGGAGAAAAGCAAGGCTTTCGTGTATGGGTACGAGGTCGGGATAAGGCCGGAAATGTTGCTAAGCCCGAAAGTGGCTCTTTTTGCCGAATACAGGTTTGAAATGTTGTTTAACTCCATTCTCCGGAATAACAACCATGTCGGCCTGGGGTGCGTGATCTATTTATAAACTTAAATAATTGAAGGTATGAGAAAGTATTTGTATTTGTCAGCCGTATGCGTGTGCATGGCATTGTGTTTCGTCGGTTGCAGCAAGGACGACGACGAACCGGGAGGAAAAGGGGCGATGTATGAGGTAACGATCGAGCAGTCGGGAGATTTCCGCAGCTTCATTAAGTCGGTCGTGGTAGTCGCCAACGGTACGCAGTTGAAAGACGGGGCGACGGGGGAAAGCCTCGCAAGCCCGGTGATTCTAAGCGATGAAGAACTGGCCGTCGAAAAGGTGACGTTAAGTACGACGGGAAAGGCGATCGAGTTTGCCGTTTCCGGTGGTGTCGTGGACGGAGAGGACGGCGTTGTGAACGAGCCGATGCAGTGGGTAGTGACCGTTTACAAAAACGGAAAGGAGATCGAGAAAAAGAGCCTTGTTTTCCGGGACGGGAAGGAGATAAGTACGGATGATCTGAATCTGTATTATAATTGACGTGACGGCCTGAATGTCCCCCGGATGAATGTTCGGGGGATTCTTTTTCTTTTGGGCGTTCCCGTGGGACGGTCGGGCTTTACCCTGCAATCCCTAACGCAATTTTGGGTGTCCGCTTTGTCATTCTGTTACCGGGATTTGTCCGCATGGTGGGAGACCCGCCCCGATCAGCCGGACACGCAATATCATTTTGTAATAACCGGCTAGCTGTTTTTATGGTGTAACGCTCCGATATTGCTTTCTTTTTGCTTATTGTATGTGCAAATGCAAGAAGCCCCCCGGCGAAAACCCCGCCGGAGGCAATTATAGAAAGTCTGTGTATCATTTCCACATTTTGTGGAAATGATACACAGATAACAGTTCTTCAATAAATATATGTGTTTTTTGTATGCTTTTGATTATCAGGTATATATGACTTGTTTATTTGTTTGGCACAATGTTTGTTCTTTGTCTTTCAGAAACCATATGTTAAATATTTAAATAGATTGGATTATGAAAAAGGTATTATTTGCAGTAGCACTTGTTATGGGATTGGGTAGTTCAGTGGCATTCGCCGGCAACATGGTATCGGATGTTGAGATTGTGGTAATGGTGAACGATTATAAGCCAATCGAGGTAAAGGATCTGCCGCAGGCGGTTCAGGACACGATCAAGAAGGATTTCGCAGACCTGACAATCAAGGAAGCCGCAGTTGAGGAAAGCGAGGAAGGCACAAAGACCTACAAGGTGACATTTACCGATGCAGAAGGCACGGACAGCGAAGTGTTCTTCAACGAGAAGGGCGAAGTCCTGAAATAAAGCAAATGAACAGCAAAAAGAGAATTCAATTAAACTGTGTCAGCAAAATTAATATTTTATTGCTTTGCTGACACAGTTTGTTTTACAGCCCCTCCGGTTCCGGTGACTTGTAAGGCTTGAAAGCAACCCGAACCTCCTTATGCTCATCGATGACGAAAGTCTGCTCCGGCTCCACAGAACGAATAATGACGCCATTGACTTTCCAATACATGATTGTCCATGATTTGGAATGGGTAGCACGAAAATGCACCGTTGTGCCTTTCGCTATTTCAGCCGGAGAGATCAATTCTCCTATCTTTTCCGCAGCCGTATTTTCCAACTCCGGTTTAGCCGAAAGCTGACCTTCACCCTGATCCACACCAAATGCCAGCACTACTTTTTCCACTGCGGGAGGAAGAGGAGGATCTTCATCATTGTCACAAGAAACCGCAAATAGCGTAAGCCCATACAACAAAACAACGACAAAAGAGAGATAACCGATCTGTCTCATTAAGCCGATTTCTTTTTTTTCCATAGCAGTTTTCATAAGCTTATTTTTTGTTTACGACCGCATAAAGATAACAATTTGTTGGCTAAAAGGGTTTATTAAATATAGTGTTTATCACTTAATGATTTAAGGTTAATATCCTGTAGGTTGCAGGGAGAACAAACGGGAACAGCCGTTCCCGCCCCTTTCGGATTGTATGCCAGCACCCCTAAAAAATGCCTTGTCAAAGACAAGTAGTAACACGCCTGTGTTACGTTTTCGACTTTTCAGCCGTCCGACCGCCACCCCGTCCGATTTGACTTGCCTTTGAGGTTATATATGCAAATGCAAGAAGCCCCCCCGGCGAAAACCCCGCCGGAGGCTTTTACAATTCAAAGGGAGGTGTTTAGAAATAGACGTTCAACATAAGGTATAGTAATGCGTTCTTATCCTTAGTGTCGTGGTGTTCAAGCTCGAATTGAATCTTGTCCTCACGAGCGAGCCAGCCTATCGCACAGGCGACTTCCAGATCATTGAACCCTGTCAATTCCTTTACTTCCTGCAAATTCCATTTCCGGTGTACGTCTGTGCTTAATAAGCGCCAGAGTTTCCCTGCGTTCTCTCTGATGATGTGCTTATCCATACCTGTATTTTTTATAAGTTTATAAATGGTTTCAAATGGATAATGAAAAGCACTTTTACATCAATAGTGTTACGCACTGCAAACATTCCAGCGTTTATCGTTTATCCTTTTGATACGTTGTATCACTCTTTCCTGATATACAGCAAACCGTTTCGCCGTTCGATGTATATCTTATTCTCACGTGCGAGCCACCCGGCGGCGAGTGCGGTTTCATCAGCCGCAAAATTTAGCCTTCTCGCAAGCTCGGCAATGGTTATAAGTCCGTTTCGCCTAATTTTTCTAAGATGATCCCGGCTTTAAATCCTATATTTGTTTTTTCCATGATAAAATTTATATTTATGTATCAAAAATATGTATATATTCTATTATTCAAAACGTGTAGAAATACAAATTTAAATTTACCCCCCCCCTATTAGTGAAAATTAACAATTTGTAGTTCAAGCTTTTTTCATCCTCAAAATGGAATGACTATTTTAGAGGGTATTAATTTAGTAATATATAGTTGAAGAACAACGCTCTGAAACATTCCTTGTCACTATTAAACAGGCACAAATATCTCCCCTTTACATCCTCAAAGAGGATATAATACAGGCAGGAATTAACCCCGAATCTATTTGTTCTGATGATTTTTGAATGGCTTAATTTTTGGCGTACTTGTTTTTCCGTCAGCCCTTCGATGTATATCAACCCTTTCATGTTTCCCATTTGTCCGGGCGTGATCTTGAGCGAGCTTAGTAGTTCGTTTAGGTCAAACAGCTTAGGAGTGTTTGACAAGCAGTTTAGGGACTGTTTTCGCTGTGTCTTTTCCATTGTCATAAGGATTTCGCTTGTGCCCTACACCAAGCCAATAAACATAAAAAAAGCGGAAGGGCATTTGCCTATCCGCAGAATAGGGAGTCGAAGCCCTACACGCACAAACAGGAAACACCGCTCCCGCATATGCGGAAGGGCATCTATACTGTTTTCGTAGTGCGTGTTAAATTTTCGACTTTTGTTCTGCACTGAAATCAGCTAAACGCTTTTTTCTTCAATATGTAAAAACACGGTCGGTTTACGACCGCACAAAGATAACAAATTGTTGGCTAAAAGGGTTTATGAACCTTTTATTTTTTTGCCTTATTATCTTAAAATTCAGTGTTTATGAAATACCAAGTTCTTTTAGAACATCCTCGTTTGCAGATGAAAAGATACTTTTGCAGTACCTTAATGTTGTCCGTATGGTGGGAGAACCGTACCGATCAGCCGGGTGCACAATATCATTTTGTAATAACTGGCAGGTTGTTTTTACGGTGTAACGCTCCGATATCGCTTTCTTTTTGCTTCTTGTATGTGCAAAGGTCAGAAGCCCCCAGCGAAAACCACGCAGGAGATTTTAATGTTTCTTCTTAGGTATTACAAATCTCTACGTTTTTCTTTCACTCCTGTATAGTTTGGTTTTGGTTCATGTGTATAACTATTATGCTCCATATGATACCAATAAGGAAATACCCCTATAAAGATTCTTTGTACATATCAAGACATACTTTCATGAGTTTTAATGAAGATTCTAATGCAGAATATCCATTATCAATTGTCATATAACTTGTCAATAACAATTTCTTCTCATTTTCGGAATAAGGATATATGGTAATTTTAAGCCAAAAATAAGTTTTCTTGGTTTCAATTAATTCTTGAAATGACAACAGTTTTTCTTTGTTTGCTTCATAATTATCTTTGTATGCTTTGTATAATTTGTAATCAAAATTTCGTTCATATATATTTATTTGCATTTCGTTGGTTGTAATGCCTATATTGTTCTTGAATACAGCTAAATCGTTATTAAGTGTATATAATTCATACGATAATTTTATATATGATAACTCGTGTTCAAGAGAATCAATTCTTTGAGTTAGGCTTATTTCCTTTGTGCTATCAGCAGGAGCAACCATAGAGGATGAACCCTCTTTTTGTGCATATGCGATAGGCGTGCATAACAATACTACAATCAGAACCAAAGCTCTTTCTATTTTCGCTATTTTTTTCATAATTGATATTTTATAAATCCGTATTAATTTTAATCTTCCCTATTGTCTTTTGCTCGTCATTTTGTTTTTGGGTATAGGTCGTAAACTCCTTTTTCATCTTTTTTTAATTCAAAATTACCGGATTTTAATTGTTCATTCCATAAATCGAAAGTTTCAGAAATGAACTTATACAAATCTTCTGATATATATATTTCGCTTCCGTTTTTTATGGGAAAAACCAATTGGTTGTTCTGGAATGACAGGTGTTTTTTTGCTCTCTCTAAAGCCTTCAAATATACTACTTGATTAAATGCGTAATTGGGGTTGAACGCATCTATAGCAGCATCGGACATTTCTCCTTTTGTTTTAAGAAATGTTGTGTCTGTTATAGAATTTCTATATTGATTTGCTTCTTCCCACATTTTTTTTCTTTCGTAACTTTCTATACTATCACTTTTTGGAGATACTATGCTTATTTCTGTGGCGCTTTTATTAGTATCACTAATATGCTTGTTCTTATTTGTACAGCCGATTGCTAAAATAAAAACACTGAATAGCAATATAAATAGTTTTTTTTCCATGTTGCTAATTTTTAATAGGTTATTCTAAATCAATTATTCACGTGTATTTTTCCGAAAGTGCTTTGTTCATCATGTACCCGGCACAGTACATGAAGCCCTACTATTATAATAGGGCTTTGTTCTTATCCAGATAATCAGATATGGCCTCTTGCAATACCGATTTTAGCGAATCACCTTTGCGGATCGCAATCAGCTTTAAATTCTGGTGATAGGTTTCGTCCATGACAAAATTACAATGCACGGTT
>UMHH01006625.1_pt1 | contig 27561 bp, 18 predicted proteins | sample 1965491 | NCBI WGS metagenome assembly UMHH01 (sample SAMEA4836094, study PRJEB28245) | human gut metagenome | biome: gut microbiome; material: fecal sample | place: Denmark | collected 2008
AATTGCTGCAATCAGAATGACTACGATAATTGCCATAACAACGATAATCATTGGTTCCATTGCCGCCATAACCGTCTGGGTGGTCATCTCAACCTCTTCATCATAATAATCTGCCAGCTTGTCTAACATGCCCTCAATATCACCGGTTTCCTCGCCGATAGAAAGCATGTGGATTACCATAGGCGGGAACAGTCCGCCCTTCCGCAGCGGTTCTGATAACGGAACACCCTTTGCCACTTCCTCTCTTGCTGACTGCAATTGCAGCTGGAAGTGACGGTTCTTCATCAGCTTGGTGACTGCATCAATTCCATGAATCAATGGAATTCCTGCATACATTAAAGTACTTAATGTACGGGCAAACTGTGAAGAATATGTCTTTATGTTTAACTTGCCAAACAATGGAAGCTTCATGGCTATTTTACCAAAGAACAGCTTTCCGCTCTCTGTCTTGCGCCATTCCCGGATACCAAGTACAATCAGCAGGATTCCTCCCACGAAAAGATACCAGAATTTTGTAATTACATGGCTCATGCTCATCATTGCCCGGGTGATGCCCGGCAGCTGCATGCCTGCCTGTTCAAAGGTTGCTGCATATCCCGGTATTACCTTTACTACCATCAGAATGACGATTAATACTGCCACAATCAGCAGTACCACCGGATAAGCCAGTGATTTTTTCATTAAGCCGGACAGTTTTGCCGTCTTATCAAACTGCACTGCCATACGGCTGAAGGAAAGCTCGATATTACCGGAGGTCTCTCCTGCCGCCACCATATTCACTAGCATTTCCGGGAAAATCTCTCCCTGATGTCCCATGGCTTCGGATAGTGTCTGTCCTTTCTCCACTTCGGTACGCACTTCATGAAGTGCAGCGGAAAGCCTCTTATTTTCCGTCTGTTCCTCTAACATTCCAAGGGCATCAATTACCGTAACCCCGGCTTCTATCATACTGACAAACTGCCGGCAGAACACGCTTAAATCCCTTGGTTTTACTTTCCGCCCAAAGCTTAATTTAACGTCCTTTTCCAACATTCCGACTTCCTTTATGGATATTAAAGTAAGTCCGTTTTTCTTAAGCCGGGCTGCTGCCTTGTCCTGATTTTCTGCATCAATGGTTGCCTTCTTCTCTTTTCCCATGGCATCTACTGCTATATATGAATAACTGGGCACCTTCTCATCCCCCTTACAGTATATTTATCGGTTAAATTTCAAATTTGTTAACCATTTTTCTCATTCTACGGTATCCACGGAAGCTGCTGTTAACAGTTCCCTGCAGATGCTCCGCAGTTTAGAATAGCGTTACCTTCTGCTGCATAACTGCCGGCTCCTGTGCAAAACTTACGGCATCTTCTGCTGATATCTTATTCTGCATATAAAGGTCATAAATGGCATCATCCATTGCCTGCATGCCAAGCTTCTTGCTGGTCTGTATCATAGACTGTATCTGGAAACTCTTTCCTTCACGTATCAGGTTACGGATTGCCGGAGTGGCAAGCATGACCTCGTAAGCCGCCACACGTCCACCGCCTTCCTTTGGAAGAAGCTGCTGGGCGATAATTCCTTCAATAACACCTGACAGCTGTATCCTGGTCTGCTGCTGCTGATGCGGTGGAAACACGTCAATGACACGGTCAATGGTTGCTGCTGCACTGTTGGTATGCAGGGTTGAAAATACCAGATGTCCGGTCTCTGCCGCCGTAATCGCAATACTGATTGTTTCTAGGTCACGCATCTCCCCCACCAGAATTACATCCGGGTCTTCACGCAATGCGGCGCGAAGTGCTGACGCATAACTCTTACTGTCGTAACCGATTTCCCTCTGCAATACAATTGACTTGCTGTGAGGATGCAAATACTCAATCGGGTCTTCCAGTGTAATAATTGTCTTAGCATATGTTTCGGAAATAATATGTATCAAAGACGCCAGTGTGGTAGATTTACCACTTCCGGTCGGTCCTGTTACCAATACCAGTCCACGCTTGCGGTTGGTCAGGTCAACCACAGATGGTGGAATACCCAGCCGCTTTGCTTCCGGTATCTCAAACGAGAGTATACGGAGTGCTACCGCGTAAGTACCTCTCTGACGGAACACATTAAAACGCACCCTGTGAAAGCCTGCGATAGAATACGCAAAATCCAGTTCTCCATTTTCCTTCAGCTCTGCCTTCTGCTCTTCCGTCAACAGCGGTTCTATCATTTCTTCTATTTCAAATGGTTTTATCTTCTCATCTGATGCAGGAACCAGTTCTCCATCAATCCGGAACATCACCGGGCTTCCCGGTGCAAGATGGATATCGGATGCTCCTTTTTCATTTCCTTCCCGCAAAAACATTTCTATTCTGTTCATTGTAAAATCCCCAGTTCTCCTTAATCCTCAGCAGATACTCCCACCAGCTCTGACACAGAAGTAATTCCTTCTAAAACTTTACGTCTGGCTCCCGCTGCAAGAGTTTCCATTCCATTTTCTACTGCCAGATGTTTGATTTCGGCAGTGGAAGCATCTTTTGCTATGGCATTTTTCATTTCTGTGTTGATTTCCATCATCTCATAGACACCGATTCTGCCCTTATATCCTGTATTGGCACACATCGGGCAGCCCTTTGCTTCAAAAATCATCGTCTCATCCAAATCATCCAGATTCAGAAGCTTGCGCTCATATTCAGTCGGCTTATGCGGCTGTTTACAGTTCGGACAAAGTCTCCGCACCAGACGCTGGGCAATCACTCCGATTACGGAATCTGCAAGAAGATATCCCTCTACGCCCATATTTAACATTCGGGTAATGGTTCCTGCTGCACTGTTGGTATGCAGGGTACTTACTACCAGATGTCCGGTAATAGAAGCCTGTACCGCAATCTCTGCAGTTTCTTCGTCTCGGATTTCTCCAATCATGATAATATCCGGATCCTGTCGCAGGATTGAACGCAGTGCAGATGCAAAGGTCATATCCGCTTTGGCATTTACCTGTACCTGATTGACGCCGTCCAGATTCGCCTCTACCGGGTCTTCTACTGTGATAATATTAATATCCTCTGTATTCAGTTCAGAAAGTGCTGTGTAAAGCGTCGTTGATTTACCACTTCCGGTTGGTCCTGTTACCAAAAGGATTCCATTCGGATGCTTTAACATACGGTCAAAGCTTTCCAGCTCCCCCGGGGTAAATCCAAGTTCCCTCTTATCCTTGGTCAGTGCTTTCTTCTGTGCAAGACGAAGTACACACTTTTCTCCATAAACCGTTGGCAGGATTGATACACGGATATCGTATTCCACACGGTCTACCACAAGGGTAATTCGTCCATCCTGTGGTTTTCTTTTTTCTGATATATCCATGCCGCCAATAATCTTGATACGTGCTGTAATTGCATTCAGAAGCCGGATGTCGTAGCTCGCCTTCTCATATAACACACCATCAATCCTGTAGCGGATTCTTACACGGCTTTCCAATGCTTCTATATGTATATCACTGGCACGCTGTCTTGCTGCCTGCTCAATCATGGCATTTACCAGAAGAACAATCGGGGAATTTGCAATATCTTCATCATTCTCCTTCTCCTGTTCCCTCTGCTCTTCCTGCCGGCGCTCCAGTGCATATGCCTCAGCCACCTTCCTTGCTTCACTGCTTCCATAGAAACGGTCAAGGGTAAGCATAATATCATGGGTTGTGGCAATTACCGGTGCGACCTGCAGATTAGTAATAATAGAAAAATCATCAATTCCACGCATATCCATCGGGTCGGCCATTGCCACACGGACTTCATTCATATTATTCGGTGAAAAGCCAATTGGTACCATGACATATTTTCTCAGAACTGCCACGTCTACCAGCTTTAGCACATTTTCTTCTATCTGTATTCCACTAAGCGAGACTATTTCCAGTCCAAGCTGGCTTGACAGTGCCTTGGCAATATCCGTCTCACTGGTATAACCCAGCTCTACCAGAACCTCACCCAGCCGCTTTGTAGTTCCCTTTTTCTTCTCTAATGCATCTGAGAGCTGCTCATCTGTAATAATCTGTTCCTCAATCAGCATATCCCCCAGACGTTTCTTCTGTCTGCTTTCCATTCTCTGCCACTCTCCAAATCATTCTTCACATATCATGATGTGACAAAAATCATCATTATTTTATTATAGCCATTCTTTATATGCTTTTCAACAAGATTTCTATTTTTATTCGCTTTTTTTCGTAATTTTTGTCTATTTTTTTGTGTTTTTAAGTAAAATTCAGGGATAGACAAATGTCTCTACTTCACAAGAAACACGGTCTATCCCTCATATTGCTTCTATATCAGACATTAAAACAGCTTCCACCGATAAACTCACGGATAATCGAATTGTTATTGATATTATCTGCCGGTACCGGAAGGAAATAATCTAAGAACTTCAGCAGCCGCTTTGCTTCAAGATACTCCGGACAGTCCCGTTCAATTGCAAACAGCAATGGCTCTGCATACTGTTTCAGCACAGCAAGTTCATAAATTAAAGCTGAATTAAACATTACATCAGCACCTTCCTGAAACGGGAAGATATTTTTTTCTTCTCCCCGCCTTACCGAATCCCACATGGCAATGGTCTCCCTCGCTGATGTAGCCCTGGTTCTTGCATCCCTTACAATTCTCCGGATCAGTCTGCCATCTGTCGTCGGCAGGCAGTTATGTTCATCAATATCCAGCTGGGTCAGCGCACTAATATAAATACGGAATTTACTTTCCTGCGGCAGAGAGTAGGAAAGCCTGTCATTCAGTCCATGGATGCCTTCAATAACAAGTACATCTTCCTCTCCAAGCTGCATCATTCTGCCTTTTGCTTCCCGTTTTCCGGTTTTAAAATTAAATACCGGCAGTTCCGTTGGATCTCCGTTTAAAAGACTTGTCATATCATTATTAAAACGGTCAATATCCAATGCCTCCAGGCATTCGAAATCCAGTTTTCCATCTGCATCTTTCGGTGTCTTATCCCGGTCTACATAAAAATCATCCAGCGGAACCGGATGCGGTTTCATGCCATGGGCGGCAAGCTGTATGGACAGCCTGTGGGAAAACGTTGTCTTCCCGGAAGAGGACGGACCTGCTATCATAATGAATTTCTTATGATGTCCCTCTTTAATCTGCTCTGCCAGCTGTCCTATTTTCTGTTCCATCAGGGCTTCCTGTATCAGAATAATTTCCTGTATTCTGCCTGCAGAAACTGCATCATTCAAAGCTCCTATGGTTCCTACTCCCATGGTATGTCCCCACTCTGACGCTTCTTCCAGTGTCAGGTACAGTTTATCCGATGGAACAAAAATATCCACCTTCCTGGTATCTTTTCCCGGAAAGAGCAGCATAAACCCTTCTTTATATAATGTCAGGTCAAAATATTTCAGATAACCGGTAGACGGCACCATATATCCATAGAAATAATCTTTGTAATGATCCAGCTCATAGATATTGACCCTTGAGCTTCTCCGATAGCGGAACAACCTTTCTTTATCGGTCATTCCCAGTCTCCGGAAGAGTTCTACTGCATCTGCCGTCGGCAGACTGTGCTTTTCAATCGGAAAATCGGCTTTTACCAGACGCTGCATCTCCTGCTTTAAATCCCTTAGCATCTGTTCATCGACAGCTACCCATTCTGCCTGCTCTGATGCTCCGTTCTTTTCCTCATTCCGCTTCAGTTCACAATAATATCCCTGGGCAATGGAATGCATGATGCGGACCGTAATCTTTTCTTCCCCATAAAGATTATGCACCGCCTTCTGCATCAGTAACGCCGTACTTCTCCGGTATGCTTTCCTGCCATCCTTGTCTGCCGTTGTAATAAAGGTAAGATTTCCTGATTCTGCCTTTTCACGCAGCTCCCGCAGGCGGTTGTTCACCAGCACCAGGACAATATCATCCGGAAACTGTTTCTGATATTCCTTGGCAAGCTGCTTGTATGTGGTTTCCGGCACATACTCCCTTACGTTTCCATGAATATTAATTCTACATTTAACTTCTCCCATAGTAGTCCCCCATTTCTTTGATTACTATTTATACAATATAGGAAAACGGAGATTGTAACTTCTGGCTGTATATGTTCAGTTCCGGTAATCTCTCCTTGAAATATTCTGCCATATAGGTTACAAAAATATGCTCCAATCCATAATGTCCTGCATCTAAGATACTTAAGCCTTTGGCTGCTGCGTCGATTCCCGTATGGTGGTCAATATCTCCTGTTATCAACACCTGGGCACCCTTTGCAATCGCTTCATCCACTTCACTCTTTCCGGAGCCGGGACAAATTGCTGCACGCTGTACCATGCGGCTGGTATCACCAAATACTTTTACTGCTTCTGTCTGAAACCGGCTTTTTACAATCCTGCCGCAATCCCCTAGACTTATCTCCTCTGGCAGCATTCCCACTTTGCCGATACCACAGGATTTTCCCTGCCACTCCCCGGTTACTTCCAATGGTTCTGTCTCCATTAGTTCCAAGTAATCTGCTGCAAGGTCCGCCATGACACAGATATCAAAATTCGTATGCATCGCACAGTAAACCATATCCTGCTGTGCCAGTCCGTAAATTCTTCTGCCGATAAAATCACTAGTAAGAATATTTTTTATTCCACCAAAGATTAACGGATGATGCGTCAGTATCATATCAGCCTTAAGTTCTTTTGCTTCCGCAATTACTTCATCGGTTGCATCCACCGCCAGATAGATACTGTTTATCTCTTTCTCCCATCTGCAGACCTGAAATCCCGGATTATCCCATTCACAGGCCATTGCTACAGGAGCAAGTGTCTCTAATATTTCCCGTATCTGTTCACACTTCATATATTTTCTCCCATGATACGCTCTGCTTCTTCTATCATTGCAAGTTTCTCTTGCAGTTCTTTCTGCCGTTCAAAGCGTCTTGTACTGCCATCTTCTTTCTGCTGCAATTCATCCTGTTGCGTTGCAGATTGTTGCAGCAATTCTGGTTTCTGCAATACAGTTTGCTCCGGCATAAGCTTCCGGATTTCAAGTTTCTTTAAGATTTCCGAGAACTGCTGTCTCCGTTTTATTAAATATTGTTTTAATATTTCATTTTTTGTCTGTAATAAATATCCACCATAACGAAAAGCAACATCCGTCAACGGTGCTGCTTTTCCCGGTACACATCTTAACATCACGTAATATTTGCCCTCTTCTTCCACCATATCTTCTTCTTCAATGTGAAAGCCTTCCGCATAAATATAACGGCGTACCTCTTCTATTTCAGACTGTGGCTGTAACACAAGATTATTCATCTTCTTCCAGACTTCCGGATGCTCTGCAAGAATCCGTTTCGTCAACGCTCCACCCATTCCGGCGATTACCACGCCATCGGCTTCAGATGGAGCCAGTGCCGTAAGTCCATCGGACAATCTGGTTTCTATGTAATCTTCTAAATGAACTTCCCGGATATGCTCCTCTGCCCGAAGAAGCGGCCCCCGGTTCACATCCATTGCAATGGCATGCCCAATACATTCTGACTGAATCAGATAAATCGGAACATAACCATGGTCACATCCTACATCTGCAAGGCAGGTGGTATTCTGAACCAATGCTGCAACTGCCTGCATTCTTTTTGAAAGTTTATTCATATATTACTCCAGATAGTCCTTTAATTTGCGGCTTCTGCTTGGATGACGCAGTTTACGGAGTGCCTTTGCTTCAATCTGACGGATACGCTCTCTGGTTACATTGAATTCTTTTCCAACTTCTTCCAGTGTACGGGCACGTCCATCTTCCAGACCAAAACGAAGGGTTAATACCTTCTGCTCCCGCTCGGTCAGTGTTCCAAGCACTTCCTCTAACTGCTCTTTTAACAGGGTAAATGCTGCTGCATCAGCAGGTACCGGTACATTATCATCCTGAATGAAGTCTCCCAAATGGGAATCTTCCTCTTCACCGATTGGAGTCTCTAAAGAAACCGGCTCCTGGGAAATCTTCAAGATTTCACGTACACGGTCTACCGGCATATTCATTTCTGCTGCAATCTCTTCCGGGGTCGGTTCACGTCCCAACTCCTGCAGTAACTGTCTGGAAACGCGGATCAGCTTGTTGATGGTCTCAACCATATGAACCGGGATACGGATGGTTCTTGCCTGGTCTGCGATGGCTCTTGTGATTGCCTGACGAATCCACCATGTTGCATAAGTAGAGAACTTATAGCCTTTCCGGTAATCGAATTTCTCAACGGCTTTAATCAGACCTAAGTTACCTTCCTGAATCAGGTCTAAGAATAACATACCACGTCCTACATAACGTTTTGCAATACTTACCACCAGACGAAGGTTGGCTTCTGCCAGACGTTTCTTTGCTTCCTGGTCTCCTAATTCCATTCTCTTTGCCAGCTCGATTTCTTCTTCTGCACTTAAAAGAGGTACTTTACCGATTTCCTTTAAATACATACGGACCGGATCCTCAATGGATACGCCGTCCGGTACCGATAAATCAATCTTTTCTACCTCTACCTCGTCTTCGTCATCTAAGATGATATCGTCATCGATATCGTCATCATCCATGATTCGAAGCACATCAATGTTATTGGTCTCAAGGAAGTCTAGGATTTTCTCAAACTCATCTGCATCCAGTTCCATGTCCTTGAAGAACTCGCTGATTTCCTGATACTCAAGGCTGTTCTTTTTCTTCTTTGCCAGTGCAAGGAGTTCCTGGAGTTTTTCCTGCAATTTTGCTTTTTTCTCCTCAATGCTCATCTTTTCGTCTTTTGCTGCCGGAGCACTTTTTGCAGCTTTTGTTGTCTTTTTCGTAGTCTTTTCCATCTTTTCATCCATTTTCTTGTTCATCCTCTCATGATTCGTCATATAAACGGGACTAAATAGTATTTTGTCCTCAATCTATAGAAATATGCATTTTCTCCATATTCTGCAAGGTTCTCTTATCTGCCACAAGCTGTTGCAAGCCCTGCATATCCGTAGGTTCTAAGTGCGCCGAACGATAGGAGATGCTGTTATCCTTCACCCGCAGAATCGTCTCTTTTAACGCCTTATCCCGCTCTGCAGCAGAATCCACTTCATGGATTCTCGCATGGAAGAGCTCTGCAACTTCCCGCTGTTCCTCTTCTTCTGCAAATAAACTGATAATCTGTGCCGGATTGACAGTACCCGACTTCTTCTGCTCGTAGAGAAGCTCTGCCACCTTACGGAAAATGTCTTCCGTAAAATCTTCCGGTGTAATGATATCTTTGATTTTATCGTACAGATTATCATATTCTATGAGCCAGGTCAAAAGCAATTTCTGGGACTGCTTCATGCCGTCCTCTTTCTTATGCTTCTTCTCATTCAGCCCACTCTTAAGCGGTGTCCGCTCTTTTACAAGTCCTCCCTGGGTGCCCAGCTGGTTTACCAGATTCCGGAGTGCTTCAAAGCTCATATGATATTTATCTGCCACAGCTTCCATATAATTGTTCCGTTCCAGTTCCGTGGTAAAATCAAGCAGTTTCTTTGCCACTTCTGTCTGGAATGCGGTCTTTCCTTCCGGATCCTTCATATCATATTTCTGCTCTAAAATCCTGATTTCAAACATAAAGCTGTTTTCTGCCGCATCAATCCGCTTCTGGTATTCTTCCGCTCCAAGTGCCTTGATGAATTCATCCGGGTCTTTGTACGGCTTCATGTTGATGACTTTGGCTGTCAGCCCTACTTCTTTTAAAATCGGGATTGCACGAAGTGCCGCCTTAATTCCGGCACCGTCGCTGTCGAAGGTAAGATAAACCTCCTTCGTATATCGTTTCAGCAGACTGGCATGTCCACTGGTAAACGCGGTTCCTAAGGATGCCACTGCATTGTCAAAACCTGCCTGATGCAGTGCAATTACATCCATATAGCCTTCACATAAGAGCATCTGCGGTTTCTTGGTCTGTCTTGCAAAGTTCAATGCATACAGATTCCGGCTCTTATCAAAGACTTTGGTCTCCGGCGAATTCAGATACTTCGGTTCGCCATCCCCCATGACTCGTCCACCAAATCCGATTACTTTATTATGCACATCCATAATCGGAAACATGGCACGATTCCAGAATTTATCATGTCCGCCCCGGACTTCGTCAATGGACACAAGACCGGATTCCTTTAAGATTGCATCATCATATCCAAGCTTTCTTAAATAGCGGTACAAATCATCACTGTATTTATCCGAATAGCCAAGTCCAAACTTCTGCATGGTGGCATCCGATAATTCTCTCTTTTTAAAATATTCATACGCCTGTTTTCCGTGTTCGCTCCGCAGCAGCATATAATAATATTTGCCGGCTGCCTTGTTAATCTCTAACAGAATCTGGCGTTTGTCTGCTTCTTTCTTTGCCTGGGCACTCATTTCCTGCTTCGGCAGTTCGATTCCGGCACGCTCTGCCAATGCCTCCATCGCTTCCGGGAATGAAAAGTTCTCATACTGCATCAGAAAGGTAAATACATTTCCGCCTGCTCCGCATCCAAAGCAGTAATACATCTGCTTATTCGGTGATACGGAAAAAGAACCGGTCTTTTCATTATGGAAGGGGCACAGTCCAAAATACGTGCTACCTTTTTTTGTCAACCGTACATATCCGGAAATCACATCTACAATATCATTTCTGGAACGTACTTCCTCTATTAATTCATCTGAATAATATGCCATTCCTTAATTCACCTGCCAAGCCTTCGGTACAAAATATTCTGAGAATTTGGCAATTGCATACTGGTCGGTCATTCCTGCGATATAATCACATACTACCCGTTCTTCCTCTTCGCCTTCCGCAATCATATCGGTATACTGCGCCGGCATTATCATCGGATGTTCCATATAATATGTAAACAGTTTGCTGAGTAAGCCTTCTGCCTTTGTCTCTTCGCCTTTGGCAATGGAATTGGTATATACGCTTACAAACATGAACTTCCGCAAATCCTGCATTGCCTGGAAAATTTCATCGGACATAATGATATCCGGCTTATCCATGCTGTTGGTTATAATATCATGAATCAGTGTATCCAGCCGGTCTGCCGAATTCTTTCCCAATACCTTCCGTATCTCGATTGGAATATCTTCTTCCACCATTATCTTTCCACGCACCGCATCATCGATATCATGATGAATATAGGCGATTTTATCGGAGAAACGGACGATTTTGCCTTCCAGTGTATGCGGCATCGTACTGGTCTGATGATTTAAAATGCCGTCCCGCACTTCCCATGTCAGGTTCAGTCCCTGTCCGCTTTTTTCCAATTTCTCTACGATACGTACGCTCTGTTTATTATGTTTAAAGCCACCGGAGCAAAGTTCATTTAGTACCCGCTCTCCGGCATGACCAAATGGCGTATGTCCCAAATCATGCCCTAATGCAATGGCTTCCACCAGATCTTCATTCAGCCGCAGTGCCTTTGCAATGGTTCTGGCATTCTGTGATACCTCTAAGGTATGCGACATACGGGTACGATAATGGTCACCCTTCGGTGTTAAGAACACCTGCGTCTTATTCTTCAGACGGCGGAATGCCTTACAGTGGAGAATACGGTCTCTGTCTCTCTGGTATACGGGACGTATATCACAAGGTGCCTCCGGATAATCCCGTCCTTTGGAATTCTCGCTTAATGCTGCATAAGGGCTTAACATCTCATGCTCCATGCGCTCCATCCGTTCCCGAATTGTCATATCCTTATCTTCTCCCTTCCTATCACATCACCATTTCATGATGTAAATGCACTGCCATCATCTTTATCATTATGAGGACGTCATTCGACCCCTGCTATTATAATTCTGTGTCCACCTTCAAATTTCCTTTATTTTTTACAAAATTTCATAATATTTTTTCTAATACTTTCCAATGCGCTTCGAAATCGCCCTTGCTACCTTATAAACCGGATTCTCCATCTTCTTTGCCACCTGTTTTAATTCCTGCCGGATGGCAATGGACTGCGGGCAGTGTTTCTCACATTTTCCGCACTGACGGCATTTTGAAGCGTTGGTCGGATTTGTCTTTAAAGTGGTACACATAATATATGCCTTCATACCGGAATAAAAGCTGTCGGTATAGCGTGTATTATATGCTGCAAAACAGGTCGGAATATCTACTCCATGCGGGCATGGCATACAGTAGCCGCAGCCGGTACAAGGTACCTTCATATGCTGGTTAATGGATTTCTTTACCTTTTCAAAGATTTCCAAGTCTTTCTCTGTTAATGCATCTGCTGTGGCATCCGATGCAATCCTTACATTTTCCTCTACCTGTGCAATATCATTCATTCCGGAAAGCACTACTGTCACCTCCGGATGATTCCATATCCAGCGGAGTCCCCATTCTGCCGGGGAACGATGTGGTTCTGCAGATGCAAATATGGCTTTGGCAGCCTTTGGCAGTGCATTCACCAGCCTGCCGCCCCGCAGCGGCTCCATGATAATCACCGGAAGTCCCTTCGCTGCAGCATATTTTAAGCCTTCGGTTCCCGCCTGGGTATGTTCATCCATATAATTATACTGTATCTGGCAGAAATCCCAGTCGTAAGAATCTATGATTTTCTTAAACTGGGTGGCTCCGCCATGGAAAGAAAATCCGATATTTCCAATCTGACCGCTTTTCTTTTTCTCTGTAATCCAGTCCTGTATTCCAAGTGCAGTCAGCCGCTCCCATGCTGCAATATCATTCAGCATATGCATCAGATAATATTCCACATGGTCTGTCTGAAGGCGTTCTAACTGTTCCTTAAAATACCGCTCCATATCACCTTCTGCCTTAATATAATAATGTGGCAGCTTGGTGGCAATTTTTACCTTATCACGATAGCCTTTTGCCAGGAACTTTCCCAGGCATGCTTCACTTCCACCGTAAGTATATGCGGTATCAAAATAATTGACCCCGGCTTCCACTGCCGCTGCCATCTCCCGCTCTGCCTTTTCCTGGTCGATTACGGTTCCCTTCTTAGAATAACGCAGGCAGCCATAGCCTAAGATGGACAGCTGGTCTTTGTTTCCCGGATTTTCTCTATATTGCATGTTTATTCTCCCTTGCACTTGTTGTTATGGTGACTGCGAAATGTTTAATGATAAATATACGCATTCATCCTATGACGCAAATATTTGCTTTATACTACAGAATGTTGTAATTCTAATGACGCGTGTGTGTCTTTGTTTATGAGAGTCTGTCTTCCCAATGTTTGACAAGATACTGCCTTCTGTTCGCCTGTAGGCGAATACATTTGCGCAGACTGTTAGGGGCTCTTAGAATTTTGGCAAAACCTGGCAACGCTGGTACAAGGATGTACCAGCGAGGTGCAGAGGAACATGGATGTGACTTTGCACCGTTTGCCATATATAGAATAGCTTTTTCAAAATTCTTAGAGCCCCTTGCAGCTGGAGCAGTATTCGCTACAGGCGTACAAAAGGCGTATCCAGTCAAAGCAGCGGTAAGACATCCTTATTATCATTTCTCCATTTCGCAGTTACCGATTCTGCATAAGTTGCCGGGTGATGATATTTTCATACCACCACCCGGCACATATACTGTCATTATAAAGCTATCGGGAAAGTTTTGCAAGAATCACTCCCGCTCCTTTATCTTTTTAAATCCATCGGTCATGTCATAGGATGTAATGTTATCATTAATCCAGAGGTAAAATACATTGCCACTATACATTCCACGGACATTCTCGTAATTGACTCCGTTAATATCCGGAATTTCTGCCTGTTTCTTAAAGGTCCCATTTTCATAGGAATATATCTGGTAGGTCTGCGTTGTTCTGCTGCTGCTATAATCCTCACAAACCAGACCGATTAAATTCTTATCTTTTGAAATGATGACACTCTTATAATCATATAATGCTTCGCTGTAATCTACATCCTTTAATACAAGCTTTGCTTCTTCGGTTACTTCTCCCGGATTTTCTATATTAAACATGGAAAGCTTAATGTTTTCTATATTTCCGGTCTTCTCATCAGATTCATAACCGATGCCCAGCAAATGTGTATCATCCCAGAAATGCAGATATTCGGAGAAGCCGGTCACCTTGAGTTCGCCGATAATTTCCGGTTTTGCCGGGTCTGATAAATCCACGGTAAACAGCGGGTCGGTATTCCGGTAGGTTACAAAGTAACCAGTGTTTCCCATAAAGCGGGCGGCATAGATTTCTTCTCCCGGTGCAATGCCCGTCAACTGTCCGGTTAATTTCATGTTCTCATCCAGAATATAAAGTGCATTCACCTCATCCTCTGTACTATAATCGGTGGTCAATACCCTGAGATATCCATCACTGGCATTGATTGCAAAGGTATCTCTGACATAACCCCTTACTGCCGTTGCCGCCACACCACTGATTCTGCCCTCATCCAGTGCAAATTTTGCAATATTGGTAATCATTGCTCCATCATAATCTTCCTCATATAAATACAGGGCATCTTTGCTGATATAAGTCTGGGCATATCCAGAGATTACAAGCTTACTGTCCAGCACTTTATCCGGCTTATTTACATCCAGCGAAGAAACCAGTATACCACTTTCTCCTGATGACTCCGGCAGATAAATTTCACCGGCGGCAACCTTTTCTCCATTTACCTTCGGAATCACTGAGGTATATTCCTTTTCTACATATCCCACCACATCGGATGTCATATGATACTGTGTAAAAAGATAGACTACATCTCCGATTTTCCGGGAAGTATTATAATAACCATCCTGGATTAATCTTCCTTCAAATTCCGGATTCCTGCGGTCTACGATACTGTATACCTGAATCTGTGTGGTGCTTTTTCCATTCATTTTATAGCAGAATGCACTGTCTTCAGAAGCATCTGATACAGCAATTTCTTCATCTGAGCTTTCTTTATCTGAGTTTTCCTTATCAGAGCCAGCTTTGCTGCTTTCGCCCAAGGATGTCTCATAGCCCTGCACAACCAGAATCAGCTGGTCTCCATCCACATAAATTTCCATCACCCGGTCTGCTGCGCCACAGTCTTTCGGGAGAAATCGTGTTACTTCTTCTAATTTTCCATCCCGGATATCCGTTATAACAATGTATTTATCCTCTACCGTATAAATGTAACTGCCATCAATTTTAGCAATATCACTCTCGTCTACACCTTCCATCTGCAGATTTGTCGTAGAATAATCTTTTCCGCCTTCCTTGCTGCCCTCCGACAAATCGGCAACGGCACTTCCGTACTCAGTTCCATCACTGTAGTAATATTTGTCACTGCCGGAATTCATTGCTCCCGATGCATCAGTGCTTGTCTCCGCACTCGTTTCCCCTTCTATCCAGTTCTTCTGATCGTTCTGCTGATATCCCTTAAGAAGGGTCTGATATACCTCCTTATAATCCGATGCAGGATGATACATTGTTCCAAGAGCTGCCACATCCACATACCCTGTTTCACCTGCTTCTCCCACAGTCTGCTGCGTATCTGTCATTGCTACGGAATCCGTCTGCCCTGTACCGGAATTCTTATCGAAACGGGTCACTGTTATATAAATTCCGCTGCATACTACCAGTGCCAGCACTGCCACCATACTTCCAAGTCTGCGCCATGGAATTATTTTCTTCGATTTTTTCGGTTCCAAGTGCTGATTTTCCTGCTGCTGTTTTGCTTTCTGTTCCTGTAATTGTTTTTCTATCTGTTCCGGTTTCAGAGTCTCTGGTATCTCTATCTCTTCCGCCGCTTTTCTTAACTGGGTTAAAATCTCCTGTTCATTCATACCGGCACCTCCATCTCATCTGAATTTTCTGTTGTTTTCCAGACTTTTTGCATATCTTTCGTTTCTCACTTCCAATATTTCTCCACCATTTTCTTTATTCCCCGGCTCTCTTTTGAGCGGACGGTATTTTCGTTAAGGTCTAACAGTTTTCCGATTTCCTTACTGCTATACCCACAGAATAAATGCATGGCGATAATCATTCGTTCCTCGGAAGGCAGCTCAAAGAACAGGCTCCGGACTGCTGCATGCTCATCCATTCCGGATTTTCCCAGATGCTCTAAAAGCTCCGGTGTCAGTTCTTCCGGACGGGTTGCATACTCTTTTAATTTACGTTTGCACTTATTACTTAAAATACGGAATATCCACGCCCGGAACGCTTCTGTCTTTCGAAGCTCCCCGATTTGTGCAAATGCATCTGTCACGGTATCGCTGACCACATCCTGTGCATCCTGTGGATGCTTCAGCACATATAACGCAAAGCGATACAAGTCCTGATAAACTCCTTCATATAATTGTGCAAATGCACCGGTATCCCCACTTTGTGCCCTGCACACCAGCTGCAGTTCCTGCTCCATATGCTCACCCTATACCTTCCTAAGTCCTTTCCTTTGACCGGTCTCATATATATAGTGTCGCTGAATTCCATTCTGTTGCATATATTTTAAATTTTTTATAACTGGCTGATTACCAGCACATCATTTTCACGAATCACAGTATTTCCGTTCGGTATCACAACCTTCTCATTCCGCTTCAGAACAAGAACCAGCTTCTCTTCTCCCAGTTTTATTCTGGATAATGGCTTTCCAATCCACTTGCTGTCTTTTTCGATTGGGATTTCTGTCAGACAGATGCCAAGATTTTCTTCCGGAGATAAAGCACTTAAGACAATCTTGTCTCCGGCAAGCACTACCGTGTTGCCATTTGGAATGATACGCTCCTCGCCTCTTAAAATCAGCACCAGTAATAAATCCGGCAGGGAAGTAAGGTCTTTTATCTTGCGGTTCTCCCATGGATGTCCTGCTTTGATGCTGATTTTAACAAACTCCACCGGCATTTCATCGGAGTAGTCACTGAAGGTCTTCATGACGTTGCCATTTTCGTCTATCATGTCAAGCTTCTTTGCCACCAGTCCAAGCAGTGTACCCTGAATACTGATAGAGAACAGGACAATGAAAATAACTATGTGGAACAAATCATTTTTCGTATATGCCGGGCTTACTGTTGCCATAATTGCAAATACTATGGATGCCGCTCCACGAAGCCCCGCCCAGGACACCAGAAGCTGCTGCTTTACCGGGCAGCGGAATGGCATCAAGATAGCAAATACAGAAACCGGTCTTGCCACAAATGTTAAAAATACCGCAATTGCCAGTGCAATCGGCAGTATCTTCGGCAGCTGGGATGGATATGCCAGCAGACCAAGCAGGAAGAAAATCAGCATCTGCATCAATCCGGTGATTCCATCAAAGAAATGCACCAGTGATTTTTTGTGATGAAGTGGAGTGTTGCCAAGGATAATTCCGGCAATGTATGCTGCCAGATAACCATTTCCATTTATCATGGATGCTCCGGCGTAGGATACCAGTGCCATACTGAATACAAATATCGTATCAAATCCATCCGTTGCAAAATTCACTTTTTTTAAAATGAATGCTGCTGCCAGTGCCACAACTACCCCCACTAATATGCCAAAAGTAATCTGTGAGAATATCATGACAACCAGCGAAAAACCACTTAATTCTCCGCTCATTATTGTTAATATAATTACGGTCAGCATATAAGAACACGGGTCATTACTACCACTTTCCACCTCCAACATGGATGCAGTATTGTTCTTAAGATTCAGCCGTCTGGAACGAAGGATTGAAAAGACCGATGCCGCATCCGTAGAACTGATTACAGAGCCAATCAGCATACTTTCCCAGAAATCCATTTTCAATATAAAATGACAGAATGCTCCGGTTGTTACTGCGGTCAGTATAACACCCACTGTTGATAATAATACTGCTTTACCAGCCACCGGCTTTGCCTGTTTCCAGTTGGTTCCAAATCCACCGTAAAACATGATAAAGATTAAGGACACCGTACAAATCTGTTCGGCAATCGTAAAATTATCAAAAGGAATCTTTAAAATTCCATCTGTTCCAAACATCATGCCAAGAAGAATATATGCCAACAGCATTGGAATTCCCAGTTTGTTGGACATTTTATTCAATGACAGGCACAATAAAATCACTGCTGCTACCAGTAAAATATAGCTTGTCATAAATACCTCTCTTTCCTGTTTTTATTTACCTGTTGCTCTTACGTCTTCTTCTATCCCCTTTTCTTTTATTACTTCTACCTATTCCTTCTTTTCTTCTGCCTCCATGATACTTCCTGCCTTTACCAGTCCTCTCTGCAGTGCATCCCTTGCATTCTTCCAAGGCTGCTCCTTATAACGGTAATCATTCTTACAGATGAACCATTCTAAATCATCCCGCACCCTCTCATATCCGTTAATAAAAGTCTCATTTAAAGTCATCAGAAATTCATTCAGGTATTTCTTACCCATATATTCCGGAGCACCGGAAAACAGAACTTTATAATGATTTACACAAAAGCCTTTGGATGCTGCAAACTGTTTGCGGAAGTCTTCTTCTTTTTCATATAAATAGTAAATGGTATTGATATAATTTGTAAAGCTGTGATTAATGTAATCACACACAAAGCACTTTTTCTCTTTTTCTTCCACAAAAGTAATCACCGGATGGACTGGCTGGCTCTTTTTCTTGAAAAGTACGGCTGCCTGAGGCAGTGGTGCTTTCATTGCTTTTTTTAACTCCTTAGCTGTCTTATCCATATGGGTCTTTAACATCATGGCAAGTCCTAATTTATTCGGATATTCATATAACATTCCCAAATGTTTCTGACAGAAGCCCTGTTCATCGCTCTGCTCCCGGATATCTCCCTCCATGTAACTTGCACCCGGTCCAATGGTATAATTGATAGCATTTTCTTCTAATTTCTGATACATTCTGCAGACCGGACACTCGCTTTCCTCTGCAAATGCATCCTGTATTGGTATCGTATAAATCTCTGTTTTCATTTTAATCTCCTTAAAGATACACAAAAGGGTATTCCATATGCACTCCTTCGGCCTGTGGAATACCCTTCTCTTTGCAATTGTATACCGTTTATTACATCATGTTTTTCTCTACTTCTTCTTTCATGGAAGAAACGTTAAACTTACGGATATTTTCATCCAGTTCTGCTACTACAGAAGTAATTCTGGCAGTTGCATTCTTACATTCTTCTACCAAAGCTTCAAACTCGTTCATTGCCTCAGATGTATCTCTGGCACTTGTTGTATTTGTCTCTGCTGCTGCAGCAAGCGAATCCATTTTCTCTTCAATGGCACTCTTATGTTCATTCAAGCCACCGACTTCTGAATTGATTCCCTGAATAGAAGTGCTGACACTTTCAATTTCATGATTCAAGGCAGTAAAGATTGTCTCTGTCTCACGAATCTTTGTATTCTGCTGTTCAAATGCTTCTGATACTTTTCCGGTAATCTCTACACTGACATTAGAATTATCAATCAGTTCATTAACAATTTTATTAATCTGCTCTGAAGACTCTCTGGACTGGTCTGCCAAGGTACGGATTTCTTCTGCAACTACGGCAAATCCTTTTCCCTGTTCTCCTGCCCGTGCAGCTTCAATACTTGCATTTAAAGCAAGCAGATTTGTCTGGCTTGCAATTCCTGCAATAATCTCTGTTGCAGTACGAATCTGTAAGGCAGACTGATTGGTTCTGTCTGTCTGGCTCTGCACTTCATCAATAGACTGCCTGTTCTGTCTGCTGATTTCCACCAGCTGCTGCATAATCACCTCTGCTGATTCATTGCAGTCTTTCATTTTTAATGCACTGTCTGAAAGAAGTGTAATATTGCTGGCAATTACTTCAATGGCATTGCCGATTTCTGCTACTTTCTGCTGTACATGCTGTGTTTTCTCTGCCTGTGAAACGGTATTATCTGTAATGGAAGCGACTTCACCGCTCACCTGATCCAACGCTTCATTCATAGTGTCAAAGGACTGGCTGAATGTCGTAGACAGTTCGCTTAATTCCCTGCTGGCTCTACGGATTCCGGTCACAATCTGTGCAAAACTTCTTACCATATCATTGGCAGAGCCTAATAATTTGCTGATTTCATCATTTTTTTCATTATGTTTTGGTTCTTCTAACTGAAGGCTTCCATCCGCAATCTTATCCATACTGCCAATTACAGCTTTCAGTTTTCCGGCAATTGCTACTGCAAGCCACAGGGAACCTGCCACAAATACCGCTAAAACCACAATTAAAATAATCGTTCCCACACCTGCATTTAATGCTGTATTCTGTACCAGATGCATTATGATAATTCCGGCAAGTCCAACCAGAAGAATCGGAAGTGAAATTACTGCAATTAATCCAATTGCCAGTTTCTTTCCTATATTATTTTTTTCTGAAGATTTACGTTTCTCTGCCATTACTGCTCTTCCTCCTTATAGCTCTTATCTCTTATTCTTATGCATTGTCTTTTTATCCGGTTATCTTTAAATAAGCTGCGGAAAATGCCGGCATATCGAGACCACCCTGAAATACCGCTTTTTCTCCGGTCAGCAGGTCAACTGCTTCTGCTGCTCCTGCATCAAAGGATGCATGGAAGGGATTCTCTTCCAGATTGATTGCTACAAGAATCCGCTCACCATCAAAGCTTCTCTCAAATACAATCTGCCGGTTTGTTAAGAATACCTTGCGGTAGCCGCCATAGCAAAGTGTTTTTTCCGATTTATGAACCTTCGCCAGTCTGGAAATATAATCGGTAAGTTCATTCCATTCCGGTGCTTCAAAAGACGGACGGAGTGCTTCATCCCCACCATTTTCTTTCTTTCCTTCTGCAGCCCATTCACTTCCATAGTAGACACATGGGATGCCAGGAATTGCAAACAGCATTGCATATACCAGTGGAAGATGTTCTTTTTCCTTTAAAGTGCTTGCCAGACGGTTCACATCATGATTATCCAGGAAATTCAAAAGATGCCTGCCCTGATACATTCCGCAGAAATGCTGCTCCAGGGTATAATTGATTTCAAAGAGGTTGCGGTCATTAAAGCTGGACCACATTCCCTTATATGCCTGATAATTTGTTACACTATGCAACATATTCTGTTCATCCAAAAGACGATTATAATCACCATGAATCATCTCGCCCAGGAGATAAAAATCATCCTTTTTCGAATCTACGAACTGACGTAATCTTCTTACAAAATCCATATCCAGACTGTATGCAACATCCAGACGCAGTCCGTCAATATCAAATTCTTTTATCCATCCTTCTACTGCTGAAAAGATATGCCGGATTACTTCTTCATTCCGCAAATTCAGTTTTACCAGCTCATTATGACCTTCCCAGCCTTCATAGGAAAGTCCGTCGTTATAATTATTATTCCAGTCAAAATTCACATTTGTGAACCAGTCCTTATATGGAGAATTCTCTCTGTTTTTCAGCAAATCCTGAAATGCAAAGAAACCTCTTCCCACATGGTTAAACACTCCGTCCAACACTACTTTGATATTGTTGTCATGTAATTTTCCACATACTTCTTTAAAGTCCTCATTGGTTCCAAGTCTTACATCTAACTTTGTATAATCCCTGGTATCATAACCGTGACGGTCTGATTCAAAAACCGGACAGAAATATATTGCATCCACTCCAAGCTTTACCATATGCGGAATCCAGTCTTCCACTTTCTTTATCCGATGAGCCAGAACACCATCATTTTCTGTTGGAGCCCCGCAAAATCCCAATGTTGAAATCTGATAAAATACACTGTCATATGACCACATAAAAACTGTTCCTCCTGTCTGTCCATCATGTGCTGTGGTTTTTCTCTCTACTCGCAGAATAAAGAATGTGCCTTGGCACATTCTCGCGCCTGCGGCGGTCGCTTGCGACATCTACCTTATACGCCGCAGTGCGCATCCTCGCGGAGCGTTTTTTACTTTACAGGAAAGCAATTTCCTGTAAAGTAAAAGAGGACGGTTCCTTTTGCGGGAACCGTCCTCCTAACTTCTTCCCTCTGCCTTCGCCCATGTTGTTTCAATTACACTTATTATAACATAATTTTATAGCATAAGGGAATTTTTTTCTTGCATTTTTCCTAATTTTTTTTGATTTTTATAACGTTATTTTGTTATTTTTCAACACCGGTAAGCTGATATCCTGCTTTTTCAATCACTTCTGCAAATGCTGCATCCGGAATCTCTTTGTCCATGGTTACTTCAGCACTCTTTGTCTCAAGGTTGACAGCTGCCTTTACTCCTTCCATGGCATTTAATGCTTCTTCCACATGTTTCTTACAGTGTTCACACATCATTCCTTCAATTTTAAGTGTTTCTTTCATTTTATTATCCTCCTTATCATTTTCATTATTATCTGTCACTTTTTCTGCTGACTGTTCTATCTGACTTCCTGCTGCTTTTTCCACTATCTGTTCTGCCACATTTCCTGCTGTCTGCTCTAATCGCTGCGGTTTAAAAAGCTTTAACCGGAGAGCATTGCATACTACACAGACGCTGCTTAAGCTCATTGCTGCTGCACCGAACATCGGATTTAATTTAATATGAAATGCCGGGTATAAAGCGCCTGCTGCCAGTGGAATTCCAATGCTGTTATAGAAGAATGCCCAGAACAGGTTCTCCTTGATATTGCGGATAACCGCTTTACTTAACCGGATGGCTGTTACGGCATCCATCAGATCATTCCGCATCAGTACCGCATCTGCACTTTCGATTGCCACATCTGTTCCTGCTCCAATGGCAATTCCTACATCGGCTCTTGCCAGTGCCGGTGCATCATTGATTCCGTCTCCAATCATGGCAACCTTATGTCCCTGCTGCTGCAGTTTGGCAATATGCCGTTCCTTATCCTCCGGCAATACTTCTGCAATTACTTTTGGAATTCCAAGCTTCTTACGAATGGCTTCGGCGGTACGTTTATGGTCTCCGGTCAGCATTACTACCTCAATGTGCATCTTACGGAATGCTTCAATGGCATAGCGGCTGGTTTTCTTTTCCACATCTGCTGCTGCAATGATACCCAGAAGGCTGTTATTTTTCGCAAAGATTAATGGAGTCTTTCCTTCTTCTGCCAGCTTGTCCAGAGTATCTCCAAGGTCATCCAATGACACTCCCTTTTCTTTCATAAAGGCTTCGTTTCCCGCATAATAAGATGCATTTTCGTCTTCAGCCTCAATTCCTCTGCCCAGAATTGTCTTAAAATTCTTCATAGCAAGGGGCATAATCTCCTGCTCTTTCGCATACTGCAGAATTGCCTGTGCCAGCGGATGCCCGCTTCCCTGCTCAACGCCTGCTGCAATTGCCACAAATTCTTTTTCGTTTAATTCTGTGGTTCCAACACTCACATCTGTAACTCTTGGCTTACCTTCTGTTATGGTTCCGGTCTTATCCATAACTACGGTATCGATACTGTGCGCCGTTTCCAGTGCTTCGCCGGACTTAATCAGGATTCCGTTTTCTGCACCTTTTCCGGTTCCTACCATAATAGCTACCGGTGTCGCAAGTCCAAGGGCACACGGACAGGAAACAACCAGCACCGCGATTCCAATAGAAAGTGCAAATTCAAAGGTTGCCCCACTGATGAGCCAGATGATTGCAGCAATCACGGCAATTGTAATAACCACCGGCACAAAGACTCCTGCAATCTTATCTGCCATCTTGGCAATCGGTGCTTTACTGGAGCCAGCTTCTTCCACCAGATGAATAATCTGGCTGATGGTGGTATCTTCCCCGACTTTGGATGCACGGATTTTCAAGAAACCATTCTGGTTAATCGTTGCGGAAATTGCAGTATCTCCCACTTCCTTATATACCGGAATGCTCTCCCCTGTAATGGCAGATTCATCGAGGCTTGACTGTCCCTCTTCAATCACTCCGTCCACCGGAACGGTTTCACCGGGACGAACCAGCACCAAATCACCTTTTACCAGTTCCTCTGCCGGAACCGTAACTTCTTTGCCATCTCTTAAGACCTTTGCCTGCTTCGGAGCCAAGTCCATCAGCTTCTCAATAGCTTCACTGGTCTTTCCTTTGGAACGGCTCTCTAAATATTTTCCAACGGTAATCAAAGTCAGAATCATTCCTGCAGACTCAAAATAAATATCCATGCTGTACCGGCTTACCAGTGCCATATCTTGATGTCCCAGACCATAACCAATCCGGAAAATGGCAAATACACCATAGATAACGGAAGCCGATGCCCCAAGTGCAATCAGCGAATCCATATTCGGGCTTCTGTGTACAAAAAGATTCTTAAATCCTACAATAAAATATTTCCGGTTCAGATACATAATCGGAAGCAGCAATAAAAACTGGGAAAAGGAAAATGCCAGTGCATTCTCATCTCCGTGAAATGCAGCCTTGATAAATCCCGGTACCGGAATTCCAAACCATTCATAAAACATATGGTGCATGGAAATATACATCATCGGAATCAGAAAAATAACAGACCAGATCAGACGGATTTTCATCTCATGAATTTCCTGCTCTGCCTTATTTATCCTTTTCCCTTTGCCGGTACGTTTCTCATTTCCGGCATTTGCCGGTGCAGCACCATAACCTGCCTTCTCTACTTCTGATACAATGATATCTTCATTGACCTTATTCTCGTCATAGGACACCTGCATACTGTTGGTCAGCAGATTTACGGATACATTTTCCACTCCGTCAATCTTTGACACACACTTTTCCACACGGGAAGAGCATGCAGAACACGTCATACCTGTGACTTCATAACGTTCCTGTTTCACACTTTTGTCCTCCTCTATTTCATCAGTTTCTGAAGGGTCGCACAAAGCTCATCCACCGCTTCTTCCTTTCCGGCACGGATGTCATCCACCACACAGGATTTGATATGCTCCGCTAACAACACTTTATTAAAGGAGTTCAGTGCAGAATTAATTGCAGACACCTGCGTTAAAATATCCACACAGTAACGGTCTTCTTCCAACATTTTCTTTACACCCCGCACCTGTCCTTCAATCCGGTTCAAGCGTTTTAATAAATCCTGATATTCTGCTTCCTGTCTGTGCTTCTTCCGTTCGCAGCAGGATGGACACATCTCTTTTTCTTCTGCCATAGTCAGGCTCCCTTCTATCTTCACATTCCAAATACACACCAACCGATAGCCAGATACCCCCTACCGGTATGCTTATATTATACCCCCATAGGGTATTTGTCAATCATTTTTCTATTGATTGTTCCAATTCATATTCAAGCCATCTTCTTCCGCTCTATGATATTATCTTGACTTTTCCTATGATTTATGCTATTTTCATAACGCTAAAACTGGTGTGGATTTTTCTAGTCTGACTACTTTTCGCCACACAATTATCCTTGTGATAATTGTGTGGCGTTTTTTACTTTACAGGAAATTGCTTTCCTGTAAAGTAAAAAACGCTCCGCGAGGATGCACACTGCGGCGTATAAGGTAAATGTCGCAAGCAAACGACCGCCGCAGGTGCGAGAATGTGCCAAGGCACATTCTTTGTTCTTTCTCACACTTTGGATTAGTGAGAAAAAAGAAAAAAAGGAGCAATTATTATGAATGAAGATTTTATGAAAGAAAAACCGATTTTACCACTGCTGACTACCATGGCACTTCCTATGGTTATCTCCATGCTGGTAAATTCTCTTTATAATATTATAGACAGTCTGTTTGTGGCTAAAATCAGTGAAGATGCCATGACTGCCCTTTCCCTGGTCTATCCGGTGCAGAATTTTATCAATGCTGTGGCAATTGGATTTGGTGTAGGAATTAATGCTTTAATTTCTTTTCACCTTGGTGCAAAAGAAGGGGAAAAAGCCAATATTGCTGCAACCCATGGATTCTTCTTTTCTATTTTGCATGGTGTCATTTTAACGATTGGAAGCATTGCCCTGATTCCTACGTTTTTAAGCCGCTTTACCACCGACAGTAATGTTCTTAAGTCAGGTGTAGAATATGCAAATATTGTATTTGTATTCAGTATCATTATTATGATGAATTTAACCTTTGAAAAGGTCTTTCAGTCTGTCGGCAGAATGAATGTCTCCATGATTGGACTGATGCTAGGCTGTATTGCCAATATCATTTTAGACCCGCTTTTGATTTTCGGAATTGGCTTCTTCCCGAAAATGGGAATGCGCGGAGCTGCCCTTGCCACCGGTATCGGACAGCTGCTGACTCTTATTTTTTATCTCTTTGCCTATTTTCTGCACCCAATCAGTGTACGGATTAGCAGAAAATATCTTATCCTGGATAAACATCTTGATTTGAAATTATATGGTATCGGCATTCCTGCCATCTTAAATCTGGCTCTGCCGTCCTTACTGATCTCATTTTTAAACGGACTCCTTGCCGCATATGACCAGTGTTATGTGGTAGTCGTCGGAATCTATTACAAACTGCAGACCTTCCTCTACCTTCCTGCCAACGGAATTATCCAGGGGATGCGTCCGCTGGTGGGCTTCAATTACGGTGCCGGTGAAATAAAGCGTGTGAAGAAAATCTATCATCTTACCCTCTGTATGAACGGTGTCATTATGCTTCTTGGTATGATTATCTGCTTTACTGCATCACCATACCTTATCGGAATGTTTACAGACAATGCCACCACAATTTCCGTGGGAAGCAATGCCCTTCGGATTATCTGCTGTGGTTTCCTGATTTCCACCGTATCCATTACTGCCTCCGGTGCTTTGGAAGGGCTTTCCAAGGGCGGACAGTCCTTAATTATTTCACTGCTCCGTTATATCCTTTTTATCATTCCGCTTGCATTTGTTCTCTGTAAAGCCTTTGGTCCGCAGTGCGTATTCCATGCTTTCTGGATTACGGAAATTTTCACTGCCGCAATTGCAGCCCTGCTGATGAAATCAGGCCTCCGGCTTCCGGGCACACAGGCATAAAATACATTAGAGAAAGCTGCCAGCAAAATTTTGCTGACAGCTTTCTCTATGCTATTTCTTATTCATATATAATTGTTACGCCGGAAAAGGATGCATCCAGATAAATCGTTGCCTGTGGCTGCTGCATCATCGCATTATCAAAATACACTTTCATGCTATCAAAGCCTATGGACAAAAGCAGTGCTGCGCCAAGTATCGGCCATGGTGTATGTCACTCATTATACACAAACACATTTTTCTGTAAATGCCTTTGGAATAAGTGGTAAGAAATACGAACCAAGTGGTAATTATTTCCGTTCTTTTTCTTCTTTCAGACGCTTCTCAATTGCTTCTACCACCGTACGAAGCACTTTAATTCTGGCATAATACTTGCAGTCTGCCTCTACTAAAATCCATGGTGCATAAGTGGTAGAGGTACGAATCAGCATTTCATCCACTGCCTTTTCATAAGCATCCCATTTCTCACGGTTGCGCCAGTCCTCATCGGTAATCTTCCACTGCTTTGCCGGGTTTTCCATACGCTCCTTAAAACGACGCTCCTGCTCATCCTTATCAATGTGCATCCAGAATTTTAAAACAATGGTTCCATGATGCGCCAGCTGCTCTTCCATTTCGTTCATCTCATGGTAAGCACGCTTCCATTCTTCTTCCTGACAGAAGCCTTCGATTCTCTCAACCATAACGCGGCCATACCAGGAACGGTCAAATATTGCTACATGACCATCCTTTGGAAACTGTTTCCAGAAACGCCACAGATAATGATGTGTTTTTTCTGCATCATTGGGTGCTGCCACCGGATTTACCTGATACCCCCTTGGATCCAATGCCTGGGTCAGCCGTTTGATGGCTCCGCCTTTTCCACCGGCATCCCAGCCTTCAAATGCCAGCACCACCGGAATCCGGTATTTA
>UMHH01030383.1_pt1 | contig 26487 bp, 20 predicted proteins | sample 1965491 | NCBI WGS metagenome assembly UMHH01 (sample SAMEA4836094, study PRJEB28245) | human gut metagenome | biome: gut microbiome; material: fecal sample | place: Denmark | collected 2008
CTAAATTTTCCCAGCGGTCCCACATCCTCCAGGATGTCCTGGATGCCGAACAGGTAGATGATGACCAGATAGTTTAAAATCATCGCAAGGTTGAAGATGGAGAATTTGGAAAGATATTCCATCGATCTTTTTTTGATTTTTTCCAGCTTTCCTTTTAAGATAGGATAGTAGCCGAAAAAACCCACGAACAACATCGCCGCCTCTTTGTCCGGGCAGATAAAGAGCGACAAAAAGCCCACCGCAGCGTACACCATCCATGCGGTGGAATAGCCATTTTCAATCACGACCACGATCAACACCATTCCCGCCAAAGCAGGCATGGTGTAGGTAGCAATCGGGATGATGGTCAGCATCATCAGCAGCAGACACAGCGCCGATGCGATTCCTCCCATTGCCACCTGCGTACTTTTTTTGATCAAAAAATCACTTCCCTGTATTTGATGCTGCTAACAGCAGCTGATCAGATCGCCGCCCATACATTCGCAGCAGCAGTCGGCACAGATCAGCCCCGAGCACATATCGCATCCGCTCATCCCGCCGCTTTGGACGTTGCGGTAATCGCCATATCCTCCCGAAGGTCTTCCTGTGTTGCGCTGCCACATCAGCTGATTGAGTGCGGTCTGGTACTCGGCGTTTCCCGGATTCATCTGGACCGCCCGGGTGTAATAACTGTACGCCTGGTCCAGCCAGCCATGTACATAAAACACTCTGCCGCGCAGATAGTACCACTCGGCGTCCCTGCGCTGCTGCGGGATACCCTCCAGCAGCTCCTCCGCTTCGCTCAGGCGGTTGGAGTTGAGCAGCTGCCGAATATCGGCAAACTGCGACCGACCCTGACCCGAGTAGCTCTGACGAGAGTAGCCCGCATTGGAATATCCACGGTTTGCTGACGCTTGCCCGGAGTAACTCTGCTGCTGTTGCTTGCGCTGGCGCTGAATCTGGTCGTACGCTTCGTTAATCTCCTTCATCTTTTCCTGCGCAAGGTCTGCCAGCGGGTTGTTGACATAGTTGTCCGGGTGATACTTTCTGGCAAGTTCTCGGTATGCATTTTTAATCTGTTCATCCGTAGCGCTTGGCGAAACGCCCAGCACCTGATATGGATCTGTCATCGTTTGCTGCCCTCTCTCCCTAGGTTAAATCATTGCTCTTTTGGCTCTTCTGCCTTTTTGGCAAGGGTGTGGTCCACCATCTGCCGCAGTCCCAGATCCAGCACATTTTCCAAAATGGAATCGAGCGAGCGGATCCCCAACAGGTCATAAGCCTTTCTCATCTCTGCAATGGTCAGATACAGTGTTCCACGCGCCTGACGGTACTGCTCGCCGGGTGTAATCTCCTGCTGCTGTGCCTGCCGTGCAAAGGGATTGTACCTGCCGCGGCGCACATCCTCTTCCCAATCATCCAGCGCATCGATCAGATAGGTCCACCTGCCCAGCAGATAGCCGAAGCGCTCGAGCGCACGCTTGCGCATCGGGTCATCCGACAAAGCTGCAAACACCTGCTGCATCAAAAGAGCGGTCGGTTCCGCTGCCAGGTCCACCTGTGCGCATCCTTCCTGCTCCAGGTGGTTTTGCTGCTGCATCAGCTGCTCCATCTGTTCTGCAAGCTGCGGGCGGTACTGCGCTGCCTTTTCGCGGTCCCTTCTGGCAAACGGAAGCACCAGGCGCACCGCTGTGCGCCGAAGCAATCCCTCGTCGGCAAGGTCATCCTCCAGCTTATAGCAGGTCAACAGCATCGCAATATCACAACAAAGCTCCAGACTCTGGTTGGACTGGCAACAGGTCCGCTTTTTGAACGGATGGGTGATACAGTTGCACTGACAAAAATGGATACGCTGTTCCCTCAGTGCCATATCCATCATCGCCAGAAAAACAAAATCATAGTTGAGCGTCATTCTGGCAAACAGCCCATATCGCTGCGCCAGCTGTTTGCACAATCCGCAGTAGATTCCCTGATAGGCTTCCCATTCCTTGACCTTTAATTCCGCTTTGAACGGTTTTATATAGCCAAACACTGTTTTTTATCCTCCACGCCGAAGATTTCACTCCTTATTTTACAATACCGCCTGCATAAATTCTTGAACGTGCGGTAAACTTTTCCTGTTTTTCACAGCACTCCTGTATTTTCTACCGATATTTCTGCACAAAAGCATCTTGGATTCCCTTGTGAAATCCTTCCAAAGCTGATATACTGATGCTGATTGGACGAATGCTTTGAACGCTTCGTCCCTCATCTGCAAGGAGGAATGATTGTTGTTAAATCTACTGATGATCGCCATCGGTCTTTCGATGGACGCCTTCGCTGTTTCCACCACCAACGGAATGTGCGTGTCCAAACAGTACAAACAGCACAACTTTTTCACCCGAGCCTTGGTCTGGTCGGCAATGTTTGGTCTGTTCCAGGGTCTGATGCCGATGCTGGGCTACTTTTTAGGCAAGACCTTCGCTTCTTTCATCTCTTCCATCGACCACTGGATTGCCTTCGTCCTGCTGGGCTTCATCGGCGGCAAGATGATTTGGGAGGCTGTCCACCCCGAAAAGGAAGAGTGTGAGGTAAACCTCCCTTTTTCCACCATCCTGACCCAGGCGATTGCCACCAGCATCGATGCACTCGCTGTCGGTGTCAGCTTTGCTCTGCTGGAGGTCAACATCCTTTCTGCAAGCGTGATCATTGCACTGACCACCCTGCTCTGCTCGCTGGTCGGCGCTTACCTCGGCAAAGCCTTCGGCTCGTTGTTAAAAAGCAAAGCCGAGGTGTTCGGCGGTGTCATCTTGGTGCTGATTGGGCTTAAAATCCTGCTGGAGCACACCGTCCTGGCATAAACCTTCCATATAAAAACAGGCGTGGAGCTTTTCCACGCCTGTTTTTATTTTTTCGATAAATACTGGTCCAACGCTACATGGTAGACGATTGCGGTGCGTTCGTCGTGGCAGACAAACAGCACCTTTTCCAGCGTGCTGTCGAACTTTAAAAAGCCCATGATGGCAGCAATCGCAATCTCTGCCGCCCGATTGACCGGAAAGTGGTAGGCTCCGGTGCTGATAGACGGAAAAGCGATGGTCTTGATGCCCTGCTGCACCGCCAGCTCCAAACAGGAAAGATAGCATTGACTCAGAAGCTGTTCTTCTCCTGTTTCTCCTCCCTGCCAGATGGGACCGACCGTGTGGATGACATATTCTGCGGGCAACCGGTAGCCTCCTGTCAAACGTGCCTGCCCGGTGGGACAGCCTCCCAGCCCTCGACATTCCTCCAAAAGCGCCGGTCCTGCTGCCCGATGGATGGCTCCATCCACTCCACCGCCGCCCAGCAGGGTATTGTTTGCTGCATTCACCACTGCCTGCACTTTTATGGTCGTAATATCCGCTGTAATGATTTCAAAGCGATTCATACAAATCCCTCCGGAATTTTTTATACACAATCTATTCCTTATTATAAACTCTTCCGAAGCAATTTGCAAGTGAATCGACAAAAAAAACACTATCTCTAGTGTTTACTAGGCGGATTCGACACAATATTTTGTTTTATTGCTATTGTTACGAACAAGTTTCTTCACACGGCATTTCTACCAGCAGCACTCGTGTCGGCTTTGTGGTGCGATTGTACATTGCATAGCGATTCCCCTTTGCCAGCTGCATACTGTCCCCGGGGTAAAGCACATAGCTGCGCTCTCCCATTTCCAGCGACAGCACACCCTCTAAAAGGTAGAGGAAGCGTTCACTCTCCGCCTTAACCGCTTCGGGCTTTTCCTCCTTTTGCGCACAGGGCATCAGCTGCAAAATCTTAGGACGCAGCGCAAACGATTCTTTTCCCAGGCAATACTCGATCTGCTCCGCCGACAGCAGACGTGTCGGCAGGTCATAGCTGCGCATCACCGGGTCATTTTCTTGATGAAGGTCGCTTTCAAAGAAATCCATCATCTCTACACCCAGAACATCTGCCACATTCGCAAGTGAATCAATGGCAATCGTCGTGATTCCTCTTTCCAGCTGAGAAAGAAAACCAATAGACAGTCCGGTCTGTTCAGAAAGGTTTTTCAAGGTGTATTTTTTTTCTTTTCTGTACTTTTTAATCTTGCTTCCAATATCGGTTGTCGCACTCATCTTCTTCCCTCCACAATATTGTTATACCTCTACTATAATATTTTTTAAACAAAAAATCAATCTCTTTTCATCGTATTCTTAGAGAATTTCCCTATATTTCTTTGAAGTTTGATTCTTCTTTCAAATAGGTTGTCCCAAATTCGACCTTTTTCATAAAAAAAGAGATGCCAACAAAGGCATCTCTTTAAAAAATTGCTTTTTCTTGTCTAATCAATAAGGGTGTGTGCCCATTTTTTACTTTTAAAGCGCTTAAAGGAGAAGTAGAGCTTGACCCACTCCTCAAAGAATACCATCGCAACGATGATATGCAGAGGCAGATGAAAGACCAGCACACCCAAAAATGCCAGCGGAACACCGATGACCCAAACGCCCAAAAGGTCGAGCAGCATACAAAAACGAGTATCTCCACCCGAGCGCAGAATACCGCAGAACAAAACATAGGTAAACATCTTTGGCAGCATATAGATAGCGTAAACTGCCAGGGTGTTTGCCAGCATGATGTTGGTTTCCTGGTCGAAGTCATAGATATTGATGACCATACCGCGAGAAAGGAAGAGTGCAACCGACATCACCAGGTTGATTGCAAAGGTCATCTTCAGGAAAACCACAGCATAGGAGTACGCCTTGTCCTCATTGCGGCGTCCCAGCTCGTTGCCAATCATAACTGCGCTGGCATTACCGATACCAAAGAATAAAATCTGGAACAGGTCGTTAACGGTAGATGCCACCTGTACAACCGCCAGAGCAGATGCACCCAGCATACCATACGCGATGTAGTAGACCGAGTTGCCCAAGCTCCATCCGCCTTCGGAAACGATGACCGGCAGGGAGGTCTTGAGTACGCGGGTGAACAGTTCCCGGTCAAAGCTGAACAGCTCTCTGATTTTGGCTGCCAGCGGATGACCCTTCTGCAGATATACGCACAAGTACATCAAGAGGAATTCTACCAAGCGTGCAAGCAGAGTTGCCAGTGCAGCACCCTTTACGCCCAGCTTTGGGAAGCCAAATTTGCCGAAGATAAGCAGATAGTTGAAGACCAGGTTGATAACCAGTGCCAGCGTATTGATGGCGGTCGGCACCTTCAACATATGGATGGCACGACAGTTAAAGTTGATGGCAAAGGACATCGAGGTAAAGAAGTAGGAAATTGCAACAATGTGCAGATACTCGGTCCCCAGCTCGATGACTCGTGGGTCGGAACTGAACAAGCCCAGCACCTGCGGAGCTGCGAAAATTGCGATTGCCGTAAACAGCAACGCCATTCCGCCGCCCAAGATAATGTCGATGCCCAGCGTGCGGCGGATATTTTTAATATCCTTGACACCCCAATACTGCGAAACATAGACCGAAGCACCACTGTAAATACCAAAACATAAGCTGGAAAAAACAAAGTACAGTCGATTGGCTGTGCCGACCGCTGCCAGCTCATCTACACCCAGTTTGCCAATCATAATGGTGTCCGCCATGTTCAGTCCAATACTGATCAGGTTTTGCAGAACAACCGGTATGGCAATGGTCAGCACCGTCTTGTAAAATTGTCTGTCCAAGTGTTCCTTCTTCATGTTTACATACCTTCCCTCTTTTCATATTTTTTGTCCTGCCTTTCTTTGCAGGATCTTTCCTCACTAAATTTCTGACTTTGATTATAGCAGATTCCTGTTTACTTTACAAGACGGCTGAATTTCATCTTTTTTCTCCCCCAAATTCACAGTTATTTTGCACAAAAACAAATCACTTGCTTTATTTTATTTGAAGTTTTTGCGCTTTTTCATTTGACAACGGCAGTTTATCCGATATACTGTAAGTAACCAAGACCAGCGTGGCGGGCGCTGAGCAAAGATTTAACATCAAAGGAGTGGATTACAATGACAGACCTTGAACGGATCACCAAATCGGTGGAGGAGCGAGCAGAGAAGATATGCCAAGTCAACGACCAGGTATGGGAATATGCGGAGCTTGCCTTTCACGAATTTCGTTCTGCCGATACCATCTGCCAGGTGCTGGAGGAAGAAGGCTTTACCGTAGAACGCGGACTTGCCGGTATCCCCACCTGTTTTACCGGAACATACGTTCACGGAAGCGGAAAACCGGTCATGGGCATTCTGGGAGAATTTGATGCCCTGTCCAGCCTGAGCCAGCAGGCGGCAACTACAACCCCACAGCCGGTGGTGCCGGGCGGCGCCGGACACGGCTGCGGTCACTGTTCGCTGGGCGCAGGCTCGTTGGCTGCCGTGCTTGCCATCAAGGATTACCTGGAACAGACCGGAGAGGACGGAACCATCATCTATTTCGGCTGTCCTGCCGAAGAAGGAGCCGGCTCCAAGCAGTTTATGGCGCGCGCCGGACTGTTTGACCATGTGGATTTCATCTACACCTGGCATCCAAGCAACCAGAACGCCGTCGAGTGGGTGCAGTCCAATGCTATCATCGGAGCCAACTTCCATTTCAAGGGTCGTACCAGTCACGCCGGAGCCGCTCCCCACATGGGACGCAGCGCGCTGGATGCCGTTGAGCTGATGAGCGTCGGCTGCAACTACCTGCGGGAGCACGTCATCCCGGAGGTGCGCATTCACTATGCCTACATCGATGCGGGCGGCACCTCACCAAACGTTGTACAGGACAATGCCACCGTCCGCTACGAGATTCGCGCGCCCTTCTCCTCTCAGCTGGATGAGCTGTTTGAACGGGTCAAGGACGTTGCCCGCGGAGCCGCGCTGATGACCGGAACCAAAATGGACTGCGAACTAGCGATGGCGTTCACCGAATATGTCCCCAACCGCGCGCTGGCACAGGTAGCGGACGAATGTCTGCATGAAGTGGGCGCTCCCAAGTGGGATGAAGCCGACTATCAACTGGCAAGAGAATTTATCAACAGCTACGACGAGGAAACAACCGCTGTCATCCACCAGAAGATTCGCAAAAAATATGGAGCAGACCATCTGGAAGAGGTGCTGCAGCACCCGCTGTCCACCCAGGTGGAGCCGTTCGACTCCAGTCGACTCCTGCTGGAATCCGGTTCGACCGACGTCGGCGACGTTGGATTTGCGGCACCAACCATGAACCTCAACGTTGCCTGCGCCTGCATCTGCAACGTCGGACACACCTGGCAGATGACTGCGCAGGCGTGCAGCTCGATTGCACACAAAGGTCTTTTGACCGCAGGAAAGGTGCTGGCTCTGGCAGCCATCCGCACCAAGCACCGTCCCGAGGTCATCGCCGCTGCCAAAGCCGAGGTGCTGGAGCGCAACGGCGGAAAATACCACTGTCCGCTGCCTGACTCGGTACAGCCGCCGCTGGATACCTATTAAAAATCACCCTGCTATTTTCACAGTCAAAAACCGCCCCGACCGATGGGAAAACCATCGGTCGGGGCGGTTTTTTTGGTTATGGCGCTGCAATCGGTGTTATATACCAAAAGCCGGGTCATATTCCATCGTGCCATCCAGCGGCTTTTGCTCTGCACCAAGGCATATTGCCATGAAGTTTTCATCCGCAACGGGAAACGGCGCCCGGATACCATACCGGCTTGCCGGAAGATAACCGGCTTTTGGATAATATTGCGGATGCCCTAATACAACCGAATATCCATATCCCAATCTGCGCGCAATTCGGTGTCCTTCTGCAATCAAAGACAGTCCGATCCCGCGGTTTTGGTACTCCGGCAGTACCGCAAGCGGCGCCAGTGCAAGGACTTCCACTTCCTTCACCAGCGCTTTGGTGAAGAGGATATGCCCTACGACCCTTTGGTCCTCTACCGCAACAAGCGACAGCTGCGGGATAAACGCCTTGCTTTTCCGAAGCGCAACCACCAGATTTTGTTCGTTGCCGTCCGTATACTCGGCATTTTGAAAGGCTTCTTTTACAACATGATATACAGCCTCGTAATCTTCTGCCTTTTCCTGTCTGATGACCAAAATTCTTCCCTCCTCCTTTTCTATGGCTGGACTCGGCAGCCTTTTGTTTTTATGCGTTCAGTCGGCTGTGCATCTCTTCCTGCTGGAACTGTTTGGAGTACAGGTCGTGATAATATCCGCCTTTTTTCAGCAGCTCTTCATGTTTGCCCTGTTCCACAATCTTGCCGTCCTTGACCACCAGAATCAGGTCTGCCTGACGGATGGTGGAAAGACGGTGCGCAATCAGGAAGGAGGTCCTGCCCTTGAGCAGGTTGAGGGTAGCGTTTTGAATCAGCTGCTCGGTCTGGGTGTCGATCGAGCTGGTCGCCTCATCCAAAACAAAGATAGCCGGGTCGGCAAGGACCGCTCTTGCAAAGGAAACCAGCTGTTTTTCGCCGGTGGAGAGCTTGTCGCCGCCCTCGCCGACATCACTGTCGTAGCCGTTTTCCAGATGCTCCACAACGGTATCGGCAGAAACTGCCTTCGCTGCCGCACGCACCTCTTCATCGGTAGCATCCAGCCTGCCGTAACGGATGTTTTCCATGACCGTTCCCGAAAACAGGTGTGGATTTTGCAGGACATATCCCAGGCGACTGTGCAGCCACAGCTGGCTTCGTTCCCGGTAGTCCACTCCGTCGATCAGGATTCGTCCGCTGGTCGGTTCAAAGAAGCGGCACGCCAGGTTGACCAGGGTGGACTTGCCTGCGCCGGTTTCCCCGACGATGGCAACGGTGGTTCCTGCCGGTATCTTCAGACTGAAGTGGCTGAGTACCTCCTCTTCCCCATCGGGATAGCGGAAGGAAACATCATCAAACTCAATATCGCCGCGGATTTCTTCCCAGTTTTCTTTTTTCGGATGGAAGCTATCCCCGTACTTTTCAATGACCGCCGGATTGTCCACAATATTCGGCTTCTGGTCCAGCAGTCCCATGACGCGTTCAATGTTCGGCTGCACCGAAATGATGTTTGCCAGCACCCTTGCCATCTGCTGAATCGGCTCGAAGATGGACACTGCATAGGTGGTGAATGCCGACAGGGTACCAATCAGCATCCCATGCTCCAGCACCATGTCGCCGCCGCGCACCAGCACAATGGCGGTCGCTGCCGAGCTTGCCAGCATGACCAACGGGATGTACAGGGCGTTCAGCCCAGCTGCACGCACCGATGCCGAGCGCATTTCTTCGGTCAGCTCGGAAAATTCCTCGGTATTTTTGTCCTCGATGACCAGTGTCTTGGAGGTCTTGGCTCCCATAATGCCCTCGTTGTATGCGCCGGTCAGCCTGGAGTTGATCGCGCGCACCTTGCGGTTCCAGAACAGAATCTTCTTCTGGAAATAGGTGGTCAGCACGGCAATGATTGGAACGATAATCATAACCAGCAGCGCCAGCCGCAGGTCCAGAATCGCCATTGAGATAAAGGCGGACAGCACATAGGTCAACGCCCACAGAATATCCACCATATCCCATGCGGTGATGGCGGAAATCTTGTTGGTATCGCTCATCACACGCGCCAAAATATATCCCACCGGTGTCACATTGTAGTAGGAAAAGGAGAGGGTTTGCAGATGGACAAAGCACGCCTTCTTCAGGTCGCGTCCCATGTGCATCTCCATCTTCATCGCGCTCAAAGTGTAAAAAACAAAGCTGAGCACCTGCAAAACAATCACTACAACATACCCTGCGATAAACGTTTGAAAGCCTGCCAGCGACCGCTGCTCAATAAAGTGGTCCACCGCATACCGCTGGAAAAGCGGCAGCAGAACATCCACCACCGAAATGATGATATTGGTCAGAATCAGCAGCAGCATCAGCCAGCGATATGGCTTGAGAAAAGGGAGCAGACGTTTCCAGGTGGAAAGCTGAAAGGATTTGTTGTTCTGCACAGTATCGTCACGATTTGGATTTGCCAATTCAATCACCTGCTTTCTGTCGGCTGTTCCTCAGACACCTGACGCAGCAGCTCCCTGTCTGCGTTGTTCATCTGAATCTGATAAATATCCTGATAGATTCCCTCGCGGGAAATCAGCTGCTCATGAGTTCCGATGTCCGCTACCTTTCCTTGGTCAAGCACCAGAATCTGGTCTGCCTGCATCAGGGTGGTGATGCGGTGGGAAATCAGGATGATGGTCGCACTGCCCATCTTCTCCTTGAGCTCCTGTCGAATCTTCGCATCGGTTTCTGCATCCACCGCCGAAAGCGAGTCATCAAAGATCATCACCGGCGCATTCTGGGTCAGCATCCGCGCGATGGCAACACGCTGCTTCTGACCGCCGGAGAGGGTGACACCCCGCTCGCCGACCACCGTTTCATACCCATTGGTAAAGCTTTCGATGGCTTCATCCACGCAGGCGGAGCGAGCCGCTTTGCGCACATATTCCATCATCCGCTCGCTGTCCTTTTCCGGGCAGGCAATGCCGATATTTTCCCGTATCGTTCTGGAAAACAGGAATGGCTCCTGCAAAACGATGGACACATTTTTGCGCAGATGTGCGCGGCTGATTTGATTGATGTCCACGCCGCCGATAGTGATTCTGCCGCCGCCCTCCTCCAAATCGTACAGACGATTGAGCAGATGCATCAGCGTCGTTTTTCCGCTGCCGGTTCCTCCCAGAATGGCAAAGGTCTTGCCTGCCGGAATGGTGAAGGAAACATCGTCCAGCACCGGCTTCTGGTTTTCATAGCCGAAGGTCACATGCTCAAAGCAGATGTCACGGTCCATCGGAGGAGTCAACGCCTCCGGCGGGTCCTGCTCCGGCTGAGCGTGCAGGATATAGCTGATACGGCTGATGGAAACGCCGGTTTTGCTCATCTCTGCCAAAATTTTTCCCAGCGCACGCACCGGCCAGTTGAGGGTTGCATTATAAGAAACAAACGCCAGAAATTCACCCAGCGTGATTTCGCCGTTGACTGCGCTGACGGTTCCGACTGCAATGACCGTCAGCACCTGCAAAGCGGTAATCAGGTCACCGGTGCTCCAATAGGCGGTCATCATATGTCCCAGGCGAATCCAAAGCTCCGAAAAGGCATTGTTCTTTTCGTCAAAGCGTTCGATTTCAAAATTCTCCCGTCCAAATGCACGGACCACCCGCACACCGGTCAGGTTTTCCTGTACCGTCGAAGACAGTTTTCCTTCGGCGATGTCGGCACCCATAAAGCGGTGGGAGATCTTCCCCTGAAAATAGAAGGAGTAAAAAACGATGATTGGGATAAAAACCACCGCAACCAGAGAAATCTTTACATTCATCGAAAACATGATGCACATAGTCATCACAATCAAAAAGACGATACGGAATACTTCTACCATCTGTGCACTGACAAAGTTGCGGACGACCTCGACGTCGGAGGTGCAGCGCTGGATAATCTCGCCGGTCTGATGCGCGGTATGCCAGGAAAACGGCAGCTTCTGGATATGCCCGAACAGTTCGTCACGCAGCGACTTGATCGCGCGCTCGGAGGCTTTAGCTGTGTTGAGGCGGGCAAAAAAACTGAATATGCCGGACAGCACCGCTGTCACCAACACTGCGGCAGCTGCAAGCAGCAGGACACTTTTGACATCGCTCTGCATCAGACGGTCCAAACCCAAAGTTTGAAACCATCCCGGCATCTCCCCGCTGCCGATAACCGAATCTACGGTCATGCGGATAATCTGTGGGGTCAGCGAGTTACACGCGGTATTGAGCATCGAGCAAATCAGTCCCAATGCAAACAGCCCCAAACTGCCGCGTACAAAGCGGACCATCAGCTGTACCGCATCTTTTCGTTCATTCTTCCGCAAACAAATCACTCTCCTTTTGATAACTCATTTTCTCCTTTACAAGCCTTTTTCTCTCTTCCTCCTTTTCTGTTGTCGCAGACAGACAACGAACACTACTTCCCCCGCGTTCGGTCTTATCTGCTAAAACAAAAAATAAAAAAGCACCCCTGCTGATAAAAACAGGGATGCTTTTACGCAAAAATACCGCAGACCACCTGTGTGGTCCTATACAAAGCTATCGGTCGACCCATTTTGCGACCGAAACGCAATCAACAGCACTCGCTCACCTTCGGCGAAAGCATACCCTGATTATTGCATTGTCTGTTCCGTTCCATTCTTACGATCATTGTCATGCTATTCGCCTCCTTTAGTGATTGATTTTTCTTCGATTATATACCTGAAACCGCTATTAGTATACTCCCTTGTACGAACCATGTCAAGAGGATTTTGACAAAAAATACAAAAAACTATTGGAATCACTCACCCTATTTGTCAAAACCTTGGAATCCTCCTTCTACGGTTCTCTGACAAAGATAGCGCGGGAACGCATCTCTCCGCTTTCATCCGGCTCGATGTGGTAGAATCCGACCGGAACGGTCAGGTTTTTTGCAAATTCTGTGTATGCCGGTTCGTCCTCTCCCTCAAACCGGATGGCAAGTCCGCAGCTGACCGATACAGCCCGCGGGGTTGGCATAACCCGGATTGGGAACAGCTCCTTGGCTTTCTTTTCGGTCTGCATGGTATCGGTCGTGTTGTAAAAGGTCATGGCATAGTAGCTTTTGGTATCCATTTTCTTCTTTCTCCTTTATTATGGTTGATTATCTGCCTTCACTGAGCTTCCAGATTTCTTTTTCATATTGAGCGATGGTGCGGTCGGAAGAAAAATAGCCGGCATTGGCAATGTTGACCAGCATCTTCCTTGCCCACGCCATTCGGTCCTCATAAGAATCCAGCAGCTTTTCCTTGGCACGGATATACTCCTTCAAATCCAACAAGGTCATAAAGTAGTCCTTGCTCAACATCTCCTTGTACAGCCTGCACAGCGGCAGCGGGTCGCCGATGCGGATCATCTTTTTGTCGATGATAAAATCCACCAGCTTTTGAATCTCTTCATCGCTGTCATACAAGGTCTGCGAGCAGTATCCTCCCTCGGCGTACAGCTTGATGACCTCGTCGCTGCTTTTGCCGAAGATGCAGATGTTCTCCTCTCCGACCAGGTCGTGGATTTCCACATTGGCTCCGTCCATCGTACCCAGGGTAATGGCGCCGTTGAGCATCAGCTTCATATTGCCGGTGCCGCTGGCTTCCTTGGAGGCAAGCGAAATCTGCTCGGAAATATCGCAGGCGGGAATCAGCTTCTGCGCCCAGCTGACGTTGTAGTTTTCCACCATCACAATCTTCAGATACGGACGCACCCGCTCATCCGACTCGAACAACTGCTGCAAGCAGAGGATGAGGTGGATGATGTCCTTTGCAATGGTGTATGCCGGCGCTGCCTTCGCTCCAAAGATGATGGTAATCGGTCGCTTGGGCAGCCGCCCGTCCAAAATCTCAAAATATTTCCAGATGGCGTACAGTGCGTTCATCTGCTGGCGTTTATACTCGTGCAGGCGTTTGATCTGGATGTCGTAGATGGAGTTTTCATCCACCAAAATCCCCTGTGCAGCAAACTCCTGTGCCAGACGGTGCTTGTTGTTCTGCTTGATTTGCAGCAGCTTTTGCAGCACCTCTTCTTGTGTATATTCCAGCAGTTTTTGCAGCTGTTGGGCATCCTTCTTCCACCCTTCCCCAATCAGCGAGCTGATGGTGTCGCTCAATTCCCGGTTGCAGAGCATCAGCCAGCGCCGCGGCGTAATTCCGTTGGTTTCATTGTGAAAATGCTCCGGGTAGAGCTGGTAGAAGGCTTTCAATTCGCTTTCCTTTAAAATCTCGGTGTGCAGCTTTGCCACACCGTTGACCGAAAAGCCATAATGCAGGTCGATGTGCGCCATGTGAACCCGATGCTCCTGGTCGATGATGGCGGTCTTTGGGTCGCTGCACAGCGCTTTTGCCCGTTTGTCCAGATGTTCGATGATAGGCACCAGCTGCGGAACCGCCTGCTCCAGATAATCCAGCGGCCAGGTTTCCAGCGCCTCTGCCAGAATCGTGTGATTGGTATAGGCGCAGGTCCGGCTGACGATGCGCACTGCCCGGTCAAAATCCATTCCTCGCTGCACCAACAGTCGAATCAGCTCCGGGATAATCATGGTCGGGTGGGTATCGTTGATCTGGATGACCACCGCCTGATCCAGCTCTTCTAAGGAATAGCCGTGCGCCTGTGTCTCCTCCAGAATCATCTGTGCTGCCGCACTGACCAGAAAATACTGCTGGTACACCCGAAGCAGCCTGCCCTCGCGGTCGCTGTCATCCGGGTAGAGGAAAAGGGTCAGATTGCGGCAGACGTCGGTCTTATCAAAGTCGATGCCCTGCTCGACCAGCTCTTCCTCGGTCTGCTCCAAATCGAACAGCTTGAGGACCGTCCGTTCCGGCGCCTGATAACCGGTCACATCGACCTCGTACATCCGCGCTGTTACCTGCTGTTCCCCAATCTGCACTGGATAGCACACCTCGGTGCGGCGCATCCAATCGCCGGGCTTTCTCCAGCGGTCCGGGTACTCCTTCTGCTGATTTTGCTCAAACCGCTGACGAAACAGCCCGAAGTGGTACGCCAGTCCGACGCCCTCTCCATACAGTCCCAAGGTTGCAATCGAATCCAAAAAGCAGGCTGCCAGTCTGCCCAGTCCACCGTTGCCCAGCGAAGGCTCTGCTTCCAGTTCCTCGATGGCAGCCAGCGAACGACCTTGGCTTTGCAGCAGGTTGTCCACCTGCTCATAGAGCCCTAAATTGAGCAGATTGTTTCCCAGCAGCCTGCCCACCAAAAACTCCGCCGAAAGATAATACAGTTTTCTTCCCTTTTCGTCCCGTTTTGGCAGCTGCTGCGTTTTTTCCTGTGTCATCGACAACAGCGCCTGATACAGCTGCTCATCGGTGCAGCTCTTCCAGTCGGTTTGAAAATGCCGCTCTAAAAAACGCTCGATATATTCTTTCATCTGTCAACCCTTCTTTATCTCCTGCTGTTCCTTCTGCTTTGCCCGGATGCCTGTCTTGTACTGCGGCATCCTCCAGCTTGCCTGATTCAGCCGCCTGATCTGTTTTGCCAGCTTTTTGTCCGCCTGACCTTCCAGCATCCGCCAGCTCCAGTTGTCCCCGACGGTGGACGGTGTATTCATCCTTGCGGTCGATGGCAGGTTCAAAAAATCCTGCATCGGCGCGATTGCCAGCTCACAGCAGCTGTTCCATGCTGCCCGAATCATTGCCCAGGAAAAGTCTGCCTCTTTTTTGACTCCCAGATAAGCGGATACCATCCTGCGCTGCTGCTTGTCGAGGGCAGCTGCCCATCCCCGGGTGGTGTCGTTGTCATGGGTACCGGTATAGATGACTGCCCGCTTGGGACAGTTGTGCGGCAGATAGCTGCTTTGCTCCTGCACAGAAAAAGCAAACTGCAAAATCTTCATGCCCGGCAGACGGTAGTGGTCGCGCAGCTGCTCCACATCCCTGGTGATGATGCCTAAGTCCTCAGCAATCAGCGCCGTATCGGGCAGTTGTTGAAACAAGGTATCGAAAAACTTCTCGCCCGGACCCTTCTCCCATCTTCCGTTTTCTGCGGTGGGTGCGTCTGCGTCGATGGCATAATAGCCTGCAAACCCACGAAAATGGTCGATGCGAGTCAGGTCGAACAGGCGGCTCATCGCCCGGATGCGGACAATCCACCAGCCAAAGCCCTCTTTCTCCATCACATCCCAACGGTACAGCGGATTTCCCCACAGTTGACCGGTTTTGGAAAAGTAGTCGGGCGGGCAGCCTGCCACCCGCAGCGGGTGAAAATCTTCATCATATTCAAACAGACGACTGTTGACCCAGGTGTCACAGCTGTCCGGCGCCACATAAATCGGAATGTCCCCAATCAAACGCACGCCTTTTCGATTGCAGTATTCCCTGAGCTTTGCCCACTGCTCAAAAAACAGGTGCTGCACCCAGCAGTGGTACTCCATCTCCTCCTGCAATCGTTCTTTCCACAGTTTTAATGTCTGTCGGTCGCGCTTTGCCAGCGGAGCATCCCACTGCTGCCACGGCTTGCCTCCCATCTGCTGCTTGAGTGCAAGATACAGTGCATAATCATCCAGCCAATCCTGCTCTGCAACAAACCGTTGTACCTGCTCCCACAAGGCGCTGTCCTGCTTTGCCCGTGCAAAGGCTAGGCGCAGCAGCTGCGGCTGATTGCGGTGCAATTTTTCAAAGCATACCTGATCTGCACGGCTTCCCCAGTCCAACCGGTCACATTCCTCGCGCTTGAGCAGACCCCATTCGATCAGCTGCTCCAGGTCGATCAAATCCGGGTTCCCCGCAAAAACCGAATCGGACTGGTAGGGAGAATTTCCGTTGCCTGCCGGTCCCACCGGAAGGATCTGCCACCAGCTCAGTCCCGCCTGATGGCAAAAGTCGGCAAACCTCCTGGCATGGTTTCCCAGCGTCCCCACTCCGTACCGACCGGGAAGGCTGGTGATGTGCAGCAGGACACCGCTGCTCCGTTTCATAAAAACTCCCCCTTTACTTCATTTTCTTCTGCATAAATTGTACCGCAAAATCGACCTTTTGTATAGACTTTCCTTTCTCTGTACTGCGCTTTTCTGCTGGTGTTCGACAGTTTTTGATATTTTTACCAAAGAAGCTTCGATATTTCTACCCTTCTTCACCAAAAAGCAAAAAATGGTATCACGTATGCATAAAATTTCTTTTAGCTTGACACTTTTTTAATAGAACCGTAAAATTATCCTGCTTCTATCAAGTCCATCTTGTGACAGAAAGGAGAATCCTTATGACGAAACATCTGCCTACCCGTCTGCTGGCGCTGCTGACTGCGCTAAGCCTTTCGCTGCTCTTCACCGCTTGCGGCGCTTCCAGCAAAGGTCAATCGTCCGAAACGGCAATGGATGCCGAAGTGGAGGAGGTCATCTATGAAAACACCGCAGCCGAAGCTCCTGCCGACAAAGCCAACAGTATGCTCAGCGACCCGCTTGCACAGACCTCTATGCCGGATGGGTTGAATCTCAAGCTCATCTGGCGCGCAAATCTTTCGATGGAAACGCTGGAGTTTGACAAGACCTTGCAGCAAGTTTCCGCCCTGGTATCCGAGCTGGGCGGCTTTATCGAAAGCTCTTCCTCCTCCGGCGGTTCGGATGCCAGCGGCAACTACATCAATCAGTATGCTTCCATCACCGCACGCATCCCTTCCAAGGACCTCAACGGCTTCATCAGCCGCCTCAACGATTGCGGCACCATCACCAACCAGCGGCTTTCCAGTGAAAACATCTCGCTGGAATACGCCGACACCGAAGCGCGCAAGCAAGCGCTGCAAACCGAATATGACCGTCTGCTCGAGCTGATGGCACAGGCGGAGAACATCGACACGGTCATCGCCATCGAAGCACGGCTGTCAGAGGTCCGCTTACAGCTGGATTCCCTGTCCTCGCAGTTGCGCACCTATGATAATCTGGTGGATTACTCCACCGTTTACCTGGATGTGCAGGAGGTTCGCAACCTCAGCGGAACCAACGCCACCACCATCCCCGAGCGCATTTCCAACGGACTTTCCAACACTCTGTACGGAATCAAGGTCTTCTTTGAAAACCTGTTGGTCTTTCTGGTGGTCAATCTGCCGGTCTTTCTGCTTCTGGCGGTTGTCATCCTCTTGATTATATGGGTACTTCGATTGATTCGCCGCAAACGTTCTCAAAAGAATGAGCCCATTCCTTCTGCTGCTCCACCAAAATCTGATGACGAACCGGTGGATTCTCCTGATAAAAACAACCGTTAATCTCCCACTGGAACCGATTTTGTTTGTTTTAAACCCCAGCCAGCGAATTGGTTGGGGTTTAAGCGCTGTTTTCCAATAATTTTATTTGCAAAAAAGGGCAAAAAATGGTACACTTTTCTATATCAATTTTGCACCTTTTAAAAAAGTAAAAATGTGAAGGGAAGTGTTCCTCGTTGTTCACACTCATTGCCGATGTCATTGCCAACAATATCCTGCTGTTCCGTATACTGGGCTCCATTCTGATTTTCATTCTGTTCTGGACGCTGAAATCGCCTGTTACCAAGCTGATTATCAAGCTGCTGGATAAGCTGCTCAACCGCAAGCGCCAGATTGCCGACCATTCCACCCTGACCTTTGTGCTGACCCCATTAAAGAGCTTTTTTGCCGCCAGCGGCATCTATCTGGCTCTGGTCAACCTGAATCCTTCTGCCGGCATGGAGCATTTCCTGCTGAAGGTGTACCGCATCAGCGTCATCATCATCGTCACCTGGATTCTTCTGCGACTGTGTGACTGCGCCTCCGACTCCTTCTTCCGCTTTGGCAACAAGCTGGACGAGCAGCTGGACGTCAACCTCAACAAAACGCTGATGACCTTTTTGAAAAAGGCGCTCAAGGTGCTTTTGATTGTCCTTGCCGCCATTGCCATCCTCAGTGAAACCGGAACCAATGTCACCACCATCATCACCGGTCTTGGTCTGGGAGGTTTGACCTTTGCGCTGGCAGCACAGGATACAGCACAGAACCTCTTTGGCGGTCTGGTCATCCTGCTGGACAAGCCGTTTGCGGTCGATGACTGGATTTCTACTCCAAACATCGAGGGTGTTGTCGAGGACATTACCTTCCGCTCCACCCGCATCCGCACCTTCCCGAACGCTCTGGTGATTGTACCAAACTCTTCTCTGATGTCCTCCCCCATTACCAACTGGTCCCGAATGAACAAGCGCCGTGCCACCTTCTCCATCGGATTGACCTATGATACCCCGAAAGAGAAGATGGAAGAATGTGTCGCTCGCATCACCGAAATGGTCAACTCCAACGAGGAGATTCTTGCCGACGACACCGTCATCCGCTTCAACAGCTTTCAAGACAGCAGTCTGGAAATCTCGCTGATGTACTTTACCAAGCCCACCTCCTTCTCTGACTTCCAGCGCATCAAGGAGCAGGTCAACTACGGCATCATGCAGATTGTGGAAGATTTGGGACTCAGCTTTGCCTTCCCGACCCAGACGCTGTATGTCCATCCTGACAAGTAAACAGTTGCTTTTCATCCAAAGCAACTGTAAAAAAGCCTCTGTCCATCAAACAAACCGATGGACAGAGGCTCTTTCTTTTTGCAGGATTTTTTATGGTTTATAAGCCCAGCGCCTTTTTCACAAACAGCTGTGCTTCTGCAATCGTCTGCCAGTAGGCTTCGCCGCTTCCGCGGTCATGGCTTCCCTTTGCCAGAACACGCAGCAGCACCGGGTTTTTGCTCTGGTTGTATTCCTGCATCCGCGCAGCAAACTTTTTGCCGTGATAAGGTGGGACGTTGTTGTCGCACTCTCCGGTCTGGATATAGACGCTTGGGTAGGAGGTCTGCTTTACATTGTGGTACGGCGAGTAGCTCAGGATGTACTCAAACATCTCCTTGCTTTCCCGCGGGTTGCCGTACTCGGTGATGTACATCGGTCCTCTTGCATCCTCAGTAAAATGAATCATATCGGTGTGCGGTACCGAGTCGATGACACAGCCGAACAGCTCCGGTCGCATGGTCACAAGGGTCGATACCAGCAGACCGCCGTTGGAGCAGCCGCAGATGACAATCTTCTTCGGGTTGGTCCATCCGTCGTCAATCAGCTTTTGGGTAACGCCAAAAAAGTCGCCATAGCAGTTCTTTTTGTGGAACATCATCCCTTCCTCATGCCAGCCGGTTCCATACTCGCTGCCGCCGCGCAGGGTCGCCATCACATAAATTCCGCCCTGCATCGCCCAACGCGCAATGTCCAATCCGCCTACCTTGTCGGTTGCCCAGGGAAGTGCCGGGATATTGTAGCCGCCATAGCCGTAGATCCAGGTCGGTGTCTGTCCATCCGGCTTTACATCCTTGCGGCGTACCATAAAATATGGGATCATCTTGCCGTCGCTTTCGGATGGTGCGAAGAGCTGCTCCACCACCACATCGGGATAGCTTTCGTCGCTCGAGCGCATCGCAATCTCCATCTGTTCCTCATCAAAGCGCAGCAGGACCGGTGGAAAAGCAAAGGATTCAAAGGTGAAGTAAGCTGCGTCTTCTGTTCGTCCCGAGAGAGAAAGGGTTCCAAACTTGGCAGGAAGTGAGATTTCGGTCTCTTCATCCTTCTCAACGCAAACGATTTTCGCGCTGACATTGTCCATCATCGTCAGGTACAGCTTTCCGTTCAACACAAATCCGCCGTCCAAAACCTCTGTTTTCTCTGCTCGGACGACCTTTGCCTGCTGCAAGGTCTGTCCCTTTTCCACCACGAGCAGCTCTCCGAGGTTGCTGTTTTCTTTGGAAATAAAGTAGTGGCAGTCATCGATGGTGTCAATGTACTCCACCTGCATTCCTTTTCCTTGACTCAAATCACAGATGCTGCCGCTCTCCTCTTCAATGGCAAAATAACGGAAGTGAGAATAGTCGTCCATCATCTCCGCCATCAGATGCTTTTTGTCGGAAGAAACGCTCACACTTCCTAAAATTGCATTGCCGCGGTCCTCCATCAGCACCCGAAGGGTATCGGTGTAAACATCATACGCACAAACGCGGGAGCGACAGGTCTGTGCCTGCGAATCCGAAAGGGTATCCACATAGTAAACGATTGCCCGGTTCTTCGACCAGCTGGCGCCGAAGGTATCCCGAATGGTGGAAAGGATTGTTCTCTTCTCGCTGTCAATCAGCAAAATGTTCTGGCGCGGGTCTCCATCGTACAGACCATGTACCATCAGCAGCTTCTGGTCGCTTGGACAGGCGCGCAGGCTGCTTGCTGTATAATTTGGAACCGTGTCCCGCTCAAACAACAGCTCCTCGTTTTGCATCTGCCGGTCCAGACAAACCAGCTTAAAATTTCCATCCTGCGGTTTGGTTGCAGTAAGCTTTCCGTTCCACATTCCAATCTGCGTGTACAACGGACGTCGTTTCTGACTTTTCAGCTCTGTAATTTTGTCCGCAAGCTCCTTCTGGTCAAACCATCGATCGGTAAATTCATTCTCCTGTTTGACCCAGTCCAGAACCTTCGGGTTAAGTGCCTGCTTTAATTCGCAGTATGGATCCGGCAAAATATGCCCGAAAAACTCCTCGCTGAAATCAGATTTTTCAAATTTCGGATAATTGTACGCCATACAGACCACCTTTCTCTAAAGCATTTCGTTCTGCGCAAAATTGTGCGCTTAATTACCCCTATTATAGCAACTATTACCAGAATTTGCAACAAATTAAACAGAAAAATCTACTATAAATTTTATTTTTTTGTAAAATTCGTTATTGCTCTTCCCTTTCTGCTGTATGCTTTCTTGCTTTTCTTTTTATCCTGCCGGACAGCCCTCGAACCGACAAAAGTCGCAGCATATCGACCTGCCATCCTGCATTTTTATGCGCAAAAAAGCTTGTTTATTTCAAAACAATCGAAAATATGGTAAAAAAACGTTTCTTTCTTGCAAAAAGTATAGTATAATATGGTCAGTATTTTTGAAAGTGAGGGAAACACTATGCAAAAAATGAGAGCAAACTCGGTGGATATGTTGAACGGACCGCTTCTCCCGAACATTTGGGTCTTTTCTCTTCCGCTGATGCTGACCAACCTGCTGCAGATGTTGTTTCAGGCGGCAGATACCGTCGTCGTCGGACGCTTTGCCGGACAGCAGGCACTGGCTGCTGTTGGAGCAACCGGTTCCCTGTGCTTCCTGCTCATTGCATTGTTCAATGGGCTAAGTATGGGAAGTAACGTTCTGATTGCCCGCTACATCGGCGCCGGAAACCACGAGAAGATTGAAAAATCGGTACACACCTCCATTGCCATGTCGATCTATTGCGGCTTGTTTCTGGTGGTTGTAGGCTTTTTTATGTCTCGACCCATGCTGGAACTGATGTCCACCCCAAGCGACATCATCGATATGAGCGAGCTGTATATGCGTATCTATTTTGTCAGCGCCTTCTTCGGTCTGATCTACACCTTTGGTTCCTCGATTCTGCGCTCCAAAGGCGACACCAAACGCCCACTCTTCTTCCTGTTTGTCAGCGGCATGACCAACGTGGTCCTGAACCTGGTCTTTGTCATCGTCTTTCATATGAGCGTTGCCGGTGTTGCACTTGCCACCGTCATTTCGCAGGCGCTGGCTGCCCTTCTGGTGTGCATCACCCTGATGAAGGAGCCGGACGCTACCCATCTTGACCTGCACAAACTGCGCATCGACCGCGCTATGGCAATGGAGATCATCCGAATCGGCGTACCTGCCGGTTTGCAGGGCATGGCATTCTCCTTGAGCAACGTAGTCGTTCAGTCGAGCATCAACTCCTTTGGCTCTTCGGTCATCGTTGCCGGCAACAGCGCCAGCAACAACATCGAGAACTTTGTCTACATCGGAATGTCCGCCTTCACACAGGCTTGCATCACCTTCACCAGCCAGAACGTCGGCGCGCAAAATCTCAAACGTGTCAAGAGCATCTTCAATCATTCGATGGTGCTGACCACTTTAAGCGCCATGCTGATGGGCTTTTTGGTCTGGTTCTTCGGCGAATCGCTGCTTGCTTTCTACACCAGCGACCCTGCTGTCGTAGAAGCCGGTATGCTCCGCCTGTTCTGGGTGTCCATGTTCCTTTTCCTCAATGGCATCCTCGACGTCTTTGTTTCTTCCCTGCGCGGCATGGGCTACTCTTCTTTACCCACCATCGTCATGCTTGTCGGAATCTGTGGCGTGCGCCTGTTGTGGTTGCTGCTCATTTTCCCAATGCATCGCACACTGACCACCATCTATCTGTGCTTCCCACTGAGCTGGACAATTACCAGCGTTGTCCTCGGATTCATCTGGCTGTACTGTTACAAGCACATGATCCGCACCAACGGACAACAGGCACAAAATGCTTAAAGCAGCTTTTCCTGTTGAACCTTCGGCAGTCCCATTTCTGGGACTGCCTTTTTTATTGATGCAAAAAAGTGGAATTTGTCATTCTTAATGATCATTCTTAGGAGATAAGCTGATTCCCCTTCAAAATTCATCATATTTGTTGTGCAAATATGATAATAACCATCTTAACACTTAAGCGAAGTCACGATTTTGATTGTATGCCGGTTTTTTCATTGAAAAGGGAAAATATCTATGTTAAGATTATAACATAACAATCTCAACCGAATCATTTTCACACTAGGAGGATTACTAAAAATGAAACCATTATCTGAAAAAGTTGCTATTGTAACCGGCGCCGGACAGGGAATCGGAAAAGGAATTGCGCTTTGTTTAGCCAAACGCGGTGTCAAAGTCGTTGCCACCGGTCGCCGTCTGGAGCCAATCGAACAGACCATCAAGGAAATCAAGGAATTCGGCGGCGAAGGCTTTGCTATGAGCTGTGATTCCGCCGACCGTGCAAGAGTAGAAGAAGTCGTAAAAGCCACCGTAGAAGCCTATGGAACTGTCGACGTTGTTGTCAACAACGGACAGGCAATCGTTCCTTCCGCACCGGTCGAAGAAACCAGCTACGACAATATGCTCAAGGCATGGGAGAGCGGTGTGATTGGCTCTCTGAACTATATGCAGGCAGCCTTCCCATACATGAAAGAGCAGCACGAAGGCAGAATCATCAACTTCGCCTCCGCTACCGGTATGTTCGGTATTGCCGGTCAGCTGGCTTATGGCTCCAACAAGGAAGCTCTGCGTGGCTTGACCAAGATTGCAGCCAAAGAGTGGGGACAGTACGGCATCTGTGTCAACGTTGTTCTGCCGGGCGCTGAATCTCCTGCTGCAAAAGCTTGGGCAGAAAAATTCCCAGAGGAATATGCAAAACAAGTAGAATTGAACCCAATGAAACGCTTTGGCGATTCCGAAACCGACATCGCTCCTGTCGTTGCCTTCCTGGCTGGACCGGATTCCTGCTACTTCTCCGGTCAGAGCGTGATTGTAGACGGTGCAAACTCCATCATGCCGTAATCAAAATGCCCGATTCTCCGCAAAAGATTTCACCTTACAAAATTTTTGCAATACCAAAAGGACGATATGACTTTGGTCATATCGTCCTTTTTTGATTTTATGTCCTCTTACTGTGCTTACATGAAAGGTTGCTCATCTCCCGAAAGGAGACTCAATACAAGGACAACATCGTCCTCGTGTGTATTATAGGTTTCTCCATTCATTGGATGAAGCCATTGCGAACAGATAAAACGAAAAAGATTCTTTGCCCTGAAACTTTATCTGCATATCCTCTTAATGCAGGATTCCTTCCTCGTACAATCCGCGGCAAAGTTTTCCTTTTTGTGCTCCTCTTCCGTATCGGCGGGCAGCATACATATAGGCTTCCAGATTTTCCCGCGGAGTCCCCAAAGGAATGGCACATCCCATCGCCAGAGAATACCCACAGGGGCTGTCACTTCCCTTAATTAAACATTCTATAACAGAAGCGATAACATCATCAATCGTACCATTCTGGAGGACTGTTGTAGGAGGAACATTTCCTGAAATCTTCATTTTATCCCCGATTGCTTCCTTCAATTCTGCCAAATCCTCACAGTTATCTACGCTGAAGGATGGAAATCCCATTTCCGGCAAATCCTTCCAGAAATGCTTGGTTTTTCCACAAATGTGAATCCCCGGAATTGAACCGGTAATTTCCTTAATTCCTGCCAGCAAATCCATAAAGTGTGGTTTAGAAAATTCGTGGAACATCTTATTGCTAATCAAATTCCCAGAAGTCGCCGGGTCCGCCAGACCAACCACTGCATTTGGAAAAATTTCCCGGTTATATTTGATCCATTTTAAAGTACACTGGACACTAAAATCCAACAACCGGTGTGCATTTTCCTTATCACGAATCATATCCCGCATCAGCATCTCCGGTGAACGAATCGAAATCGCTGTCGTCATCGGTCCTGAACCACCGGTCACCACCATACAACGTCCATCCATCCGCTTCTGAACCTCTTTTGCCCAAGCAATCTTCTCCTGCAAAAACGGATTGGTTTCCGGGTCAAAAACAAGATCATCCAGCTGATCATAATTCTTTAAAACATGCTCACTGATGTAATCGGTGCTATTTTCAGGGTATACCACCTTTGAGCCGACTGCTTCTCCCACTCCACGCAAGGAAAGATTGGTGTTTGCATACATCCCACTACCGCCAAACTCTCTCTTTGCCTGTTCTGCAACATCAAACTGTACGTCCATCGAACGACGGTATTCTCCCAATGTATAGCCGTACAGATGCACAAACGAATCTGGACCACCTGTACTGAACGGGATGTGGTCAACCACCTCTCCCATCGCATAAGCCTTCATTCGCTCCATGCTTGTCATCGTATCAGGATACTTTGCCGCTTCCCTTTTTAGTGTTGCGTAATCCATATTGAACCTCCTGACATCATTTTAAGTTATTATAAATTTTATTTCCGATAAACTGAATAAGCTGTACCAATATTACCAGAATCGCCACAGTGGAGTACATGATTGTATCGTTGAAGTTGTTATATCCATATCGAATCGCAACGTTTCCCAAGCCGCCTGCACCAACCATACCAGCCGTTGTAGATGCATTCAATGCTGCCACTGCGCTGAAGCAAATAACAGAAGAGATTCCCGGTATAGCTTCTACCAGAATTACATGCCAGATAATCTGAAAGGTGGAAGCCCCAAAAGATTTTGCCGCCTCAATCGCTTCTCTGCTAACTTGGTCCATATGTCCTTGAATCAATCGTGCCATATAAGGCGACATTGTGATACATAATGGAAAAATTGCCGCTTTAACACCAATAGAAGATCCGGTGATAAATCTCGTTACCGGGATCAAAGAAACCATCAAAATTACAAATGGGAAAGAACGAATTAAGTTAATCAAAAAATCCATGACACGGGAAATCAGAGGATTAGGATGAAGTCCATCCTCTTTTGAAACATCCATAATAACTGCAAGAATAAATCCAACAACAGTAGAAATCAGTACTGTCCAAGCCATAACCGTCATCGTAGTCAAAAATGCCGGCCAGATAACTTGCGTAAGATATTGCTCTAAAGAAAGCCTTTCCATTAGTTTTGTCCTCCTGCCGCATAGTAAAGAAATTTTTGCTCTTGCAGAAAATTTTTCAAATCTTCTGTTTTGGAGGGTGTCGTGGTAACAACAACCTCTGTAAAAGGCAATCCTTTGTAGTCATTTGTGCTAGTTGAAAGTATTTTTGCTCCAAATTGATCATGCGTAAAATGAATGGCATCCAATTGATCTGTTGACAAAATAAAAGAGACTACCTCTCCATCTTCCTGATAAGTGTGGTCCTCTTTTCCAAGCAGTGTCATTAATGCTTTTGGTTTTTGCAAAAACACCTCTTTAACTGCACCCGCTGCTGAAATTTTACCATTTTCCAGAATGGAAATCGTATCACAAACTTCTCGAACTACTTCCATCTGATGTGTAACTACGATAATGGTTAATCCCAACTTTTGATTGATGTCCCTAAGAAGATGAAGAACCGATTGGGTAGTCTTCGGATCTAACGCAGAGGTGGCTTCATCACATAATAAAATATGTGAATCAAGAGCTAACGCCCTTGCAATAGCAACTCGTTGTTTTTGCCCGCCCGAAAGAGTAGAAGGTCTTGCATCTATTTTGTCAGAAATTTCTACCAATTCCAGCAATTCCCGA
>UMHH01011217.1_pt1 | contig 26293 bp, 23 predicted proteins | sample 1965491 | NCBI WGS metagenome assembly UMHH01 (sample SAMEA4836094, study PRJEB28245) | human gut metagenome | biome: gut microbiome; material: fecal sample | place: Denmark | collected 2008
TGCCATCATTGCCAAAGTCATGGAATTGCAAAATCAGGAAAGCACAGACCTGCCCATCTACGAAAAGCAGTTGAAGGAAACGGAAGTCGGCATCACCAATATGCTGAACGCCATCCAGATGGGCATTCTGACCAGCTCCACCAAGGAGCGGCTGGAAGCGCTGGAAGAGCAGAGGAAGGAACTGCAAGCCCGCATTGCCGAGGAACGGCTGGCTAAGCCAAAGATGAAAGAGGAGTTCGTCCGGTTCTGGCTGCTCCGCTTCCGCAAGCTGGATATGACCCAGCCGGAGCAGCGGCAGGCACTGGTGGATACCTTCATCAATGCCATCTATCTCTACGATGATAAGGTACTTATTACCTTTAACTATAAGGAAGGTACGGAAACGGTCGCTTTCGGGGAAGCTGTGAAAGCGGAGAAAAGTTCGGATATGAGTGCGCGAGGTGCACCAGATTTTGAACGTCAAATCGTAAGATTTGACGTTCTTTTTTGTTATGTAACCCCGAAAAATCGGGGTCTGCACGGTCAATGCACGGTTTTTGCACGGTTGGCTTTTTCGTGGGAATCCTCTGCATGGGCTGGAATTGCCTTGAAATGCGTGGTAAATTTTGCATCATGTCAGCAGAGCTAGACGGAGCTGCGCCTTCACTTCAGGGTCTGCGTTCTTCAGAAGTTCCAGCAGAGCGGTCATGGAGATGGTCGGTTCGCCTGCGGCGGGTACAGCCTGAGGGCTGGGTCTTTCCTGTTTAGCATAGAACCCTTCCTCAAACTTCCTGCCCAGTTCTACACGAGAGGACTGCTGGATGTGGGCGTAGGTGTTCACCAGCATATCCGCCGTGGCGTGTCCTGTGGTGCCCTGAACGGCCTTCACATCGCCGCCGGAGATCATCAGCTGATAGGTGGCGCTGGAATGCCGCAGACCGTGAAAGACAATGCGGGGGAACTCCGGGTGGGCATCCTGCCATTTGAGGAACTTCTTGCGGATCAGCACCGGCTCCACTGCCAGACCATTGGGTAGACGGAACAGCATTCCGCTATCATGGTAACATGCCGGGTCTTTCCTCTCGTCTGCCGCCAGCCGATTCAACCATTTCTTCAGTTCCTCTTTCAGAGCAGAAGTCATGAAGATGGTACGGCAGGAGGATGCGGTTTTGGTGCTTTTCAGGATGAGGGATGTGGTGCTGCGTTCCAGTTTGTCCGGGAACACCTTGATGATGCAGCCATCATCCACTTGGTTCAGGGCTTCTTTCCGCACCCGCTGCATGGACTTGTTGATACGGAAGGTTCCGATGCCATCCGCTGCGTCAAAATCCAGATCTTCCGGGGTCAGACCTACGATCTCGCCCTCTCGCAGTGCGCCCACCAGTGTGAGGTGGACTGCCAGATGCAGGATAGGGTCCTCCATGCTGTCCAGAGCCGCCCGCATTTCCTCCACCGTCCAGATGGTGCGCTCCTGCGTGGACTTCTTGGGGCTGTCCACGGGAACAGGACTTTTGACGAGAATGCCCCATTCCACGGCATACTGGAACGCAGTACCCAGCAGCCGATGCACCTCATGGATGGTGGTGCCGGAAAGAAACCGCTGCTTCTGTTTTTCGGTCAGTTCTTGCTTCTTTCCCTCGATATACGAACCGCAGGGCGTTTTGCTCAGGGTCGTGTAGAGGTTTTCCATGTGGTAGGGCTTAAGTTTCTGCATCTCCATGCTGCCGATATAGGGGATAATCAGGTTCTGGAGGGTGGAAAGGTTGGATTCGTAGGTTTTGGGTGCCCACTTGTGCTTGCTGCACTGCTTGGGCAGCCAATCCATGAGGAACGCTGCCACCGTCACCGAGGACGGAATCAGGAAAGTGCCAGCCGCCAGCTCATGCTCGATCTGCTTCTTTCGGTTCGTTGCCTCCTCTTTTGTGGGAAAACTCTCCCATTTGTCGCAGCTCTTGCCGTGTTCATCTTCGTAGGTGTATCGGACGCTGTAAGAGTTGCCGCGCTTCGTAATATATGCCATACTGTTTGCCTCCTTATCAAGCTGCCCGGTTGAGCCACGCGTCGAAACTGTCTTTCGGGACACGGATGCTTCCGCCTACCCGCAGGACACGGAATTCGGTGGTACTGTTGCACAGGTTGTAAGCAGAGCGCAGGCTGATTGCCAGCATTCGTGCGATCTCTTCCACCGTGTACACCAGCTTTGTGGCTGCCGGGCTGTCAGTCGGAGACTTGACGGCATTGGTTTGAGTGACCACTTCCATTGTAGTGGGATTCGAGTCCTTTTGCAAGGACTTATTCGTATAATTATAAGATTTCACAGTTTCGGTCATGTCAGGCCGAGTCAAATTCATAGGCAAGCCTCCAATTCCTTGTAGCCGGGTGACTTCTGCACCCGGCAGTTTTTGTTTTCCGACGTTTTCGGGTTATCCGATCAAAAGTTTCATGCGTTCCAGCTTTTCCTGCGCGTTCTCTTTGCGGAAACTAACCCCAATGCAGGAGAAGGGAACGCACATTTCCAGCAGGCGGTCATAGATACGGGCATGAGCGGTATCCTGTGGGTGGCGTATCTCGTCCAGCGTCAGGTTGGTGGTGACGATCAGCGGCTTCTGGCTGCGGTATCGGCTGTCCACGATGTTGTAGACCTGTTCCAGTGCGTACTCGGTACCACGCTCCATGCCGAAATCGTCAATGACGAGCAGGGGATAGCGGCAGAGCTTGTCCACAATATCATTGCGCCCGGAAAAGCTGCTGTTCAGCTCGTTCAGGATTCGGGCGAAGTTTGTCATACGCACAGGCACTTCCTGCTCCATCAGAGCGTTTGCAATGCACCCGGCAAGGAAACTCTTGCCGGTGCCTACACCGCCCCAGAGAAGCAATCCAAGGTTTTCTGAACGCATGGTCTGCCACTGCTCTACATATCGGCGTGCATGGTGCATCTGCGGGCTGCGGCCATTGTCGTTTTCAAAGGTCCAGTCTAGCATTGCTGGGTCTGAAAATCCTTCTGCTTTCAGTCGCCGCACAAGGTCGAGGTGTTTTTGCTGGTTGATAAGGGCTTCCTGCTTTTCTCTTTCCATGCGCTGGCAGCAGCATTCGACTGGGTGCTTGTTCTTGCCCATCAGGGCAATGCCCTTCGCAAAGAACGCTTCTTTTGGGGTGTGACATTTTCCGCAGTAAAGCAGACCGTCCTCGCCATAATAATCCTCGGAATTTTCGGGAATACTGGATGGGAGCTGTTCCAAAATTTTTTCGATCGTCTTTATAGGCTTTCTCCTTCCTTGAATGTGTAGTCCGGGATGCCTGGTGCTTGCTTCTGTTCTGACCGCTGCCGTTTCGCCCAGATGCGCAGGGTAGCGGCATGATCGGCGTACTTTTTGCCGGTGGACTGGATATAAGCTGAAAGTTGGTCGATCAGGCCATCTAGTCCGGAAAAATCGGCTTTGAGCCGCTTGTAGTCTTTTTCTGTCAGAAAGACATTGTGATATTCTCCAAAGGTCAAATGAACATCTGTTGTTCTTATCAGGTGGTTATCTTTCAGGTCGTTCTTATTACGTTGGTTAGGTGTGCATTTTTGCGCAATCATACTACTCATTTCTGTACAGTCATCCTCGGCATTTTTGCATACTGTGACAGCGCAATTTTGCGTAGTACGCGGAATCTTGAGCAGAATGCGGCTGGGCTTGGAAAAGCCACTGCGGACACGTTCTACGAGCTGTGCGTTTTCCAATTCGGCAAATGCGCGTGTTATGCTGGAAAGGCTGTATCTCAAATCTTTTGACAGCTTGGAAAGCGGATAAACTACATAAATGCGACCCTGTGCGTCCATCCAGTTGTTCTTTTGAGAAAGCGTTGCCCGGTCCAGCAGCAGAGTGTAGAGCAGCTTTGCGGTGTGGCTCAGGTCTGTATCCAGCAGAAAGCGGGCATAGGGCAGATATTGCGGCAAGGGCGTAGTGACAGTCAGGTAGTCGGAAATAGAATTCACCTCCAGTGTTTTACATCAAAAAATGGCGCAAAGGCCTGCACTCCTGCTCCGAAAAAGTTGACAGGCAAAGATTTGCGAATCCATGCACATCAGCTCGTCCGTTTTTTTCAGTGGGCCATTTTGACCCACTGATTTTGTTACGGGTAAAATCAAGTGCCGGGTGGCGGCACCTGATTTTCAGCCAACCTTGAAGTGTTACAGGTGGAATCAGGTTGTCATCTTGGCAACCTGATTTTCAACGACATTGCAGCGTTACAGGCAGAATCAAGTGGTCATTTTGACCACCTGATTTTTACGGAGTGGGCGCGACGCGTAACAGATAAAACCGAAGTTCTCAAAATGATAACTCCGGTGGCTTCGTTGCAGATGAAATCAAGTTATCATTTTGATAACTTAATTTTGATACGGCTACAATCAAGTTCCCGAAGTGGGAACTTGATTCGGCAGGAGTTGCAAATCAAGTTACGGAAAGCGTAACCTGATTTCAGATAATCGCCCAAATTCCCATTTTGAGGATTTGGGCGTGAGCAATTAGGCGTTACGGTATTTTGGTACTTCTCAGAATGGGAAGCACCACTTTACGGGATAAAGGTGAGCGTGGATAAGGAACTTGACAAACTTTATCAAGTTCCTCAAAGAGAAGTGTGTGCGATTGTTTTACGCTGGCGGTAGCCTTTCTGCCGACAGGCATTGCTGCAATATCTGGCATCTGCCCGAATCGGCAAGAACTGCTCACCACAGCAAGCGCAGGTATACGTTCCACGTTCGGCACGCTTTTTAAGGCTTTTACGCAGATTCAGCATCTTGTGACCGCAGGTTTGGAAGCTGCAATATTTGCGGTTTCGGGTCTGGGTGTAGATGATTTTACGGCAGTATTCACACTGGATTCTGCGCACACTGGGGTCGCCATCAATGAAATATTCCATCAGGGTGTCCTGATTTTCACGTTCCCATTGTTCTGTTGTCATAGGCATCCTCCTTTGGCTATTACGGGTGTGTGGTGGATAATAAAAAGCATTATTTTCCAAAAGTGTTACGGAAGCGTGGCTGTTATCAAAATGGTAACAGCCACTTTTGCACAATAAAGCGTTACGATTGTCTGGTTGGTGATCAAAATGATCACCAACTAAAATCTGTGCGTTATGGCTGGGTGGTAAGTGGACAATTTGTCTATTTACCACTTCCAAGTGGTGAGTTACGGTTTTCGTAACCCACCACAGAGTGACCGTGTTACGGTAATTTGGTAAGTACTGAAAAGCAGCACTTACCAGATTTCACCGTGGCTTGACAAAATGTCAAGTCGAGGTTAAGCGTAACATGGATAGAGTCAATGTGTTCAATTTGAACACGTTGACTTGGGTTGCGGCGATTCACCCCATGTGGTCAAAATGTCCACATGGGATCAGCCGTAACGCAGAAGGTTATTCTGGTGAATGACGCTTTGTGTCATTCACCACATCAACTGGCCAGTTTGACCAGTTGATATTGGGGGGCCGTTCTCCCTGCATGGATTTCCTGCCCCCTTCCGGCGGCGTTTTCCGGCTCGCTCTTGCGAGGTCTTCGCCGAGTATCCCATGCAGACGGTCTTTCGGTTCTCAAGGTGCGGCACTGGATTTGGCAATAAAAAATCGCCACACAACAACCTGAACCTGACCATCCCTTCCGGGATGGCCTTGGTTCGGGTTCGTTATGTAGCGATAAAAAAGTCAAAAACTTGCTCCGGCTCCTTCAGGAGCTGAGCTGGAACTCTAAGTAAATATGTTATATTAAATTGTTGGAATAGACTACCACAAAAATCGAGCTATGTCAACAAAAAGATTTGAAAATACGCCACTTTCGGCGGGTTGCAAGAAAAGGCGATGAAAACTTTGGCAAAAAGAGAGAGGGCTGGACGGTACCAGCCCCCTTGTGGGTCATAATGCTTTTAGAGGATAAGATGCGCATTCAGCACAATTTTGTGCTGAATGTCGGGTTTGGGCGAAGCCCAACAAGTGTTTTTGAAGTTGGATTTGAAAAATCTGATTCAAAAATTGCAAGTTGGTACCAACTTGCCCTGCTTGCGGCGGTTGCAAATGCGAAAATTTTTGTGCAGAAAAATAACCGTCCGCTTCAAGTTGAACTTGAAAACAGACGGTCCTGATTACAAAATGATTTTCAAATTTGGAAAGCGCGTTGAGAGGTTTCATAGTTGTAGCAAGCAGGGCAGACGTATATACAACGTCTGCATCTGCAAGCAATGTTTTCGTCTATACAAAAACACTTTTGCGTTGCAAAATGCTTGCTGGGAATACCCAGGCCCTTGAACTGCACCGTTTCGGTGCAGGCTTAAAAAAGAACTTGGTACTCTTTTTTAATGGAAGATAGCACTTAGCACTGTAATCGTGAAGGCGTTTATCATATCAGGGACGGCGAGGAAGCCGTAGCCGCCGTCAATATGATGGCAAGTAATGGAATCTGGTACAGATTCTGATTTTTAAATGCGAATTGAAATTCTGCATTGAAAAAGTACGTACTAGAAAATCCAAGGCCGTTAAACTGCACCTATTAGATGTAGACTACGCGATGGCACTATTTCTTTATGCAAGTTGCTGTCGCATTTTTTTGTAACAGTCCCGTTTTTTTCTAAAAAATGAGCCTGTTCCGACTGTTATAGATAAGATCGTGGCTGTTCAGTAAAGAAAAATGGTTAGATGGATATAACTCGAAAATCTTGAAAATTTATTCCAGTGAAAGAAAAAGTTATGACTGCTAAACTAACTACAGTGCTCAACCAAATCCCTCTGAACCGGGAGGGTGGGCGCAGACCGAACATTTGATTTTTCAGGAAAGGAGAACGAAAATGAACATCAAACATTCCTTCGTAAAGCCCGAGATCGAGTGCACGCTGGCGGCGGGCTGCTCTGTGACCGGCGAGCCCTTCGCCATCGAGCTGGCCCACGTCAAGGGCCGTCTGACCATGGTGAGCGGCAAGCCCGTGAAGGCGGGCGGCGGCAGCGGCGGCGGCCTGAAGCCCGCCCTGACCAGCCTCGACCTTAGCGACGGCATGGACACCGGCCGCACCTACCACTGCCCCCACTGCGGCAACAAGGACATCGTCCGCTGCGGCAAGTGCCACGGCATCACCTGCTACGACGGCAGCGGCAGCTTCGTCTGCGTCCACTGCGGCAACAGCGGTGCCGTCTCCGGCACCATCAAGCGCATCGAGGTGCAGCGCACGGGCATCAAGGCCGAGCCCGGTGTCAAGCCCGAACCCGGCGTCAAGGCCGAGCCCGGCTACGGAAAGCGCGGCCCCCGCTGGTAAGGGGGCAGAAATTTATTCCCTCGAATCCGCTGAGGGCAAAGCGTATACTTGACTCAATCCGAGGGGGGGAGCGCGGAGGCGCTCCCTCCTCGGAAAAAGAATAATCAACCTGTTAACGAAAGGAAAAACAACATGAAAGCGTATATTATTGGAAGCTCTGACGTCAAGTTCGAGATCAGCATCGCCATGGAAGAGACCCCCCTCGAGATCGTCAAGCGTTTTATCGACGAGGACCCCGACAACGCCCAGTATGTCTGCGCGAACGCGAAAGCCGGAGAGCAGTTCATGCGGGATGGTCAGCTGGATGAGGCTGTTTCTGTCTTCGATCTGAGAGACGTTCAGGGAAGATCCATTCACGTTTCCTGGGATGAGGCTCTTTGTGACCAGCCTGACGTGAAGGAGGGCATCAGCGAGCTCGAAGCCGAGGATATGCCCATCTGCTTCGTCTGCTCCGTCGTGGCCATCGTGGCCTGAGGAGGGATGAGCGATGGAGAAGTCTTTCCTTTTGGCCGAGAAGGCCGGCCGCCTCCTGGGTGAGTGCCTGGGCGGTGCTGTCGTCAAGACCAGCTACAGTCCCACTCATAATGACTTCATCTGGGAAGTGAGCGGCTACCCGATCTATGGCTCCCGCGGCACCGGCAAGGTGTACATCGTGTTCCCCGCCAAGACCTTTACCATCCGCGGCGGCGACGTGAAGTATTCTCCGATGGCCCAGGACCAGGTGCACATCTACGAGGAGCGTATGGGCCAGCCCTTCAAACACCCCCATGTGTACAATAGTGGCCACCCTTGCTGGAGCGAGGGTAGCCGTGACAGCGTAGCCGATTTCCTTGCCACCCTGGTGGAGACCCTGACCCTCTCCAACGTCACCGCCACCAGCGTGAGTTACGGAAAGTGTGCCTCCGGAGTGATGGGTACCGGCCAGACTGCCGTCCGGAACGCTTCCATGCAGATGAAGCGTGTCTACGCGGATTTTCACCCTCTCACCATCGTGAAGAACCGCAGCAAGCTGGCAAAGTATATCAATAACCGCTGGGTCACCATCGTGAGCCAGTTCATGTGAGAGGAGGTGAACTTTATGCATGTCAACGTCATTCTTGAGCAGTCCGTGGTGGACAAGATCAACACCGCCATCTACCGGTTCCCGGAGCTCGAGACCGGCGGTCAGCTCATCGGCTCTATCGCCAAGGACGGCATCTCCGGCTCCTACATCATCTATGTGGCGGACGTCTATCACGAGATCAGTCAGGTGGGCACCGGCAGCGGCTTCACCTTCCTTCCGGCGTACCAGTCGAATGCTTATTTCTGGTGTGACAAGACCTACGGCGGCAAGCTCCACATCATCGGCAACTTCCACAGCCACGCCAACTTCCCGGTGTTCTGGAGCAAGGTGGATAATACGATGATGCGTCAATTAAAGGGAGAAGCATTGTACATCGTGGCGTCCCCCAGTGAGGGCAGCTGGCTCTTCCGTTTCAAGGACGATGAGTTCAATTTCTGCGACGAGTGCCACGTCACCATCGCGGGCGGCGGCAATGTGGACACCGCCATCGGCAAGGAGCTCATCGAGTCTCCCTACACCCGCCCGGAGGGCTCCGCAGCCGTTCAGTACAACGCCATCCCACACTACACGGGTGGCCAGCAGCAGGAACTCGCCAAGCGTTTCGATTACTCCATCGAGACTCTCCACGACAAGCGCGTACTGGTGGTGGGCTGCGGCACCATCGGCAATTTGATGCTGGAAAGCCTCGTGCTCAGCGGCGTGGGCCGCATCACCATCGTGGATACGGACACCTACCAGATCGTCAATCTCCCTCGCAGCCCCATGGTAAGCCGCTCTGCCCTTCGCCAGCCCAAGGCATTTGCTCTGGCGAAGGCTGCTGCCGAGAAAGCATGCTTCCCGCTCACCATCACCGGCATCAAGGCTGACATCTGCAAGCTGGGCTTCGGCTTCTTCGAGAGCTTCGACCTGGTCATCAGCGTGGTTGACAGCATGGCAGTCAGGCAGTACGTGGACAGGGGCTGCAAGGTCTATAAGACGGCCCACATCTCTGCGGGCACCGGCCTGCTCCAGAGCGGCTTCTTCGGCAACGTCATGTTCAGCCCGCCGGGTACCCACATCGATTATGAGCAGATGTTCGGCAGTGGCTGGCGCAAGGGCGAGGAAAAGAAGCGCTCCTGCGCCGATTATGAGGACACCACCCAGCCTCAGGTTCTGGCCTTTTCCTCCCGCGTGGCGGGCCTTGCCTCTGACCTCGCGGTCAAGTGGCTGCTGGGCCGCATGGAGGAAAAGGACGTGGTCCGTAAGTATGTGCTGAACAGCGCCGGTCAGGCCGTCAAGGCCGATGCCGCCAGCTTCCAGCTCGTCACTTACCGTGAGCCCAGCGAGGCCGCAGAAGCCCGCAGCGAACTCTTCTCCCGTCTGGGCAAGCTGCCCACCCACTTCATCCGCTTCGACCGCAATCAGCCCAAAAGCGAGCTGTACCGCCTCTTTCGCCGCGCGTTCGGCGATGAGAGCGAGAGCTATCAGCTCGATCTCGAGGGTTTGGCAATGGTTTTGCCGGTAGTCTTCTGCAACCAGAGCGTTTCGGCGGTGACCGTCTGCGATGTGGACGTCGTGGATAAGGTACTCTTCAAGCTGCCTCCCGTGCACCTGTACAGCGTGTACAGCGAGGAGGCTGAGTACCTCGTGGAACTCACCTTCGCGGACGCTGTTTAAAGGGGGGAGGTGAGGGCTGATGGCTCGAGTGCTGGCCCAGCGGATGGAAGGCGAATGCCGCCTCTGCGCGTCCTGCTCGGCGGTTACCCGGAAAGGCTATATCGTGCACCGGGGCGGGGCAGAGCTCTTTGTCTGCCAGAGCTGCTTTACGGCCCAGTTCGGGTCCGATTACCAGCTGGTGCGGTCCTTCGAGCCGGAGCCGGTGCGGCCACGCCCCCGGCCTGTTGCCCGTCCCCGTCAGGTCGAGCCCCGCCCCCGCCCGGCTGTCCGGCCTCGTCAGGTCGAGCCCCGCCCCCGCCCGGAGACCGGCGGCAGCCGGGCTCTGGAGGCTTTGGCGGCCCTCGTCAATCAGGGGGTACAAGTGCTGCGGGCGGGGCTTATCGCCATAGGGCTGCTACTCATCGTCCTCTACGGAGCAAAGCAGCGCCCCGCCATCCGGCCATATGAGCCGAACTTTGCGATGGTGCAGTATCAAATGAACAAGGTCGAGCGGCAGACAGTGCGGCTGCGGGGCCGTGTAATGAAAGTTTTTACTATAAAAGAGAGGTCAACTTCATGATCGAAAGCGTATTAAACTCTGGCTTCAAAGCCCTGTCTGCGTGGCTGCTGTTTTTCTCGGCGGTGGTGCTGCTGTTTTTCATCGCGGGCAGCGTGGTGAACGCCATCAGCGGCAGCAGCCGCTTCAACACCGGCGAGATCATGAAGCTGCTCACCACCACCCTCGGCTTCACCGCGCTGTACGCAGTGCTCGACTACTTCCTGGTGTGACTATGAGTTGGGATGAACTGGAAAAGCGCCGGACGGCAGACATTGTGAACCGTCGTTTTGGCGTATCTGCTGAGGAAACAGTGTTCGTCCGGGACGGCTACGAGCTGACCCGCTACCTCCTGCAATGCGCCCGGCAGGGCCGTAGCCGTGCGGCTGCCATCTACCCTGCGGACGAGCAGGAGACCATCAATCAAGCGGTGGGGGACAGCCTTAACGGCACCCGTCCGCTGCTGCTGAACCAATTTATCCGGCCCCTCCGCTGCCGGTATCTTCTCCAGCTGCCGGGCCGTTACGGCGGCATGGTGGCGGAGCTGGAATACCTCAGCCCGGAGCCGGAACGCGCACGCCGGATGGCAGCTATGGAAGCCGCTCTCAGCCGCGCCGCTGCCGACATCCGAGGCGCCGCAGGCCCCCGCGCCCCGGACTGGGCCCGGGCCTACGCCGTGGTGGAGTATGCGGTGCGCCATTGGCGCTACAGCGAGGACGGCGTCTGGAGCTACACGGCCTATGGAGCGCTGGTGGACCACGCGGCGGTGTGCATGGGCATCAGCCTGGCCACCCTGCTGCTGATGGAGCGGATGGGCGTGCCCTGCCGCTATCTGCACGGGTACCGCCGGGAGGGCAACACCGTCGGTCACGGCTGGAACCTCATCTATTGCGGCGGGTGGTTTCATCTGGACGTCACCGACGCCGTCACCTCCCGCGACCCGCTGCGGTTCTGGGGCGTCACGGCCCTGACCGATCGCTCTCTGGAGCCGGGGCTCACCCTGCCGGGGCCGCTGCGGTGCCCCTGTCCGCCGGACTTTATCCGTCAACACCTCAGAAAAGGAACGATGCTATGAAATACACTGACGAAGAATGCGAACGAATCAACCACAATTACCAGATCGCCGTGCGTAACATGAACGACCGCGCCTGGAGCGCGATGCTGGACAGCGAAAAAATAGCAAGCCTTCAGGACGTCGAGAACAAATTGGCCATGGATGCGGGCCGTATCCCCTCAGAGGTCGTCACAAAGGAAGTGGGTAGCACCACTTACGGTGCGCAGGACGGCAACACCCTCCTCATCGACGCCCAGAGCCTCCAGAAGGACGACTTCCGCGAGGTGCTGGACACCCTTTACCACGAGGATGCGCACGCCCGGGACTGGGTGAACAGCGTCTTTTCCGACCGTCAGGCGGCCCTCTCTCCCGAGGAGCGTCAGGTCCTCGCGGCCCGGATGACGGAAGTGCCCTCCCCGGAGAAGGATTTCAACGGTTACTGGAACCACCCGGCCGAGGTCAACGCCCGGGCCGCAGGCAAGGCGGGCGTGGAGCAACTGCTCAGCGACCAGCAGGCCCTCGCCCAGTACGACGCCTCCCACAAGGCCACCAACCAGATCCTCCAGACCTACGACACCGTGGATCTGAGCGGCCCCGGCGCGGCGCAGGAGAAGGGTTCTGCGGCCCCTGCGGAAACGGCTGCGGAGGCCGTCGGCCACGGCGCTGAGGCTGCTCAAGGGCAGGACCACAGCGAAGAGCATATGCGCTGAAAGGGGAGAGACAGATGCTGTTCAAGATGACCGAGCCCGAGGTGAAGCCCATCTCTCCGCCCCGCTCCGAGCTCACCCTGCTCTGCCGCGATGCCCGGGGCAGTCCATTCCGGCTGGGCCTCGGGGATGAGATATGGCAGGGCCACATCCTCGTCACCGGCGGCACCGGCACCGGCAAGACCACGGTCATCCGCCAGCTGCTGGCCCGCTGCCGGGATGTTTACCCGGACGCCAGCTTCCTCGTGTTGGATGTGAAGGGGGATTACGTTCCCTACCGCCGGCCGGGCGATAAGGTCTTCTCGTTTTACGGCGGCGAGGACGCCTTCCGGTGGAACATCCTCGAGGAGGCCCGGGCGTCGCCACACCCGGAGGAGGATGAGCTGGACGAGATGGTCTCCGTCCTGTTTTCCAGCCGGGTCAATACGGCGGGGCAAAATCGTTTCTTCGTGCAGGCAGCAAGTCAGGTGTTCTATGGCTATCTGCTTGTCACTCTGCGCCAATGCCGCGCGGGCCGTCCGGCCCCGACGCACGCCGAGATGGCAAAGTGGCTGAAGAAATGCACCTTGGAGCAAATGCAGGACCGCTTGATGTTGGAGGAGGACGAGCTCAGCGGTATCGTGTCCCTCCTCAAGGGCCGGGAGGCCGCGAGCATCCTCAGCGAAGTGCACCTCTTTGCCCACGACTTCTTCCGGGGCGTAGGGGACGGCAGCGACTCGGTTGCGGAGTTCCTCACCCACCCGGGCCGGGCTCTCTATTTACAGTATGACGCGAGCCGCAGCGAGAGCGGCAGGCTCGGGTGCAGCATCCTGCTCAACCGCGCCATCGCACAGCTCCTCTCCAAGAATTGGTGCCGCCGCCGGGTGTTCTTCATCCTCGATGAGGCGGCCACCCTCCCGGCCGATTATGGCCTCGAAAAGCTGCTGGCTCTGGGCCGTGACCGGGGGGCGCGGGTGCTGGGGGTGTTCCAGAACCACGATCAGGTGCAGGCCATGTTTGCGGGCCGACCGTCCATGGAGAGCGACGCCAACAACGTACTGTCGCAGTTTTCAAGCGTGATGGCCTTCCATCCCAACAGCGAACGGGACGTGGAGTTCGCCCGGGAGCGGCTGGGCAAGACCGATATGACCACCGTGACCTTCGGCCTCTCCCGGTACGAGCCGCCCCATGTGGCGGCGATGCAGGACTGCCCCGTGACCGCCCGCCAGCTGCAATCGCTGGGCGTGGGAGAGGCCTACATCCGCCTCCGGGATTACGCCCCCGGGAAAGTCTGTTTTGAAAAGGAACGATGCTATGGAAAAGAATGAGCTGATGAAACTCTGGGAGGCCCCCCGCACCAGCTGGCTCGTCTCGGGGCAGGACGATCCCGCCCGGGCCGCCCTGCTGAAGGCGGAGCTCTCCCGCCGCCGCGGCCTGCGGGTGGTCGTCGCCGCCGAGGAGGCGGTGCCTGCTGTCTTAGAGACGGCCCGCAGAGCGGGATTCAAGCGCCTGCGGACGCTCCCGGCGGCGGGGGAGGGTTACTTCCCGGCCTTCACCCCGGGACGAGCCACAGAAGGCGAGAGCCGCCTGCTAGAGCTTCTGCGGGTGCAGGGCTGGGAGGAGGATGCCGTCGGCAAGGCCAACGCCTACCTCGACTTCATCCTCGGGCTGGACGAGACGGTGCATCGCGCCCCGCCCCGGCTGGATGTGAAGCTTCTAGAGCAGTACCGAGGCGTCTTTGGCGTCGAGCGTGCCCTGTGGAAGCTGGGCCTCGATGAGGACACTCGCCGCGTCTACCTTCAGGATTACGCCGAGTGTGCATCGGCAGGCCCCCGGCTCGAAAACTTCCTGCGAGGGCTGGAGGGGTGTCTCCACCTGGACGCACCCCGTTCGGCCAGCCTCTCCCGCTGCCGCCCCGGCGAGGTGGTGCTCATCGCCGTGCCCGACACCATGAACCCCCGCCAGCGGGCCGTCCTCTTTCAGCTGCTTGTCTGGGACATCCGGGACACCGGAGGCCTCGTGGCCCTGGACGTCATCGAGGGTCCCCAGAAGTGGGGAGGGGAGCTGGCGAGCCTGCTGGAGCAGGTGGTGAGCCGGGCCTCCGTCACTCTCTACTGCAGTGACCTCTTTGCCCGGGACGAAGCGCTGGTGAAGCGGATAAAAGGCCTGTTCGGGAATGCCATCTACCTCTACCACAGCGAGATGGCGAGCTGCAAGGCCATCAGCGCCGAGTTCGGCGAGGTGGCCGTGGTGCACCCGGTCTACACGCAGGACCGCGACCGCCGGCTGCGGAGCAGCCGGATGCTCGATAAACTGATGGGTAGCGACCGGGTGGACCATTATGCCTTCCCGGCCCCGGTCCATGAGCCACTGTTCCGGCCCGAAGAGATCAACGGGCTGGAGCATGGCGGCTGCCTCGTCAAGACGCGGGAGGATGCCTTTATGACGGAAATAAACGGAGGTGTGCCATGAATCAGCGGAGAGGATACTGCCTCAGCGCGGCCATCATAGCGCTGGACCTGCTGCTGACCCCCTTTGGCGGCTGGCTGGCCGCAGTGGCGTCCCTCGTCTGGGCCGGAGGCTTCGGCGAGTGGGCAGCCCGGAAGAAACTGGGGGCCGTGCCCTGTACGGGGGGTGTCAGCCGCAGCCAGCGCCGTCTGGAGGTCTGCTATCGCCGCGTCATGGCAAAGGCCGGAGAGAAACTCCCGCCCTTCTGCGGTGAGGTGGAGATTTACAGCCTCCCCGGCCAGCAGGTGAACGGAGCAGCCTTCGGGCGCAGCATCGGCATCACCGAGGGGGCGCTGCAGCTGGACGACCGCACGGTGGAGGCCATCATCGCCCACGAGCTGGGCCACATCGCCCACGGCGACGCCGTCCTGAACATGGTGCTGACGGCCAACATCTTCAGCCTCGCGGCCCTGCTGCTGGTCTGGCAGCTGGCCTTTGGGGTGGTGTTCTGGCTCATCGTGCTGGTGGTGGCCCTCTGCGGCATCCGGTTCGGCTGTCTCTCGTGGGTAATCACCGACCGGCTGTCTGGCCTCCTCCGGCGTGGATGCGAGACCTTCCGCAGCGTCTGCGTGGCCCTCGTCCAGATACTGGCAAGAGCGGCCGGACGCAAGGGGGAGCTTCAGGCCGATGCATTCGCCGTCGAGCTCGGGTATGGCCCGGCCTTGTGCCGCTTTCTGGAGCGCTTTTCCGAGCCGCCTCAGCCCGGCCGGGACCTCTTTGATGTGCTCTACAGCACCCACCCCGACAGCGCCCTGCGGGCGGACCATATCCGCCGCCGGATGCAGCAGGACACCCCGGCCCTCCGATGAAGAACGCTATAGCCCGTCCGCTGCGCGATGCAGTGAACGGGCTGTTTTTCTGTATGCGCAGAGAAGCAGACATCTCTACAGAACCGTTCCTGTTCTTTCTCGCCTATAATATGCAGAAGTTCTTTTTTAAATCGCAATGCGGAAAATGAAATTCCATCTTTTCCATTCAAATCGGATTTTCTGTTTTTAGGCCACTTCAAACTCTCTGTGCTGAAGTTTTCAACTTTTCTCGCTTTCGGATGGAACTATCGATATATTTTGTGTGAGATTACAGTAATGTGTTGCACGGCGAGTATCAGCGTTGGAAGAAAAGCAGCGTTTCTAAACAAAAAATTTATTCCACCTGACAGGCCGCAAAAGAAAATGTATAATACAGCCATACTCCCCGAAGGGAGAAAATCCAAAGAAAGGAGGCGCGTTGCCGTATGACGCGAATAATCGCATCGAACCGAATAGGCAGTCCCAGCCACGGTCCCCCTTGAAGGCTCCGCCATGTGATGATTTGAACTAGTTTGTACACATTTTGCCTGCCCTCCTTTTATAGATAGAAACCGTTTCCATAAAATGATAATATTCCCTTCAATTGCTTTGGTTTTCATACATGACTTTTCCTCCTTGAAATAATAAATATAAAGTTCGACAGCCGCTGCGGCATCCAAGGGAAGTGCCGCAGCGGTTTTTGCTGTCCAGACAGCCCATATAGAAAAAAGGCCCCTTCCGTCCGGGAAGGGGCCCTTCTTTGCGTGGTCAGCTCAGAGACTGCCGATCAGACCGCTGGCTTCCAGATCAACGAGGAAGGACGAATCGGTCTCGTAATAGGTTTCGTAAAAGGCTGTCACCGTCCGAGCCTGATCGGCGCGGAGCACATGGATGCCGTACAGGCTGGGGATCAGCAGCAGGATCGAGGTGATAAGCACGAAGATCCGCACAGCGGCCCGGTGGTTCCTGCGGCGAAGCATATCGTATTCAATACCGCGTTTGCCCGCATCCCAAGCGTCCATATTGCGGCGGTAGCACTCGTACCACAGCAGCCACAGAACGACACCGCACAAAAGAAGCACGGCGACCCCGACGAGGGGAAGGCGGTAGAGAAACTCACCTCCAAAGATGATCTCGGCGGGCAGCAGGTTCAGCGCGGTGCTTATCATACCGCCCTTGCGCCGACAGGCGTCATAGAAAATCGGGAGAAGCCACACGGCCAGCATCATGGCCGTATAGAGCCATGCAGTCACGAGGGGAGACAGTGTCCCGCCGTACAGCGCGGGCTGTTCCTGGAACAAAAACCACTCCACGAGAAACGAAAACACCGCGGAGACGACCTCCGGCAGGACATGCAGAAAAAAATACATAAAAAACTCCCTTCCTTTTTGTGTGACCTTCGACCGCCGCAGAGCCAGAATTTTGGCCCGATCCTGCGGCGATTTGAGTGTAGCACAGGGAAAAGAAGGGAATCTAAGGAATAAGTTTTCAGCTTTTCGGGGCGGCGCGGGTGCCTTTGGCCGAAACTTTTTTTGTGTCGGCGGGTTTCGTTTTTTTCTGGCGGTGCGTGCCCATCATAAGGCCCAGCGTCCGGCGGGACTGCGGCACCGCCGTGGCCAGCGCACCGGCCAGCACATAGAACCGGTCTGCATAGGCGGGGTAGTAAATGCTGTGCCAAGTGGTCCCACTGGCAAGGGTCAGGCTTTCCAGCAGGAAGTTGTAAATGCGGCAGATGGTCGTGGACTGGTCCGGTGTGACCGTGTCGGACTTCGGTTCGTTCCAAAGGCCCTCGAACTCGACAAAAACGCTGGCAAATAAGGCGTCTTCCAAAAAGCTTCCGGTGGTGCCGCGCGGCCCGTTCAGTTCCGCTTCGGCTTTATCGCGCATAGCCTTGAGCCATGCGTGTTCTGCCGTAAACGCTTCCTGCGCTTTGCCGGCGTCTGCTGTGCAGCAGTCATAGATGGCCAGAATGAGGAAAAAGAACAGCTGCAGGATGTCCTCACGGGAAAGCAGCCTGCTGCCTAAAGCATTATTTGCCTGCCAGCAGTCAAGTTCTTTTTCGTTGGGCAGTCCTATTCTTGCAGCGTACTTCTCGGCCTTCGGAGAATAGTCGTGCAGAGTAGCCTCGATCTTGTAACAGAGATTTGGCAGGCCCATTTCCAGATGGTTCTGAATGTGTCTGTAGCGATCGGCCTCCGCGTCCTTTTCCGAGCCGGAATCCCGGTACGAATCGTAGGTAGAAACAGAAGTGAGCACGGCTTGAAGACCGCTGTGCTGGGCCTGACTCAGAGTGCCGCAGAGTTCACGGTCATGGAAATTTTCCGGATCACGTGACACCCTGAGCAACTTCTTGCCCAACTCTCGGAGATATTTAGCCCAATCGGATGCCCCCGGAGAGACGGCGTTCGGGCCGTAATCGATGAGGGCATCGAGCGCTTTTTTGCAGTGGAGGCGTCCGGTAAGGTTCCAAATCGCAGCACTGGTATTCCGGGCGCTTGCCGGATAGCTCGAAGCAGGAGAAAATGAGTTATCGATCTGCCCATTTATGCAAAGCAGAAACTCATTCAAGAATTGCAGTGCCACCTCGAAATCATCGGGACTCGCAGACCCCTGCGGTGTGACGCGCAGCAGCCAATGGCCCATAAGAGAAGCGGTCTCCTGCGGCTTGATGGCAGCAGAAGGAGGTTCTTGAAGGGAGTCCGGGTTCAGCTTTTCCTGAAACGCTTCTTTCAGCGGCTCAAGGGTTTCCCGGCCTGCCTGGCTGAGAACGGCCATAAAATCGTCTGCAGAGAGCAGTTTCGGCGCAGCGCCTTTTTCAGAGGAAAGCAGCAGTTTATCCCGCCGCTCCTGCTCTTTTTTGGGGTATACCGTCTTAACCACCGTGTTCCAGCGGCCATACAGCACCAGCAGATAACCGACCAGAATGCTCAATTCCCGCTGGACGGTGTGGGAATAGGGGTAGCCCATGCAGATCTCAATGCGGCTCTGATCCGGGGGGAGCTTTTCCGGGTGGATTCGCTCCAGTTTCATCTCCGTAAGATTGCGGCGATGGGCGAGCAGATACTCCTGCAGGTCATGTCGGAGTGCGGGAATGTCGATGGCGGGATTGTTGGTGCGGTGCATAGCATTCTGCAGCTTTTGGGCGTCGCGGCCCAGAAGGCGGGTACTACCGTTTTTCTGGGAGAAATGGCGAATGGGCTGCTCTGCCGCTGCGTCGGCGGTCTTACAGGCGGTCAGATACCCCTGCAGAACATCGGTCACATCCCACCAGTGAAAGGAATCCGCATGGTCTTTTTTCGCATCAAAAAACTTGAAGGCGAAGCACACGATATCCAGCGGGTCGCGTAGGCTGAACGCTTCCTGCCGGGTGAGGAAAAAGTAGCGCTGCATCTCTTCGGTCGTCATGTGCAGCAGAAAGGCGATGTGATAGGCTTCCTGCCGGTTTCCTGCGCGGCGATAGGCCACATCCCTCTTAAGAATGGAATCCCATGCGGTGCCGGGGTTCTCGCAGCCGAGTTCCGCAAGGCACAGGCGCTTCAGGTTCTTGGCGACGATCTTGATGGTGGCGCTTGGCCAAGGCTGCAGTTCCTCCGGCTTGCAATTGACAAGGTCGGTGGTCTGTGCCGGGGTGCCATCGCTTTTTTGGAGAAGTTCCGGGCGGTGCTTTTGGATGCAGCGGCACAGAAAGATGCCCTGCGTCATGTTCTGGCCGGAGCCGGCCAGATGCTCTTGGATCCGTGCAGCAGACTGGGCGACCATGTCCCAATGGATGTTGGAAAGGCTGTCGAAGGAGCGCCGGGCGTTCCATGCGTCGTTGCCTTTACTGATCTCCTCGTCGATCCACTTCTGTGTTTCCTGTTCCAGAAGCTTTGAAAATGTCTCCAATTCCGGCATAAGAGTCCTCCCTTTTGCGAAAAACCGTGCGGCCCCGGCACAAAAATTTATTCCATGGCAGAAGGATATTTCAAAAAGTAGAATGTGTTTGTACATGTCAGGTCCGGGTCTCCATTATAAACAACCCGGGATGGAAAATCTATTCGCCAATCAGCACAAATCTTCGGGAGAAATTTTAGAAGGAATTTCCACTTTTCGCTTGAATTCGTGCGGAGACCGGCGGCAGCCCAAACCCGCCGGCCCGCACACAGGAGGTTTACGAGATGATACGCTGGAAAAAGATGCGGCGCGAGCCGCTGCCGAATGGAACGATCCTGTCGTTCCTGAACGGAGAAGAGTTCGTGCTGCAGGATCTGCTTGCAGAAAACAAAAACGCCCTGTTCTACGAGGTGCGCAGCCAAACGACCGGTCAGGCCGTCGTGCTGAAAGAGTTCTTCAACAGCCATTGGGTGCGGCTGCGCGGTGCGCCCGCGCTGAAAGGCTGGGAGCAGGAACCGCCCGACAGCAGAAAGCTAAGCCGCACCTACCTTTGGCTGCGCCGTCAGGCAGAGCAGGAGCAGCGCATGAATCAGGAACTCTGCGCCAGCGTCCGGTGCGTCATCCCAGAAAAGCCGGTGCTGCCCGCCGGTACGCTGCTCCTGCCGGACGGCACCGAATGGCAGTGGCCCTACTGTGCCTTTCTGGAAATGGACGGCATGACCGCAGCGCAGGGCTTCCCGCTGCAGGCGCTGATGCGGGAATGCACCAATCCCAACGGCCCGGCGCATCCCTTCGGAAACCTACGCCAACAGGAAGAATGCTTTGTCCCCCGAAGAAACTGTGCGGTACCGGCAGCCGCCATTACCATGCAGATCTTCCGGGACACCCTGCTGGCGCTGCGTCCGCTGCACCGTGCGGGGTGGATCATGGGAGACTTGAGCAGCGGCAATCTTTTCGTGGAAGGAAGCCTTGCCGAAGGGCGCATTCAGGGCGTGTCCTTTGCGGATGTCAGTACAGTGCGGAAGATCGGCGAGAATGAGATGCCCGCGACGGCTGAGCCGGGCTTCCATGCGCCGGAGCTGTTCTCAGGGCCTGTCACCGAAAAGACCGATGTCTTTTCGGCCGGCCGGCTGCTGCTGAGTATACTGTATCCGGTCGCGGTGCACAATGTCAGGCTGCACCGTCCGCTGGGTTTCCTGGATAACACCCAAACCCTAACCGCGGGCGAGAGTGTCCAGTCCGGCCTCCCGCAGGAGATGCGAGCAGAGGTGAACCGCCTGCTGCTACGGGCGACAGCACCGGACCCGGAGCAGCGCATTTCGATGAATGAGATGCTGGCAACGGCAGAGGACTGGTGCCGACGGCTGGAACGATAAAGCGGGGCACAGAAAGGCCCGGGAGCTGTTTTGAAACGGCTCCCGGGCCTTTTGATATGTTGTATTTAACGCTTAGTCATGAACGACGCCGTAGACCTCGCGCTGACGGGCTTCCAGCGCTTCGTAGACCGAAGCGGGGAAGTGATGGCCCAGCCCGCCGTCATGGGTGGCGTTGCCGTCGCCAGGGCCGTGGAAGTCGGAACCCGCCGAGGGCAGCAGGTCGTACTGCGCCGCCAGCGCGGCCAGATGACAGCGCTGCTCGTCGGTGTAGCGGCCATAGTAGACCTCCATGCCGCTGCAGGGGCCTGCCAGCGCTTTGAATGTGCGCAGCAGACGGTGTTGCTCGGCATCGTCCAGCGGGTAGAAGAACAGGTGCGCCAGAATGGCGATGCCCTGTGCCTTCTGCAGGGCAGAGAGAACGTCCTCGATGGGTGCATAGTCCAGCTCCGACTCGACATAGGCCAGACGCTGGCCGAAGCTGCCGATGTATATGTCGAACGCTTCATCCACCGTCTTGACATAGCCGTGGGCCACAAGGCTGCGGGCAATGTGCATTCGGCCAAGATGCTGCGGACCGTTGCAGAAGGCCATGAGGTCTTCGTAGGTGCCGATGCCGACGCCCAGTGCGTCGAGCTTGTTCAGGATCTTGGTAACGTAGCTGCGGCGGTCGGGCTGGTTGCGGCGCAGCACGGCCTGAAGCTCGGGGCAGGCGGGGTCGAAGTTCAGGCCCACGATGTGGATTTCGATGCGGCGTCCGTCGGCGGTGCGATAAAAGCAGCTGAACTCGCAGCCGCGCAGAATGCGCAGCATGGGGAACTGCAGGCGAAGGTCGCTCAGTTCGGCGGGGGAATAACTGTAGTTGTGGTCGGTATACGCCAGATACCGGATGCCGCTTTGAAGCGCCATCAAGCCCAGATGCGCGGGCGTATACTCGCCGTCGGAATGGATGGTGTGAGTGTGCAGATCAGCGTGATACATAGAAATATCCCTCCTTACCAGGTTCTGCGGAGGCCCGCAGCCGTCGTCAGCGAAACACCGATATACCCAAGCTCCGGCCAGTCGGGTTCATCGTAGTTGTAGACCCACGCGAGCGGCTGCCCGGACTTGAGGTCCTTACGGTCCGTTTCCCACTCATCCGGGCGGTCGCTGACGAACAGATAGCTCTCGAGCTCACCGATATTCGTAAAGCTGTGGATCACATGATAAACGACCGCGTTGTATTTTTCCTCGAATTTTCTGACGCGCTCAAGCTGCTCTCCTTCGAGCTGGCTGCAGGTGCCCAGCGGAGGAGCGCTCTCGGAAACGATGCCTTCCTGCTCAAAGCACTTGATAATGGGCGGATAGATGCCCCACAGCTTCATGCGCTCAACGGCCTCAGCCTTTTTTGCTTCGATACTTGCGTTCATAGAGTTCTCCTTTCTCATGTCCGGAAAAAAAGCCGCCGGAAGTGCGGCTTTCTGCTTCAAAGCATAGCAGAGCGGCCCGGCAGCTTCTACGGGAATAAATATTTGGCGCAGGGCAGAAAGGGCGCGGCACCGCCTTGGAATATTTTGGAGGATACGCTATAATAAAGCCAGAATATCCAAACGGAGGAGGGCTTTTCATGTGGGACCAGCAAGAGACGCGCCGTGAGCCGCTGCCCGCTGGAACGGTGCTGTGCACGATGAACGGACAGTTCACGATCCAAAAGTACATCACGTCGGGCGGCTTTGCGCTGCTCTATCAGGCGCAGGAAGAAGGGCAGATGTATCCGGTCATCCTCAAGGAGTATTTCCCACGGCAGGGTTATGTCCGGGTGGGCGGGGCTATTCTGCCGGAGGAAGCCGCAGCCTTGCCGGAGAATGACCCGGAGCGTAAAAAAAGAATTGAAAAGATGCAGACGCTTTTTGACGAGCGGGCCAATCGCGAGATCCGCGTCGGGCAGCAGAGCCGCCAGCGCACCCGGCTCACGGTGCCGGTGGACCGAAAGCTTTCGGTACGGTCGATCCAGCTGCCGGGAAAAGACCCCTGCACGCCGCCGTACAGCTGCATTCTGGAAATGGAGTGCCTTACCGAGCGGCAGGGCTTCTGGCTGAAAGATCTGTTGGAAGAAGCCGCCCAGCCCTGCAGCCCGGATCATCCTTTCGGCAACGGACGGCCGGGCTGCGGAAATTCTGTGCCGCAGTTCGCAAAGACGGTGGATCTGTTCTGCGCACTGCTGGCGAACCTGAAACGCATCCACAGCGATGAGGATGGCAGCGGCTGCATCCATGGCGACATCAGCGCAGGCAATCTCTTTGTGGACGGCAGCCTGTCCGACGGCACGATCTTGGCCGTGTCCCTGCTGGACTTCGGCAGCGGCTGGGACGAAGAGACCGGGCCGGAGAGCGAGGTGTTCAGCACACCGGGCTTCCGTGCACCGGAGCTGCAAAACGGCGGGACACCGACCCCGGCGTCCGACGTTTACGCGGTGGGGCGGCTGTTCTATGCCCTGCTGGACCCTACAGCGGCGAACAATCTGCGGCTGGAGCGGGACCTGAGCTTCCTGGAAAGGTATGTGACGCTGACTGCAAGCCAAGCAAGACCTTCCGGGCTGGAAGGTTCCCTGCTGGCTCAGGTGAACGCGTTGCTGACCGCTGCCGCAAAGGAAGCCCCCGAAGAACGCATCACGCTGGAAGAGATGGCGCGGCAGATGGATGAGTGGCGCCGCCGCCTGACGCCGCCGGTATGGAGCCTTGCCCAGAATGCAGGCGCGCTGAACGATGGCGAGGTGAAGGGCCGCGACGAAGACGTAAAGAACCTGCTGAACGAACTGGAAAACGAAAAGCGGAACCCCCATGTGCTGTGGGGCTTTGCGGGCATGGGCAAGACCAAACTGGCCCTCGCCGCCGCCCACGGATGGCAGCAGCGCCACCCGCTGAGCCGGACGTACTTCGTCCGCTTTCCCGGCACGCTGGAGGCGCTGTACACCGACACCTTCGCCCATGCCATGCCGGTGGAGCGCGGCGGGCCCGACCTGATTGGGGACGTGCAGAAGCTGCTGTGCGAGAACCTGTCGGAGCTGGACCTGCTGGTCATCGACAACTTTGACCGCGATGAGGCCTCGTCCTGGGCCGAGCTGACCGGTGCCAGCGGCAGTCTGGAGCAGCAGCTCTACCAGCAGCTGTGCGCCCTGCCCTGCCGCCTGCTGCTGACCACGCGGCAGAATCTGGAACATGCGGCGGGCGGGCGCTTTTTCGAGATCAACTCCCTGAAGGAAGATGTCCTGCTGGACATCCTGCGGGACGGCTCCCGGGGGCTGCCGGACTCGGACGACGACACCCTCCGACATATCCTCCGGCTGATAGAGCGCCACACCATGACCGTCACCATGGTGGCCGCCCTGATGCAGTTCACCCACATCCCGGCCGGGCAGATCGCCGAGGACCTGAGCAAGGGCCAAACCCTCCGGGACAACAGTCTGGAAATGCTCATCCCCAGCGAAAAGGACGGCGAGAGCCGCAGCGGCACCGTGCTGCAGAACCTGACCACCCTGTTCGGGCTGGCGAAGCTGACCCCGCCGATGCGGACCCTGCTGCACCGCGCCATGTTCATCGGGGAGAGCGGGCTCTCGCGGGAGCTGTTCCTCAACGCCTGCGGCCTGCGGCCGGACGACAGGGATTTCCACGCGCTGGTGGATCTGCGCTACCTGAACAGCACGGGCAGCGGGAAAGACGAGTACCTTGTCCCCCACACCCTCATCCGCAAGCTGTGCAGCCTGCGGGAGCCGGGGTCTGACGGAGAGGGCGACGCCCATTTTCTGGACGGACTGTGGGAGTTTCAGGAGACGCCCGCCGACCGGCGCAGCACCGCCGATATTTACTCCGCTGTGCTGGGAAAGTCCGACCCGGACGCCCGGCTCGACACCCCGCAGAAGAAGCTCTGGGCCTACCGCGCCGCGAGCCTGTACTTCCGCCTTGCCGACTTCAAGAAGGCCGCGAAGTGGAACAACGCCATGATTATCGCGGAAAAGGCGCAGCCCGCCCTGCACTGGACGCTGCCGCAGCTGTATGAGAACCGGGCACTCATCTTCCGGGACCGGAAGCAGCCGCCGGAGGAGTTCGACGCCGCCATAAAAGCGATGGAATGCCTGAATGAGCTGGGCCCTTTGGAGCAAAACCCCAGTGCCGCAGCCTCAATTTATGAGACGCTTGGTCGGGCATACAGCGATGTTGGGAAGCTCCTGCTGCGGGGGGTGAGCCCTGAGGACCGGGAGACCCTGCTGGAGCTGACAAGCCGCGCCGACGCCCTGGCCTTCGGCGGGGACAGCGCGGCGTGGGCCGACCGGACGGAAAAGCGGGACTACGACGACCGCCAGCGGGCCTGCTACGAGTACGCCGCAAGGCTGCGGGAAGAGCGGTTCACGTTCCACTCTTCGGACACCTTCCGGACCTATATCAATCTGGCTTACTGCGCGGGTGTGTGTGCCATGCGCGCCAAAAACGAGCCGGAACGGCTCCGACAGGAGGCGGCACGCCAGCTGCGCTGGAGCCGTCAAGCCCTCGAAATTAGTGAGAGAAGCTCCACCGGGGCCTACAGCAACATGGGCCTCGCTTACGGCGCGCTGGGCGACTATGCCCGTGAGAAAGAGGCCTTCGAGACCCTGCTGGTGCGCCGCCGCCAGAACTCCGAGAAAGGCGACAGCCGCCTGTACGAGCTGCAGGCCCTGTTGTATCTCATCGAAGCCTGCAAGCATGGCGGAGACAACGAAGAGGCGTCGAAACGATACAAGGAAGTTCAGGCGCTCGCCAAGCAGCTGGGCGTGGAGGAGCTATTTGCCCATAATCTGGAGGAAGCCGGAGAGGGGCTTCTCTGACCCATAAGTAAACATTTGAACTTGGAGTTGTTCTTGAAAACACCAAAGATGCCGTTGACCTGAATCGAATGGTTCATACTCGGAGAATACTACGTTCAGAAGCAAGATTCTCGAAAGAGGATTTTCTGCACACTAGGACTTCTTTATTTTTCTCTGGTTTACAGGTTTGAAACAACTTTCCCGAAGTGTACAGCCGGAGTAGTCTCATAAAGGTAATAATTCGTGATCGTAATAAATCTTGCATCTTTCTTTGAACTGGAATGGGTGCAGTGGGGCCTTCTCTCTCCGCCACGGGGAAAACCATCAGTGTGTTTCAAAGACGCAGTAGAAAATGTTTTCAGGTGAAAAGGCAGTGTTTCTATGTTGCTGGCTCGAATTTGCGGCCACTCAAACCAATGCCGTCAAGCCGGTGGGGGGATAGGGCGATTTTGTTTGTCGGAGAGTAAGTGCACGGTTTCTGCACGGATTTTGCACGGTTTCAAAACGTGCAGAGGGTGCTTTTCACTGCAAAATCCGACAGAGGGTGCAGAAATTACCGAGTAAAAAATTACGTTGCTCTGATTAAAAATAACGATGAATCGAAACTTCCATAAATTGAGACGAACCGGCGGCTTGCTCTCTTAATCAGTGGGCCCAGGGTTCGAGTCCCTGGAGGTGCACC
>UMHH01020734.1_pt1 | contig 24832 bp, 25 predicted proteins | sample 1965491 | NCBI WGS metagenome assembly UMHH01 (sample SAMEA4836094, study PRJEB28245) | human gut metagenome | biome: gut microbiome; material: fecal sample | place: Denmark | collected 2008
AGCGGTCAGCCGCTTCGGGGGCCACGATGGCGTATTATCTTGCGGCCGGAAGCGTGAATGCATTCCCGATCGAACGCACGTGCTCGTGTTCACGTGGACGGATGTACGCACGTGTTCGCACATGAGCGGATGTACGAATACGAACATCCTCGCACGACCTCTTGCAGGCAAGAGCGAAAGCGAGCATCCACACACGCACGATTACCAGCATCCCTTCACGAATTCGTGCAAACGATCATGTCTTCACGCATCCGCACACAGAGTCATTATCTCATTCAAACACCGATTCATTGTGGAACACATCCCTGTAAGAGTGTCTGTATGCAGCCAGAAGGGCGACGTCGGAAAATCCTCGCTCACGGTACTCGTCGCCTCGTGGCTCCACTACGTCATGAAGCGCAACGTATTGGTCGTGGACTGCGACTTTCCGCAGTGGAGCATCTACACCCAGCGCGAATGCGAACTGCATGTATCGAAATTTACGAACCGACCACAAGAATACGGTTGGAGGGACCGTAATTCGCCTCTATTGACTACATTTCAGGCTGATTTTATTAAACCCTATGATTATGGCATCTGTAAAGGTAAAATTGAGGTTGTCGGCGAACCCGTACGAACCCGGAACCATCTATTATCAACTCACGCATCGTCGGCAGGTGAGACGGCTCCCGACATCGATTAACGTGCATCCCGACCGGTGGGATGCACGCGGCCAACGCATCGCGTCTTCCGGCCGGGAGGATCCGGCGCCGGACCAGCAGCGGATCGACGGCGACATGCTTCGGCTACGCCGCATCATCGACATGCTGGAGGCCCGGCCGGCCGGTTACACCGTGCAGGATATCGTCGAACGGTTCCGTGCCGACTCCCGGCGGCAGACCCTGCAGGCGCTCTTCGAGGCACGGATCGACCGGCTCGGCGCGGCCGGCCAGTTCGGCACGGCGCGCAACTACCGGCGTGCGTGGAACAGTTTTGCGGCCTACATCGGCGATACGGTCCTCTATCCGGACGACCTGACCGAATCGCTGATCGACGGGTACAACGCCTATCTGCTCCGACGCGGGCTTCTGCGCAATTCGGTCTCTTTCTACATGCGCATCCTTCGTGCGGTTTACAATAAAGCAGTACGCTTCAATCTTCCCATACAGAACGACCCTTTTCGTAACGTATATACAGGAGTCGACCGGACGCGCAAACGGGCCGTCGACGAAACGGTGATCGTGCACCTGTCCGGATTGGATCTCTCCCGTTCCCGCCCGCTGATGCTGGCGCGCGATCTCTTCGTATTCAGCTATTGCATGCGCGGAATGGCTTTCGTTGATCTGGCTTATCTGCGGAAAACGGACATCGGCGACAATTTCATCCATTACGTTCGGCAGAAAACGGGGCAGCGGCTGTGCGTGAAGATCGAACCGTGCATGCGTTCCATTCTGGCACGCTATGCCCCCCGAACGACCGGTTCTCCGTATGCGTTCCCGATTCTCCGGGCGGAGGAAGCGGAAAAATCTTATGCACGCTATCAGGTCGCATTGGGCTATTACAACCGGCAACTGAAACGCCTCTCGGCGATGCTGTACCTCGATACGCCGCTGACCTCCTACACGGCGCGCCATAGCTGGGCAACGGCGGCGCGGAATCGGAATGTGCCGATCTCGGTGATCAGTGCGGGCATGGGGCATACTTCGGAACGCACGACGCAGATCTATCTCGCGGCATTGGAAGGTTCGGTCGTCGACCGGGTAAATCGGGGAATTGTCGCCCGCCTGAACGAGGCGGTCTCTAAATAAGAAACGGTATTCCGATGCAAATCTATGCAATATTATCCTAATAATCAAGCCGAATCCGGTTTTTGTTTCCGAAAATCCCCCCCCCGATTTTTTATAATCAATATATAATTAGCGAGTTACATAATTACTATCTATATCAAAATTGAAGAAGCGACCATCCGCAGTCTTCCATACGTTCGACGGTGCGATCGTTCGATCCGATTGACCATTGGACAACCTATAGTGTACATATCCCTTTGATTCCGAGTCCTTTCCTCTGGTTGTATTGTTTCTTATTTAGAAACAATACGATCGAAAACCAGAACCGAACATACCGGCCCATAAAGAGAAGACTGACCATGGATAAACGGAATCCGCAGGAGTTGTTGTCGTTTGCTTGCAACCTACCGAAAGATAGGTCGAATACGATACGCATCGATGCGATCGAGCGGATACTCCTCGCGCTTAACGACCTGTTGTGCACGCAATACACCGACGACCTCGCAGCACGCAAAAAAATCATGGATCGGATCGACACACTCTGCATGATGCAGGACCGCTGTTCGATCGGTGGGTTGTGCCGAATGTATCGGCTTGCAAAAGAGACCACAGCAACCCTTTACGGAACAAAGGACGAATATTGTAGCCGTACCTACCGAAAGCTTCTCGACGATTGTGCCCGACAATCGGATCCAGCTGAAGAACTGGACGTTCTGCAATGTATCGTGTATGAGTTGGGAGATATCCCGACAGGAAATACGGAGCTGGATTACTATCCATTCTTCCGGGAGAGATGTACAGCTCAGCAGAAAACACAGACTCCGGCCGGATACTGGCCGGGCGTTTCGGAAGAGATTGCACTGCGACGCATAGCACTTCTGCGAGATAACTATTATGTATTCGGACAGACTCTGTTCAACGATACGGCGCTCCGTGCATACACCTATTATCGAATCCGCAGGCAAGCGTTCCGGCAGACAACGGTAGACGAACTCATCCGGCTCGGAGGCTGGTACGACCTGTCGTGCGACGAGGGGATGTATCCCGGTGAACCCGAAGTACGGAGTCACATCGGCAGATCGTTCGCATTCTTCGTCGAGACAGCAAAACCCTATTCGGACGCATGGTATATCGCTTCCATCTATGCGGCCGTCTACCGGTGTTTCGTGCTCGCAGACGAACTGCCGGATAAAATAAATCCTGTCGTATAACAAATTTTCAAACTATGGACAACGAAACGATCATACTCAACGAATGTCGCAATGACCAGCCTGTCATACATCTCTATTATTCTCAAACAGCGGAAATTTGGCAGGCTTTCGGCATGTCAGCTTATTGCCTCGACGAATTCGCGACCCATAACGATATTCCTCATCTTTTAGGATATTCTTGCCGATTGATGATGCCTGCGGTGGCACTTCCCGATACCGAGTTGAAAAAGTTCTCGATAAAACCCCTCGCTTCGGCCTTCGGCCCGCAAGATCATGTCGTATTGTCTATATCCGATGCTCCGAACAAAAACGACTATATCGCATGGGCACGAAAACTATACAACGATACTCATGTCGCAAAGCAAAGTGATTGAAACGAATAACGGATTATATTCATGTTGCTTGAAGTCTTCATCGCTTTCGTTATTGCTCTGTTGACTGTCGGATGGGTTCATTCGAAAATCGTACGAATCGCTCGAATGAAGAATATCGTCGACAATCCGAACACCCGCAAGTTGCAGCGTGTTCCGATTCCTGTATTGGGCGGAGTGGCTGTTTTCTTAGGGATTATTTCGGGAATAGGTTGTCTGGGATTTTTCTCCGACGTTTCGTCACTGCTGATCGCCGTCACGGCAATGGTCGTAATGCTCTATGTCGGAACGATGGACGATATCCTGAATCTGTCGCCGAACCTGCGGTTTTTGATCGAAACTCTGGTCGTACTGTTGGTGATCCTCGTCGGAGGCCGTTCGATCGACGATTTTCACGGACTGTGGGGAATTCATGAGATTCCTTACGGAATAGCGATTCCTCTGACCGTATTCGCTTCGGTGGGTATCATTAATGCAATCAATCTGATCGACGGCGTGAACGGTTTGTCGTCGGGATTCTGCATCATGGCCTGCCTTGTATTCGGTACGCTATTCGTTCTCGCAGGAGACACGAAGATGGCAATTCTCGCATCGGCGGCAACCGGAGCGCTGATCCCGTTCTTTCTGCACAATGTGTTCGGCAAAACATCGCGGATGTTCATCGGCGACGGCGGAACACTGATGATGGGAATAGTCATGTCGGTCTTCGTGATCAACACACTGAGCCACGACTCCCTGTGCGCCACCTATGTCGGGCCTCAGGTGGGACTGATTCCGTTTTCGCTCGCCGTATTGTGCATACCCGTCTTCGACACGCTGCGCGTTATGTCGACCCGCATGGCGAAGGGAATCTCGCCGTTCCATCCGGACAAGACCCACTTGCATCACCGGTTCATCGAAATGGGTTGTTCGCATTTGGGGACTACAGGACGTATTTTGACACTCAACGGACTGATTCTATTCGTCTGGTGGATATTGCGCAGACTGGGAGTATCGATCGATATCCAGCTATATGCTGTCATAGTCATGGGGATGTTCGCTACAATCGGGATTTACTATCTGGTCGAAGCGTTTCCTTCCAGAAAGTCCAACTGCCAAACGTCGAAATCAACATTTCAAATGAAGCGGCATAAAGCGACTCTGGCTATCCGCCGTTGGATGGACAAAATATAATCGCGTATTTTATTATGACCATCCTTAAACATTTGATCCGTAGTATCCGTCGCAATTCGTTGTTCGAAGATTCCTTTTGGGCATTGACGGGGAATGCTGTCGGAAGATTCTGTGCATTAGTCTCCGGAATCGTCGTTGCAAGGTTATTGGGCAAAGACATATACGGAGAATATAGTGTAATTCGCAACACGTTGTTTATAATCGCCGTTTTTTCGACATTAGGATTGGGATATACGGCAACGAAATTTGTCGCGGAATATGCGGGCAAATGCAACGTGACGCGATTGATCCGAACGATCAATCATATAACACTGTGTGCAAGCGGGCTTATCGCAACGATAATTTTTGTTCTTGCTGATGAATTTGCCATGCTGTTGAAGGCGGCGGATCTGGCATCGGCATTGAAACTTCTCGCAATAATCGTCGTTTTCAATGCCGTCACGACAACACAAATCGGGGTGCTGGCCGGTCTAAAAGCTTTCAAAGAACTATCTGTCAATAACATCCATTCGGGGTTGATGACATTGGCCGCCACTTGTATTCTGACCTGCTCGTACGGCTTCGAAGGTGCATTGTGGGCACTGTTGATCGCTCAGATTTTCAACTGCATCTTGAATTCCCGTTCCGTAAAAAGACTATCCCGGCCCTTTCCCGAATCGAACCTCGGTGTACAGGGACTGACGAAAAAAATCATGGCCTTCTCTATTCCCATAGCCTTGCAGGAGTCCTTGTATTCACTGTCGCATTGGGCAATTCTCGTACTGATGGCCAATTTTTCCAGTTACGGACAGATCGGGATAAATTCGGCCGTATTCCAATGGATCAATGTCCTCATGTTTATCCCCGGAGTCTTGAAAAATGTAATTCTCGCCCATTTGACAGGACTGTCCGAATATGGGATAGAAAGACGGAAAACGTTAAAAACGATGTTGAACATTAACTTTCTCGGGGCATTCGTTCCGCTGATCGTCGTTGTCGCCTGCTCAAAATACATCGTCGGATTCTATGGTCCTTCGTTTGTAAAAATGCAGCCGGTTCTGCTTATCGGAGTTTTGAGCACGGTCTTCAACAGTATAGTCGGAGTATTCAACCAAGAATTCATTTCTCTGGGCAGGAACTGGCTCGTATTCTTTATCGGGATATGCCGAGAAGCGATCTATGTCGCCGTATCCTATCTATTGCTGGTGAATTGGGACGGGGTGAACCGCGGTGCGCTATACGTTTCGTCCGCTTACACGATTTCCATAATTTGCTCCCTGATTCTTTTCGCGGCGCTCTATTATCGCGGATATCATCGAAAAATAACGATCAACCGATTATGAACATACTGGTCATCAACCCCATGATTTATACCGCTCCTCCGAAGGGAGCTCCGATTTCCCGCAGAAAAAGCATCGCGGATTCCATGATCTGCAATTTCTGTCAAGGATTCGTCGCCAACGGACATAACGTGACACTGATCGCAAGCGAAGAATATCGGCCAATCGAAGAGGAAACATTCGACTTCGAGATCGTCTATTTGGAAAACAGCATCGCCAAATACATTCCCAAATTTCCTCACGGTCTACCGGTATTGAACGGTCTCCGCAAATATCTCAAACAGAACCGAGCGAAATACGACATCGTCATTTCCTCCGAGCTGTTTACTTTTCATTCGATTACAGCGGCACGAGTATGTCCCGAAAAACTGATGATCTGGCAGGAATTCGGCCATCATCATATTTTTTTTCACGAAATACCGTCGCGCATTTGGCACAATACGACCGTTAGGCTCTTCATCAAAAAACGAGTCGTTGTAGTACCCAGATCCTCAGTCGCAGGGAAGTTCGCGCGACGATATTGCGATATCGTTTCCGACGAAGTCGTCAATAACAGCGTCGATACAAGAATCTTTCGATACAACGCGGAAAAAGATAACTTCTTGATCGTCGTATCCCGACTGGTTCCTGGCAAGAATATCCATTATATCATTGAAAAATATATACACTATATCAAAAAATACAAGTCGGAAATGCGTCTTCTCATCATCGGAGACGGACCGGAAAGAATCGCATTGGAACGATACATTCAAACCAACGGGTTTGCCGACCGCATAACGTTTACGGGTTGGGTTCGGCATCGGGATTTTGCAGACCTGCTGTCGCGGGCGACAGGTTTTCTATGCTGTACGATTCGAGAGTTGAATATGATTTCGATAACGGAGGCTTTGGCCTGCGGGACTCCCGTGTTGACCAACCGAGTTCCGCTTCAACGCGAAATGATCGCGGAATACGGACTCGGAATCGTCAAAGGCGACTGGACGGAAGACGACATACATAAATTGGTGGAAAACAGCCCTGAATACGTCCGAAACTGCAAAGCCGTCTGCGGATCGTTTTCAAGCATTGAAGCCGCAGCATCGATGATCCGTATTTTCCGAAAATTCCGCCGAGTCGAATCTATTAAGCAAGACGAGGGATGATAGCTTCTTTATTCACTATTCTGTATATTGTTTATATCGTACTGGGAGTTCTATTTTACGACCTCCACTATTGTTCGTATATAGATGAAATATACCCTTGGTTATTGCTTTCAGTACTTCTTTTCAGCCGGCGGAAATTCTCCAAGCCGCTGGCGGTTTGGTTATGTATCGCCTTGTTCTATCTTCTTTATTCTTTTGCGATCGCATCCAATACGAATGAAGCGATCTTGTCGGATTTTATTGCGGAAACCAAACCGTACACCGCTTTTCTCGCGCTACTATGTTTGAGACCTCGACTTTCCCGACGTCAGCTAAATCTGTTGAAACGATTCTGTCTGCTGTGTATTCCGATCTTGATTGTCGCCGGAATCATGAATTTCGGCAAGGTCGGAACCGAGCGATTCACGCTTTTACCCGGTGCGAGATTGGGATCGGCCTGTACGATCCTCGCTTTGTCATATTATCTATTTGCCAACAAAGACAGTAAAAAGACTATGATCACCTGCCTGTTGATATGTGCGATCGGATTCGCCGTACCAACGTCGAAGCATATCATTCTAACCGGGTTCATCTTTTTCCTTTTTTTCTCAACCCGACATCATCGCCTCAGATTCGGAGTTTTAGCTTTGATGCTATGCGCCTGGGTAGCAAATATTATATACGACTCCGTAATCAACGACTTTACGATATATTATCAATCGGAAGGTTCGGCACGTAGCGAGCTTTTTAAGTCATCTTGGGATATTCTGAACGATTATTTCCCATTCGGTTCGGGATTGGCAACGTATGCGAATGCCGCATCCGCCAATTGGTACTCGCCTTTGTACGGTAAATACGGGTTGGATTCGGTATACGGTCTGGTGGAGGGGAATACTCTGTTCGCCTCGGATACCTACATCCCCGTTTTGGCGCAATTCGGCTGGTTCGGAGTCATAATGTTCATCGTTTTCATACGGTTCATCTATAAAAAGGCAAAAGCATATTACCGATATTCGAGAGACGTCAAATCCTACAAGATCGCACTGACCGCCCTCGCATATATTTTTATAGAATCCATGGCGGATGCATCGATCATCGGGAATCGCGGAGTGGCCGTCATGATGATTCTTGCCCTATCCTTATACAATATACGCATCAATGAAGGTATTGCTGATAAACAATTTCCACTACCGGAAAGGCGGTAGCGAGGCGGTCTATTTCAATACGGCCGATGTACTGCGTAAAGCCGGACACGAGGTCGTATTTTTCAGCCACCGCGACGAACGGAACCTCCCCTGCGAACAGTCGGAATATTTCATCCCGAACAGCGAATCCGTATCCCGATTCAAAGGGATGATCGACTATTTCTACAATGCGGAGGCGAAGCGCCGGTTGGAGAAACTGATCATCAACGAACGTCCCGACATCGCCCATGTACATTTGTTTTGGGGCGGAATATCCCCGTCCATATTCGGAGTATTGAAAAGACACCGTATTCCGTTGATCCACACCGCGCACGATTACCGCATGGTATGTCCGGCCTATACTTTCAATTCGAAAGGGGACATCTGTGAGGAGTGTGCCGGACGGCATTTCTATAAATGTGCCGTGAAGCGATGTTCGAAGGGGCGTCTGATCGAGAGCATTCTTATGAGTATCGAAATGTACGAACGGAATCTGCTGTTCGATCCTGCGAAACATTTATCGGGGATCATCTACGTCAGCGAATTTTCCCGCAAGAAACATCTGCAATACGCCCCGCGTTTGGCTCGGGTTCCTTCCTGCGTATTGCACAATTATACGGACGATCCGCCGCAGTCGTTACTGGATCGTTTCGAACGCAAGTATTATCTGTTTTTCGGACGTCTCTCCTATGAAAAAGGCGTCGACAAATTGATCGACACATTCCTCGAGCTGCCGGAGATTCCGCTGAAAATCGTAGGGTCGGGGCCTCTCGAAGCGGAACTGAAACGAATCGTCGCAACACGCAACGCTCGGAATATCGAATTCACCGGGTATAAAACGGGGATCGAGCTGCAATCGATCGTAAGCGACGCAGCCTTCGTAATCGTGCCGTCTCGGTGGTATGAGAACAATCCGATGACGATCATCGAAGCCTATTCGCTGCAAACGCCCGTAATCGGCGCGAATCTCGGCGGCATACCGGAGATCGTGAAGGAAGGGAGAACCGGATTCCTTTTCGATCCCAATGCTTCGACGGAGCTCCTGCGAAACGTAAAGAGATCGATAGAATTATCCGATGACGCATATCGGCGGATGGCACTCGAATGTCATCGGTTTCACAAAATGCATTTCAGCAAAGAATCCTACATATTGCGATTAGAACGTTTTTACAACCAAATTTTGAACGGCAAACAATGAAAAGAACGCGACAACCTCTGCTATTCGGCGGATTGCGGCACGTAAAGACACTGCTCTGTTTTACGCTGATGAAGCTACCCATGCCTCATATTTGGCGATATGTATTTGCGAAGTGGGGTGGCGTCAATTTTCGGAACATCAATAATGAATATAAATTTTATTTTATCGCCAACAACGTGCATTTCGATTCCGTGTATCCTCAAAATATCACCATCTATAACGATGTGCACATCACCCGAGGCGTCACCTTTCTGACGCATCGTCTCGATACGCGGAATCCCGATCTTTCCGACATCCATTGGAAGGAGAATCGGATTACGGTCATGCCTCGTGCATTCATCGGAACGAATGCGATCATCTGTGCCGACGTGACCATCGGCGAAGGCGCGATCATCGGAGCCGGCAGTGTCGTCACCAAAGATGTGCCGCCCTACGAGATTTGGGCGGGCAACCCGGCCCGATTCATCAAGAAACGTGGAAAACAATGAATAAGAGGAAAAAAATCAACTGGATTCTGATTCTACAAGCATGGACGATAATGTGGGTTGTCATCGGTCATGCCCCGCTCGTTGCAATACAAGAATCACAACCGCTGTATGCGGAGCTGTTGTATCGCATACCTCAACCATTCCGTATGCCGCTATTCATCTTCGTGTCGGGCTATCTGTTCTATCTGACGCGGATCGAACGGCCGATGCCGTATTTGCGGATGATCGGAGACAAACTGAAACGACTGGGGATCCCGTTTCTGGTCTTCACCATGATCGCAATGGTTATCAAAACGCTGTTCGCCGAAGATATGACACGTCCTTCGTCGATCGGGTTGCAGGAGTTCGTCCACAATATCCTCTATCCGGGCGAAGGACCTCTGAGCGAACTCTGGTTTCTGACAGCAATCGGATGGATGTTCATTCTCAGGCCGTTGTGGACGTGGAGCCTGAATGGAAAATATGCGACCGCAGCGACCGTCGCCCTTTTGACGGCGATTCATTTGTATGCTCCGAAAGGCATCGAGTTTCTCGCACTCTCCTCCGCGATGCGATATGTGTTGTTCTTCTACTTGGGTATGATCGCCTGCAAGTATCGGATCGTCGATCGCTTCGCGGTCGCGTACAAAACCATTTTGGTCATCGCCGGCAGCGTATATGTCGCCTCGATTTTCCTTGATTTCGCGCTCCTCTCCGCGCTGAGCGGTATCGCTCTATCTGTCTCGCTGGCTCTGCTTGCCGATCGATTCGTCCCGCAGCTGTTCGCCGGATTCAGAAACTATACCTACCAGATCTATCTCATTTCCATATTCGTGCAGGTTCTCGTAAAGATTCTCTATAAACACGATTTGATAACTCACTATGCGACTGGTTATGTAGTGTGCATTCTGGCGGGTATCTATGTACCGGTACTCATTGCGGCGACGGCCAAAAAACTGAACATTCGTTTCATCAATCTTTGTCTGGGATTATCAAAATAAAAAATTATGGACGGTTCGATCATCGTTACTTACCGCTGTCCCATGCGGTGCAAAATGTGCAACATCTGGGAAAATCCGACTAAATTGTCCGAAGAATTCAAACCCGAACTGCTTCGCAAACTTCCACACATGCGGAGTGTGAACATAACCGGCGGAGAGCCGTTCGTGAGGGAGGACATCGAAGATATCGTCCGTATTTTGGAAACGAAAACCGATCGGATCGTGTTCTCGACGAGCGGTTATTTTTCGGATCGCATTCTCGCAATGGCAAGAAAATATCCGTGCGTCGGCTATCGTATCAGCATCGAAGGTCTTTCCTGCAAGAACGACGAACTGCGCGGTCGAAATGGCGGATTCGACAAAGGACTGCACACGCTGTTGGAGTTGCGGCGGATGGGGGTCAAGGATATCGGATTCGGCATTACCGTATCCAACAACAATTCTGCGGATATGCTGAACCTTTATGAATTGAGCCGGAACCTGAAAATGCAATTCGCCACCGCATCGTTCCACAATTCGTTCTATTTCCACAAGTATGACAACAAAGTCACCAATATCGACGAAGTCTGCGGTAATTTCGATGAACTGATCCAGCGTCTGATGCGAGAAAACTCTCCGAAATCTTGGTTTCGGGCTTTTTTCAATCTCGGGTTGATCAACTACGTCAAAGGAGGCCGGCGGATGCTGCCCTGCGAAGCCGGAACGGAGAATTTCTTCGTCGATCCGTTCGGAAACGTATTGCCGTGCAACGGCATGGAGGAGAGCTGCTGGTTCGATACGATGGGGAATCTGAATGACGTAGCCTCGTTCGACGAAATTTGGAACAGCGAGAAGGCCGTTCAAGTCCGCGAGAAAGTAGCCAATTGCCCCAAAAGTTGCTGGATGATCGGATCGGCTTCGCCGGTCATGAAAAAATATATCCGTCAGGTACTTCCTTGGGTTGCGAAAAACAAGTGGAAAGCTATGCGAGGCGGCAGGGTGGATACCGCCTGCATTCCATTTTTCCATGTTGGCGACAACGATCGGCAGGGGCTGCGACCCCGAGAGTGAAAAAGACATGACACGAATGAGAATCGCTTTCATCGGTGGGCGGGACGTCCACACGCTCGGCGGTATAGAAAATTACATGTTCAATCTTGCGACCGAATTGGCGAAAGCGGGATACGAACCGATCGTATATTGCGAAAGCGACCGCGACGAGGTCGAACAGATCAACGGATTTCAAGTCATTCATCAACGATCCGTCGGCGGACGTTTTCTCTGCAAGATCCTGCTGGGCTACCGGGCAACTGTCCGATCCCTATGGGGACCGTATCGGGCGGACATTTTCCACTACAATGCGTGGCCGCCGTCGCTGGCGTCGTGGTTGCCGCGCCTTTTCGGAAGGCCCGCGTTGCTGCAAGGACACGGTCTGGAATGGAAACGGACGAAATATACGCCGCGACAACAACGCATAATGCGCTTCATGGAGTTTCTGACGGCAAAAATGAACAATCACCTGATCATGGTCAGCGAGGAACAGACGGATTATTTCCGGCTTCATTACCGCAAGCGCTGCACGACGATTCCGACTGCGACGCATCTGCATGACAAACCTGTTCGAAGCGACATTCTCGATCGCTTCGGTCTCGAGGCAGAAGGGTATTTTCTCTTCCTCGGCCGGCTGGTGCCCGACAAGAATCCCGACTGTCTGATTCGGGCCTTTCTTCGCTCGGGAATCACAGACAAGAAACTCGTCGTGGCCGGCAGCAACGACGCGATGCCTGCGTATGTCGATTCCCTTCACGTACTGGCACAGGAAGACGACCGCATCCGTTTTACCGGAGCGGTCTATGGTGCGGACAAGGAGAAGCTGATAGAAGCGTGTTTCGCTTTCTGCATCCCCTCGACGATCGAAGGGCTGGCGATCACCCTGCTCGAAGCGATGAGTTACGGAAAAGCCTGCATCGCATCGGATATTCCAGCCAACAAGGAAGCGTTGGGTCAGAGTGGTATCTGGTGCCGTTACGAAGATGCGGATGGTTTGGCGGAGCAGCTCGTTTATGCTCACGAACATCCGTCGGAACTTGCACGACAGGGAAGAATCAATCGACAACGGATTCGTGACCATTTTACGTGGGAGGCTGTGACCGCCCAATATATTGATTATCTGCAACAGATTTGCGAACATGAACGATCGTGACTCGGCATTATTATGGCTGCTTCGCCGGTCTCTCGGAAGCAAAACTTCCGAGAATATTGCCCCCTTATCATCCGACCGATGGAAGGATATTTACCAGCAGACGGCTTGTCAGGGTATCCTTGCCCTGTCGTGGCGTGCGGTGGAACAACTTCCTTCTGCATCGCAGCCGCCGCGCGACATAAAACTCCGATGGGCCTACAACGCCGAACAAATTCGCCTGCGCTACCAAAGACAATTGGCTGTTGCCACGGCTCTGGCCTCCTCATACGCTGACGAGGGAATCCGAACCGTCGTATTGAAAGGTTTGGCGTTGAGTAGGTATTATCCCGACCCTGAATGCCGCGAATGCGGCGATTTCGATTGTTTTCTCTGCGGAGAGTACGAACAGGGGAATCGCATCGCCCGAGCACTCGGCGCAGAGGTTGACGATCGAGGATATCGGCATTCGCATATCGAGTACAAAGGCCTTACCATCGAAAATCATCGGTATTGTCTGACCGTTCGTGCAGACCGGCATCTGAAACGGCTCGAACAAGTCCTGCAACGGATGGCGATCGACGACTTCGATGCGGCATTTATCCGGAATACCCGACTGATATTGCCTCCGCCGATGTTCCACGCACTGTTTTTGACGCAGCATGCCTTGCATCACTTTTTGGTAGAAGGCATTGCCTTACGTCATCTGTGCGACTGGGGACTTTTTTTGAAACATGAAGCAGAGAATTTGGACTGGCCGTTATTCTACGAAGCGTGCCGGAGGAACGACATGCTTGTTTTCGCAAACACGTTAACCGCAATCTGCGTGGAGAAGTTGGGAATTGACCTGCCAGATCGAATTGTACGGGATCGGCGATTCATGGAACCGGTCTGGCACGATACGCTCCGTAATGACAATCGCATCTACGACAAGGGACTCGGACTGTGGGCAGCACGATGGGCTACTCTGAAAAACATGTATCGCCACCGATGGAAATACACTACCATATACGGACGGGATTATCGAAAAGAGATCATCCGATCCGTGTACGGTATATTGTTCGAAAAAACTAAATAACGGGGCACAATCCGATCGGTGAAAACAAGGAAAAATAAATTATCGATCTTATTTCTATTATTCCGGACGATCGAATCGAAATACGGAGTTCTGTCTTTGGGTTATCCCGCCGACAAGTATTTCTCCGATTCTTTTTATCTCCCGACTGATATTCGCCTCCGAAATCTTCGCATAGCGCCGTGTCATGTTCGTATTCGTGTGGCCCAGTATCTTGGCGATGATGTCGATCGGCATCCCGTATTCGATCGCAAGCGTCGCAAACGTATGTCTTGCACAGTAGTAGGTGACCGCCTTGTCGATTCCGACCTCGACGGCGATTCTTTTCAGGATGCGGTTACAGTAGGCGATGTCGGGCACAGGCAGTACGAGGTTCGTTCCCGCGACCTCGCGTCTGTATTTGTCGATGATGCGTTTGGTAATGCCGCACAGTTTGATTTTGAACGGCATGTTGGTCTTCTGCCGTTTCTTGACGATTCATAAATCCCCGTCGAAACGTCGGTCCCTCGACGTCCTCCGCACTGCGGTTTGGCATCGGCACTCTTTCCGGCTGCTTCGTTCGCCGCGGAATCCCAAAGTGGGAACGGGACGGTCAGGCACGACGATACGAAGGTGCTCCTGCCGTTTCGGCTTTTACAGGGCTGTGTCTTTTTGCGGAGCGAACAGTCCCGTCATATCCGCTTTTTCAAGGGCGAGGAGCCGTACCTTCCGCTCGATGCCGCCCGCATAGCCCGTCAGGCTGCCGTTGCTCCCCACGACCCGATGGCAGGGAACGATGATGCTGACGGGATTGTGTCCGACAGCGCCGCCTACGGCTTGTGCCGGGACGGTTTTCGAGCCTTGCCGGCGGGCGATTTCACGGGCGATCTCTCCGTAGGTGATCGTCTTCCCGAAGGGGATTTGCCGCAGAATTTCCCACACGGCCAGCCGGAACGGTGAACCTTGCAGGTGCAGGGGCGGCGTCGGTCCCGGATCGTTCCCTCCGAAATAGTTGTCCAGCCAGCGGCGGGTCTGCTCGAATATCGGCAGCATCGTCTCTTCGTGCCGGGCGTCGAGCGTCGCGGCGAAATATTTCTGCCCTTCGAACCAGAGTCCTGTCAGGCCTTCGCTGTCGGCAGCCAGTGTGATCGTGCCGAGCGGTGAGCGGTAGAGGTGGGTGTATTGCATCGTGTCCATGAAAGTTGAGTGGCGATTGGTAGTGTATCATCGTTTGCGTTCGACGTCTGGCAGGAATCCCGTGATGATTCCCATCAGGGGCAGCAGCGCGCTGACGCGGAAGATGAATTCGATGCTGGTTCGGTCGGCCAGCCAGCCGAAGAAGGCCGAACCCAGTCCGCCCAGTCCGAACATCAGCCCGAAGAAGAGGCCGGCGATCATTCCCACTCGGCCGGGCATCAGGTCGGTGGCGTAGACCACGATGGCCGAGAAGGCCGACGAGATAATCAGTCCGACGAGGATCGCCAGCGCCACGGCACCGCCCGATCCGGCGTAGGGCAGCATCAGGGCGAAGGGTGCCGCTCCGAGAATCGACCCCCAGATGACGTATTTCCGTCCGATGCGGTCGCCCAGCGGCCCGCCGATGACCGTGCCTGCGGCCGATGCCGCGAGGAATGCGAAGAGGCTGTATTGCGCGTCCTGCACCGAGAAGGCGAATTTGTCCATAAGGAAGAAGGTGAAATAGTTGGTCATACAGGCGATGTAGAAATATTTCGAGAAAATCAGCACCGTGAGGATCAGCAGCGCACGGCGGATCTTGCGGCGGGGCAATTCGGCTGCTGCGGCTGTTGCGGTTGCCGGTGCGGCGGTCGCGGCGGTCAGTTGTCGTTTGTACCAGTTGCCGATGCGGAGGAGGATGCCGATGGCCAGCAGTGCGGCCGGGGCGAACCACATGATTGAGGTCTGGCCGTAGGGAATGACGACGAGCGCGGCCAGCAGCGGCCCGAAGGCGCTTCCGGCATTGCCGCCGACCTGGAAGATCGACTGTGCCAGCCCTTTGCGCCCGCCCGATGCGAGCTGGGCCACGCGCGACGCTTCGGGGTGGAAGATCGACGATCCCCAGCCGATGAGTGCGACGGCCAGAAGGATCGGTGCGAAGCCGGGGGCGAGGGCCAGCGCGAAGAGTCCCGCCAGTGTGAAACACATTCCCGCGGCCAGTGAATAGGGTCTCGGATGGCGGTCAGCATAGCGGCCGACGAAAGGTTGCAGGATCGAGGAGGTCATCTGGAAGACGAGCGTGATGAGACCGATCTGGGCGAACGAAAAACCGAATTTGGCTTTGAGCAGCGGATAGACCGCCGGAATCACCGACTGCATCATGTCGTTGAGCAGATGGGTGACGCTGACGAGCAGCAGGATCGGATAGACCGTGTCGGCGGTCGTTCGCCGGCGCGGTGCGGATATGGGTTTCGTGAGCGTGTCCATCGTCGGGGGATCAGGGTTCGTCCAGAATGACGGCGATCGTGTCGAGCGCCTGCTGCACGTCGGTGTCGGCGATGTTCCGTGCCAGCCGTGCGTGCGTCGGCTGGGAGGCACGAAAACAGGCCGTGTCACGGTAGATGTGACGGAATCCCTTTTGCAGGTGGCCTGTTGTCGTCCGGTAGAGTTCGCTCAGGATTTCGTTGTGCGTGGCTTCGGCTATGGCTGCATGGAAGGCGATGTCGGCGGCGATGCACCGTTCCAGGTCGCCCGCTTCGGCGGCCGCGCCCCGTTGGGCGAGCAGGGATTCGATCCGCTCCATGTCCTGCGGCGTGCGGCGTGCAGCGGCGCGTTCGACAATGGCCGCTTCCAGAATTTTCCGTACTTCGTCCAGTTCGCGGATATCGGCGCGACGCAACCGCTGCTCCACGAGGGCATCGGACGCTGCGGGGGCTGCAACGAATGTCCCTGCGCCCTGCCGCACGTTCAGGAATCCCCGGTCGGATAGCATCCGTACCGCTTCGCGCACCGTCGAGCGGCCAACGCCGAACATGCGCATCAGCTCCGATTCAGTCGGCAGCCGTTCGCCCGTGCGGAATTTTCCCGCTGCGATACGGCGTTGCAGCCGTTGGGCCAACGTATCGGCCAGCGAGTGTTTGCGAAGGGGCGTTTTCGGACCTGATTTCATCGTATCATCTGATGTTTTACGCAAAGGTAAACGATTTTTTCGAATCGGCGAAATTTCCGGTGCGGAGTTCCGGCGGCGAGTTCGTTCGCAGTGGAAGAACGGATCGCGGGAGTGGGGGGGGAACGGCAGGAAGCGAGCATGTCGTTTCCTGCCGGAATCCATCGGTCGGCGGCGCCGTTGATCTACTGACGGATAGATACCAGACCGTTCCCGTGCAACCGGCCGGGACGCATCTTCGTGTGCGGCGTACGAAACGACCGGCGGAACGTTCTTCCGCCGGTGCCGATTCCGCCGATATGCGGTCACTCCTTCTGCTTCGGTTCCTCACCGTCGCCTCGGGCGCCCTCCTTGAACGAGCGGATGCCCCGGCCGATGCCCTTCATCAGTTCGGGAATCTTGCGGCCTCCGAAGAGCAGCAGTACGATCAGTGCGATGAGGACGATCTCCACGACGCCCAAGTTTCCGAGAAAGAGGATTTTTGCCATATTCGTCAGTTTTTATCCGGTTATCCGGCCGTTTCGAACGTCGCTGCGACCCGTTTCAGATCGTCGACGATCGGCAGGTGTTGCGGGCAGCTGTGTTCGCATTTGCGGCAGCCGATGCATTCCGAGGCGCGTCCGTGCGTCTGGGCCAGGTTGTCGTAGTAGGTCTGCTGGATCGAAAAGAGGTGGTTCACCGACTGGCGGTCGGCGTTGTAGAGCGCGAAGTAGTCGGGAATGGCGATATGCTTCGGACACCCCTCTACGCAGTAGCGGCAAGCCGTGCAGGGGATGGCGATCGCATCGTTGATGATTTTGACGGCTTCGGCCACCGTGGCGCGTTCGGCGTCGTCGAGCGGTCGGAAGTCGTGCATGTAGTCCGTGTTGTCGAGCAGCTGCGCCATCGACGACATGCCGCTGAGAACGGTCATTACGCCGTCCAGACTCGCGGCATAGCGGATCGCCCACGAGGCGGGCGAGAGGTCGGGATGCACGGCGCGGAAGAGTCGTTCGGCGGCGGGCGGAACCGTCGCCAGCGAACCTCCCTTGACCGGTTCCATCACCACGATCGGCTTGCCGTGACGGCGCGCCACGTCGTAGCAGCGGTGCGACTGGATGCTGGGATTGTCCCAGTCGAGGTAGTTGATCTGCAACTGCACGAACTCCGTTTCGGGGTGCGCCGCGAGGATCTCGTCGAGCAGCTCCGCGCTGTCGTGGAACGAGAATCCGACGTGGCGGATACGCCCCTCGGCTTTCATGCGGGCGGCGAAGGCGAAGCTGTCGAAGCGCTCGACGGTGCGGTAGTTCGCGGTGTTGAGATTGTGCAGCAGGTAGTAGTCGAAGTAGTCGACGCCGCATTTCGAGAGCTGTTCGGCGAAGATCCGCTCCTGATCCCCTTCGGCTTTGAGGAACATCGTCGGGAGCTTGGTGGCCAGTGTGAAGCTGCTGCGGGGATGACGCTCGACGAGCGCCTCGCGCACGACGCACTCGCTGTGGAAATCGTGGTACATGTAGGCCGTGTCGAAGTAGGTGAAGCCCCGTTCGAGGAAGGTGTCGACCATGCGTTCGACCTCGGCGATGTCCACGGCCTTGAAGTTGCCGGCCTCTGCGAGCGGCAGCCGCATACAGCCGAATCCCAGTTTGCGCATCGTCTTACTTGCGGATTATGAAATTGATGAATGCCCAGCCGCCGAAGATTTGCAGCAACATGCCTGGCAGGCCGATGCGGAAGTCCTGCACGGCGGCGTGGAATGAACCCGCGAGGGCCCATTCGCCCAATGTGCCGGCCGCCTGGTAGAAGAGTACGACGGCTGCCAGCAGTGCGAGCGACGCACGGCGGAAGCGTGCGGCGGCATAGCCTGCGGCGCCGGCCAGCAGCACCGATTTGAGTACGATCGCGGGCAGTGCCGCCGCGGCGGGCATCCCGAAGAGCAGTGCGTTGGCTACGGGCGACGCAAGTGCCGTGAGCAGCCCCGCGCGCCAGCCGTATTTGTAGGCGCCCACGAGCGTGAAGAAGTAGATCGGCAGCCATGTCGGCCCGCCCAGACGGATCGTGTGGAAGAGCTGTGGCAGGACGATGTTGCCCGCGAGGAAGAGGGCGGCCGCCAGATAGGTTTTCGCTTCGCTGTATTCCAGCGAATAGAGTTTTACGGAAGTCGTTTGCATATCACTTTTTTATGAATGGTTGAATGAAAGTTCCGGTATTTCGAGTAATTCGTTAAAAGTGCATGTCCAGACCGCCCAGCACGGTTGCACGCGGCATGGGGAATCCGGCGTTGATCTCATAACGCTGCGCCAGCAGGTTCTCTCCGTCGACGAAGATACGCAATTTGCGCGAGATGCGGAAACCTGCGCGCAGGTTCCACAGGATGAAATTTTCCTGTGCGTCGCTGCCCGTCCCTCCGACGACGATCGAAGTGTAGAGACCCTCCACGTATTGCAGGCCCGTCGAGACCGACCAGCGGCCCTGCATGAAGGAGGCTCCGACGTGGAGTTTGTGTTCGGGAGCGGCCAGCACGGGATGCTCCATGTGCAGAAAACTGTAATTGGCGTCGACGCTCCATGCCGCCGAGATGCGGTATGCGATTTCGGCCTCGACGCCCGCATTCTCGATTCGGCCGGTGTTGACGTTCATCTGCCGCCCGTCGACGGGCATACGCAGGATCAGGTTTTCGCCGTCGATATAGAAGAGATTGACGCCGTAGGAGAGCCGTCCCTCCCATAGCCGCTGCGAGAGCGACAGTTCGTAGCTCCACAGCCGCTCGGGACGCAGGTCGGGGTTCGCGGGGCGGAACATGTAGAGTTCGCGGATCGTGGGGTAGCGGAATCCTTTGCCGGCCGAGAGCTTGATCTCGGCGCTGCGCGGCAGGTGGAACGAGACACCCGCCTGCGGCACCCACTCGGTGCCCACATGGGAGTGGCGGTCGACGCGGAGGCCCGCATCGAGCGTCAGCCATGTGCCGAGCGACTGTCGGAAGTCGACGTAACCGGCCACCTCGTCCTGCGTCTTGTCGACCTGCGGCTCTTCGTGTCCGTCGAGAAACCGGTTCCACGATTCGCCGCCGAAGTGGAAGTAGTCGAAGCCTACCGTCAGCCGGTTGCCCGCGAAGAGCTGCGCACTCTGGTACCACGACACCCCCAGCATCCGGTCGCGCGAGTTGAACCGGTAGTCGAGCGGTTCGCTGCCCGCGGCATAGCCGTCGTCGATCTTGTGCCGCCCCCAGTTGTAGAAGAGGCTCAGGGCGCCCGACGTGCGGTCGTAGCGGTTAGCCAGGGCGGCGGAGGCCCGTCCGCGCGTGATGCGCGAGTCGTTGTCGATGAGCGGCGCCGTCACCTCGCCCGGATTCGATGCGTTGAAGTGCGTCAGGTTCACGTCGCCCGACAGCGTCCATGCTCTCGAAAGCTCGTATCCCAGCTTGGCGTAGCCGCCGTACTGTTCGAAGCCCATGTCGGCGCGGTGGCCGTCGGTGCGGTTGTAGGAGCCGGTGACGACGCTCGTGAAGCGTCCCTTGCGGATACGGTTCGACAGCTCGGTCTGCAACGTGTTGTAGGAGCCGTAGGCGGCTTGCAGGTCGGTGCGGATGTCCTCCTCGCGCTGCTTGCGCGTGACGATGTTGATGACGCCGCCCATGGCGTTGGAACCGTAGAGTACCGAGGCGGGGCCGCGTACGACTTCGACGCGCTCGGCCAGCATCGACTGGTAGGCGTCGGCGATCGGATGTCCCATGAGCCCCATATACTGCGGATGGCCGTCGATGAGTACCAGCAGGCCCGTGGTCGGCAGCCCCGCCTGCGGTGCGCCGCCGATGCCGCGCAGCGACATGCCGCCCGCCGCTCCGGTCGAGACTCCGTAGCCCATGATCCCGCGTGCGGTGGCGAAGAGCCCCGGCACCTGTTCGGTGAGTATGGGCAGCAGCGATTGCCGGCCGCTGCGTTCGATCGCAGCGCGGTCGACCACCGAGACGGTCATCGGAAGGAGGCGGACGTCGGTTTCGTTGCGCGTGCCCGTGACGACGACCTCCTCGATCGGGTAGACGGGGCGCTGCCGCACGCTGTCGGGCAGCTCGTCGGCGACGGCGGCCGGGACTGCGAGCAGCAGCGCGGCTGTCAGTATAGAGTGGAAAAAGGCTTTCATTTTTGTCCTTCGATAAAGTTGCGGATCAGCGGCAGCGCTTCGGCGGCGGTGGCGCAGTCGCGGCAGAGCGTCTCCACGGGGCATTGCCCCGTTCGTGTCCGGTTGACGATATAGGGTACTTCGAGCGTGTAGCTCACGTGTACGGGCGATGCGGCGAGTAGCAGCCGCGCCGGCCGGCTGATGACGTCGGCGTGGAGTTCGCCGACGCCGCCCAGAATCATCAGCGCCGCCGCGCCTTTACCCACCACCTTGTCGGCGACGAAGGCGCCGTCCAGCAGTTCGGGCTCCTCTTCGAGCAGGCGGTAGAGGTCTTTCACGCCCCGTTCGCGGAAGATGCGGGTCACATCGCCGTTGCGGATTACGCACGAGCACGCTTCGACATGCAGCAGGTCGATGAGTTGCAGCCGCTGGTCGTCGGTCAGGAAGGTCGTGTTTCGTTTCATGGTTTGTCGTTTCAGTATCCGAACCGTTCGGCGGCGCGGCACATCGCCTCGACGATCTCTACGCCGAACGGGCATCGGGGTTCGCACAGCCCGCAACCGATGCACTCCGAGGCGTGGTGCGCGAGCGTGCGGTAGTGTTCGCGCACCGTTTCGGGAATCTCGCCCTGCACTTGCGCGAGGTTGCGGAATTTGTTGACTGCCGCGATGTCGATGCCCGCCGAACAGGGGGCGCAGTGGCCGCAGTACATGCAGTGTCCCCGCCACGAGAAGCGTTCCAGCCCCGTCATCACCGCAGTGTAGTCGCGTTCGGCGGCCGGAGCGCCGCACCACGCCAGCGCCGCTTCGATCTCCGCGCGGCTCTTGCAGCCGACCATGACGGCCGCCACGGCGGGGCGCGTGAGCGCATACTCGATGCACTGCACGGGCGTCAGTGCGCGGCCGAAGGGCGAGTTCGCCTCGCTGAGCAGGTCGCCGCCGCCGTAGACCTTCATCACGTCGATGCCCACGCCCGTGCGCTCGCACAGTTCGTAGAGCCGTTCGCGTTCGGGATCGACGTTGTGCAGCGTGCGGGCATAACTTTCGTCGGCCCACAGCGCGTCGACGTTCTCGCTTGCGGGTTGCAGATCGTAGGCCGGATTGATCGAGAACATCAGTACGTCGACGAGCCCTGTTTCGACGGCCATGCGCGCCACGGCGGGGTTGTGGCTGCTCAGACCGATCGAGCGGATGCGCCCCTCGGCTTTGAGCCGCTGGGCGAGCCGGATGATCGGCCCGTCGAAGACCGTGCGCAGGTCGGCCTCGGCGTCGACGTAGTGGATCATCCCCACGTCGAGATAGTCGGTGCGCAATTGCCGCAGCTGTCGTTCGAACGAGTCGGCGCTCTTCTGCGGATCGCGCGTGCGCAGGTATTGGTCGTTCTCCCATACGGTGCAGAGGTGGCCCTGGATGATGAACTCCCCGCGCCGTCCTTCGAGCGCCGCACCGATGTCGGCGCGCAGGTCGGGGTTCGACGAGTAGATGTCGACGAAGTTGATGCCGTGTCCGATCGCGAAGTCGAAATCGGCCTTCACCTCTTCGGCCCGCTTGTGCATGAAGCCCTCGCAGCCGAGTGCCACGGCGCTCACGCGGAGCCCCGTTCGTCCCAATGTCCGGTATTCCATAGGCCGTCAGAATTCCCTGTTCTGTTTGAGGTCCTCGACGAAGCGGTCGATTCGCTGCATCTGCGCGGGAATGTCGATGTTCTGCGGACAGTGCGGCACGCATTGGTTGCAGCCGATGCAATGGTCGGCCTGCCGCAGGCGCGGCACCGAACGGTCGTACCCCACCAGAAAGGCGCGCCGTGCCTGCCGGTAGGCGCTGTCGCGCGACGACGAGGGCATCCGTCCTTCGTTGATGCACTTGTTGAAGTGGAGCAGAATGCCCGGGATGTCGAGCCCGTAGGGGCAGGGCATGCAGTACTTGCAGTCGTTGCACGGAATGGTCGGATAGCGCAGCAGCGCCTGCGCCGTCTCTTCGAGAAATTCGCGGTCGGCGTCGGTCAGCTCGTCGAGCGGCGAGAAGGTGCGCAGGTTGTCCTGCAAGTGCTCCATGTAGGTCATGCCGCTCAGTACGGTCAGCACGCCGGGAAACGATCCCGCGAAGCGGAAGGCCCACGAAGCGACGCTCTGCTCGGGGCGGCGCTGGCGGAGTTTGGCGGCGATGTGGTCGTGTACGTTCGACAGGCGCCCGCCCAGCAGCGGTTCCATGATGACGGCCGGAATACCGCGGCGGCTCAGTTCGCCGTAGAGGTATTCGGCGTCGGTGTTGCGCGTGTTGACCTCCTTGGCGTGGCGCCAGTCGACGTAGTTGAGCTGGATCTGCACGAAATCCCACCGGTAGCGGTCGTGCTCCGCGAGCAGGCGGTCGAAGACCGCGATGTCGCCGTGGTAGGAGAATCCGAGATTGCGGATGCGTCCCGCCTCGCGTTCGGAGAGCAGGAAGTCGAGGATGCCGTTGTCGATATAGCGTGCTTCGAACTCCTTCATTCCGCCGCCCATTCCCACGCCGTGCAGCAGCAGGTAGTCGATGCGGTCGACCTGCAACTCCTTGAACGAGTTGCGGTACATGGCCATCGACGCTTCGCGGCTCCACGTGGAGGGGGCGAAGTTCGAGAGCTTGGTGGCGATGTAGTAGCTTTCGCGCGGATGGCGTTTGAGAGCGATGCCCGTGGCGCGCTCCGAGCGTCCCTTGCAGTAGGCGGGCGAGGTGTCGAAGTAGTTCACGCCGTGGGCGATGGCGAAGTCGACCAGCCGGTTGACCTCCTCCTGGTCGATCTCGTCGGCGCCGTCGCGTGCGCTGCCGCCGCTGAGGGTCGGCCAGCGCATGCACCCGTAGCCCAGCAGCGATACCTGCTCGCCCGTCTTGGGGTTGGTGCGGTAGGTCATCCGGTCGGTCGGAATCTCGCCCTGCGCCGTGCGGTCGCCCGTTGCGGCGTTGCGGCGCGAATCGCATCCGGTCAGTGCGGCGGCCGTGGCGGCCGTGCCGACGCCCAGCCGTTTGAGGAATTCGCGGCGGGCCATGCCTTTCTTATCGTTGGTCTCCATGGGTTTCGGGGGTTAAATGGTTCGGTGGCGTTCGTGCCCTTCGACGTAGATCGCGCTGAACGGGCGTGCCGGACAGAGGTTTTCGCAGGCGCCGCAGCCGATGCAGCGCTCGGTGTTGACGACCGGAATCTTCGGCGAGTCGGGATCGGCGGTGTCGGACGGTACCATCGTGATGGCCTCCGACGGGCAGTGGCGGGCGCAGTTGCCGCAGTCGACGCCGTCGGTCAGGGGCACGCAGTTGGCACGTATCCAGACGGCATGGCCGATCTGCACGGACGACTTCTCGGCCGCCGTCACGGGGAGGATCGCTCCTGCGGGGCAGACCTCGGAGCACTTCGTGCATTCGGGGCGGCAGTAGCCGCGTTCGTAGGACATTTCGGGCTGCATCAGGGACGTGAGTTTTTCCGAGGGCCGCAACACGCCGTTGGGACAGACGGCCACGCAGAGCTGGCAGCCGGTGCAGTGGTGCGCCATGTTGCGCAGGCTCGCGGCGCCGGCCGGGTATAATCCGCAAATCCAAATGTTCGACGGATTTTAAACGAAACGA
>UMHH01021415.1_pt1 | contig 24446 bp, 14 predicted proteins | sample 1965491 | NCBI WGS metagenome assembly UMHH01 (sample SAMEA4836094, study PRJEB28245) | human gut metagenome | biome: gut microbiome; material: fecal sample | place: Denmark | collected 2008
GACGCGGGGAAGGCCGTCCGCCGCGGTGAAAACAACCCGCCGCATCCGGTCCGGCGACCGCACCGCCCCCTACTTCCGGCATATCCGGACGAAAACCGCGCCGGAGCGCCCGCCCGCGGCATACGGAGCCGTCCCGCAGGATTCGCACCCCCGCCCGATCCCGAAAACAGACCGGCCGTTCCCGCGACGCCTCTTCTACCTTCTCCTGCCCCAGCGCGGCCGGATGTCGAGGAAGAGTTCGTAATTCAGGCGCGGCATCGGACGCGAAAGCACCGATTCGTACTCCTCGTTGAAGAGATTGTTGACCACCCCCTTGACCGTGAAGTCGGCCCATCGCAGCGAAAAGGTCTTTTCGAGCGAAACGTCACTCATGAAATAGGGTTTCACGCGGCCGATCTTCGTCTTCATGCTGTTGTCCGACGTGGTGAAGCGTTCGCTGTAATAACACCACTTGTAAATGAACCTCCACGACCTGTAAGTCAACCGTCCGGTCACCGAAGCCGAATATTCGGGGATATAGACCAGTTGCTTGCCGATCGCCTTGTCGTACCAGTCGACCGGATCGCCGTTGTTGATCGAGGCCGTCCACGAGAAATTGCCGTCGGCGTTCAACTGCCAGTCGGGCGCCGGCTGCCAGTCGAGCCCCGCCTTCAACTCGACGCCGTAGGCGTGCACCTCCTTGATGTTCTTCGGAGTCCAGAATCCCTTGAAGGTGGGCAGCCAGACGATCCAGTCGTCGATGTAGGAGTCGAACCATGTCGCCTCGCCGTGCAGCGAGTAGGAGCCTCCGCGCCCCACGGCGAATGAAACGCCGCCGTCGTAGTTGACGCCGTGCTCCTTTTTCAGGTCGGGATTGCCGCCCGGCAGGAAATAGAGGTCGTTGAGCGTCGGGAAACGGAAGTTACGCGACACGGAGGCTTTGGCCACCACCCTGCCGCGGTGCGAAAGCACGTAATCGGCGAAGAAGGCGGGGATGACCGGCGTCCAGTCGTCGCCGAACATCTCCTCGCGCAGCGCCAGCGACAGCCCCAGCCGGTCCGTCGGCTGGTACTTGGCCGAAACGTAACCCGACAGCTCGACGCGCCCCTGATCGTAGCCGACCTGCACCTTCTTGCGGTTGCCGCCGAGCTGCTGCGGATCTTTCATCGGCAGGACGTTCTTGTCGACGCTTTCGACCAGATGCTGGTGCACCGAAAGGTCGGCCGTAAAGAGCCACTTGTCGCCGACGGAATATTCGCCCTCGACCTGGCCGAAAAACGTATCGATCCGGCTGCGCGAGCGGATCATCTGCGCCATGTTGCCGTTGCCGAGCGACTTCTCGAAATCGTAGGCCATCCACGTATGGATATACCCCGCCTTGGCTCCTACCTTCCAATTCTCGCGGAGATGATCCCACTGCAAGATGCCGCGCAGCGTCTGCTCGCGCTGCACGTTGGAGTAGTCGTCGTCCTCCTTGTGGTCGACCGACAGCATCGGGACGCCGCGCGACGAATGGACGTACCACGCCTGCAATCCGAAACGGTTGCCGTCGCCGGAATTGTAGTAAAGTTCCTGCAACAGGTGCAGATCGTGGTAGGCGCCGCTCTTGTTGCGTTCGACGGGATAGTAGGAATCGACGATATTGCGATCGTCGTCGTAGACGTTCAGTTTCTTGTTGTAGTTTCTGTACCTGAAATCGTTCGGCGACGAGGAATAGACCACGCGCGTCGAACTCTGCCAGCGGTCGCCGCCGTAGGTCAGGCGCAGGAACTCGTCGAAGGTCGAGAACGACCCGACGCCCTGGACGTACTGCAATCCGAATCCCCGCCGGTCGGCCGGCCGCGTCGAGAGCTTGACCGCACCTCCCAGGCCGCCGCCCGTCTCGTTGACCGACGAGGTGCCGTGCAGCAGCGAAGCGTCGTCGATGAAGTAGGAGGGAATCATCGAAAAGTCGGTCATGCCCAGCATCGGCGAATTGATGCGCATCCCGTTCCACGTCACCTGCGTGTGCGACGGCGACGTACCGCGGAACGCCACCGTCGAGAGCGTGGCCCGGCCGTACTGCTTGACGAAGATCGAAGTGTTGAAAGTCAGCACGTCGGCCATCGACAGGGCGATGTTCTCATGGAGCACGAGCGTGTCGAGCCGGGTTTTCTGCACGCCGATCTCCTTCATCGGACGGCGTGCCGTCACACCGATCTCGCGGATCGGCACCACGAACGAGGGATTGTCGTTCCACCACCCCTCGCGGGATTCGGTCTGCCGCCGCTCCTGCCCGTAACAGAAGCAGGAGGCAGCGCAGAGGATAATCGTCAGGATATGCTTCATGGTCTTCCGGTCTGGCCGCCGAGCATCTGTTCATACGTGGGATTCTCACCGCAATTCTCCACCCGCCACGTCGCGTCCGAGAGCGACGGCAGCGCTCCTGCGAAGGTCGAAAAGTCAGTCGCCGACGAAAGGTTGCCGACATAGACCGATCCGACCTGTCGCAGGGCGGAGAAATCGAGTGCAGTCACCGTCCGGTTCTTGTAGCTGGCATGTCCGACGAAGAGTTCGCCCGTCACCGTTTCCAGCGCGGGGAAGCGGAACGCGGCGACCCGATCGGTGGACGCATTCCACGTCGAGAGCAGCATGTTGCCCCGCACCTCTTTCAGCTTCGGCAGCACGAACGCTCCCGTACAGCCGCTGGGCATCGTATAGAAAGCGTAATCGCTCGACGCATCGTCCGAAACGCCGAGGCCATCGCCCACACGCTCCAATTCCGGAAACGCGAGCGAAGCGAACGACGACACGTTGACATAGAACGCCAACTGCCGCCCGATGCTCCGCAGTCGCGGGAACGACGCCGAGTTGGCGGCTCCGGTCTTGCCGCAGTTCTTGCAGAGCAGCGTACCCCGCACCTCTTCGAGCGCCGGCAGCGAGAGCGCGAAGGCCCGCTGCGTCCCGCAGTTTTCGATCAGCAGATCGGTGCAGGCGGCCACGGGGAGCGAAAGCGCGGAGAGCCCCTTGAACCCGACGACATGCAGGACGTCGAGCCGCTCGAAGCCCGACAGCGCGAAGGGCATCGTCTCCGGCTGCGGTGCAAGCGCCGCCGCATCGAGCGACAGCGATCCGGCGAATCCGCCGCCGCGCAGCTCCGTCAGCTTCGGTGTCGAAACGAACCGCAGCGTGACGGCGCTGTGCTCCGAAAAGGCGTATTTCGAGAGATCGAACACCCCGGCGAGGCCCGGCAGGTCGTCGAGCGTGAGGTCGCCGCCGATGGCCGTGAGACGCGGCAGCAGGGCGCCGAAATCGGTGACGGCGGACAGCGAAGCCAGCCGCACGTCGCCCGCGAACCGTTCGACAAGCGGCAGGTCGACCGTTTCGACGGCCGGACATCCCTCGACGGAGAACGACCCGGCTGCGGCAAGCCGAGGCAGCGAGATCGTCCGGAGCGCAGGACAGTCGGTCAGCGCGACCGCCCCGACGGTTTCGATCAGCGGAAACTCGCACGAAGCGGTCAGCGCAAGCTCCTCGTAGGCGATCGAACCGACCGAAGCCAGCGCACCGAAGGTCGTCGCGAGCTGTCCCAGCTTGCCGAAGCGTGCCACGGACAGCTCCCCGCCGACACGCTGCAATTCGGGAAAATACATCTGCTCGCACGGCGCCTTGGCCGCGTTGCCCGTCGACCCCGCGAGCCGCATGTCGCCGCCGACCGACTCCAATTCGTCGGCCACGATCTCGGCGAGCGCGTCCGAACCGACCGCGAAGGCCCCGTCGACGCGCTGCAACGCCGAGAAAACGACCGACCGCACCGCCGTACCGCAGAGTTGCAGATCGCCCGCCACCTCGCGCAGGGCAGGCAGTTCGATCCGCTTCAATGTCTCATTCGGCGCCCCCGCACTGCCGATGCGCAGCGACTCGCACCGGCGCAATCCGGCCAGTCCCGCCAGATCCTCGCCCCGATAGGCGTTCGTGACCGTCAGGTCGCAGCGCACCGAGACCAGACCGGCCAGTCCGTCCAGATTCACGATCGCCTCGCCGCCCTCGACGCCGATCGTGAGGTTGCCTTCGACCACATTGATCCGGCTCGCAGCGAAGGCATCCACCTCGGCCTGCGTGCGCAGCGTCAGGCTTCCCCCGGTCGCAACGTCGGTACGATTGACCGTGTAAATATACGTGCGGTCGCTCTGGCCGTAGGAGCTGACCAGAAACTGCCACTCCTGCGACCAGTCCCTAATCGTCGCCGGATCGGGATGGATCGACGCATGTTCGCACAATTCGTAATGCACCTCCGCCCCGTCGAGCGATGCGTCGTAGGGAACGTCGACAGTGATTCGCCCGTCGTGGACGACCGCCTCGTAGGTCGCTTCCCCCACCGTCAGCGAAAAGGCCGTGACGTAGTTGTCGCCGTTCCACACCGGCTCGTCCGCCGTCTTGTCGTCGCAGGCCCCGCACAGCAAGGCGAAGCAGCCGCATATCCATAATCTCTTCATAATCGTCCGTTATTTGCCCTGATTGAGATTCTCGTCCGTGAAACCGAATACCTCCGTGGAGTTCTCGCCCAGCCAGCCGGCCTTGGCGTTGACGCCGGTCTGCACCTTGACGAAGTCGATGTAGGCGAGGTTCGCCGGCTCGCCGTTCCCGTCGACGGCGTTCTCGATCTTGAAATAGGTCTTCACGGCCCCCGCCCCCGCATTTTCGTCGTCCGAAAGCCGGTCTTCGCCGAAGTTGTCGGCATACCCCCAATCGTAGGAGTCGTTGACCCAGTAGGAGCCGTTACCCGACTGGTCGTAGGTGCGGCTTTCGAGGCAGGTTCCGTAGAGGACGTAACTCTCGGCATCGATCCAGTTGGGGTAGTAGCTGGGCTGGTCGTGGTACGCTTTCAGATAGTCGATCTTGCCGCTGACGCCGCGATTGTCGCGCCACTGCACCGAAGCGCCCGAATAGGTCGGGCGGTAGTAAGTGACCGCATAGTCCCGAAGGGTCTCCTCCTTGCCGAACTCCGAACCTTTGAGTTCGTACCACTCGTCGTCGGGCAGCGTATTGCCGTTGGTATCCTGCATCACCCAGACGATGCCCGGTTCGGACGATCCTTCGAAGGCGTTGCCCGTAATCGAGAAATTGTAGCCGCCGCGATAACCCTCCGACGAATTGTCGATGCTGTGGTCGAACCCGACGACGATGTAGCCGCCCCAGCCGCCGAGCGATACCCACGTCCCCTTGCGCAGCCGTTCTTCGGCATAGGCGACGGCCGCTTCGGGCGTGGTCTCCGCACCGGTGAACCCTCCCGAAACGAGTTCATTGATGAATTGGCCGGGCGCAGGCGTATATTCGTAGACCTTCGTCCACGACACTTCGCTGGACGGCGTGGCCGGACGTCGGAAAGCCCCCTCTTCGTCGCAGCATTCGACGCTGTACTCCACCGTCGCTCGCACCTCGCCGGTCGACCTCACCCCTTTCGCCACCGCCGCCGCAGGTTCGTCCGAGCTGTCCGTCACCGTGAAAAGCAGCTTCTTCACTCCTTTGCCGGACGGCGTATAGGTGCAGGCGAGTTCCGTCGAGATCTCCTCGCCGTCGACCGTCCAGCTGTAACGGGGATTCCGGCCGTTCCAAATCGAGGGACGCAGCGTGATCGACCGCCCGAGCGGCACGGTACGTGTCAGTCCGTCGTAAAGCCGTCCGATCGGAGGCACCGTCACCGAGACCGGAAGCGCCTCGGTCACCTCCACGCGGATGCTCTTTTCGTCGGCCCCGTCCTCGTTCTCGGCCCGCAGGCGGAGTTCGTATTCGCCCAACGCCTGTTCGCAGAACTCGTAAGTCTGCTCGCACCCGACCTCCTCCGCCTCGGCAGCCCCCGGACGACGCATCGTCCAGCGGTAGGTCGCCTTCTCGCCCCACCGCACGTCCGGCGAGATCTCGTAGACATGCCCCCGCACGACCTCCGCCCCTTCGGAGAGGACGATCACGGGCGGCAGGATTCGGTAAACCTCCACGCGCGTCTGTTCGCGCGTCGTCCCCTGGGGCGTGGTCACCTCCAACTCGATGTAATAATCCTCCTTCTCCTCGCCCTCCACCTCGTCGATGACGTAGGTCAGCACGGGTTCGGTCGAGATGATCCGGCCCGTCTTCTCCAGCTTCCACGCATAGACCGCACGGTCGACGTACTCATAAGTCGGGGCGATGGTAAACTCCCGCCCCACCTTGGCGGTGTAGACGCCTGTATTGACATCGAAGGCGATGACCGGAGCCTGCGCCTCCTCGCGCATGATGATGTCGTCCTTGTTGCAGGCGACGGCCGCCGCGGCAAGGAGCGCAAAACAACTGAAACGTATTCTGTTCATGGTTTATCGGTTTTCAACGCCAACAGAAGGCGCCGGGGATAATCCCCACATAAAATTCATCGAGCAGTTCGCCTTCGGGCGAATAGCGCAGGATGACCCCGTCCTGCACGTAGTCGATCGCGTCGGCCACGTAGACCTCCGAATTGAACGGATTGACCGTCAAGCCGTAATAGAGCGTATTCTGATAGGGCACGAAGGGTTTCACCGGAAAGTTCGTCGCCGTGACGGGCAGCCGCCAGATCGCCTTGTTGATGAAGTAGAGCGTGTCGCGCGTACCGTTGAGCTGCACCTCCGAGGGCCAGTCGCCGAACTTGAACTTGAACTGCTTCTCGACCTTCCGCGTCGCGGCGTCGATGCAGTAGAGCGACGGCGCCTCGTGACCGTAGGGCGACCCCTCGTAACCGCCGTCGGTCACCGTCCAGATCTTGTTGTACTTGTCCATGACCAGCGACGTGGGCTGGATGCCCACCGTGATCTCGTCGCAAACGGTGTCGGTCTCGGTGTCGATCACCAGAATCCGGTTCTGGTAAGACCAGCAGTTGGTGAAGACATACTTGTCGTACTGCACCATCTGCTCGGTCGAACCCGTCTCGAAATCCATGTCCGTCTGGATATACCCCGTGATCTCGTAAGTCCGGGGGTTGACGATATAGATGCGCGGATCCCAGATCTGGGTGACATAGGCCTTTTCGTCGCTCAGGAAGTGGATGTAGCGCGGCGAAGTGAAGCCCTCGATACGCCCCACCTCCTTGAAGGTGTCGATGTCGATCGCGTAGATCACGCCCGAATTATTGACCACGATCCAGCCGATGCCGTCGCGGATGACCATCGACTGCGCCACATCGCCCAGTTTGAAGCCGTTGGCACGGAAGAAGATCTCGTTCTCGACCTGTTTCTTCTCCGGATCGTAGTAAGAGAGCGACGCGTTGCCGTACATGAAGTTGCCCTCGTTGGTGATGAACAACCCCGATCCGGTAATCCCGAAATCCTCCACTTCGTAAGGCCCGTAATCCATACATGCGCCGCCGAACGCCGCACATGCGAGGATTGCGAACCATCGCTTGAACTTCGTAAAACTCATATCCCTATCGGTTGATCCACTCCTCCGTGAAGCGGTAGGCGAAATCGACGCCCGCCGGACTCGCCTTTTTCTGATAATAGCTGCCGTACTCCACCGCATCGCTGCGCGAAACGTCGTAGAGGTGGATCCGGCTGTTCGTATAGGAGGATTTCCCCACCCACAGCTGCTCGGTCGTGGGGTGCACGCCCATGTAGCCGTAGATGAGCGAACCGCCCTCGTGGTTGCCGTCGATGTCGGCCGTGATATAGTCCCAGTCGACCTGCCCCGTTTCGTAATTGTAACGCATCGCCTCGGTCGCACTGAAATCGCTCTTGCCGACGAAGTAGAGCCACGGCTGCCGGAAGCTGGCGCAGAGCTGGACGTTCGGCAAAGCCGTGCCGGTGCGCAGCTTCACCGTCTCGGGCAGCGTCTGCTCCGAGACGACCTCTCCTTCGGCGTCGAACGCCACGATCATCGCGGGCGATTTCCAGACGACGTTGCCGTAGTAGCCCAAGTCGCCGTCGATCTCGAACTCGCCGGTGAAGACGGCGTAGATCTTCCCGTCGGCTCCCTTGGCCAGGTCCTTGACCTGCCGGTCGGGATAGGTGTGCTCCCTGACTACCCGATCGGTCGCAGAGTCGATGACGATCACCGAATTGCCGCGTCCGGCGAAGACCTTCCCGCGCGAAACGGTCATGCGCGCCTTCGTGGCGCCGGTCTTGGTGAAGACACCGTAGGTATCCGGAATATCGGTCGTGGCGATCACGCCCGAAACCAGGTTGACGGTACGGATGCCCGAATGCGACTCCATGTCCGACGTCGAATACTGGATATACCCCTTTTCGGGACTTACCGCAACGATGTGCTGCGGCCAACAGAGCGTCGGTTTGACACCCGACGATGAAGCGACCTGCGCATAGAACGGCATGTCGCGCGCAAGGATCCGCTTCATCGTGTGCGCGTCGCAGATCACGAAGCGGCCGTCGCCGTTTAAGGTCGTTCCCGTGCTGCTCGTCCGGCCGTTCTGCGTGATGAAATAGATGCGTCCGCCGATCATGTACATGTCCTGCAACACGTTGCCGATCTCGTTGTCGTTGACCTCCTCGTAGACCCGTTCGTGGCAGCGCATGTGCTGGTCGAAGTAGACGATCGAACCGTTTTCGGTCGTCATGTTGCCCTCCATGAGCACGAACGTCCCTTCGGGATGGGTGAAATCGAGCACGTAATAGTCCTGCGAGAAGAGCGGTTCGCCGTCCGATTCGATGCGCAGCGTGTTCTCCAAGTCCTGCCCTTCGAGATACTCCGCGGGCGGTGCGACACGCAGCGTGCGGCGGGCGATATCCAAATCGGCCGTCCACCGTGCCGGAGCGGTCGTCCGCACCTGCGGAATCCACCCTTCGGCCGTCAGGGAGCGTACCTCCGACCCGCCGTATTTCAGACACACGGGCTCGCCGTCCGCCTCTCCCGCCTCGATCTCCAACGCGCCGCCGGCACGTTTCGTGATCTCGGAGGTCAGGCGGTAGGTCGCGCCTGCCTCCAACTTCCGGCCGGGGCGGGTTTCGGTGTAGACGCTGCCGTCCGCGAACGTATAGGTCACATGCACCTCCGTCGCGCTGCAATCCACCGGATAGACCACCGCCGCGGCGAACACCCGCGTATCGCCGCCGGACGCAGGCAGCGCGACGCCCTCCGCGCCGAACGACAGCGTAACGGCATACTCCCCGCCGGTCGCGGCACCGAATCCGCCGCCGTCGAACGTGCGCGTGCCGCAGAGCGCGATCGTCCGGTCGGCGGTCGCCAGCGAGACCGAAACCAGCCGTGCGTCCACCTCCTGCGACCACGGATCGAACCAGATGTAGGAGGTAGCGTGCGACAGCGTGAAATGTCCGCCCGCATCGGTAGTCGCATAACCGAAATCGCCGTTGGCGCCCAACTGCAATTCACCGGCCGCCGCCTGATTCTGGCGGGAAGGGACGACGGCCCGCGCCCCCTCGCCCGTCATATTGTAGTAGACTTCGTAGGGAGCTTCGCCCGTCAGTTCGGAAAATCCGAAGCTCGCCGCAGCGCCTGCGGTTCCCGCTTCGGAGCTCTGCACGCCGTTGACCCATATCCGGTCGTCGGCGCTCCACAGAAACGGAATCGCCGCGCCGTCGACGGCGCCCGCCGACGTTCGCGTGGAAGAACCGGACACACCGGTCAATTCGACAGCGCGGCCGCCCCGAACCGCCCCTGCTTCCTCTTCGAACTCCGAGGAACAGGCCGCCAGCAGCAATCCGCACAAAAAAGGTAAATAACGTTTCATATCGTATGCGTTTGAAATACGGGGGAACGCCGGAGCCCGATTTCCGGCTCCGACGTCTCTCCCGCAGAGAGTTGACTTCCGCCGGATCTATTTCCACGTGCCGGTCGGTTCCACGTCGTAGACGAACGTAAAGTTATAGGGAGCCATGGTCAGCTGCACCCAGCCCGAATTCACATAGCCGCCGCCCGTACTCAGCGACGGGTCGTCGCTCTCGGGCAGATGGATGACGCGGGTCTCCGCCTTGCTGCCGGCGACGATCTCGTACGATCCGCCGAACGGTCCGGAACCGTAAGACTCCTCCAGCGTCGGCGGAGTGGCCGCACGGCAGATGATCTCGCCCAGCAGCGGGCAACCGCCCTGACCCGTTCCCGTCCAGTCGTATCCGGTAAAACTGTAAGTTCTGATCTCCTTCATGCCGCGGCCGAACGAAACGCTCCGCAGATTGTAACAATCGGCAAAGGCATTCTGTCCGATGGATTCCGTCGCATCGGGGAAGATCAGCGCCGTCAGCGCCGAACACCCACTGAACGCTGCGGAACCGATCGTTTTCAGTTTGGTGCCGAAGGTGACCTTCGCCAGCGACTTGCAACCGTTGAAGGCGTTCGAGCCGATCGTCGTGACCTCGGCGGGCAGCACGACCTGCGTCAGCGGACAGCCCTGGAACATCGCGTCAGTGATCTTCGGCACATATTCGTCGAACGTGACGCTCGCGAGCGAAGCGCACGACGCATAGGTATTGACGTCGTAGGTGACAGCCGCCGAAACGTGCGCCCTGATCAGACCCGATCCGCTGAAAACATGCTTCGCCACGGCGGTAATATTCTTTGGCAGCACGATGTCCGACAGATTTTTGTTGTCCCTGAATACGGCGGGAAAAGTCGCGCTCTCGTAGACGGCTTCGCTCAGATCGACGGTCGCCGCGGCGGACAGTCCCTTGACGGCGGCGGCCACCGCACTCAGCTGCGATGCGCTCATCGCCGTATTGTCCCCTGCCGTCTTGACGAAGAGCGTCGAGAAGGATGCCGGAAGTTCCGCAGACCACTTGTCGCCGGCCGAAACACGGTAGTAGACGCCTTCGCTCAGGTAGTCGTCGCCCAACGCGGCGAACGTATAACCGCTGCACGCCGCAGTCCACGCCGAATAGGCGTCGACCGACGGGACGTGGACGGTCCTGGCGCCCTGAACCGAAGCGCCCGCCCCCGCAAAACTGTCGGCCGCGACCGTCGGAGCCGTCGTCGGCTCGCAGTAGATGTCGGCCAAAAGCACGGCATTCTCGAAAGCCTTGCTGCCGATCGAAGCGAGCGCGTCGCCCGAAACGGTCAGCGTGTTGAGCTTCGACCAACCGGCGAACGCACCGGCGCCGATCGCCTCGACCGTCTTGGGAATCGTCAGCCGTTCGATGACGTCGTTCCCTGCGAATGCTCCGTCGCTGACAGCCGTAATGCCGGCTCCGAACTTGACGGAGGCAAGAGTCGGATTACCCGCAAAGACCTCGCTGCCGAGCGACGTCACATTGTCGGGCAGCACCAGCGCCGTCAGGCCGCAGTCGGCGAACGCCCTGTCGCCTACGGTCGTCACGCCGCTGCCCAGCGAAAGGTCGGCGAGCTTCGAACAACCCTCGAACGCACCCGCATCGACGGCGGTCACCGAAGCGGGAACCGTCAGCGACGTCAGCGACGTACACCCCTTGAAGCTTTCGGCGGGAACGGTGCCGATCGAACCGAGTTCGACCTCAGCCAGCGCCGGACAGTCGCGGAACGCCTTCGCGCCGAGCGTCGCACCTCCGAGCGACACCTCGGTCAATCCGCTGGCGGCGAAAGCTTCGTCGCCAATGCTCTTCACATTGCCCAGCGCGATCTCCGACAGCGCCGCACAACCGCTGAACGCCTTGTCGGCGATCGATGCGACGGACGAAGGCAGCGTGACCTCCGCCAGAGCGGAGCACCCTTCGAACGTACTCGGCCCGACTGCGGCGACGCCCGACGGAACGACCGCCCTGGTCAGCGCCGTACACCCTTTGAAAGCCCCGTCGGCGATCGACGTCGTATTTTCGAAGAGACGGATTCCGCCCAGCTTCTCATTACCGGCCAGCAAGGCAGGGAATTCGGCGGAAACATAGTCGGCCGTGCTGAAATCGAGCATCGCGGGCGCCGACTGCGCCGCGAGTCTGGCGACGACGGACTGCAACGCCTCGGCCGAAATCGTCTGCTCGCCCACGGTGCGGACATAGAGCGCCGAGAAGGTGTCGGGCATCGTCGTCGTCCACTTCTCCTCGCGCGAAACGCGGTACCAGACACCGTCGGTCAGCTCCTGATCGCTGATGTCTTCGAGGATGTATCCCTGACCGATCACGGACGCCCACTCTTTCTCATAAGCCTCGTAAGAGGCCGCCGGAACATAGAGGTATTTCTTTCCCTCGACATTTTTGCCGATGCCGTCGAACGGCGTCTGCCCCAGCTCCGGCGGCGTCTGCGCACGGCAGGTGATGCTCTTCACGTTTCCGCTCTTATCGGAATAGCCGTAAAAAGCATTCCGTCCGACTTCGGTCACCTTCTCGCCCAGAACGATCGTCGTACAGCCGCAATCCCGGAACGAATAATCGGTAACGACCGGAATATCGATCGTCACATCGGCCAGCGAATGACATTCATCGAACGAGTTGGTGCCGATCGTCTCCAACGTCTCCGGAAAGGAGATGCTCCGCAATGCGTTGTTTTTGTAGAATCCCATATTGCCGATCGTCTTCAAGGCCGAGGGAAGTTCGACCGTTTCGAGTACGCTGCAATAGGCGAACGTCTCATTGGGGATAGCGGTCACTCCGTCGGGAATACGGACGGATTTGAGCGCCGAGCAATTCATGAAAGCCTGCGAACCGAGCGTGGTCAGCCCTTCGGGCAGTTCGATACTCTCCAATGCCGAACATTTGTTGAAGGCCCCCGAATCGATCGTCTTCACTCCGGCGGGAATCGTCACGCTCTTCAAACCCGTACATCCGGCGAAGAGGCTGCGCGAAAGCGTCGTGATCTTTTCGGGTACGACGACGTCGGCCAGCGCCTTGCAGTCATAGAACGCATACTCGCCGATCGAAGTCAGCGTGGAAGGCAACCGGACGGACACAAGTTTCGAGCAGCCCGAGAACGCCCGCGCCGCGATCTCGGTCAACCCGTCGGGCAATGCGACCGTCTCCAATCCCGTACAACCGTAGAACGCTGTCGCATAGGTGCCCGTCGAGGGCATCGTCAGGATATTGCAGGGCAGCGAAATCTCCCGCAGCGTCGTCTTGCGCGAGAAGACCGTCGGGAACTCCGCGGCTTCATAGGTCGCCTCGGCGAAATCGAGCACCGCGCCCGCCTTCAACCGCGAAGCGATCGCCGAGAGGTCGGCGGCGGCGAGTTTCCCTTCGCCCAGCGTCACCGCTTTGAGATAGGTGACCGATTCGGGAATCTCCTCCGCAACACCGTTTTCGGTCAGGTAGAAGACGCCGTCGCGCTTGCAGTCGGCGGCAGCGATCGTAGCCGATATGCGCAGCGTGCCGCCCGGCGCGAGTCGCCGGCCGGCACGGCTCTGCATGTAGACCGAACCGTCGGCGAAGGTGTAGACGACCGAGACTGTCGCCTCCGACAGATCGGCCGGATAGAGCACCATGGCGGCGAATACCTCGGTGTCGCTGTGCTGCGTCGGCAACGCGACGCCTTCCCCGCCGAAATTCAGCGTGACGGACGACGAACCCTCGCACGCACCGAGCGCACCCTCCGCGAAGACCGTCTCGCCGGCGATGGCATGGCCGCCCGACACGCTCAGCGAAATCGATTCGAGCCTGGCCGTCACGTCGGCCGAACTTACGTCGAACCAGACGTAGGAGGTCGCGTGGTTCAGCACGAACGTACGGTTGGCATCGGCCGTCGCATAGCCGAAATCGCCGTTGCGCCCCAGATCGGGACGACCTGCCTCCGTCTGTGTCTGTTCGGCGGGGATCGACGCCGTGCGGGCGGCGGAACCCGTCATGTTGTAGATCACGTCGTAGGAATCGGCTGCGGCGACGGATTCGAAAACGAAGGCGCCCTTTTCGCCGGAGGATTCGAGCGGCTCGCTCTTGACGTCGCCGACCCAGATGCAGTCGCCGGCGCTCCACCGGAACGGCACGACTCCCTCGGATGCCTCGCCGAATCCGGTACGGGTAACCTCTCCCGAAAGACCGGTCAAAACGACTTTTCCGCTCTCGACGGGACGGGCGGGTTCGACATCGGCATCCCGCGTACATCCCGCGAGGGCCAGCATCGAACCGCAGGCAATATATAAGTACTTTTTCATCGGATTTCTCATTTATCGGTTAGTTCCACTCCTCCCAGTCGCTCGAACCGGCGTTGTTGTCGTCGAACACCGGAAGATTGACTTCGACCGCAGCGACGACCGTCGCCGTAGCGCCCACGGCGACGACCGTCACCTTGCCGCTCTTTTCGGCATAGATATTCCCTTCGACGGGAGCCGTGATCGACAGCACGTCGCCGTCGAGCGAAGCGCGCCACCCGTCGGGCTTCGAAATCGAATAGCTCTCGACGCCCTTCTGCGTGACGGCCAGTTTTTCGGTCTGTCCGTATTTGAGCGTCAGTGTTGTGCGCTCGATGACGAAGTTCACCTCTTTGGCTTTGGGCAGCCGGATCGTCTCGCCTCCCGCAAGGATGAAAATCACCTCGTCGTCGGTCTGCCGTACATCCTCGAAGAACGAATCGCCGTCTTCGCCGACCGCCTTGACCGGTTGGCCGTCGGCACCTTTGACCGGCTCGCCGTCGATCGTCCAATAGCCCTCCTCGTCGACCGAAGGGGTTTTGCCGTCCTGCCCCGCCACCGGAATCTTGCTGCCGGCATCGTCCAGCAACCACTCGTCGGCACCGCCCAGCGTCCAGTAGTAGACACCCTCGAACCTGGCGATACCCAGCACAGGAGCGTCGGCGCCTTTCTTGCCGTCGCGGATCGTGATGGTCTTGCCGTCGTTGAACGTAATCGACCAACCGTCGTCCGACTCCGTATAATTCGTAATGAACTTGTTGCCGTTCAGGGCGTCGACGAGCGTCTTCAACGAATTCATCTGCTCCTTCATCGAGGCGATCTCCTGTCTGATGTCCGCGATCTCCTGACGGAGTCCGGAGTCGTCGTACTCGTCCGAACAGCTCCATGCTGCCGCTGCACAACATGCCGCGAACGCCAATAGCGTAAAGATTTTCTTCATAATACAAGATTTATTTGGTTTGGAATTTCGATGCGCCGAAAAACGGCCGCGGCGGACAGGAGCGATCCGCAGACACACGATGCAGGGAGCGACGGCCATGCCGCGCTCCTCGCACTCACGATTACCGATCCGTATGACATAACTACGCCGTTTGATTCCGTTTGGGACTTACACGACGCAAGGGGAAGGGTGAAGAAATCGACAGAAAAATAGCACGCAGAAAACTATCTCGTGTGATTCCGACCCGAAACCCGCGGGTGTAAATCGTTCATCGAGGCAGGTCTTCTGACTTATCCCGTCGACCGCGCCTTCCCGGTATTTCACCAGTGGCAAAGAATGCGATAGACTTCGCTCCCGAAAGGGAGGGGACTTACAGCAGCAGGTACTGTCGCGGATTCTCACCGCGTTCCCTATTAATTCCGACAGGAGAGGACTCCCGTTGCGGAAACCTTGACGCGGCAAAGGTATGAAAAAACGATCGGAATTCGCAAATTCCGTTTCACTTTTATTTCATTTCCGCCGTTTTCATGCGGATTCGTCGCCGCCGGGCCGACGAACGCCGCTGCGACGGCCGGCCCATGCCCGCCCCGCATGCGCAGCGGCTTCATTTTCCGGCAAAATAGTTGTATCTTTGTCGTAAATGCTCCCCGAATTCCTGACATACCTCGAAGCCGAACGCCGTTACTCCCCGCTCACTATCCGCAACTACCGCCGCGACATCGAACGGTTTCTGGCGTGGCTGGGAGTCGACGAGGCGTCGTTCGACCCTTCGCAGCTGCGCACCGAGGACATTCGTGAATGGATTCTCTACCGCACCGAAAAATCGCACATCGGCCCGGCGTCGATGAACCGCGAGGTGTCGTCGCTTCGGGCATTGTGGCATTACCTGCGCCGGCAGGGAATCGTCACGCAGGATATCTTCCGGAGCGTCCGTTCGCTGCGTACGCCGCGCCGTCTGCCCGTCTTCGTCCCCGAAAGCCGCATGGCCTACGTGATCGCCGACATCAACGGACGCGCCGGCAGCGAAGATTTCGTCACCGTGCGCGACGCGCTGACCGTGGCCATGTTCTACGGCTGCGGAATCCGCCTCGCGGAACTGATCGCCCTCAACCGCAACGACTTCTCGGACGACTACCGGCAGGTGCGCATCCGCGGCAAGGGAGACAAGGAGCGCATCGTCCCGCTGGTCGATCCTCTGCGGCGCATTCTGGTCCATTACCTCCAACTGATCGAGCGGCAAAACATTTGCAATTCTCAGGAAAAAGCACTAATTTTAACACTGAAAGGAGCGCGCATTTCGCGGAGCGTCGTGCGACGCATCGTGGAACAGGCGTTGAACAAGGAGGGCGTACAGGGAAAAAAGAGCCCCCACGTACTGCGGCACACCTTTGCGACGCATCTGCTGAACCACGGCGCGGACATGCGCGAAATACAGGAGCTGTTGGGACACTCCTCGTTGCAGGCCACGCAGGTCTACACCCACAACAGCATCACCCGTTTGCAGGAGATCTACGTCAAGGCGCACCCCCGCGAGCGGAGAAAGGAAGAGATTGAAACCCCGTGCGACGCTGCCACAGAGGACACGCAAGCACGGTAACCGATTGTCAAACTATAAAGGACAAGGCTATGAACGTACAGATTCAGTCAGTGAAATTCGACGCAGACAAGAAGTTGATCGAATTCGTGGAGAACAAGATGTCGAAGTTGGAACGTTTCGCCGACCGCGCCACGGGCGCCGAGGTGATTCTCAAACTGGATAAGGATTTCGAAAAAGGAAACAAGGTAGCGACCATCACGCTGCACATGCCCGGCGAGGATATGGTGGCCGAACACCGCGCCCGCGCCTTCGAGGAGGCGATCGACGAGGCGATCGACGCACTGAAACGCCAGATCGAGAAATTCAAGGAGAAGGTGAAATAGCCGCACGGCGGCACGCTTGCGACGGGAGGAATCTTCGACGAGGATTCCTCCCTTTCGCATTTCCCGAATCCGCACCGGCGGCTTCCGCAGCGATACCTTTATTATATGAAGTTCCTGCCGCAGGCGGAAGACGTTCCTGCCGCCCGCGAAAAAGCCGGTACCGCGCCGGCCGGGGGCCGGTGCAATCCGTCCGCAACTTTTTTCCGGCAAAACGTACAACCTGCCGATTTTTTATTTATATTTGCCTCGAAGACATTTTTGAAGAGAAGCATGTTCAGCAACCGCACGGCTCAGAATTGGTGGTGGCGCTCATTGGTTTTAAGTAAACAATGACGCTGGCACTGCCGTGGATGGAACATACCGATCGCAAGAGTTAGGAATCCGTTGTTTACTTGACAAGTAACGACGGATTTCTTTTTTTGCCCCGCGCCGACCGCAAACCCGTAAAAACAATCAAATACCTTATCAGTCATGAAAACGAAAAAAATCCTGCTGCCCGATCAGATGATCCCCGCCCAATGGTACAACATCGTGGCCGACATGCCGCAGAAACCGCTGCCGCCGCTCGATCCCCGCACCCGCCGTCCCGTGACGGCCGAACAGATGAACTGCATCTTCGCCGAAGAACTCGTACGGCAGGAGTTCTCGACCGAACGCTTCATCGACATCCCCGACGAGGTGCGTGACCTCTACCGCATCTGGCGCTGTACGCCGCTCGTGCGGGCCTATGCGCTGGAACGGGCGCTCGACACGCCGGCGAAGATCTATTTCAAGAACGAAAGCGTCTCGCCCGCCGGCTCGCACAAGCCCAACACGGCCCTGCCACAGGCCTACTACAACGCCAAACAGGGCATCAAGCACCTGACGACCGAAACGGGCGGCGGACAATGGGGTTCGGCCATCGCGCTGGCCAGCCAGTACTTCGGCCTCGACCTGAAAGTCTTCATGGTCAAGGTCAGCTACGAACAGAAACCTTACCGCAAGCTGCTGATGAACACGTGGGGAGCCGAGGTGATCCCCTCGCCCAGCACGCTGACCGACGCGGGACGCCGCGCTCTGGCCGACGATCCCGACTGCTCGGGCAACCTCGGGCTGGCGATCTCCGAGGCGGTCGAGACAGCCGTACAGCACCCCGACGACACGCGCTACTGCCTGGGCAGCGTACTGAACCACGTGCTGCTGCACCAGACCGTCATCGGCGAGGAGGCGCTCGTGCAGATGGAGATGGCGGGCGACGAACCCGACGTGGTGATCGGCTGCTTCGGCGGCGGTTCGAACTTCGCAGGCATCGGCTTCCCGTTCCTGCGCCGCAACCTCCGCGAAGGAGCCTGCACGCGCATCGTGGCCGTCGAACCCGCCTCGTGCCCCAAACTCACGCGCGGCACGTTCCAGTACGACTTCGGCGACGTGGCGGGCATGACTCCCATGCTGCCCATGTATACGCTGGGACACAACTTCCAGCCGGCAGATATCCACGCCGGAGGATTGCGCTACCACGGTGCCGGCAGCATCGTAAGCCAACTGCTCCGCGACGGGCTGATCGAGGCGCAGGCCGTTCCGCAGCTCGAAACCTTCCGTGCGGGGCTGCTCTTCGCCCGCACCGAGGGTATCGTACCGGCTCCCGAATCGACCCACGCCATCGCCGCCGCCGTCCGCGAAGCGCTGCGCGCCAAGGAGGAGGGAGCGTCGAAGACGATTCTCTTCAACCTGTCGGGCCACGGCATGATCGATCTCTACGCCTACGAACAGTACTTCGCGGACAAGTTGCAGGACTACACCGTCACCGACGCCGAACTGCGACGCACGATCGACCAGCTCGACCGGATCATCAAATAACGCCCTGCGCCTCCTTCTCTCCGATTTCCGCCGGCCGAACGGCCGGTTCGAGTTCCCTCCGGCGGAGGGAACTCTTTTTTCGCCGGGACACCGTCAGGAAGGCCGCAGGGATTTTCGCCGCCTTCGTAAAAAAACTCCGAAAAAATTTGCATCTTCCGGACTTTTTCGTACTTTTGTTCCATACAGACGATTGAAGACATGCAGTCATTCGGTTTTGCATACAACTTTTTCAGCTTTTTCTATTTTAGCAGATAGAGAACGGGGTTGTATGGTCTGAATCGATTACGAAATGAATAACGTATGAATCCCGTTCCGCCGCGAACGGGATTTTTTATTGACATTACGGATGAAACAGGTTACCATTCAGGGCGAGCCGGGCTGTTTCCACGAAGAGGCCGCACGGCGCTATTTCGGCGACGAGCCGATCGAGATCGTCCCCTGCCGGACGTTCGAGGCGCAGTTCGAACGGATGCGGCACGAAGGATCGCTGCTGGGCATCGTCGCCATCGAAAATACCATCGCCGGCAGTCTGTTGCAGAATCACGAATTGTTGCGCCGCAGCGAATCGCAGATCATCGGCGAATGCAAACTGCGCATCTCGCACGTGCTGGCGGCCCTTCCCGGCCAACGGCTCGACGAGCTGAGCGAAGTCAACTCCCACCCGATCGCCCTGATGCAGTGCGGCGAATTCCTCAAAGCCCACCCGCAGCTCAAAGCCGTCGAGCGGGACGACACGGCGGGCAGCGCCGCCGAGATCGCCGAACGCCGTCTCACGGGACACGCCGCCATCTGCGGCCGGCTGGCGGCCGAACGCTACGGATTGGAGATTCTCGAAGAGGGTATCGAGACCAACAAACGCAACTTCACGCGCTTCCTGCTGCTGGCCGACCGCTACCACGCCGACCGCCACACGGGTTCCGCCCGCGCCGACAAGGCGTCGCTCGTATTCAGCCTGCCGCATACCCAGGGAAGCCTCTCCAAAGTACTGACCATCCTTTCGTTCTACGACATCAACCTCACCAAAATCCAGTCGATGCCCATTATCGGCTGCGAATGGGAGTACCGCTTCTACGTGGACGTATCCTTTGCGGACTACACCCGTTACCGGCAGTCGATCGACGCGATCACCCCGTTGACCAAAGATTTCAAAATTCTGGGCGAATACGCCGCATTCAACGAATAAATACCCCGATAAGATTATGGAAATGAACGATCTGCAACCCATCATACTTCCCGGCATCCCGGCCAGGCGGCCGCTCGTAATCGCCGGCCCGTGCAGTGCCGAAACCGAAGAGCAGGTGCTCGCGGCCGCCCGCGCGCTCGCCGCGCAGGAGGTGAAGATCTTCCGCGCCGGCATCTGGAAACCCCGCACCAAGCCCGGCGGATTCGAGGGCGTGGGGGTCGAAGGACTGCGCTGGCTGCAACGTGTCAAGGCCGAAACCGGCATGTACGTCTCGACCGAAGTGGCCACCGAGCGCCACGTCTTCGAAGCGCTCAAAGCGGGGGTCGACCTGCTGTGGATCGGCGCCCGCACCTCGGCCAACCCTTTCGCCATGCAAGAACTGGCAGGAGCGCTACGCGGCGTGGACATTCCGGTGCTGGTCAAGAATCCGGTCAATCCCGATCTCGAACTCTGGATCGGCGCCATCGAACGTCTCTACAACGCCGGCCTCCGGCGGCTGGGAGCCATCCACCGCGGATTCAGCAGCTACGACCGCACGATCTACCGCAACCAGCCCCAGTGGCACATCCCGATCGAACTGCGCCGCCGGCTGCCGCAACTGCCGCTGCTGTGCGATCCGAGCCACATCGGCGGTAAACGCGAACTGATAGCGCCGCTTTCGCAGGAGGCCATGGACCTGGGCTTCGACGGGCTGATCGTCGAATCGCACTGCACCCCCGACGAGGCGTGGAGCGACAAACAACAGCAGGTGACCCCCGACGTGCTCTGCTTCATGCTGCATACGCTCGTCGTGCGCGAAACGACCCAGACCACCGAACCGCTGGCCGAACTGCGGCAGCAGATCGACCGGCTCGACGACGAACTGCTGGCACTCATGGCCAAGCGCATGCGCATCTCGCGCGAGATCGGGCAGTACAAGAAAGAACACAGTATGCCGATCCTGCAAGCCAAGCGTTACGACGAAATCCTCAACAAACGCGGCGCACAGGCCGTCGAGCTGGGTATCAACCCCGAATTCGTCAAGACCCTGCTGCAAGCCATCCACGAAGAGTCCGTCCACGAACAGGTCAAGGTCATCAACGGCTGACCCGCTCCCCGACCGGCGGAAACCCCTCCGCAGCAGAGGATGTTCCCACGCAAAAACAGCCGGTCGGCAAACGGGGCGGAGCCGGATTCGTTCGGACTATGCCGAGGCGAGAAAACAAAGAATGAGATTCAACCTTATAACCCTAACTTTATGAATGAACCCAAACTCTCCCAACGCCTGCTGTCGCTCGACGCCCTGAGAGGCTTCGACATGCTCTTCATCATGGGCTTCGCAACGCTCGTCGTCAACGTCTGCCATCTCTTTCCGGGCGACGTATCGGCAGCCGTCGCCGAATCGATGAGCCATCCCGCATGGCACGGCTTTTCGCATCACGACACCATCTTCCCGCTCTTCCTCTTCATCGCGGGCATCTCCTATCCCTTTTCGCTCGCGAAGCAGCGATCGCTGGGGGCGACGCAGGGCGACCTCTACCGCAAGATTCTGAAACGGGGCGCACTGCTCATCCTCTTCGGACTGATCTACAACGGTCTCTTCCGGTTGGACTGGCCGATGCGCACGGCCAGCGTACTGGGCCGTATCGGCCTGGCGTGGGCGCTCGCCGCGATGCTGTTCCTCAACTTCCGCACCCGCACCCGCATCGGAATCGTCGGCGCGATCCTCGTCGGCTACTGGGCGCTGCTGGCCTTAGTCCCCGCTCCCGACGCTCCGGCGGGCGCCGACGTCTATTCGATGGAGGGAACGATCGTGGGCTACATCGACCGGCTGCTGCTGCCGGGCAAGCTCCACAACAAGATCTTCGATCCCGAGGGGCTGCTCTCCACGGTGCCGGCCGTCGCCACGGCGATGCTCGGAATGCTCACCGGAGAGTTCGTCCGCCTGTCCGAACAATGCCTCTCCGGCAACCGCAAGGCACTCTACATGGCGCTGGCCGCTGTCGCCTTCACGCTCGTCGGCATATTGTGGGATCTCAGCTTCCCGATCAACAAGAAGCTGTGGACCAGTTCGTTCGTCTGCGTCGTCGCGGGATACTCGCTCGGCATGTTCGCCCTCTTCTACTGGACCATCGACGTGAAAGGGTACAAGGGCTGGGTGCTGCCGTTCCAGGTGATCGGGCTCAACTCGATTACGATCTACATGGCGCAGCGCATCGTCGATTTCAAGGGGATCTCCGCTTTCTTTTTCGGCGGTCTGGCCGCGAAGATGCCGGAGGCGCTGGCACCGGTCGTCGCCAGCACGGGCTATCTGCTCGTCAGCTGGCTCTTCCTCTATTTCCTCTATAAAAAGCGGATTTTCCTGAAAGTCTGACCGCTGCCGTGCACAGCGAAAAGAGAGAGCTTGCGGCACTTCGTCGCAGGTTCTCTTTTCGTTTCGAAATGATCCCTCCGGAACGCAAAAACATCGGCCGGACTGAATCAGCCCGGCCGATGCCCCCTTACATAATTATCAACCTATATGCAAACTTGCCGAAGAAAGATTTCGGTTTTTCAACCCAAAACTTTCATGACGAAACAAATATAGAAACTAAAATTCAGATTACAAAATTTTCCACCGTATATTTACAAATAAAAGATTATTTTATCCGATTTCGAGACGAATTACCTTTCGAAACCGCAAATCCGCGCCCTCCGAGCCGAAAAATCGCTGCCGGACTCGGTAACCGGAACGAAATCGTTAACTTTGAACCGCGGCAGCGCCCGACAACGGAACAGGCCGCATACTCCCGATCCGGCCCTAATCGGAACGCTCCGCGCCGCTTGTGCGGAGCGCGCTCTTCGCGATGCCGGAGAGGCCGAAAAACATACATGCAGAATCAGATACCATGCTCGACAAATCGCTCCCTTACAAAAGCATCATCATGCGCATGGAAGCCGCCGTCGCCGAACGACTCGCTCCGCCCGCTCCTGCTGCGGGCTATCGCATCCGCCCCTTCGCGCCGGGCGACGAACGCCATTGGGCTCGCATCGAAACCTCGGTCGGAGAGTTCCCCGACGAAGCGGCGGCGCGCGCCTATTTCGAGCGCGTCTACCTGCCCGAAGCCGCCTTGCAGTGCCTCTTCGTCGTCACGGAACAGGACGAACCCGTCGCAACGGCGACGACATGGACGGAAGAGGAGGCATCGCTGCGTCAGCTACAACTCCAATGGGTGGCCGTCGAACCCGCCCACCAAGGACGGGGTCTGGGACGTGCGATCGCCACGGCGGCGGTACGACGGGCCGTACGACTCGCCCCCGGCGAAGCGATCCTGCTGCATACGCAGACATGGAGCCACCGGGCGCTGCGGCTCTACCGCAGCCTCGGATTCCGCTTCTGCCGCACGCAGACGATCGTCATGCGGAGCAAGGAGGGGACGGGCATGAAGCGTTACCCCAACGAATTCGAAGAGGCGATGGAGGTATTGCGCCGCACGGTCGCCCCCGCCGAGATCGACGAATGGCGCCGCACGGCGTTCCGGTGATCGGAAGGATCGGCTACTCTTCGGGCGTTTCGATGTAGCTGCTCAGGAAGCGCAGTCCCCCGTGTCCCGGCAACAGCGTGACCTGCCGCGTCGAGGCGGGGATCAGCACGGTCTCACCCTGCTGTACCGCCACACGGTTCCCTTCGGAATCGACCAACTCGCCCGCACCTGCGACGAAGATCAGCACCACGAACGAATCGAGCGCCGAATAGTCGCACAGCACGCTGAACGTGGCGTCGCAGAGGTGCGTGGTGAAATAGGGGCAGGCGACCAGCTCCGTGTCCTTGTTGCGGATCCGCTCGTAGTGCGTGCGGTAGTCGTCCGGCACGGTGTAGTCGATCGCCTCCTTGGCCAGCTCGGTATGGAGTTCGCGCGGCTTGCCGTCGGGCCCCGGCCGGTCGTAGTCGTAGATGCGGTAGGTCAGGTCCGACGTCTGTTGGATCTCGGCGATGAAAGCGCCGGCGCCGATGCTGTGGACACGCCCCGCCGGCAGGAAAAAGACGTCGCCCGCAGCGATGGGATGGTCGCGCAGCAGGTCGCAGATCGTATGGTCGGCTACCGCCGCGGCATAGGTTTCGGCATCCACGCGGCGGTCGAAACCGATACGCAGACTGGCGCCGCCCGTCTCCGAAACGACGTACCACATCTCGGTCTTGCCGTGCATCCGGTGACGCTCCCACGCCAGACGGTCGTCGGGGTGTACCTGAATCGACAGATCCTCGCGGGCGTCGATGAATTTGACCAGCAGCGGAAATTCGTTGCCGAAACGTTCGTAATTGCTCTTTCCCACCAGTTCGGCGCCGTAGCGGTCGATCAGCTCCGGCAGGGAAACACCCTTGCAGGGCCCCTCGGCGACGATCGATTCGTGTCCGGCGACGCCCGACAGCTCCCAGCTCTCGCCGATCGACCGCACAGAGGTCTCGACACCCTTGTAGGCGGCGATCTTCTCGCCGCCCCAGATCATGGGACGCAGGAAAGGTTCGAATTTCAAAGGATACATGATATCTATCGATTTTGTAAGATTCTTTTTTACCGGAACTCCCGAGCACTCAGTCGAAACGGCTCCTATACCTGTTGGGAGTGCAACCGACCACGTTCTTGAAGAGTCTGGTA
>UMHH01036706.1_pt1 | contig 23671 bp, 24 predicted proteins | sample 1965491 | NCBI WGS metagenome assembly UMHH01 (sample SAMEA4836094, study PRJEB28245) | human gut metagenome | biome: gut microbiome; material: fecal sample | place: Denmark | collected 2008
GCGCGGCGCGCATTCAAAATGTTCCTGCTTTTGCACGCTTTGCCGAAACTTTCTGCCAAAGTTTGGCGCATCTGCCCATTGACAGCGCGCCGCAGCAGGGGATAAGATGAAACCGGGGAGCAACGCACTCCCATAAGAAGAAAGCGGGGGGACCACAGATGAAGCTTTGGAAACGATGGACGGCAGCGGCTCTTGCAGCTGCAATGGCGCTGCTGCTTTTAGCAGCCTGCGGGCCCTCCGGCCCTTCCGCGCCGGATGCGCCGGATAAGCCGGGCAGCAGCGAGACCGGCAAAGACCCCACCGACAAAAAGACCGAGGCGCAGAAGGTGGCTGCGGTGGTGGACACACTGAATGCGGTGCGCAAGGACTACGGCAATAACACCCCGCTGACCATGGACGCCGAGGTCTGCGCCATGGCTGAAAAAATGGCAAAATTGCAGCTGGACTGGCTGCTTGGCAAGTACGGCACCGACCCGAATGGCAAGCGGTATACGAAGGACTGGAACGACATCAGCCAGCTGCCGGTAAAGGGTAAAAAGCTGGTGGGCGTAGGCGGCTACGCTGCGTATCCCACAGAGAGCGTGATCCGCGGCTGGGTAAAGGACACCGGCAAATGGAAACCGGCACTGGTCACGAGCACGGAAGCTACCCTTGTGGGCGTGGGCGTTGTGCATAACACCGACCCCAAAACGAGGGATGAATACCCCATTATGGTGGTCGTGATGACCTACTGATACGAGCAAACGCCGCTGACAAAAAGTCGGCGGCGTTTTTGTGTGGTCTGCCGGATAACGCAAAAACACCCCGGCCGGGCGGTTTTACCGCTTGGCCGGGGTGCTGTTTTGCAAGAAAAATATTACTGCTCGTTTTCGTAGATCTTGATATAGCGCGGGGCGCTTTTATCCTGCCAGAGCAGCAGAATGGCGGTCAGGGCGACAGCCAGTGTGGTGAGGACGGCGAGCAGAGCTTTGAGAACTTTCATGGTTTGGTGCCTCCTTGTGAAGTTCGGGAGCGGAGCGGGGGACGTTCCGCCTGTCATGTTAGGTATAGTATAGCATATTCCCACAGTAAAGGCAAACGGCAGAAGAGGGAGAACAAAAAGAAAAATACGGTGGTTAGTTAAAACTAATCGGCAAAAACGAATAAGAAAGTTCAGGAAAATTCATCATTTGAGCCGTGATGTCGTTGACTTCCCGCGCCAAAATGATACAATAAGTGTGTTAAGCAGCTGCTGTCCCTGTACCAGTGCGCCTGCATGGGCGTGGGGATGGCAATTCAAGCAGAATGGGGGATTTGAAATCCATGTTGAACAAGCTGAAACGTGCGGCGCTTGGCGCGCATACGCCGCATGACAAGGCAACTGCTGCAAGCAAACCTATCCCGATGCCTCTGCCCGCGCAGGTACGCATCCTTATGAGCCAGCACATTGGCGCACCCGCCAAGGCACTGGTCAAAAAAGGCGATGAAGTGTTCGTCGGCACCAAGATCGGTGAGGCGGGCGGCTTTGTCTCCGCAAACATCCACTCCAGCGTTTCCGGTACGGTAGCTGCAGTGGAACCTTTCTGTCTGTCCAATGGCCGTATGTGCGATTCTGTTGTCATCAAGACCGATGGCAAGCAGACCGTAGACCCGGCTGTCAAGGCACCGGAAGTCACCGATAAGGCCAGCTTCCTTGCCGCCGTGCGCGAGTGCGGTCTGGTAGGTCTGGGCGGCGCAGGCTTCCCCACCGATGTGAAGCTGCAGCCCAAGCAGTCGGTGGATACTTTACTGATCAACGCCTCCGAGTGCGAGGTGTGGCTGACCAGCGACACGCAGGAGATGCTGGAGTGCAGCGATGATATCATCCGCGGCATCAAGGCTGTGCTGCAGTATACCGGCATCCCGAAGTGCATCATTGGTATTGAGAACAACAAGCCCGAGTGCATCGACCTGCTGTGCAAAAAGACCAAGGACGACAGCGCTATTGAGGTAAAGCCCCTGCCCAGTGTCTACGGCACCGGCGCAGAGCTGATCCTGATCGAGAAGTGCCTCGGCCGCGAGGTGCCCCACGGCGGTCTGCCCGCCGATGCAGGCGCTATCGTGATGAACGTGACCAGCGTTTCCACGCTGGGCAAGTATCTGGCTACCGGTATGCCGGTGGTCCAGCGTACCATCACCGTGGACGGCGATGCCTGCGCAAAACCCCAGAATGTTGTTGTGCCCGTGGGCACCGCTTATCAGGACATTCTGGACTATGTGGGCGTCAAGGGCGAGCTGGGCAAGGTGGTTGCCGGCGGTGCCATGATGGGCCCCGCTGTGGAGAACCTTTCCTACCCCACCACCAAGACCACTTCCGGTCTGATCCTGCTGAGCAAGGCAGCTGCACAGCCCGCACAGGTCAACCCCTGCATCCGCTGCGGCCGCTGCGTGGAGTACTGCCCCATGGGGCTGGAGCCCGTGGAGGTCAATCAGGCCTACGCCGCCCGCGATGTGCAGGAGCTGGGCAAGCTGCACGCTGACTACTGCTTCAACTGCGGCAGCTGCTCCTTCGTCTGCCCGGCAAAGCGCCCTGTTACCCAGATGATGAGTCTGGCCAAGGCCTTCTATCTTGGCGAAATCAAAAAAGGAGGCAATAAGTAATGGATACGAAGCTTATTGTTTCGGCTTCCCCGCACGTCCGCAGTGATGAGACCACCCAGAGCCTGATGGCTAACGTGATCGTTGCACTGTGCCCCTGCGTGGTTGCCTCTGCGATCATTTTCGGCGTGCGCGCCCTGCTGGTCACCGCCGTTTCCGTGGTGGCCTGTGTGGTTTTTGAGTGGCTGTACTGCAAGCTGCTGAAGCGCCCGAACCCCATCAGCGACCTGTCCGCTGTGGTCACCGGCATCATTCTGGCCATGAACGTGCCCGTGGGTATGCCCATCGGCCAGCTGATCATCGGCGATCTGGTGGCAATTATTGTTGTCAAGCAGCTGTTCGGCGGCATTGGCATGAACTTTGCAAACCCCGCTCTGGTGGGCCGTATCGTGCTGTTTATCAGCTTTGCCGGTTCCATGAATAAGTGGGTGTTCCCGGATGCAGCGGTGGATCAGCTGTCCAAGGCTACCCCGCTGGCTGTGGCAGATCCCTCCAAGCTGAGCCTGCTGGATCTGTTCATGGGCATCCACGGCGGTGTGCTGGGCGAGACCTGCGCACTGGCTATCGTGCTGGGTCTTGTCTATCTGGTGGCTACCAAGACCATCAGCATCGCTATCCCTGCTTCCTACGTTGGCAGCGTGTTCGTGTTCTACCTGATCGCTACCAAGGATCTGCACAGCGCACTGGTTGCCGTGCTGAGCGGCGGCCTGCTGTTCGGCGCTGTGTTCATGGCTACCGACTACGTTACCAGCCCCTTTACCCTGAAGGGCAAGCTGGTGTACGGCGTGTGCCTTGGCATCGTTACCTTTGCTATTCGCTACTGGGGCAGCTACACCGAGGGCGTGTCCTTCGCGCTGCTGTTCATGAACCTGTGGGTTCCGTACATCAATGATCTGACCCGTCAGACCCCGTATGGCTATGTGAAGCCTGCAAAGAAAGCGAAGGAGGGTGCTGGCAAATGAGTAAGACTGCAAATTCCAGCTGGGAAACCACCGGTAAGCCCATTGTTGTGCTGACCGTCATCTCTTTGATCGTCAGCCTGCTGCTGGCTCTGGTGAACGGCATGACCGCTCCCGTTATCAAGGAGAACACCCGCCGCACCACGCTGGCTGCTTATGTCAGCGTGATGCCCTCTGTTTCGGACGCAGCTACGCTGGAGGAAGTTACCGACTACACCACCGCCAATGTTACCGGCGTGGTAAAGGCTCCCGATGGCGGCATTGCCATCAAGGCCGAGGAAAAGGGCTTTGACGGCGGCATCCTGACCGTGATCATGGGCTTTGATGCCAACGGTGCCGAGACCGGCATCTGGGTGGACGCTTCTACCCAGACCAAGGGCATCGGCTCCAATGTGTCCACCGATGACTTTCTGGCACAGTTCAACGGCATGGACGGCACCAAGAACATTGTGATGAATCAGGATTTCGATGCGTACAGTGGCGCAACCATTTCGTCCACCGCTCTGTTTGCTGCCATCAATGATTGTATCAACTGCTTCAACGAGTTGGCATAAAAGGAGGTTGGTAAGAAATGGCACAAGAAAATAAGTCCAAGGTAAGCATCCTTACCAACGGCATCATCAAAGAAAACCCTGTTCTGCGTCTGGTTCTGGGCACCTGCTCCATTCTGGCCGTTACCACGGCAGTTTCCAGCGCACTGGGCATGGGCGCCGCCTTCACCTTCGTGCTGGTGTGCTCCAATATCATGATCTCCCTGCTGCGGAAAGTCATCCCCGGCAAGGTGCATCTGCCCTGCTACATCGTTATCATTGCAGGCTTTGTGACCATCGTGCAGATGTTCATGCAGGCCTACATGGAAAGCCTGTACAACGCTCTGGGCGTGTTCCTGCCCCTGATCGTTGTCAACTGCATCATTCTGGGCCGTGCCGAGATGTTCGCCTGCAAGAACAATGTGGTGGATTCCGCACTGGACGGCGTGGGCATGGGCCTCGGCTACACCCTCACCGCTACTCTGATGGCCTCCATCCGTGAGATCCTGGGCAGCGGCACCTGGCTGGGCTTCCAGATCATTCCGGAAAGCGTTGCCAAGGTGTCCATCATGACGCAGGCTCCCGGTGCATTCTTCTGCTTTGGCCTGTTGATGGCCGGCTGTGTGTGGCTGGAAGGCAAGCTGGACGCCCGCATCGAGCGCAAGAGCTGCTGTGATCTTGACAATCTGAAGAAGGAGGCGGAATAAGATGCTCGTCAAACTCGCTGCGATCTTCTTCAGCATGATCCTTGTCAACAACTATGTGCTGGTGAAGTTCTACGGTATCTGCCCGTTCCTGGGCGTTTCCAAAAAGCTGGATTCCGCTGTTGGTATGTCCGGTGCTGTCATCTTCGTCATGTTCATGGCAACGGCCGTTACCTTCCCCATCCAGATCTTCATTCTGGACCCGGCTGGTCTGGGCTACCTGCAGACCATCGTGTTCATTCTGGTCATCGCTGTGCTGGTGCAGTTCATCGAGATCTTCCTCAAGAAGTACATCGTTGCACTGTATAACTCGCTGGGCGTTTATCTGCCCCTGATCACCACCAACTGCTGCGTGCTGGCCGTTACCATTCTGGTCGTGGGCGACTACGGCGCCGATGTGGCTGCACACGGCTTCGGCTACGCCTACATCGAGGCTCTGATCTGCGCCATCGGCGCAGGCTGCGGCTTTATGCTGGCCATGGTCATGTTCAGCGGCGTGCGTAAGCGCGTAGAAGCCTGCGATCCCCCGGCACCCTTCAAGGGCCTGCCCATCACCCTGATCGCAGCTGCAATCACCAGCCTGTCCTTCATGGGCTTCGGCGGCATCGTCGAAAACCTGTTCAATGTTACGCTGTAAGGGAGGAACAGGACTATGAATATTGTATCTGCTGTTATCCTGTGCACCATCGTGGGCGCTGTGGGTGCCATCGTTCTGGTGGCTGCCGCAAAGTTCATGGCGGTGGAGGAAGACCCCCGCATTGAGGAAGTTTCTGCCTGTCTGGCCGGCGCAAACTGCGGCGGCTGCGGCTACGCCGGCTGTGCCGACTACGCCAAGGCTGTTGTTCTGGACGGCGTGCCCTGCGACAAGTGCGCACCCGGCGGCCCCAAGGCTGCTGCTGCCATTGCCAAGATCATGGGCGGCGAGGCAAGCGCCGTAGAAAAGAAGGCTGTGGTGCAGTGTCAGGGCAGCTCCGAGCACTGCAAGCCCGCCTACGACTACAAGGGCATCCAGACTTGTGCTGCTGCGGCAGCTCTGTACGGCGGCCCCAAGACCTGCACCTTCGCCTGCATCGGTCTGGGCGACTGCACCAAGGTGTGTAAGTTCGATGCCATCCACATCGTGGACGGTGTGGCCAAGGTAGACAAGGACAAGTGCACCGGCTGTGGTGCCTGTGCCAACATCTGCCCCAAGCAGGTCATCATGATCGACGCTGCCGGCCCCCGCAAGCCGGTGGTCATGTGCTCCAACAAGGATAAGGGTGCTGTGGCAAACAAGCTGTGCACCACCTCCTGCATCGCCTGCGGTATGTGCGAGCGCACCTGTAAGTTCGACGCTATCCATGTTGTGGACGGCGTGGCACGCATTGATTACGACAAGTGCAAGGGCTGCGGTATGTGCGCCCAGAAGTGCCCCAAGCACATCATCCTGTTCCCGCTGAAGGACGATCCCAATCCCCCGAAGCCCGTGGTGAAGCCCGCCGCTCCCGCTGCTGCTCCCGCAGCAAAGCCGGAAGCCAAGGCTGAGGCAAAGCCCGAGACCAAGGCAGAGTAAACTGTAAACCAAAGCCCGCCGTGCGCAATGCCCGGCGGGCTTTTTGTATCCGTTTATTCCGTCTTAGTGGGGCGAATGGTCACCTCGCCGCAGCGCAGCGCCTCGGTGCGCCCGCCCTCCCGCTGCACCACCAGCCGCCCGACATCGTCGATGGAAAGCGCCTGCGCGGCGTAGGTCTCGGTGCCGGTGCACACGGTCACCCAGTGGCCGGGCACAAAGCAGCGGGCGCGGTATTCGTCCAGACAGGCAAAGCCCGGGCACAGCGCTAACAGCTCCCGCCCGATGGCACCCGCCAGCGCCGCCCGGCTTACCGGGGCAGGGCCGCCGGGGTATAGGCTGCCTGCTTTGGCGGCAAGCTCCGGGGGAAAGTCCTCCGCCGTGGCGGTCAGGTTCAGCCCGATGCCCACCACCAGCCATTCCAGCTGGCCGCTTTCAAGGTCTGTACCGGCCTCGGTCAGGATGCCGCACACCTTTTTGCCCCTGTAATACAGGTCGTTCACCCACTTGATGGCAAGTTCCAGCCCGCACAGCGTCTGCACCGCCCGGCACACTGCCACTGCCGCGCCGATGGTGGCGGTCTGGGCGTTGGCGGCAGGCAGCGGCGGGCGCAGCACCACCGAGCAGTACACCCCCTTGCCCGCCGGGCTGGCAAAGCTGCGTCCCAGCCGCCCGCGCCCGGCGGTCTGCCCGCCAGCCAGCACCAGCGTGCCGTGGGCGGTGCCTTCCAGCGCCAGCAGCTTTGCGGTGCGGTTGGTGCTTTCCAACGTGTCGTACAGCTGCACCGGGGCAGGGTAGGGGCCGACCGCCTCGGTGCAGAAGGGGTCGCCGCCCAGCAGACGGTACCCCCGGCGGGAGGCGGCTTCCAGCGCATAGCCCTGCGCGGTAAGCGCCGCTGCCGCCTTGTGCACGGCAGCGCGGCTGACCCCCAGCTGCTGCGCCAGCTGCTGGCCGGAAATATACGCGCCCTCGGCGGCGCTCAGCGCCTGTAAAAGCGCCTGACGGGTGGTAGAAGCCATGGCGAAAATCCTCCCTGTGTGCTATACTGCTATTGTACCATATCTGCGGCAGAAGAAAAAGTTTGAAAATATTTTAGTTTTTTGCAGGAACTGCCGCCGCTCCCTCGTATTAAAGACAGAAGGGCGGCGCAGAGTACCGCATCCAGAACCGGAAAGGAGGCCGTGCAGCGCGTTGACAACACAGGAATTCAGCACGATGGTGCAGAAATATCAGGCGCTCGTGTACACGGTCTGCCACCAGCTGGTACCGGATGTACAGGAGGCGCAGGACCTGACGCAGGAGACCTTTCTGGCGGCGTGGCGGGCCATCGACCGCTGCCCGCCCGGCTTTGAAAAGCAGTGGCTGGCGCGCATCGCCGCCAACAAAGCCAAGGACTATCTGCGCAGCGCATGGGTGCGCAAAATGAACACCCCCGGCGACGAGGTGCTGGCGCTGGAGGGCGCGCCGCCCGGTATGCAGCCGGAGCAGCAGGTGCTGGAAGCACTGGGCGAAGAGGAGCTTACCGGGATGATCTTAAATCTGCGCGAGCCCTACTGCACGCCCTGCCGTCTGGTGCTGCTGGAGCAGCACACCATGGCCGAAGCTGCAAGACTGTGCGGACGCCCGCCCAAAACGGTGGAAGCGCAGGTCTACCGCGCCAAAAAGATGCTGGCGCAGCAGATCTTGCAAAACGACCGCATACCCTGTGAAAGGAGGAGCGTACATGGAACTGTTTGACGCAAAAGGCTGTCTGAGTGAGGAAGGCTTACAGGCACTGGTCGGCGGGCAATTGGACGAAACGCAGCGGCTGGAAGCCGCCGAGCATCTTGCCTACTGCGACCGCTGCATGGACCGCTACACCGCCCTGCTGACCGATGATGTGCTGGAGCAGCCGCCGCGCTCCGCCCGGGGCGCGGTGATGGGCACCATCTGGATACGGCTGATGCAGAACACATGGGGACGCGCTGCTGTGGCAACGGTGGCGGCGGTTCTGGCGCTGACGCTGTGGCGCGCCGGTACACTGGAACAGATCCTGCACACCGGGCAGCAGCTGAACACATGGCTGCCGCAGACCACGCAGCAGACCGAACCGGAGCTGCTGGGCAAGCCGGTGAACGACAAAGCCCCGCAGCCCTCCACTGCCCCGCTGGGCAAGCCCATAGAGGACAAAAAACAGCTGACCGAAAAACTATCCGATGCACTGGACGCGCTTTTGCACCGCAGTGCAGACACCACTGAGAAATGAGGGAACTGATTATGAAGAAAAACGGGATCCTGACCCTGCTGTTTGCCTGCATCCCCGGTGCGGGGCAGATGTATCAGGGCTATATGAAGCGGGGGCTCTCGCTCATCACCATGTTCTGCCTGTTTATTATCCTAGGCAGCACCACGGGGCTGGACGCACTGGTAGTCGGCTGCATCGTTGTGTATATGTACAGCTTTTTCGATACCTTGAACCTCCGCGCGCAGCTGGCGGCAGAAAAGGCCCCGGAGGACGATTATCTGGTGCACTTTAACTGGCACGATGCCCGCATGACCCAGTTCATGGGCGAAAGCCACAAGCTGGTGGGCTGGGGGCTCATCGCGCTGGGTGCCATCGTGTTCTACAACAACATCATCATGCGGGTGCTGGGCGATGTGATGTGGCGCTGGGGACAGGATAACCCGGTTTTCCGCGCCATCTACCTGATGCTGGACGCTTTGCCGCAGATCGTGGTCTGCGTGGCATTGATCGTGTGCGGTATGTGGCTGGTGCGCGGCCCGAAAAACAAAAAGGGCAAGCAGCCCGCCGAGGAGGAACCCGAGGACTTCCACGCCTACACGGCTGCGCCGCAGGCAGAGGATGCAGAGGATGCCGAGGACACCGCGGACACGGACACCCATTTTGCCATGCCGGAGCTTTCGGCACTGCTGGGGGAGCCGGTGACCGGTGCAGAGCAGGACGAGACCCCTGCGGAGGATGACGATGACCGAGCAGAATAAGACCCCTTTGACGGCACAGCCGGGCAGTGCGCCCGCGCCGGAGCAGAAACCGGCAGAAAAACGACCCGCTGAAAAGCCCCTGCGCCGGGTGGGCAGCCTGACTTTGGGCGCGTGTCTCATTGCGGCGGGCGCGTTCTTCCTGCTGTATTTCTTCGTGCCGGGCTTTGATGTGCAGCTGACTCTGAAAATTGCCCCGGCGGTGGCGCTGGTTCTGCTGGGATGCGAGGTGCTGTTCTTTGCCGCCCGCCCCGGCCGCTGGAAGTACGATTTTGTGTCCGTGCTGGTCTGTCTGGTGCTGATGGCGGGCTGCTTCTGCATGGCGATGCTGCCCCTGCTGTGGGACGAGTTGAGCGGCGAAAATCAGCAGACGATGAACCGCCTGAGCACACAGGCCATTGACGAACTGTACACCGCCTGTAAGCGGGACGCGCAGGACATCGCCATCCGGGATATCAGCGGCAGGCTGTACCTGAGCGGCCCGCAGGCCGAGACGTTGCAGCAGGCCGCCGCCCTGCCCGCCGGGGATACCTGCCTGACTTTGACTGTGGAGTTGTTCGGTCCCTACGACAGCGCCGCTGCCTTTGCCCGGGATTGCTACACCCTGACCGCACTGGCAAAGCAGTGCACCGTGCCGCCGGAAAAGCTGCACTTTACATGGGATGCCCGCAGCCCGGCAGAAAGCAGCCTGAACACCGGCAGTCTGCTGTATACCGAGGACTACTCGCTGGACCTGAGCGGCGCTGTGCAGCTGGACTGGACAGAGCAGCAGATGGAACAGCAGACCGAGACCGAGTATCTGCTGGACGCAGAGAATATCCCCGACGAGGATTAAAAAATACCGCCGCACAGCTGTGCGGCGGTATTTTTGTAGTATGGCTGAAAGGATAAACGAAAACCGCCCCGAAGTCCTAAGACTTCAGGGCGGTTAAGCTGGAGCTGCTATCCAGATTCGAACTGGAGACCTCATCCTTACCAAGGATGCGCTCTACCAACTGAGCTATAGCAGCACATCACAGCTCAATAAGTATAGCACAGCTTGGCCGGCTTTGCAAGCATTTTTTGCAAAAAATAAAAAATTGCGCAAAAAGTCCCCGGAGCATCCGCAGACGCTCCGGGGACTCTGGAAATGCGTTTACTTTGCCAGACTGGTCAGGATGGGCTCGCACTGCTCTACGGTGGAGGAGAGCATCAGGTTGTAGGCGGTGACCATCTCTTGAATGGCGGTGCGGTTCTCCTTGGTCAGGGCGTAGCTCTGGGTGGTGCCGTCCCGGCCAACGAATACGGCGGTGACGCTCTTGGCGTTCAGCCACTCGCTCAGCAGGCTGACCTCCTCGTCACTCAGCTGGAACAGCTCCAGATCGAACCAGCAGCCCAGATCCTGATCGTAGCCGCCGCCGTATTCCTCGTCACAGGTAAAGGTGTACAGCTCGTCATCAGCAGATACGTTGACCGTTTTGATGTCCAGCTTCTTGCTGCCCACATAGGTCAGGATCATATTAAAGGCAATGCTATCGTCCTGCAAGAACATATAGGGGTACAGCCCGCAGGACTTTTTATCCATGCTGGCCTGCTCCTGCGGAGAGGAAAGATCCCAGCCGCCGGCCTCCTCGTCGTAGGTGACGGTGAACTTGGAAAAGGCGGCCTTGAGTTCGGCATCGCTGGGGGCGGCGTTGGTGGCCTCCACCGCAGCGGGAGCGGCGGGCAGTGCGGGCGCAGCAGCCGAAGCGGCCATGCCGCCGCACAGCATGGCGGCAGCGCACAGACCGGCAACGACGCGCCGGAACAAACGGGAAGATCTCATAAGTCAGCACTCCTTTCCATTTTCGAAGGGGGATCTCTGGCTTCAGTATATCGCAGCACGACAGAAAAAGCAAGAAAACTGACACGAAACGCCCTGCCGCTGTCACGAAACGATTTTCGCTTGTCTTTAGCCCACCTGATGCTCTTCCAGCCAGCGGGTCATCTGCTGGGCAATGCCCTTGACGCTGCCTTCGGCAAAGGGCACCTTCAGCCCGGCGGTCTGCAGCAGCTCGGTGTAGCTGGCAAGACCGGCGCGGCGCACCAGTTTGAGGTAGCGCTCCCATGCGTCCTTGTGGTCGTCAAGGCTCAGCAGGAAGAATTGCAATGCTGCCATGGTGGACAGGCAGTAGTCGATATAGTAGAAGGGGCACTCGTAGATGTGCAGCTGGCGCTGCCAGCCTGCACCGCGCCCGTAGAAGGGCAGATTGTCAAAATCGATCCACGGACGGTACTTCTTTTCCAGCTTGAGCCACTCGGCGTTGCGCTGGTCGGGGGTCAGGTCGGGGTTCTGGTACATGATGTGCTGGAACTCGTCCACGGCGCAGCCGTAGGCAAGGAACACAAAGCTGTCCTCGGCGTGGAGCAGGGCATACTTCTCGGTATCTTTGCCGAACAGCAGGTGGTGCCACGGCGCGGTGAGGAACTCCATGGCCATGGAGTGGATCTCGGCGCTCTCCATGGCGGGGCATTCCAGATCGGCAGGCACGTTGGGGTCGCGCTCGGCCACATATCCCTCAAAGGCGTGGCCGCACTCGTGGGTCAGCACGTCCACATCGCCGGAGGTGTTGTTCCAGTTGGCAAAGATGAAGGGTGCCTTGTAGCTGGGCAGGCTGGTCATGTAGCCGCCGGACATCTTACCGGGGCGGCTTTCCACGTCGAACAGCTCGTTGTCCTGCATAAAGTCGATGAACTCCGCCGTTTCGGGGCTGAGCTCGTGGTACATGGTGCGGGCGGCATCCATGCGCGCCTGATAGCCCGGGATGGGCTTGGGGTTGCCGTCCTTGAAGATGATGGGCAGGTCGGTAAAGGTGGGGTGGGTGATGCCGGTGCGCTTGGCGCGCATGGCCATCACCTTTTGCAGCTCGGGCACAACGTCCCGGGCAACCTGATCCCGGAAGGCCTGAATCTCGGCCTGACCGTAGCCGATGCGGTTCATGCGCACATAGGAAAGTTCGCTGTAATCCTTATAGCCCAGCACCTTGGCCTGCTGATTCAGGTTCTTGACGATCTTGGTGTACAGTGTGTCCAGCTCGTCCCGGTGGGCGTCAAAGTAACCGGCCTCGGCCTCGTAGGCGGCGCGGCGCACGGCGGGGTCCAGATCCTCCTTGTAGGGGCCCAGCTGGGGGATGGTCAGCTGCTTGCCGTCCAGCTCCACCAGTGCGCCGCCGTAGATCTGCTGGTACTGGCTGACCAGCGCGTTGAACTCCTGCTGCAGCTCCACGGTGCGGTCGTCCATGCCCAGCACGGCGTTCTTCATGCCGGCTACGCAGGTGGTGCCGAAGTGCTCGGTAAGGGCATCCACATAGGGGTTTGCCAGAAACGCCCGGCTGATCTCCACGCTGGCGTTGGTCACAGCGGGGCCATTGGCATCAAAAAAGTCCTGCTCGGCTTTCCAGTAGGCATCGCGGGTGTCACAGGTGTAGTGGATGTTGGCCAGCTGGGAGGCGGTGGTGTAGTCTGCAAAGGCGCGGCTCTGCTCGTAGTACACCTGAATGAGGGCGTCGCCGTCCTGCGCATCGGCGGCCTTGGCGGCCAGCTGCTTGCACCGTGCCAGCAGGGCGTTGATGTCCGGGCGGGTATAGGTCATTTCGCTGAATTTCATGGAAAATTTCCTTTCCGGGGCAGTTTCCCCTTTGGTATCTTGTGTTCATCTTACCACGTTCTGCGCCAAAAGAAAAGAGGGAGACAGGCGAGAAAAAGTCCTACGTTTATACAACACTGCCAAAAATAAAAACGCTCCTTTGGCAAAGATGTCTGTTTGGGCGCTTGCAGTGCAGCAAAAAAAGGATTATAATGGCATCATCAACAGAGTAAGACCCTGCGCGTTAAGTGCCGCATCAACGGGGAGTTGTGCTGCGGACGAAGGTATTGACCGCGGTGCAGGGTCTGCATCCCGCTGCTGCATGGACTTGGGTGCAGGCGAGAGCCGTCTGCGGTTTTTGCCCGGAAGTGAATGTTGTTGGAATTCACGCCCTCCTTTGTGCGGTCTGTCACAGGGGAGGGCGTTTTTGCGTCCTGCCTGCTGTTCCTTTTTAAGGAGGACAACTACAATGAACGACAAAAAAACTTCGGTGCGTACCCTGACCATGCTGGCTTTGCTGGTGGCTATGAGCATCGTGTTCAGCCGGGTGCTCAGCATCTCCACCGGCTTCGTCCGGTTCAATCTGGGCAGTCTGCCGGTACTGCTGGCGGCGGTGGTGTTCGGCTCCGGCGCAGGCTTTGCGGTGGGCGCGGTGGCCGATATCATCGGCGGTGTGCTGGCGGGCTACGCCATTAACCCGCTCATCACGCTGGGCGCGGGTGCCATCGGCTTGGTGGCAGGTTTTGCGTGGCAGAAGCTGAGCAGCCTTTCCACAAATTTGCGGCTTGCAGCCAGCGTGCTGCTGGGGCATTTTGTGGGCTCCATGGTCATCACCTCGCTGGCGCTGCGCCTGTTTTACGGCTATCCGTGGGCAACACTGGCAGTGCGCATCCCTAACGCCCTCATCCTGAGCGCCGTGAACGTTGTGCTGCTGCGCATCCTGCTGGAAAACCGCAGCCTGATGAAGCTGGCAAAGAAGTAAGAGACTCGTAAAATGGAACACCGGAGCGTCTGCCGACGCTCCGGTGTTCCGAAATTTTTAATATTATTCCTTGAATCGAGGCAGTATCTATGAACTACGAACAGGCAATGGAATACATCCACGCGGTGCAGTGGGCGGGGCATAAGCCCGGGCTTACCCGCACCCGCACCCTGCTGGCTGCACTGGGCGACCCGCACAAAAAGCTGCAGTTCGTCCATGTGGCGGGCACGAACGGCAAGGGCAGTACGGCGGCGATGCTGGCTTCCTGCCTGCAAGCCGCCGGTTACCGGGTGGGGCTGTATACCTCGCCCTTCATCAACCGCTTCAACGAGCGCATCCAGATCAACGGGCAGCAGATCCCGGACGAAGCGCTGGTGGAGCTGGTGGAGCAGGTAAAGCCCGCCGCCGATGCCATGGAGGATGTGCCCACCGAGTTTGAAATCATCACCGCACTGGGAATGCTCTATTTTGCGCAGCAGCAGTGTGATATCGTGGTGCTGGAGGTGGGGCTTGGCGGCACGCTGGATTCCACCAATGTTATTGAAAAGCCTGCCTGCGCGGTGATCACGGCACTGGGCATGGATCACGTCAAGGAGCTTGGCCCCACGCTGGCGGATATCGCCGCCGCCAAGGCCGGCATCATCAAGCCGGGCTGCCCGGTGGTGAGCTACGGCGGCGCACCGGAGGCAGACGCCGTGCTGCGCCGGGTGGCGGCACAGCAGCACGCTCCCTTTACCGAGGTGGACTTTGCAAAGCTGCAAATCACCGGCGGGGATTTGGACGCAGTTACCTTCAGCTTTGACGGGCTGGACGGGGTGCGGCTGCCGCTCATCGGCAGCTATCAGCCCCGCAACGCCGCGCTGGCCATCACCGCCCTGCGGGTGCTGCGGCAGCAGGGCTGGAACATTCCGGAAAGTGCCATCCGCGCCGGGCTGGAGCAGGTAAGCTGGCCCGGGCGCTTTGAGCTGCTGCGCCACAGCCCGGCCTTTGTGCTGGACGGCAGCCACAACGCCCACGGGATGCGCGCCACAGTGCAGAGCCTGAAAGACCGCTTCCCCGGGCAGAAATTCGTCTTTCTGGTCAGCATCATGGCCGACAAGGACGTGGACGAGATGCTGGCGCTGCTGGCACCGCTGGCCGAGCGGTTCGTGACCGTGACGGCGCACAACCCCCGCGCCATGCCGGCGCAGACGCTGGCGGAGCATATCCGCGCCTACGGCTGCACCGCCGAGGCTGCGGACAGCATTGAGGCCGGTGTAGCGCGTGCGGAAGAACTGGGCGGCGAAGGCCCGGTGTGCGCACTGGGAACGCTGTATTTCTCCGGCGATGTCCGGCAGGCCTTTGCCAAAATAAATAAAGCATAAAGCGATGGGGTTACTGCAAAATGCAGTAGCCCCATCGCTTATATAATACTATTTATACCCGCAGCTGCTTTTTTGCCATTTGCAGCGCACGGCACAGCGGGCGGTAGAGCAGCAGCATCAGCACAAAATTGCCAACGCCGTGCAGTGCATCGTAGCTCAGGCCGCTGAGCCACCAGCTCAGGGCAAAGGCGGGCGTTTTGGCAAATAGATACACCGCCGCGCACAGCCCGCCGAAGCACAGGCCGTACAGCCCGCTGAACACTGCCCAGAAAAAGGCGTTGTCCATGCGGCGCAGCAGCCATGCAAGCAGCGCCAGCAGATACCACACATACAGGTACATCACCCACCACAGGCCAAAGCCGTACAGCACGCCCTGCAGCAGAATGAATACCGTGATGGCGCCGGGGGTCTCCCGGGGCAGTTCCAGTGCAAACAGGATGATGAGCAGGCTCACCGGCTCCAGATTGGGCAGACCGCTCATGGCCTGCTTGCTCACCACCAGCAGCGCGCCCATCAGGCCGCTGAGCACCAGCCGCAGCACCCGGGTGTGCAGCGCCACCGGCTTTTTACCCCTTGGTGTAGGTAAAGGCATAGCTGTCACCGTCGTGGAGTTCAATGTCGGCCACGCCCACGGTGGTCATCTCACCGGCAGCGTCGGTCAGGCACCACCATGCCTGGTCCTTATCATAGTCGGCAGTCTCGCCGTTCACGGTGGTCACAAAGCCGGCTTCGGCTTCTTCCTGACTGATGATCCCGGCCTCGGCCAGTGCGGTGCTCAGCTTTTCGCCGTCGGTTACGTTCAGCAGTACGCTGGAAACGCTGCCGTCCGCAGCGGTAACGGTGAACTCCACCGTGGCCTGTGCCTTACTGGCAGCGGAAGAAGCAGCCTCAGAAGCGGTCACAGAAGAAGCCACAGAGGAGGCTGCGCTGGAAGCGGTAGAGGAAGCGGAAGCGCCGCAGCCTGCCAGCAGGCAGACGGTCAGCACAGCACTGAGGGTCAGAACGGCAAATTTATGCAGAGTGTTCATGGTTCAAAATCTCCTTGTTTCGTGTTTTGCGTGCAGAGCACACGGCAGATATAGTACCATGAAACCGGCTGGAAATCAACATTTTTTCTGCATAGCTTCAAAATATGCGGCAGCGACGCCCACCTGATTGGCCTCGCTGCTGAAGGCGCAGGGCACGATCTGGCAGCGGGGTAAGCCCTCCATGTAAGCTTGTCCCGCCCGGGAGGCGTACAGTCCATCGTAGGCGCTGCGCAAGCTTTCCAGCAGCAGGGGCTGCTTGCTGATGCCGCCGCCGATGGCCACCTTTTCCACATCCAGCAGAACGGTCAGGTTGTAGATCTGCACCGCCACCGCGTGGCAGAACCGCCGCAGCACCTCTAAGGCCTCCGGCTCCCCGGCGTTGGCGGCGGCAAAAAAGCTGCGTCCGTCCAGCGGGGCGTCCTCCGGCAGCGCCTTGCGGGCGCGGTACCATTTAAGCAGATTGCTGGTGCTGCACTGGCATGCCATGTTCTGGTCCGGGGCGTCCCATGCTTCGGCGTTGGTGTTGACAAAGCTGTACTCTCCGGCGGTAAAGTGCACCCCGCGCACCAGCTGCCCGTTGGCAATAATGCCGCCGCCCACGCCGGTGCCGATGATGAACACCGCAGCGTTGCAGCAGTCCTTCAGCGCGCCGTTTGCCAGCTCTGCCATGGCGGCGGCTTTGCCGTCATTTTCCAGTATGACAGGACAGCCGCATTTTTCCGCCAGCAGCTGCCCCACCGGGGTGGCGGTATTGTACAGCAGCGCTCCGCCGTTGGAAACATAGCCGGTGCGGTTATCCACAAAGCCCGGCAGCGCCATGGCAATGCCGCTCACCTCGTCCTTATGGGGCGCATACAGCCGGTAGACCGTATCCAGAAACTGCGCCTGCGTATCCTGCGGCGTGGGCACCGCGCCGCTGTCCGTGCGGTGCATCTGCTCATCCATGACCGAGTATTTGATCTCGGTGCCGCCTACATCAAAAACCATGATCTTCATCTTGTTGCCCTCCCGTAAACGGTCATTTTCTGCCCCTATTATGGCAAATCATCGCGGGAAAGTAAAGCCCCGGCGGTAAAAAAGAAAACTGCAAAAAACGCACCGGCTTGCGGTTGCAATCCGCCCTGCCCTGTGATATCCTGAAAAGAGAGTATCTGTTATATAAAGGAAGAAACTGCCATGGATTGCAAACTGCGTGCCAAAAATTGCGGCGGCTGCCCCCTGCTGGGGCTGGACTATGCCGAACAGCTGAAACAGAAGGAAGAAAAAGTGCGTGCTCTGGTGGGCAAATACGGCCCGGTGCACCCCATCCGGGGCATGGAGCAGCCTTACCACTACCGCAATAAGGTGATTTCCACCTTTGCTCCCGGCTTTGGTGGAAAACTGACCTCCGGCATCTACGCGGCAAACAGCCACAAGGTGCTGCCGGTGGAAAGTTGTCTGCTGCAGGACGAGGTGCTGGACAAGACCATGCAGGCGGTGCGGGCTGCCGCCAACGCCTGCCGCTACCAGCCCTACGACGAGGACAAGGGCACCGGCCTTGTGCGCCACTGTCTGCTGCGGCGGGGCGTAGCCACCGGGCAGGTGATGGTGGTGTTGGTGACGGCGCAGCCGGTGCTGCCGGGCGCGAAAAACTTTGTCAAGGCACTGCTGGCCGAAGCGGCGCAGCGCGGCGTGACTGTGACCACCGTGGTGCAGAACGTGAACAGCCGCAAGACCAGCGTGGTGCTGGGCGAAGCGGAAAAGGTGCTGTACGGCAAGGGATTCATTCTGGACACCCTCTGCGGCAAGACCTATGCCATCAGCCCGCGTAGCTTTTATCAGGTGAACCCGGCGCAGACCGCCGTGCTGTACGGCCTTGCGGTGGAAGCTGCAAAGCTGACCGGCAAGGAGGTAGTGCTGGACGCCTACTGCGGCATTGGCACCATCGGCCTGACCGCCGCCGACCATGCAAAGCAGGTGGTGGGCGTGGAACTGAACCGGGACGCCGTGCAGGACGCCATTGGCAACGCAAGGCACAATGGCGTAAAGAACGCCCGCTTCTTTGCCGCCGACGCCACCCGCTGGATCAGCGAAGCGGCCGCAGCAGGGGAGAAGGCAGACGTGATCTTTATGGACCCCCCGCGCGAGGGCTCCACCCCGGAATTTCTTGCCAGCGTGGCCCGCATGGCACCGAAGCGGGTGGTCTATGTCAGCTGCAACCCCGTCACCCTCGCCCGCGACCTTGCCACCCTGACAAAGCTGGGCTATAAGGCCGAGGGCTTTACCCCGGTGGATATGTTCCCGCATACGGAGCACGTCGAGACGGTATGTGCATTGTCCAAACTAGATATCTACCAGAAGATCACGGTTGACCTGAAAATGGATGAACTGGACGTGACTGCTGAGGAGACCAAGGCTACTTATGAAGAGATCCGGGAGTACGTCAAGGAGCACACTGGTCTGAACGTGAGCGACCTCTATATTGCACAGGTCAAGCAGAAATGCGGCATCAAGGAGCGGCAGAACTACAACAAGCCTAAGGCTGAGAACCCCAAGCGGCTCAAGTGCCCGGCGGAGAAGGAAAAGGCAATCCGGGAAGCGTTGAAGCATTTTAAGATGATATGAGAGGCAGTCCTATCTACAAAAAGCAGAAACCTCTTGCAGGAACAGGAAATTTTCAGTATACTGAAAGTATGATGTCGGATGTTGGATCAATGCGAAAGAAGGACTAGAATGATGCAGAATAACGAGATGCTTTCCACCATGAAGCATATAAAATCCACCAACCAGTCTTTGCCGGAGCAGGTGGCGGCGCAGATCAACCAGTTGATCATTGATCAGAACATCGGCCCGTCGCTGTAACCTGCAATTCTTATGCGGAGTGTAAGGATTGTAAAATCGGTGGCTTCTGCGGTGGCGGATGTCAGCTGTCCCACCAAATCGATTTCAAAAAGTGCTGTACATATGAAGAAGAAGTTTTTTCTCACTTCATGAAAACACTGTTTATTCCTTATATTAAATCCAAATATAACGAGGTGAATCAAAATGAACGCAAAGCTGAAAACAGATGCACTTGACCTTACCTCTCTGCTCAATGGGCTGGTGTTTTTCTCCCCAGTCTCTCTACTGGTACGAACCACTGCAGGAATCTCTCTCAGCCAATTCTTCATTTTGCAAGCAATTATGGCTACTATGGTCCTCCTCACAGAGATTCCTCTCGGAAAGCTGACCGATCGCATTGGCTATAAATCCACGTTGGTACTATACCAGATCGCGCTGCTCATTTCGAGAACCTGCCTCTTGCTGGCTCATGTAAGCTGCAATTATAGTCTGTTTATTTTACAGGCTATCCTCGAAGGCACAGCGGCTTCCTTTTCTTCTGGGACGCAGAGCGGCTATATTTATATTATGTTTTCAAAGGAACATTACGCTGAAAAATCTGCACATGTCGCCAATTATGGAACTGTCGGATTTTTTGCCAGTACCCTAGCTTATGCGGTCCTGTACACGCTGATTGGCATCAAGGGTCTGCTTCTGGCAACGATTGCCGCAAACCTTGTTGCTGTCTTTACCTCTTTAAAAATCCCCAAGGAAACAGTGCAGCCCAGAAGTGAAACGCGCCAAAAGAAAAACATTCCCTATCCGCAGTTGTTTCAGCAGAAAAAGATATGGATGCTTCTAATGATTTTGGCAGCTTTGAACATTGGCCGCATTCTGATCAATTTCTTCTATGCGGAGAAGCTGCAGTTGTGCGGGATCAATGAAACCTGGCTCGCCGCAATTATTATGGGTTATTCTGCAATTCAGTTGCTGTCCGAACGGATTCTCGCCCGTACCAAGCCTGAACACTATAATCAAATGATGGCACTGTTTTTCATTCTGAGTGGAATAGCCCTTGGTGTGTTGGGCTTGGTCAATGTGCCGGTTTGGACTATCCTATTTATGCTGATCCTTCCGCTTTTTTTGGATATTCCATCCTATCTGCTGGGAGAAGTCCAAAACAGCATTGTAGATGCTGCCGGCAGGGAAGACAATCGCGCCGAGCTGCTTTCCGTCTTCAACATGGGCGTCAATGTTACTGAAATTTTTTATCTGTTTGGCTCATCACTACTGGTGAGCGCCGGGTCAACGGCTTGTTTTGTCATCCTCGGTGCTTTTATGACCGTAGTTGGAATTGGCATCTGTCTTTCTGTGAAGAGCGCATGGTTGCTTTCACTTCAAGAAAAAAAGAACGGCAACTAATTTTAGTCTACAATATCAAGAGGGCTTATATATGATGTCTGGATACATCTCCGATTGCCTAGGAGAAAATTTCAGTTGTATTCAACCCAAGCCAATATTACCTCAAAAATTCAATTGGGATGTCTTCATGGCCACACTGATTCCTACTGAAGGGTGTAATTTTCAGTGTTCATACTGCCACAAAAACCACCCGGCAGCCAGTATGACCCGTGACACACTGGATCAGATCGAAGAGTATATCACTGCGCAGGCCCCACGGCATAAGCAGGTTGTGCTTGCATGGCTTGGAGGCGAACCGATCCTTTGCAAAGACACTGTATTGGAAGTCTCTGAAATGATTCAGAACTTGCAGAAACAGCATGGCTTTCAGTATACTGCCAAGATGACCACCAATGGTTATCTGCTGGACGAAAAGCTGTTCCGTCAGTTTTGTCAGGCAGGAATTACCAGCTACCAAATTACACTTGATGGTTGGAACCATGACAAGACTCGGCCCCATGTATCTGGCAAAGGAACCCTGCGGACCATCATTGACAATCTGGTCGCTCTTTCCAAGTTGCCCCCGGAAGAGTACTCCTTCCATATCACGCTACGCCGTAATCTTCTGGCCGGCGATGAGGACTACAGTTGGTACGATTACCTTTACCGTTTGTTTGGACAGGATAAACGCTTCGATGTACTTGTTTGTGCAGTTGGTGACTGGGGCGGCAAAGGCTCCCACGATCTGTCACCCCTTCACCAGGATACTCAAGAGGTGTTGGTTGCGAAGCATATTGCATATCTGGATAAAATCGGGATGCTGCGTTATAATCAAATATACTGTGTCTCCCGTCCAAATCGTCTTGTATTCTGGCCCGACGGGAAAATTGGAAAATGTACTGCGGCTCTTAACCGTCCTCAACCCCAGTTAGAATGAAGCCGTTCAAAAAAGACGGTATGATCGATCCAGAAGTTCAGCATCTTTAGATGTCTTCTGCCCTGAAACCTGATTGCTGTGGCAACCAGAATGTTTTGGTGATAAGCGCAAAGCTCAGTTCGATCATGTGTACGAGTTGACGCCCGCATCTGCTATTGCCTGAAGCCGGGAGGCAACGCGATAGCCGGAAGAATCCAAAGAAACCGCGCCGGGGTTTCGTGGCACACGACTTTGGTTACAAAGTCTAGTGTGTTACACCTTGGTTCCGGCTGATGCGGAAAAGGGGCTGCGAGAGGCTCCGGCAAGCACCTGTTCTGTGGCAGAAGGATGCGCGGATGGGCATGGCAGTTGACGATCTCCGCCCACCCATCGCAGGCTTTCAGAGGAACCAATGGTGTACGTTCTCCTTCCTGCCGCAGCAGCGCTCCCCCTATAAGGCGCAGGGCAAATGATCAGCGTCTGTGCTTGCCCCGGTTGCCTGCAAGTGTCCCCGGTTTCAGCATTGCCGTTTTATAAAGAATCTTCTTTATCAGCTTTCTTTCATCCTCTGTCAGCTTATCGTAGTTGATGCCGATTGCCTTCAATGCTGTTCGGATCTTCTTTTCATCCGCAGACCCTTCAAGTTTCTGTGCATCCTCCAGTTCCTTCATCAAGTTATCGACCATTGCACCATCCGAAGTGGTCTTGTCCTTGCGGTGTTCCGTCTTGATGTTCTTCAGGATATCCACCAGTTCATCATACAAGACCCGACCAAAGTACTCATCTTCATCGATCTGCCCCAGCTTCAAGGTGCTCATGTACAAATCATTTTCATCTGCTGCATACTTCTTTTTCAGCATTTGCCGGGTCGCTTCCAGACCAGCATTGAGGTTTTGAATGTTTGCGCTGACATATCCATCCACATAGATTTCCAGATCGGTCATGAACCGCCGGAAATTCTCATGCACGATCAGTTCGCACAGCAGCCGATGATTGAATTTTCCATTCCTTAATACGTCCACTGCGCCGTCGCTCAGATGCAAGTCCGAAAGGACTGCATCTGGGCGTTTTTTGTTTTCCGTCACACCCAGCAGGTAGTCGGTGGTCACGCCATAGAACTCAGCCAGCGTTGTCACTGCATAAATACTGAGGTCGGTCACATCGTCACTCTCGTATTTCGACAATGCCGATTTGGACAGACCCGTCTGCTCTGCCAGAGCTTCTAGCTTCAGATTCCGCTCCACACGCAGGTCTTTGAGCCGTTCTCCCAGTGTCAGCTTGATGTTCATGGTCGCACCTCCGATGTTTTTTGCACAGTATACCACTTCCGGCGGTTCCTGTCCATAAGCGTGGAATTTTGCAGTTTCTGCACCTGTTTTCCGACATTATGGATATACGGCACAGCGGCCATCGTGGTGCTATCCTATAGACAGAAAGAAAACATATTAACTCCCCAGCAGCGAACATATTAAGGGCTTCCCGCGAAAGCCCTCTGAAATATCTTTCATACCAGGACCTTGAAAACCGAATGACCGTCCGAACTGCCCAGACCGCCAAGACCTCCCATCGGGGGAGCGAGCGCCCTGCATGGGGCCGACACAGAGTCCAAAAAGATTTCCTGTCGGGAGGCAGCAAGGGAGACCGGCTTCACCGAAGTTCCCATTTTGGGAACACCGGTGACTTTGAACGTGGCAGGGATCAAATTGATCCGTGCCAAAACCTTTGAGCAAAGGAGAAATTTTGAGTTTATATCAAAAGATCAAGTCCGCCATCACCGTTCGGCAGGTGGGAGAGATGTACGGCATGGAGCCCGACCGCCATGGCATGGTGTGCTGTCCGTTCCACTCCGACAACCACCCCAGTATGATGCTGAACGACACCTATTATTACTGTTTCGCTTGCGGGGCCAATGGAGATGCCATCGACCTCACCGCCAAGCTGTTTGACCTGAACCCCCGGCAAGCCGCCGAGAAGCTGATACACGACTTCGGGCTTGACCCGGACAAGCCACCCGCCAATGCCATCGCCCTGCTGCCGCCCAAGCGTGGCCTGACAGACGAGCAGTGGGCAGACATCGCCTACTGCCTGCGGGTGCTGATCGATTATCTTGACCTGCTGCACGACTGGCAGGAACGCTACAAGCCCGCCACCCCGGAGGAGCCGCATGACCCACGGTTTGAAGAAGCCCTCCACACGACCGAGACCATCGAGCACCTGACGGACTGCGTTGCTTTTGGGAC
>UMHH01017079.1_pt1 | contig 23045 bp, 20 predicted proteins | sample 1965491 | NCBI WGS metagenome assembly UMHH01 (sample SAMEA4836094, study PRJEB28245) | human gut metagenome | biome: gut microbiome; material: fecal sample | place: Denmark | collected 2008
CCCCACATTTTCCCTTACCACAAACCTTACGAAGCGATGTGCGCTTCGGTGTCGTAGATGTACAGCGGCGGGGCCTTCTTTTCGATGACCGCGTCGTTGATCACGCACTCCTTCACACCGGGCATGGAGGGAAGCTGATACATGATGTCGAGCATGACGCTTTCCATGACGTTGCGCAGGCCGCGCGCGCCGGTCTTGCGCTCGATGGCCCTGTGGGCGATGGCACGCAGGGCGTCGGAGGTGAAGCGCAGGGTCACGTTGTCGAGCTCGAACAGCTTCTGGTACTGCCGGGTGAGGGCGTTCTTGGGCTCGGTCAGGATACGGACGAGGTCGTCCTCGCCGAGATCGTCCACGTGCGTCAGGACCGGGATACGGCCCACGAATTCGGGGATGAGCCCGAACTGCACGAGGTCGGCGGGATGCACCTGTTCGAGGAGCTCGCCGAGGGTGCGCTCCTTTTTGGTCTCCACCTTGGCCCCGAAGCCCATGCTGCCGCCGCGCATACGCTGCTCGACGATCTTGTCCAGGCCGATGAACGCCCCGCCCACGATGAACAGGATGTTCGAGGTGTCCATGCGGATGAACTCCTGCTGCGGGTGCTTGCGGCCGCCTTTGGGAGGGATGTTGGCTTCCGTGCCTTCGATGATCTTGAGCAGCGCCTGCTGGACGCCTTCGCCGGACACGTCGCGGGTGATGGACGGTCCGTCTGCCTTACGGGAGATCTTGTCGATTTCGTCGATGTAGATGATCCCCTTGCGGGCCGCTTCAAGGTCGTAGTCGGCATTTTGAAGCAACTGGACCAGAATGTTTTCCACGTCTTCGCCCACATACCCGGCCTCGGTCAGCGTGGTGGCGTCCGCGATGGCGAACGGCACGCGCAGGACGCGGGCCAGCGTCTTGGCGAGGAGCGTCTTGCCGCTCCCGGAGGGGCCGACAAGCAGGATGTTGCTCTTTTCGAGCTCCACACCGTCGTCGCCCTTGAGGGCGTCGGCGTAAAAGACGCGCTTGTAGTGGTTGTGCACCGCCACGGCGAGGATCTTTTTGGCCTCGTCCTGCCCGATGACGTATTCGTCGAGGCGGGCCTTGATTTCCTGCGGGGTAAGCAGGCGTTCGTCTTCGCGGACCTGCTCGATGGCGTTCTGGGCCATCATTTCGTTGCAGGTGGCGATGCACTCGTCGCAGATGTGCACGCCGTCCGGCCCGGAGACGAGCTGGTTCGCCTGCGTTTCGGTTTTGCCGCAGAAAGAGCAGCGGGGTTCGTTCGGGGGAGTGGTATTGGGCATCTCTCTTCCTATTCGGACTTTTCGGCGAGGAGGTCACGGCGGGAGGCGAGAACCTTGTCCACCAGACCATAGGCCTGCGCCATTTCGGCGGTCATGAAGTTGTCGCGTTCGGTATCCTGGGCGATCTTTTCGATGGGCTGGCCGGTATGCTTCGCCAGCAGCCCGTTGAGGGTCTCGCGCATACGCAGGATCTCGCGGGCATGGATGTCGATGTCGGTGGCCTGTCCCTGGAATCCGCCGAGGGGCTGGTGGATCATCACCTGGCTGTTGGGCAGGGCGTAGCGCATACCCTTCTGGCCCGCGCTGAGGAGGAAGGCTCCCATGCTGGCGGCGCGGCCCATGCACACGGTGGCGATGGGCGGGGTGATGTAGTTCATGGTATCGTAGATGGCCATGCCCGCCGTGACGGAGCCGCCGGGGCTGTTGATGTAGAGATAAATCTCTTTTTCCGGGTCCTGCGATTCGAGGAAAAGCAGCTGGGCGCAGATGAGGGACGCCACCGCGTCGTTGACCTCGGAGCCGAGGAGCACGATGCGGTCTTTCAGCAGGCGGGAAAAAATATCATAAGCGCGTTCGGTGCGGCCCGACGTTTCGACGACGATGGGCACCGTCATATCAAGAATATCTTGCATACTGTCTCCATATGATAATTGGGCATCAGGGCTTTCCCCGTCAGATAAGCACGATTGCGCCGTTGTCTCGGGATGAAGCCATAAAAACGGGAAATAGCACAGGGCCCCCATACAATAAAGAGGGGAGTGCGGACACTCCCCTCTCCTTATTTTTCCCAAAAAGCGGGCGGAAAACGGACTAGTCCGCGTTCTTGGGCTCGCTCAGGCTCACGGCGGGGACTTCGTTGATCTTCGCCTTGCTGTAGACCATTTCCAGGGCCTTGTCAGCGAGGATGCGGTCGCGCAGCTCATAGATCAGGCCGCTCTTGTGATAGGCTTCGCTGACCTTCTTGTAGTCCTGCTGGGCGCGCATGGCCATGCCGTAGATGGCCATTTCCACTTCCTGATCGTTGACGGTGATGTTTTCCTTCTGGGCGAGGGCCATCAGGAACACCTGGGGACGCAGGGTTTCGAGGGCTTCCTTCTTGGCTTCTTCGCGCTTTTCTTCCTGAGCCTGGTCCTTGCGGAGGTCGTCGAGGCCCATGCGCTGGAGCTTCATGGCCTGTTCCTGCACCACGCGCTCGACGCGGGCGTTCAGCATGGAATCGGGGATTTCGAAAGAAACCTTTTCAAGGAGGCCGTCGATGAGCTTCTTCATGGCTTCGCTGCGGGCGGCCTGAGCTTTCGTGGCGGAAACGTGCTCGACGATGGAGGCCTTCATCTTTTCCAGGCTTTCCTGGCCGACCTTCTGAGCGAACTCCTCGTTCACTTCGGGCTTCTGGCTGGTCTGGATCTTGTTCACCTTGATGGTGAAGATGACGGTCTTGCCGGCCAGCGGCTTGTGGGGGTAGTCGGCGGGGAAGTTCACGGGGCCGGTCTTTTCTTCGCCGACCTTGGCGGTCTTCACGAGGGCTTCGAAATCGGGGAGGGCCTGGCCCTGGCCGAGGGCCACGCCGAAGTTTTCGCCCTGCACGTCGTCGATCTTGTTGCCTTCCTCATCGGTGCCGGAGTAGTCGACATCCACGGTGTCGCCGTCCTGGGGCAGGCGATCTTCGGTCACTTCGGTAAGTTCCGCCATGCGGCCGCGGAGGTTTTCAATGATTTCGTTCACGTCGTCGTCGGACACGTCGGCCTTGGCCTGATCGACTTCGAGGCCTTCGTAGTTGGGGAACTCGATTTCGGGCAGCACGTCGAAGGTGACGTTGCACTTGAATTCGGTATCGCGGGCGAAGGCGTCATGGTTGTCCATTTCCATGCTGGAAACGGGGGTCAGGCTGGAGTCCTTGAGGGTCTTCTGGAGGAGGCCGTTGATCTCGTCCTGCGTGGCGCGGGCGTACACGTCTTCGCCGAAGCGCTTTTCCACTACGGACGCGGGGACTTTACCCTTACGGAAGCCGGGCAGGGACAGATCCTTCTGGAAGCCCTTGACGGCGGTGTTGATAGCGGCGTTCACATCATCCGCGGTCAGGGTGAAGGCGATCTTTTTCCGGGTAGGGGAAAGGTTTTCAACGACAAATTCCATGGGGATTCCCTCCTTAGGGGAGCCGACCTGCTCAAGGGCGGACGGACGAGCTTTTTATCAATCAAAACACGAGGTTTATGAATGCACCGGAAGGCTTTCTGGTGCGAGAGGGGGGAGTTGAACCCCCACGGAAATCCGCTGGATTCTAAGTCCAGTGCGTCTACCAATTCCGCCACTCTCGCCAGTCGGCACACAAAGGAGGGACTCTACTGCGAAATCCCAAAAATCGCAAGTTCCATCCTGTTCAGGTGGGGTTAGGTGGTACGGGAGAGAGCCGCCGCTTCGTCCTCATACTCCTTCAGCTTCCTGTAGAGCGTGGCGACGCCGATGCCGAGGGCGGCGGCAGCGGCCTTCTTTCCGGGCGTGTCGTCCCCGCAGCGGCGGACGGCGTCCAGAATGGCGTTGCGTTCCAGATCGCGGAGCGGGATGATCCCGCCGGGCGGGAGGGGGGCGGAAGGGGAAGGCGCGGAAGAGGGCAAGGCCCCGCGCACGGAGGCGGGGAGCATGTCAGGATGCAGGACCCCGCCGGACGGGGCCATGTTGACCATAAACTCCATCACATTCTCGAACTCGCGCACGTTGCCGGGCCACGGGTAGGCGGAGAGGGCCGCGAGCATGTCCGGGCCGAGCGACGGGACCGGCTTGTTGAACCGGGCACTGTAGCGGGCGAGGAAATGGGAGGACAACAGTTCGATGTCGCCGTGCCGATCGCGCAGGGGAGGCACCTGCAGCGGGATCACGTTCAGGCGGTAGAAGAGATCCTCGCGGAAACGGCCTTGGCGCACCGCTCCGGCAAGATCTTCGTTCGTCGCCGCGATAATACGGATATCCACCTCAATGAGCCGGTTGGAGCCGAGGCGGGTGAAGGCCCGTTCCTGCAGGACGCGGAGCAGCTTCACTTGCAGGTAGAGCGGCATGGTGCTGATTTCGTCGAGGAACAGCACGCCCTTGTGGGCCAGCTCGAATTTGCCGATGCGCCCCTTGGCGCTCGCTCCGGTGAACGCGCCGCCCGTGTAGCCGAACAGCTCGCTTTCGAGCAGGGCGTCGGGGATGGCCCCGCAGTTGATGCCGATGAAGGGCTTGTCCCGGCGGCCGCTGGCGGCGTGGATGGCCCGGGCGACGAGTTCCTTGCCGGTGCCGGATTCGCCGGTGACGAGGACCGTGGACGTGGAGCCCGCGATCTGGCGGATTTGATCTTTCAGCTGGAGCATGGCGGGCGAGCGCCCGATGAGGTTTTCGACGCCGGAAAGGGAGTCCCCGAGGGAAGAGACGCGATCCGCCATGCGCGGCAGGGACTCGAAGGTGAAGACCGTGGCAAAATGGTAGTCCGACGGCGCGAGCGGGGTCATCTGGCCCATGAGCGTGTACTTGCGGCTCCGGGCGGTGACCACGAATTCCTCGAGATCCGAAAAGGATTCCCCGGTCCGTTTGAACTGCACGTCCGTGGGCAGGCCGTCGTCCTTGAGCCCGAGATCACGGCGGGCGATGTCGTTCAGATAGGAAATGCCGCCCTTGGCGTTGAAGATGACGATGCCCCGGCTGTTGATTTCGAGAATCCGCAGCATGATGTCGAGGAATGACCGGGCGCGGAGCAGGTCGGCGTGGTCGTGGAGCTTGTGCAGGATGAATTCCGCGCAGCGCTCGATGAACTGGACGTACACGTCCTTGTGCCCGAGGACACGGGCGCGGTCCTCGTCGGTGGAGCAGACGAGCCCGATGACGCCGAGCACGTCGCTGCCGTCGATGATGGGCGTGCTGATGGAAAGGGTTTCTCGGCAGAGGTCGCGCCCCGGGCAGCGGGTGCAGATGAAATGCTCGCGGGGCGTCTCCATGACGAACGAGCGCCGGATGCGCATGACGTGGCGGTAGGTTTCGCCCTCGGCGCGGATGTTTTCCCCGACCCCGGAGGCATAGAGGCCCGTCCCGGCGAGGCGGTTCAGGCCCGCGTCCACGACTTCCACGTCCACGCCGACCACGCGGGCGATGAGTTCCGCATAGTCGGCCACCGTATCCCGGATGTCCAGCAGCATGGGCATTTAGGCTATCCAGATGACGTTGGCCTGACGCCCGCAGATCCCGTCCCGGCGGTAGGAGAAGAAGCTGTCCGGCATGGACGCCGTGCACAGATCGAGGCCGAAGATGCCTTCGTCCGGCAGGCCCGCCTCCAGCAGCTGATCGCGGGTCAGCCGCCAGAGGTTCATGGTCTTGTCGCGGGCGTTGAACCAGTTGGCGAAATCGGGGCCCCATTCCTTGCCGTAATTGACGAATTCCGAGCGCTGCGGCCCGAGGCTCGGGCCGCGCACGGCGAGCAGATCGCGGGCGTCGAGGCCGTAGCGCCCGCAGAAGGCCGCGATGCCGGACTGGAGGAAACGCAGGCGGTTGCCGCGCCAGCCGATGTGGAAGGCCGCGATGTGCCGCCCTTCCTTGTGCGCGACGAGGACGGGCTGGCAGTCGGCGGTCTTGATGATCAGGCCGATGCCGGGTTTGTCCGTGGCAAGGCCGTCCCCTTTGGGAAAGGCGGGCGGCTCCACGAACCGCTCCAGCGGCGAGGGCGGGGGATCGAAAACGAGCGTATCGCCGTGGATCTGATCGAGTTCGGCGATTTCGGCAAGCTCAAGAGATGCGGCGAGATCCAGCCGGTTGGCCGAGACGCGCAAGGGATCGTCCCCTACCGTATAGGCGATGTTCCCGCCTCCATAGGGCCCTTCCGAAACGCCCCAGTCGCGGGTCTGGAAGGCGCAGCGGACGCCCGGGGCGCCGGGAAAGGCGAAGGGGATGAAGCTCAGAGCCATATGAGTTCCTTTTCGGTAGCGTAGCCGTGCATGGGAATGTCCAGAGGCCCGGCGGGAAATGCGGCGAGCTGGAGGGAGTGGACCAGCGCGAGCCGCTTCGCGCCGCCCCAGCCGGGCAGGGCGAGCAGGCGGTCGTAGAAGCCCTTGCCGTACCCGAGGCGCGCCCCGGCGGGGCTGATGCCCACGGCGGGGACCAGAATCAGATCCGGCAGCCGGAGAGACGCATCCGTCCCGGAAGGCGGGACGAAGGTTCCGGCGGCGTCCTGCCCCCATCCCGTGCGGGGCAGGGGTACGCACGCGGGGCCGGGCTCGGAGAGGCCGAAGGCGCCGGGCGCCAGTTCATCATAGCCCCGGCACAGGACGAATTCCATGATTCCTTCGCCCGCGCTCGGCGGGAGGCAGCGGGGCAGGAGCACCTGTTTGCCTTCGGCCCACGCGCGTCTGATAATTTCATCGGTGAAGATTTCGTTCCGCACGGCGATATACATGGCGACAGTACGGGCGTCGCGCCACTCGGGGAGGGCGAGGACACGCCGCTGGACGGCGGCGGAATGGCGTTCCCACTCGGCGGGGTCAAGGGCTTTACGGGCGCGTATCAGCTCGGAACGCAAGACATTTCTGTCCGGGGCGGCGAGGCCGGAGGGCGTACCCGTCGCGGAAGGGGAGGTCGGGGGAAGGGACATGGCGCACCTTTGTCAAACCTGAAACAATAGGTTAGGGTACGAAAGATCAGTGAAGCGGAATCCCTTGCAGGGAAAGGCAAGCCGGTATACCCTGCAACCCCAACAGTACAAGGAAGTTGCCGACATGCCAAGCGCCCAGCCTCTTTCGTCCTTTGCGGTCCCCGCTTCCGGAACTTCCGGTGCGGCGGCCCCGTCCTCCGGGGTCCGCACATGGATCGTCATGGGCGATCTTCACGACAAGGCAGCCCGGCTTGGCGAAATCCAGGGGCTGGAAGAGGCCGACGGCATCATCGTCACCGGCGATCTGACCGTCACCGGCGGCGCGGCGCAGGCCCGTAATGTGCTTGAGAAGCTCACCCGCTATAATCCCGTCATTTACGCGCAGATCGGCAACATGGATCGCGCCGAAGTCACGGACTGGCTTGCCAAGCAGGGATGGAATACCCATTTATGCGTACGTGAGCTGGCTCCCGGCGTCGCGCTCATGGGGCTTGGCGGCTCCACGTTCACGCCGTTCGGTACGCCGAGCGAATTTCCCGAGTCCCGCTTTGCGGACTGGCTCGAACACATGTGGAGGGAGGCCCGGACGTATCGTCATGTGGTGCTTTCCGTGCATACGCCTCCGCATGACACGCTGTGCGACATCGTCGGGGACGGAATCCACGTTGGTTCCTCCGCCGTACGTGACTTCATTCTGGACGCGCAGCCTGATGTGTGCCTGTGCGGACACATCCATGAATCCCGCGCCGTGGATCGCCTCGGACGCACCGTGCTGGTCAATCCCGGCGCGTTTGCGACGGGCGGCTATGCCGTCCTGCGGCTTGCGGGGGACGACCTGTCGGTGACGCTTCACATGCTGGACTGACCGGTTCGCCCGGATCGTCGCTTCCCCGCCCGGACCGCTGGCCTGTCCGTGCGCAGGGGCATTTGTCACCGCCGGAAAAATTTTTTGGAAACCCGCGTCTTGCGGCCTTGCCCGCCTTCCGTATTCTCCGGAAAGGCTTTCTCCCGGCGAGGCCCGTATGCATGGGGCTCCTTCGGAGACGCCGAGCGAACGGCGCGTCCGAGCCCGCGATTTTTGCGGCCGCCCGCGCCAGCCGGACGGCACCCCGATACTTTTTTGTTTTTTTGAGGAAACATATGACCGATTCTGAAAAGATCGCAGCCCCGGCGGAACAGCCGGCTGCGTCCGAAAAGCCCATGTCCGCCGCTGCGGATGCCGTTGAAACCCCTTCCGAGCCCGCTCCCGAAAAGAAGCCCCGCCGCCCGCGCCGCAAGAAGCCTGCCGTGGAGCAGGCCACGCTGGAACTTTCCGCTCCGGAGAACGCCGTGCCTGCGCAACCCGTGGAGGAACAGTCCGTGTCGGCCCCGCCCGCGCCCGAGGCTCCCGCACGGAAACGCCCCGCGCCGAAGCAGTCTGCGGCGAAAACAGCCCGGAAACAGTCCGAGCAGCCGAAACAGCCTGTTGAGGCGCCTGTGGAGCCGAAGCAGCCTGAACAGCCCGTGTTGACCGAACATCCCGTTCAGATTCCCGCCGTCGCCGCTTCCGTTCTGCCCGCCGAGGCGGTTGCGTCCGCCGTTCCCGCCGTGTCCGAACCCGCCGCCGTCCCTGCCGTCGCCTCGCCGGAGGAATCCGCTGCCGCCGATGCTTCCGAACCCGCCGAAGGCGATGCCGCCGCACCCGCGAAGCGCCGCCGTTCCCGCCGCAGCGGTCGGGGCCGCCGCCGTCCCGCCGAAGGCGATGCCGCCGTTGACGCAGCCGCGCCGGAAGCGGGTGAAACGCCCATTCTTGATGAGCCCGTAGCCGCCGACGCTCCGGCTGAGGCCTTTGCCGAATCCGCGCCCGCCGTCGAAGATGAGCCCGCAGGGGCTGAATCCGGGCAAGAATCCGCCGCCACGGGCGAAGAGGCTCCCCGCAAACCCCGCTCCCGTTCCCGCCGCCGCAAACCCGCGCGTCCCGCCGCCGAACAGGCTGAGGAGACGCTGAAGGACCAGCAGGCCGCCGTGCCCGAGGATGAGGTGTTCGTTTTTGATGATGATGACGACGGACCCGCTGCCGCTCCCGCCGAAGCCGAGGGTGAGGAGGCGCGCGCGCCTCGCGTGCCGCGCAAGCCGCGCCGCCGCCGGAACAAGAAGGCCTCCGCTGCCGCCGCGCTGCAGGAAGCCGAGGACGAGTCCGCCGAGGAAGGCGAAGAGGAACAGGACGCCAAGAAGGGCCGCAAGTCCGCCAAGGCCGCCGCGTCCGGCGTGGACCGCAAGATGCTGGTCAGCGTCCTGCCCGGCGATATGGTCGAGGTGGTGCTCACCGAAGACGGATCCGTGCGCGAGTACTACGTGGAGATGACCCATCAGGCCAAGATCCGGGGCAACATCTACAAAGGCGTCATCAACAACATCGACACCAATTTGCAAGCCGCCTTCGTCAATTACGGGAACGTGAAGAACGGGTTCCTGCAGATCGACGAAGTGCACCCCGAATATTACCTCCAGCCCCACGAACCCACCAAGGGCCGCAAATACCCGCCCATCCAGAAAGTGCTCAAGCCCGGGCAGGAAGTCCTCGTGCAGGTCGTGAAGGAGCCCAACGGCTCCAAAGGCGCGTTCCTGACCACATGGCTGTCGCTCGCCGGGCGTTTCCTCGTGCTGACGCCGGGGCAGGAGCAGATCGGCATTTCCCGCAAGGTGGAGGACGGCGAGGAGCGCAACCGTTTGCGCGAGCTCATCCGGGGCCTTGAGCCCGGCGAAGGGCTTGGGGCCATCGTCCGCACCGTGAGCGCGGGCACGAGCAAGACCACGCTCCAGAAGGACCTCTCTTTCCTCAAGCGCGTCTGGAAGGATATCCGCAAGCGCGCCACCACGGAAAAGGTCCCCTCCCTGATCTATCAGGAACCGGGCCTCGCCAGCCGGAGCGTTCGCGACTATCTGTCCGACGACGTGTCCGAAGTCTGGGTGGACAACGCGGAAACCGCCGAAGCCATACGGGAGATGGCTTCCCTGCTGTTCCCGCGCAAGGGCGACCTCGTGCATCTCTATGAGAAGCATGACAAGACCCTTTGGGAACACTTCGGCCTTCTCAACCAGATCGAGCAGGTACATTCCCGCGAAGTGCTCATGCCGTCCGGCGGGCGTCTGGTGTTCGACCAGACCGAGGCGCTTATGGCCATCGACATCAACTCCGGCAAGATCGGCGGCAAGACGAATTTTGAGGCTATGGCCTTCCGTACGAATATGGAAGCGGCGACGGCCATCGCCCGCCAGCTTCGCCTGCGCGACATCGGCGGGCAGATCGTCATCGACTTCATTGAAATGCGCGATCCCGAGCATTGCCGTGAGGTTGAAAAAGAACTCCGCAACGCCATGAAGGGCGATCGCGCCCGTCACGACATCGGCAAGATGAGTTCTTTTGGCCTGCTCCAGATCGTACGCCAGCGGACCGGCTCCTCGGCAATCTCTATCAGCATGGAGACCTGTCCGCACTGCAAGGGGACGGGCCAGCGCCGCAATATGGAGTGGCAGTCCGTACAGACGCTTCGCGACCTGCACCGCGCCATGCGCAGCGCTGCGGCGGCGGGGCAGACCGAGTACGCCCACAGCGTGGACGCCGAGCTCGGGCTGTATCTTCTGAATCACAAGCGCGAACGGCTCTCGCTCATGGAAAAGGAATTCCACATCCGTCTGGATATCCGCATCGAGGGCATTTCTTCCACGCCGACAGCCCCAGCACAGCAGCAGGGCCATCAGCACAACGGGCAGAACAATGGCAGGTAACGGCAAGAAAGTGCTCCTGCACGCCTGTTGCGGGCCGTGCAGCATCATGTGCATCCAGTCGTTGCGCGACGAGGGCTATGACGTCACGGGATACTTCGCCAATCCGAACATCCATCCCGTCTCCGAATATTTTCGGCGGCGGGAGGCGATGGAACAGGTGGCGGAACAGATGGATCTGCCCATGTTGTGGCAGGACGATGTGTATGATCTGCCCGGCTGGCTCAAGATGGTGCACGATTTGGGTATCGCGGACAATCAAGGGTATGCCCGCTGCGGCTACTGCTACGAGAGCCGTCTTGCCCTGACCTGCGCCATCGCCTCGGAGAACGGTTTCGACTGCTTTACCACAAGCCTGTTGTATTCCCGGCACCAGCAGCACGACGCCATCCGGGGAATCGGAACCCGCGTCGCGGCGTCCGGTGACTACAGGAGCGACGCCGGATTCGGTTCCGAGTTCCTGTACCGGGACTTCCGCCCCTTGTGGCAGGCCGGGATCGACCGCTCCAAGGAAATGGGCCTGTACCGCCAGAACTACTGTGCGTGTATTTTCAGCGAATACGAGCGGTTTGAGAAGAAGCTGAGGAAGCTAAGCGCGGAATGAGTGCTATGGTCAAGGTTTCCGTTATAATCCCCGTGTATAATGTAGCTCCGTATCTTGGCGAATGCTTGGACTCGGTTATTCAGCAGTCACTGACGGATATTGAGATCATTTGTATTGATGATTGCTCTACGGATGATAGCTTGCAGCTATTACAAAAATATGCAGTTTCTGATTCCAGGATTCGCATACTTTGTAACGATAAAAATAGAGATGTTTCGGCGACACGGAACCGAGGGATTAGAGAGGCCGTAGGAAAATATATTTTCTTTATGGACTCTGATGATATTTTTTTTAGTAATAATGCATTAGAATCCCTTTATGATGTGGCGATAACAGATCTAGCAGATGTTGTCTGGGGGCGTACTGTTAATTGGTATTGCGAATTGGGAAAATCATACTATGAAATAAATACATTAGCAAATCCTGATAAAGATATACGTAGAGGGACTGTTGCCGGTTTTCCTGTTTTATCTTATAACGTAACTGTATGGAATAAGCTGCTATTACGTTCTTTTGTATTAAAATATTGTTTGTTTTTTGATGAAGATCTGTTAAAATTTGAAGATAATGATTTTTCATGTCGTATATGCATACATGCAAAAACAATATCGTATATTGCTATTAATACATATAAGTATCGCCAAAGAATAAGGGGCGATAGATCTAAGATGTATATAAAAGGCTGTGAAGACGCCTTTTGGAAATGCCACGCGGCAAAAAATATGGTTTCTGCCGTATATAATGCTGAAATAGGTATACAAAAGATTTATGCTGAAAACATTGGAGATATACTACGAGGAGCTTACAGGGACTTTATTCGGTACCGTAAAGATGAGAGTCGTATCGAAGAGTTTATGATGGCTATGCGGGATATTTTCTTGGTCATGCCGGAGGGCGTCTTCAAGAATCTCCCTATGGAGATTCAACTAATTGCTTTTCCTCTCAGTAGAGAAAAATACTCTCAGGCATGGAATATGCTTTTTACATATAAGAAATTGAGAGTCTGGTATTATATTCGCTATTTGCCTTCTCTTTTTCAGTATCAACTTGAGCGGTTTTCTCTATAGCTAGTAATACCTATTGAAGATTTATAAAAGAGGGAGCATCCGGTAAGGATGTTCCCTCTTTGTTCAATAAGAAGCAGTAAGGCTTAATCCGCCAGAATCGTCTCGTTCTTCAGTTCGATCTTGGCATTGGAACGGAGCAGGCTGAGGAAGCCGCGGAACATCTGCTCACGCTTGGCGTTGAGCACGGCGTCGGTGATCTGCGGAGCGGCGGTCTTCCAGTCTTCGTCGCTCGGCGTCACGACTTCGGCCACGCGGGCGATGACCGCGCCGCCGTCGAGCGTGTAGGCCACGGGGAACCATTCGTTCACCTTGGCGGCGAAGGCGGCTTTGGCCAGTTCGGCGTTCATGCCCAGCTCGCCCATGTAGCCCTGACGGCCGACCGGTTCGGTCTTCTTGAGCTTGCCCTGAAGTTCCTTGGGCAGAGCGGCGGTAAAGGTCTTGCGTTCGGCATTGGCGGCCTCAAAGGCGAGCGTGCGGGCCTTGTCCTGCTGGAGGCGGGCCTTGATGTCGTCCTTCACGGCGTCAAGCGGCTTCACGGTCTGAGGCTTGGATTCGTTCACCTTGGCGATGACATAGCCGGTCTTGGTCACGAAAGGCGTGTCCAGCACGGTGCCGGGCTTGGCGGCCAGCAGCGCGGGCAGGTTTTCAGGCTTGATGCCCATCTTTTCGGTCAATTCGGTCGTGTTGACGAGGCCGGTTTCCTGCGGGGCCAGCTTGAGCGGTTCCCCGGCTTCCTTCAGCGACTTGCCGCCGATGACCGCGAGCTGAACCTGTTCCAGCGCTTCCTGTACCTTGCCGGAGGCTTCATCCTGCGCCAGACGGGTGCGGATCTGATCCTTCACTTCATCCAACGGCTTCTGCCCGGCGGCCTTCTTTTCTTCAAGCTGGATGAGGTGCCAGCCGAACTGCGTCTTGACGGGCTCGGAAAGCTCGCCGGGGTTGAGGGCGAAAGAAGCCTTGTCGAACTCGGGAACCATCTGCCCGTGCGCGAACCAGCCGAGTTCGCCGCCCTGCGGGCCGCTGCCCGGATCTTCGGAGACTTCCTTGGCGACCTCGCCGAAGTCTTCGCCGGCCTTGATGCGCTTGGCGATTTCTTCGATCTTGGCCTTCGCCTTGGCCTGATCCTCGGCGGAAGCCTTGGCGTCGCTCAGGATGAGGATGTGGCGGGCGCGCACCATTTCGGGGGTGGCGAACTGGGCGGCGTTCTTTTCATAGTACTCGGATACGGCGGCGTCGCTGATGTTCTGGGCGGCGGCCAGCGCTTCCGCGCCGATGAGCAGGTATTCCACGTCGGCCTGCGGGGGCACGGTGAAGGATGCCTGATTGGCTTCGTAATAGTCCTTGATCTGCGCGTCGTCGACGGTGACCTTGGAGGTATAGTCTTCCAGCGGGTAGAAAACATACTCCAGAATGCGGCGTTCGCCTTCATAGCGGAAGAGATCGCGCACTTCGGCTTCGGGAACGAAGGCCCCGGCGGTGACGTCCGCGCGGAGCTTGTTCATCAGCATGTTGTTGCGGAGCTCGGCTTCGAAGTTGCCGGGGGTGTTGCGCTGGGCCTTGATCACGCGGACGTAGGCGTCGGGATCGAACTTGCCTTCGGCGTTGTGGAAGGCGGGGAAGCTTTCGATGAGCTTGCGCAGCTCCACGGGCGTCACGACGATGCCGACGCGCTTGGCTTCCTGCATGATGAGGTTTTCGAGAATGAGGTTCTGGATGAGCTGCTGCTTGAGCTGCATCGCCTTGAGGCCGGCCGCATCGAGATCGGGATACTGGGCGCGCACCTGCTGCTCAAGCTGTTCGTATTTCCGCTGGAACTCCTGAATGGTGATGGGTTCCCCGTTCACGGTGAGGATGACCGTGGAAGGGCCGCCCGTCAGGCCGCCGACGCCCCAGAAGACGAAGACCAGAATGATGATGCCAAAGGCGATTTTGACGCCCCACGATTGGGCGTTGGCTCGAATGAGATCCAGCATGACAGCTCCAGTTCAAAGGTTACGGGCCCCGGGAAGCCGTACGGCGCCCCGCACGGCTTTCCGGGATCCGGCTTACATTTTTTCTTTTACGGCGTTCAACAGGCCGCCGGACCGGATGATGTCCAGTTCGGCCGCCGAGAGATCATTCCTTACAGGAAGAACGCCCACGCCCGCAATCTCAATGTTCGTCACGCCGCCGGGCGTGATTTCCGTGAGCGGGATGCGGATATCCGCACCTTGAGCGACCTTAGCATAATCTTCCCTGTTCACGAAGACCAGAGGCAGAATGCCGAAATTCACGAGATTGGCGCGGTGGATGCGGGCCATCGACAGGGCGATGACTGCTCTGATGCCGAGATGGCGCGGGGCCAGCGCCGCGTGTTCGCGGCTGGAGCCCTGACCATAGTTTTCGCCAGCCACGATGACGCCGTTGCCTCCCGCTTCGGAGACGGCGCGGGCGCGCTTCACGAAATCGGGGTCCACGCGCACGAACACGTGCTCGGAAATAGCCGGGATATTGGAGCGCAGGGCGAGGATTTCCGCGCCCGCGGGCATGATGTGGTCGGTGGTGATGTTGTCGCCGAGGCGGATCACGACGTTGGCTTCGAGCACGTCTCCGGACGCGTCGAGGCGGGGGAATTTCTCCAGCGCCACGATGTTCGGGCCGCGCAGGACTTCGACGCCGTCACCGTTTTCCGGCGGGAACACGAACAGGTGCCGGATGGACGGCGGATCGGCGGGCAGTTCCGGCTTGGCGGGCGGGGTCCCCCATGTGGCGGGATCGGTGAACTTGCCGTTCAGGGCGGCTTGGGCGGCGGTCAGAGGGCTGACCAGATAGACCTTGGCGTCCTTGGTGCCGCTGCGCCCTTCAAAGTTGCGGTTGAAGGTACGTGCGCTCACGCCGGAGGTGACGGGTGCGCCGCCGGAACCGATGCACGGGCCGCAGGAACATTCGAGCAGGCGCGCGCCGGAGCCGATGAGCGGCTCAAGGAGCCCTTCCTGCGCCAGCATGGTGAGCACCTGCTTGGAGCCGGGGGAAATCATGGCGTCGGTGCCGGGATTGATGCGGTGCCCGTCGAGGATCTGCGCGACCAGCTTGAGGTCCGCGTAGGAGGAGTTCGTACAGGAACCGATGCAGACCTGCTCGACGGGCAGGCCGTCGAGTTCGGCCACGGGCACCACGCGGTCGGGCATGTGCGGCTGCGCGGCCAGCGGGACCAGCGCGGAAAGATCGATGGCTTCCTCTTCATCATACGCGGCATCGGCGTCAGGGCCGAGTTCCCGCCAGTCGGCTTCGCGGCCCATGGCCTTGAGGAAGGCGCGGGTCACGCCGTCGGAGGGGAAGAGGGTGCCCGTGGCGCCGAGTTCCGCGCCCATGTTGGCAATGGTGGCGCGTTCCGGCACGGAGAGGGTGGCGACGCCGGGCCCGGCGTACTCGAACACGCGGCCCACGCCGCCCTTGACGGTGCGGCGGCGGAGCAGTTCGAGGATGACGTCCTTGGCGGAGGCCCATCCGGTGAGCGCCCCGGTCAGGAAGACGCGCACGACCTTGGGCATGGGGATATAGTAGGGCTCGCCCGCCATCGCCAGCGCGACGGAAAGCCCGCCCGCGCCCATGGCGAGCGAGCAGATGCCGCCCGCGGTGGGGGTGTGGCTGTCGGAGCCCACGAGGGTCGCGCCGGGCTTGGCGAAGTTTTCGAGGTGGAGCTGGTGGCAGATGCCGGTGCCGGGCCCGGAGTACACGCCGCCGAATTTGGCCGCCACGGTGCGCAGGAAGCGGTGGTCGTCAGGGTTGCGGAAGTTCATCTGGAGCGTGTTGTGGTCCACGTAGCTCAGGGAAATATCGGTCTTGACCCGGGGGATGCCCAAGGCTTCGAACTGGAGCCACGCCATGGTCCCGGTGGCGTCTTGGGTCAGGGTCTGGTCGATGCGCAGACCGATTTCGCTTCCGGGCGTCATGGTGCCGGAAACAAGGTGACTGCCGATGATTTTCTGTGTGAGGTTCATATGCTTCCCTTTTGTCTGGACTGCGTTGAAGCCGAGGGGCGCACCCCAACCGGGCCGGCTGGCGCGAAAGGAGATAATCTACGCGGATAGCTGAACAAAGGCAAGCAGTTGCCTTTTTGTCATTTTGCAACCCCGCGCCGATGATGGCTTTTGGAAGGAGGAACCTGTTTTTCAGGGCACGGGTGTGTGTCGCCGAGTATGCGTGTTATTTTTTTAAAAAAAGTACGAACAGTGTCGGAATTGTTGGGTAAATGATTATAACATACGGAAATAAAATAAAAATTGAATTGACGGAAAATCATTTTTCCGGGTAATACATTTTTAAAAAAGATAACACAATATTGTGCCGTGTTATTCAAAACAAGGAGTTCGCCATGCTTTTCAAAGTGTTGCTTGCGGGGATGTGTTCACACTGCCTCGTTGGGACCGCCACTCTTGCCTCCGCGCATGAATTCATCGTCAAACCCGACAAAACACAGGCCGCCAAGGGCGAAAGCGTGGGCGTGCAGGCGCAGGCGGCGCACGTATTCATGATCAGCGAAGAGGCCGAGCCGGTGGAGACCGTGGTGGTCGAACTCATTCAGGGCAACGCCAAGGAGCCCGTGAAGCTTGCCGAAGACGCCAAGGTGAAGGCGCTTGTGGGCAAGGCGGCCCTCCCTGCGGACGGCCCCGCCATGATCGTCGGGCATCGTCTGCCGCAGACCTGGAGCGACACGACCGAAGGCGTGCTGGAGGGCGGCCGCAAGGATCTCGAAGCCAAGGGCAAGAAGGTCCTCAAGGTCGGCAAGTATGAGAAGTTCGCCAAGACCATGCTCAATCCCGCCGCGAATGACGGATTGTACAAGAAGGTTTTGGGGCACGATCTTGAGATCGTGCTGTTGACGAATCCCGCCGAGATCAAGGCCGGTGACGACATCAAGGCGGAAGTGCTGCTGAACGGCAAGCCGGTAAAGGCCCCGCTTGGCCTGACCTACGACGGGTACAGCGCCGAGCAGGATGCCTACATGGCCAAGGCTGAAACCGGCGCGGACGGCATGGCGTCGTTCAAGGTGACCAAGCCCGGCCTGTGGATGCTGCGTGCCGAAGTTACCGAAAAGCTCACCGACGGGAGCGCCGACAAGCGCAACATGCGCGCTACCTATGTTTTCCCGGTGATGAAGTAGGGAGCAGGGAAAAGGAAGGCTGTGGAGGGGCGAGGGAACCTTTCTGAAGAAGGGGGAGCACCCCCACGGTTCCCTCGCCCCTCCCCAAAACCCTCCTTTCCCCCCTCCAAAAATTTCCATAAGGGCCGATGGAGGGTGGGGCGGCATGGAAATTTTCCGTTGGGAATACGTCTCCCGGCGGGGCGCTAGGAAAGAGCGTTTCTGTTGTGTCGGGGCGCGGCCCGGCGGCATTGTTCGTGGGAAGGGTGCGCGGGTGTCCCGGCTGGATGGGGAAAGCCCGATGCGGATTGAGTGTGAGATGAAAGTGGAGTGCCCGGAGGCTCCGTTTCCGGTGTTCCCTTTCCAAGGAGAAGATATGTTGAGACGTGTAGTGTTGGCCGCCCTGTTGGTTCTGGGCTGGTTTTCCGCTGACGCGCAGGCTCACGCGCTGCTGGCGAAGGAGCTGGCGTCCGGAGATGCCCGTGTGGTGGCGTTCTCGTATTCCACGGGCGACGTGGCGGCGTATGCCGAAGCGAAGCTGTACGGCCCGGACAGCGCGGATGTGGAATTTCAGAACGGGCGTACGGACGCTCAGGGAAGATTCGCGTTCCTTCCGGACAAGCCCGGCACATGGACCATCGTGGTTGCGGACAACATGGGGCATAAGGTTTCCCATCCCATGACAATCACGCTTTCCGATGAAGGTACGGTGGAACGCGAGGTCGCCCCGTCCGGATTCAGTGAATCGCTGTGGGCCTTGCCGGTCCTGTTCCGGGCGGTACTTGGTGTGAGCCTGCTTTTGAACCTGTTCCTCGGGCTGGCCCTGTTCCGGCATCGTGCGGGGAGGCGGGCTTAGGGATGCGCTTCTGCATCCGCCGGAGTGGAACCGTCATCTCCAGGCAAGGGATAGGTCTAATATGAGAGGGGCGGGGGCCGGTGGAAAGGGCCTTTCGGTTTTGCCTTGGGGGGCAAGGAAAAGCGGGAAGGGGCGTGTCGCGGAGCCCCGCTTTTTTCTTTTTGCAAGCGGGGCCGAGAGAGCCTTCGTTAGAGGCTTGTTATAAAGATCGTACAAATAATTGAATATTTATTTCGGTGAGAGAAAATGCCCTTGAAAGCTTCACCTCGGATCCTGAAGCTTTTGGTGTTTCCGGCTCTGAGAGGAAGAGGTCGGAAATACCCCAACCTTCACCATGAAGAAAGGAGATTTTCGTCATGAAGAGACTCACCACGCTTCTGCTTGCGGCCGGGCTTATCTGCTCCGCATTCTCCGCCGCCAATGCAGCCGACATCAAGGCTAAGGGCATGTGGGACTTCAGTTTTGAGTATACGAACGATTCGTTCGACAAGCACAACAGCAGCGACCGCTTCGGCGCGGCGCAGCGTCTGCGCACCCAGATCGACGTGATCGCGTCTGAAAGCTTGAAGGGCGTCGTTTATTTTGAAATCGGCGACACGCATTGGGGCCATGCCAAGGACGGCGCTTCCCTCGGCACGGACGGCAGGACCGTTGAAGTGCGCTACTCCTACATCGACTGGGCCATCCCCGAAACCGACGTGCTGGTCCGCATGGGCTTGCAGCCCTTCGTGATGCCTGGCTTCGTGGCCGGTTCCGCCGTGCTCGACGGCGACGGCGCGGGCATCACCATCGGCGGAAACTTCACCGAAAACGTCGGCGCGAACCTCTTCTGGCTGCGCGCTGAAAACGACAACACCAATGGTTATGGCAAGTGGCATGACGATCAGAACAACGCCATGGATTTCGTTGGCCTGACCTTGCCGTTGACCTTTGACGGTGTGAAGATCACGCCTTGGGGCATGTATGGTTTCGTGGGCAGCCGCAGCCTTGGTGGCGACGCCAAGGGTGACATCGATGACATGCGCGCCGGGATGCTCCCCGTGCTCCCCAGCGGCAGCGATCTGACCACGCTTGAAGGCAACCGCAGCGAAGGCAACGCATGGTGGGTCGGCATCACGGGTGAAATGACCACGTTCAGCCCCTTCCGCCTCGCCGGTGACTTCAACTACGGCTCCGTGGATATGGGCACGGTCCGTTCGCTCAGCGGATACGACGGCGCGACCAGCAAGACCATCGACCTGAAGCGCAGCGGCTGGCTGGCTTCCGCCATCGCGGAATACAAGCTTGATTTCGGCGTTCCCGGCCTGCTCCTGTGGTACGGCTCCGGTGACAACTCCAATCCGTATGACGGCTCCGAACGTATGCCCACCGTGGACGCCGGCTGGTCCGGTTCTTCCTTCGGCTTTGACGGCGGTTACGGCATTTCCAGCGATACCATCCTCGGCACCAGCCCCGTGGGCACGTGGGGCGTCGCGCTCCGCATGAAGGACATCTCCTTCATGGAAAACCTGACTCACGCCATTCAGGTCGGCTACTATCGGGGTACCAACAACAAGAACATGCCCGCGAACGCCGGTATGACCACCTTCCATGCCAGCTATCCTGATGCCACCGGCAGCATGGTGGGCTCCACCTACCTGACCACCAAGGACGGCGCGTGGGAAGCCACCTTCGACACCGACTACCAGATCTACAAGGATCTGACCCTCGCCGTGGAACTCGGGTACATCCACCTGAGCCTCAACGACGGCGTTTGGGGCAACGTCCTCGACAACACCAACCGCAACGCCTACAAGGCCTCCGTCAACATGCGGTACGCTTTCTAAGAACAGGCTTTGCTGAACCGGGAGGGGAAACCCAGGATGCGTTTCGCGCCGCGCGGCTGAAGCTCCTCCGCACGGATTGCCTTTTGGCATCCTTCCCTCCCAAACCGCTTCGCCCTTCCGGCCACCCGGCGGGAAGGGCGGAGCCCCGGACTGGCGGCAGTCACGGGCTGCCGATCCGGAGACATTTCCCGAAGGCTTTCGGTGTCCGACAGGAACGAAGCCGACGGCCATCCTTCCTTCTCTCCTATGCGGAAAACCGGGGCAGCCTGTTGCGCGAGGCTGTCCCGGTTTTCTTTTTTTATAATGCCGTCTGCCGGGGGCTTCCCGTCTTAACGCCTAGTTCTGTTCCACCAGCGGGGCGGTATACTGCACTTCGGAGTCCCACGGGAAAAGAATCCACGTATCTTGGCTGACTTCGGTGATGAAGGTGTCCACGAGGGGCTTTCCGGCGGGCTTGGAGTACAGGGTGGCGAAATGGGGCCTTGGGGAGCATGTTGCGGATGATGGTGGCGGTATTGCCGGTGTCCACGAGGTCGTCGACGACGAGCCAGCCGTCGCCGTCGCCTTCGATGGCCTTGAGGACTTCTTCGCCGCCGGTCTGTTCGCGGCCCTGATAGGTACAGATGCACAGGGTGTCGACCAGACGGATGTTGAGCTCACGGGCCACGATGGCGGCCGGGACAAGCCCGCCGCGCGCGACGCCGATGATGCCCTTGAACGGTCCCTGTTCCAGAAGGCGCCATGCCAGCGCTTTAGCGTCGCGGTGGAGTTGATCCCATGTGACGGGGTACAGTTTCTGATAACGGTCGGCCTTGCCCATACTTGGTTTCCTCTCGGGTTTCGTGTGTCTAGTCGGCTTTCGCCTGAAGGCGCAGCTTCCCGAACGAGTCTTCGGTCAGCGCGACGATGCAGAAGTTATGCTTGTCGGCAAGGGCCAGCGCTTCGGCCCTGTCGAAAAAGAGCGTTTTGCCCGCGTCCACAGCAAGACAGCGGTAGTGTTGTTCGATGAGGAGGCGCACGGTCTGCAGCCCGATGGACGGCAAGTCCACGCGTTCGTCCTGTTTGGGCTTGAAGCGTTTGATCGCCACGCAACCTTCGCCGCGCAGTTCGCCGCCGCGCCGCAGGGCGGCGTCCGTGCCTTCGAGGCATTCCACGGCCACCACCATGCCCTGTTTGACCACGATGCATTGGCCGATGTCAAACCGGCCGAGCGCTTCGGCGATGGGCCAGCCGTAGTCGATTTCCGCAATCTCCTCGGCTGAGGGGCCGCGCCGGGTCAGGACGCCTTCGGGGCAGAGCAGGGAGGTGGAGAGTTCCGCCGCCTGGATGAGCGTGAAGCCTTCCTTTTCCAGATCCGCCATGATGGCCCGGAGCAGCGCGTCGTCGCCTTTGCCCCTGAGGGAGAAGAGGATGCGCGCCGCCCGGAAGTCCGGGCGCAAGTCCAGCGCGCGCGGCTTGTTGATCGCTCCGGCCATGCACAGCCTGCGGACGCCGTGCTTGCGGAAGTAGTCGATCACCTTGTCGAACTGGCCCAGATAGACGGTCGTGTACGCGTCGGCCAGCGCTTCAAGGCCGGGATCGGTGAAGCCGTGGAAGGCGCAGACCACAACGCCATAACCCGCCGCCTTGGCGTCTTCCGCCACGAGGCGCGGGAATTGTCCGCTTCCTGCAATAATGCCGATGGATTCGCTCATAATCCGTGCCCTGTACCATAAATGCCCGGTGAATAAAAGCGTGCCGGAGCCCCGCCCCGGCACGCTTACACCATCAATGATTGCGCTGGGATCAGCCTATCTGCACCACGCTTCGGGCGTGGACGGGGCAGGCTTCGACGCAGGCGGGCACGGATTTGCCCTCGCGCTTCATCCAGTCCTTGCACAGGTCGCAGCGCACGGCCACGGAGCGCATACTCTTTTGGGCCATCGTTTCCGACGTGGCGGAGGGCAGGCCGATGGATTCCAGCGAGATCGCGCCGTAGGGGCAGGCCATGATACAGAGCTGGCAGCCCGAACAGATCTGGGCGTTCATGGTCACGATGCCGTCGTCCTGCTGGAGCGCCCCGGTGGGGCAGATGCGGGCGCAGGGGGCGTTCTCGCACTGGCGGCAGGAGATGGGCGACTTCACCGAGCCGCTCTTGACGACATGGACGCGGGCGACGAGTTCGTCGCGCTTTTTCAGGGCCTCTTTAAAGGTCAGGCCGTGGTGGGCGGCGATACAGGCGATTTCGCAGCGGCGGCACGCCTTGCACTTTTCCGGGACCGATTCGATCATGTAACGGCTCATGGCATATTCCTTACGAACTTTCGCAGTCAATCTGGGTTGTCAGCAGGCGTCGATGCCGGTGATGAGGAAGTCCCGGCCGCCCTTGCCTTCCAGCCGCAGGCTTCCGCATTCCGGGCAGCGGCAGCGCGGCGAGGTCATGGGAAATCCGTGCCCGCACTCAAGGCAGCGCCCTTCGGCGGGGACGGTCGTGATGTCCAGTTCGGCCCCTTCCGCCGCCGTGCCTTCCGCGTACAGCTCGAAGCACGCTTCCAGCGTTTTGGGCTCCACCGCCGTGAACAGCCCCACCGAAAGCCGCACCCGCGTGATCCTGCTCACGTTGTGGCGTCTGGCCTCGTCTTCGAGGATATGCATCATGCCTGCGACGATGGATGCTTCGTGCACGGGTTCCCTCGCTGGGGAGGGAAGACCGGGGGAGGGAGCTTTTTTCAAAAGTGGGGGACACCCACACGCTCCCTCCCCCGGACCCCCACCCGCAAAAACTTTGACTGGTGGGGAGGCGGCTCGTCAGGAGCCCCTTCGCATCAAAACCGTTTTTCTTTCGACGCCGCTCCGGGGGACGTGCGCCAAAGGTGAATCTTCTCTCAATACCCCGCCCTCCGTCGACCCTTACAAAAGTCTTGGGAGAGGAGGG
>UMHH01034175.1_pt1 | contig 21764 bp, 16 predicted proteins | sample 1965491 | NCBI WGS metagenome assembly UMHH01 (sample SAMEA4836094, study PRJEB28245) | human gut metagenome | biome: gut microbiome; material: fecal sample | place: Denmark | collected 2008
GAAGCCTACGGCAATGATCATTTGAAGGCTATAGTGCTTGGTATCACGTGTAACCTGACGAGACCCTTCCGTTTGAACTATCCGGAAATTCCGGATAGTTGAATCTTTCTCAAGTTCTGAATCAGAATAAATCTTCTTGATATGCTCATTGATTGTACGAACATCCACATCGTACAAGGTGGCCATCATTTTCTGTGTCAGCCATATATTTTCATCCTAATAGCGCATCTCAACACTGTCCTGCTGATCACCAACAGAGGCAACATAGGTCAGGTATTCCGCTGCGCTGGAACGGATAGTTATCTCATCTTTTTCTTTTTCAACTTAATCTCCTTCTTATTGCTTTCTTTTTTTATAGTACTACCTGCTCATCCTTTGCCACTGGAATATACACATTATATTATCCTACAAATTCTCTGTCAATTCTCGAAAACCCTTTATAGCTCATACCTTGCCTTTCTTCACGCACACAACAAGGCGGGCACCGCATTCCGGGCAAACCATATACGAAGTTGCACTAGCTGACTCCATAAGAAATGCCCCACATCTGTGGCAACATACCACACATTCCCCAGTTTTTTCCTCCGCAAAACTCACCAACATCACGCCACCTTTGACTGATAAGCTGATATCTCTCATTCGGAAAAGGGAAAGAAACCGATATGATGAGTGTACATAATTCTCCCGACAATGACCTTTCCGTAAGTGTAGTCACCACTGCCATTATCAACTGCAATGACTATTCTGATCTTTTAAACTGTTTAGCGCACATTATTCAAGGTTCTTGAAGTCTTATTTTCTGATTCTCTTTGTCTACAAAATAGCACTTCAGCGTGTTCTCATTCACTACCAAGGCAACAACAATATCGCCATCCATGGCTTCTGACTGCTTCCTGACAAGTACCAGATCTCCCGGAGATATTCCAGCTTCAATCATAGACTCGCCCTTTGCCCTAAGTAAGAAAAAGTCCCTTTGCCAAACATCGAGGCAGGCAATGACACATATTCCTCTACATACTCTTCCTCCAGCGTAGGCACGCCGCAGGAAACAGCACAAAGTAGTGCCACACTTGTAAACTCTGTCTGAACCTTCTCGGTCTGTTCAGTAGAAATCTGCTGGCCATCATATCTGATCATGCCATTCTCATTCATGGCTACCAAGTACTTATATGCCGTTCTTCTGACAATACCGACCGCATCTGCAATCTCTGTTGTAGACGGTGAGTGGCGATAATTCTTGTAGTATTCTTCTACAAATGCCTTAATAGTACCCATAAGCTCTGTAGATTTGTGTCTCATACGCCGCTCCTTTCTAAGGGAAGCAATCTGCTTTTGTTACTTCCTAATTGAAAGTATATCACTACGAACATATGTTTGTAATATCAATCTACGAAATAACGAAAATATCTGACAGCCGCGAAAATCGTGCACTCCCCCTTTTATGTTTCTATGATAGCAAAAGACCTGTCCCTATATAGGGGACAGGCGCTGTGATTTTTACTTCTGAAATTCTTTATAAACCAGCTCATAATTATTCAAATAATCATTAAAATCCATTTTATAAATTTTTGCTTCATGCTCATCCGCTATATCAAACAAGCAATCTGCATTCTTAGCAGAACAATCTCTTCCAATATAAATCGCCTTGGGCTTCGCATCAATGAAAGGCATCCCCTCAGCATTCGAAGCAATGATACACCTATATTCTTTTTCATATGACCAGGATGTATGTTTTAAGTTATATAGCAACTGCGTGAGATATATAAGAGTTCTATCTTTCAACATCGTCACTAGATTTCCGCTTTGTTCAGTCTCATCAATGGATTCTGATATTTTTAAAGCTTGCTTTACCATTTCCGATGATATATCAAGTCTTTGATCTGTATATTGAACCGGAAATAGACATGATTTCAAATCCAAACTATCTTTTACATCATATGCAACACAAAAACCCTTATGATTATTTGCATAATGTGCCCACATTGGCATACTCTGAACTCCGTTACCGGTAAAACAAGAAACTCTTACAAATTCACTAAAATCATCAATGAGACTTCCCCCACAATGCTTTAACCTTTCAACATTTTCCAATTCTTTAGGATTATAAAAAAATGCACGTCCATCAAAAGGATCATTGAATCCTTTGATTTCTGACATATATACTTTACCCTTATACAATGTATCAAGATTTTCTTTATCGCGTTTTTCAGATATATCTAGAGCGTAATACTTATACACTGTATCAGGAATATACAACCGAATTACTTTATAAAGAGCCTTAAATACCTCATCACGTAATATAGATTCTTCGGGTTTTAAAAGCAATGCAGACATCTTAAAATAATCTACAAGATATTCTTTCCTCCATTTATTGATTTCCCAGTTTTTCTCATCAATTTTTTTAATATTAGATTCTATTATTATATCTTCGATTCTCACTACTGAATCCTCATAATATCAATAAAAACTTAAACTTCAAAAGCTATCTTTAGTTTATATTCACTTATTATTTATTCGGTTTTCTATTTCTTTATCAAATGCAAAATCCGGTTGTCCTTGTCTTGCATAATAAGCCGAAAAACGATTCATTATATTCTTTACAAATGTATCTTGAACTTTAATACCCCGACTATCAAACTTATCAAAGAATTTATCAGAAGAAACAGTAACAACTCTTCTAAAATTAATAATGCCGCCATCAAACATTGAATTATCCGGTAACCAATGATAAAACTCTTTTTTATTTTTAACTATTTCAGATAATTTTGATTTTCCTAGTCCAGTCGGCACAGCCTCTATTGCGCATAACATAAGAGTCTCAGTCTTAGGCTTCCCATCATGAAGTGCCAAATCGCATGGAGGAGAAAGCAAAATATAATACTCGCATTTATCTTTATGCAAAAAAATATCTCCTGTATGTAACCTATTTTCCATACCTTTGAGTGAAATATAAGTTTCTTCAGTACAATAAGCAGGTCCTTCTTCACTCAGTCCTTCAAGCAAATGCGCAAGGATATATCTTAAAAGAATTGATTCAGTATCAATTCCTTCTGTACTATATTTTCTCCAAGTATCTAACTGTGGATAAATATTATTCCAGAAAACAGAAACCATTTTCTTCTCAATAATTCCTTTGCCTCCTAAAACATCGAACAATCCAGTATTATCGATTTCTATTAGCTCGTTAATTATTTCCTTGTATTTTGCTTCCCCCTTTATATATATAGGAATATTCGTCTCTTCATCTGCTTTAAATCCTGGCGTAGCAGTCATTACTGCAACAGGCAATCTATACGTAGAAATAATATCTTTAATCACATCATTTCCACTTTTATCTGTACCATCATCGATTTTTATATCAATAATTGCCCCATGATAATTATTCAATTTGAGCTTCTCAATCGCTTCACCAACCGTCTTCGTAACATCAATCATTATTGATATATCTGCGTTTTCCTCATTCATTATGTCAACTGAATCCGTACAATTCTTAGCGTCATCATCAGTGTCTTCAACCAGCAATATGCTATAGCATTTCATGTTTTTAGTTTTCCTTCCTCTGTAATGTAAAGTGAGCTCCACTTTCCGACCAAATTGCCCTTAAGTCCAATGAATTTCTTTCTGCGGCCTCACCAGCAATAGCCAATCCTAAACCTGTACCATCTGGCTTTGTTGAAAACTCAGGCTCATATATCACCCCGGATTCAATCAATTCTTGACTAATACCTGGTCCAGAATCTTGATAATCAATTAAGAACTGCTCATCTTCGACAGTAATTGTTATTTCTTTTTTGTCGGAACCTGCGTGATTAATCCAATAAATACTGTTATCAAGCAAATTCGTAAAAACGGTGTAAAAATCCTGTTCCCATCCATAGAATTTTCTATCTTCACTGCAGTTAATCTCAACTGTTATTGAGCAATCCTTCAACTCATGCTCAAATACCGCAACTACATCTGTAAACATTTTTTTTGCCAAAAACACTTTTCGTGTATCTCTTTTCTTCGATGCCAAAGGATCCAGCCGACTAAATAATTGCGCAAAAATATCCCCATTTCTATCATAACCATCTGTAATTTCCAGCATTTTATCTGCATACTTATCATCATGATTTGACAGAAATTTTTTATGATAATATTCAAGATTGTCCCTCTGGTTTTTAAAATAATTTAACGGTTTTCTACCTTCATGAAGAACAATATTAATTATTTTTCCTAATGTGGCTTGTCCTTGATATACAGCTATTGCATTTCTAATATCCTCAACAGCTTGGTTATTTTTCCTCTCTTCCTCATTTATAAGCTTGTTTATCGCCTCAACTGATTCATTCGAAACATTTTCCTTAATTAACAGATTATCAACAGACTTTTTCAACTCCGTATAGTCATATAACCCATTTAATTTTTTTTCTATCTTGTCTTGCTCTCTTGTTTCTCCAAGCTTTCTTCGAAGGGTAAATCTTCTTGTTTCAAGTTCACTTATTACTTGATTTGTTATGCTCTTTAATCTTTCATATGCATAGTTCTCTTTAAGACCATCTCTAGCACTTTTTTCTTCTAGACCTGATAATTCCTCCGATTGAATCTGTACGTATCCGACCGCTTGATCGCTACCAATCTTTCTAGAAGGGCTCTGTACCCTAGTTTTATTTAATAAGAGCCAATCATACTCAGGATCCCCTAAAGGCCTTATTCTAAAACCATTTCTATATACACCTATTCCATTTACTTTGTTTAACAATTGTTTTGCTTCCAATTGCGTCAGATATCTTCCAGAAATAGGATCTTTTAATCCTCTATTAATAAGCCCTTCTATTGAAGACCTATCTCTATCGTAGACCCTTATGTCAAATGACAAATCACCGCAACCAGTTTCTTCATTCATATCTAATTCAATCGTTTCAACTATAGCGTTTTGAATCTTCTGAGTTTCATATTTTAGACAACCTTTTCCATCACTATTAATTGTTCCACTTATACGATAGTCATAAAACTGCATTATAGGAAATGCCTCTAGTTTTTCTTCTTTTATGTCAATATCGCCAAAGCCTTCCACTGTAAGCACAATATCAAACTTATCAAGTTGTCCCATTATTTCTTTTGGAGCAATCAGCTTCTTTAATTCAAACTTTAACTTATCTATCTTCTTCTCATTCCAATATGCTGACTCCTCACCATTTGAAACAATTACAATACTTGTTCCCGGATCTTTATCCGTCTTTTCTGACACAACATTTATTTTTACCTGATCTAAATATTGTACTTCTGCAAACTCAGACCAATTAATTGATACAGTATTCTCTATGCCATCAGCTGTACTAGTTTTCATTACAAAACTATTCCCCAATATGCTAGCTGCATATCTACCTATACCCTTCCTTCCCTGCATAATTCTTCCAGACGGGCTCTTGCGATTATTTTTTTTATTTTCGGTCGATGGTACAAGCCATTTCTCAGCAATGTCCCTAGATGACATACCATGTCCATGGTCAATAACAGAAATTGTTATATCATCGTTGTTCTTAATAATAGCTATATTTACATCCCTAGAATCAGCATCATATGCATTTTTCACAAGTTCAACTAATGCAGCACATTGATCTTGTATTAATTCCTCACCAATAGTTAAGACATGTCTTCCTGCTGGGCGAATTGTATAACTTGCTTCTCCACCTTCTTGATCAATAATATTTGCTGCCTGTTCTTCAAGCAATAATTGCTCTTTTTTCATTTCAGCAATTTTGCTTTGTATTTCTTTAAGCTTATCCATAAAATTCACCCTTTCCTATAATTAGTTCCAATATTCTTTTTCATTCTAATTATGCCATTCTATTTGAGTCACTTTACAGAAAGAATACTGTTTTAGCTTCATTATCTTTGACCCGATTTATTCCACAATTGTAATCATAGATTTCAACTCATCCAATGTCAAAACTGCATTTCTTCGCCTATGAATCATCCTATGACAATTAGAACATACAACAATCATGTCCTTTTCTGGGTTTACTTCTACCTGTTCATCAATAGTTGAAAGTGGCACAACATGATGCACCTCGATATAATTCTTGCCTTGTTCTCCATAAAAGCTTTCAAAATCAAATCCGCATGCCATACATTTAGTTCCATGAATTTCTATTGCTTTCTTACGTAATTTAGGTTTTCTCTCATATCGTGTTACATAATAAACTTTCTTTCCACCTTCTTTTTCAATACAATATGAGTCAGCTTTTTCCTGCTCTACATCTTCATTACATAATTTAATACTAATTTCCTCATCGCTGAGATAACCAAGTAATTCATTATATGAATCATCTCCAGTCAGCTTTATTTGTTCAATTGCATCTTTAACATCCATTCCTTTAAATATTCCCTTAAATGGATCTTTAATTCCTAAATAATGCAATATCCCCATAGATTGCCAACCTCTAGTATGGTTTTCATCGAGTTTTAAAACCATGCGGTCAATTTTACGATAAGACATTCCATCAAATAAATATGCTTTTATAACCTTCACATGTTCCTCATGTGAATAATCATCAAACTCTCTTCTTCTTTCTGCGTTCGCCAACTTTGGAATTTGCATAATCTTCCCCCTATATTTCAATAAATTCTTTCTTAAACACTAATTCTGTAAAGACGCCATCTACTTGTTTAGCAATCTTCTTAGACTCTGCCAGCATTCCTAACTCGATATTCCCTTGCTGACCATGGTATGAAAGATTTGCAGAAGTTATAAGCGTTTTGTTCTGATCAACAGAAATCATCTTTGCATGTAAAGCTGCCATTGAGTTTTCAGACTTCTTGTAGTTATAAATCTTTAGAAATCGTCCCTTGTATCGCAACAGCTTATCAAAACTTTCTTGACTATCTATGTCGTTCACAAAGAACTTCACAAAAACTCCGCTCTGACTCTTTTGAATTATAATATCTACCAAATCAGCAAAATACGAAGACAACGAATACCCAGTAATAATTATGCTACTATTGGCTTCCTCAAGCATGGTCCTTACAACATTCATTGTAGTCCTAGCATTAATTGAAAATGAAGGTGGCGCAGTAACCACTAATGATACTTTGTCAGAATCATCCTGCATTAATGCTTGGCCAAATAATGAAGCTAAATCATCACAGGAATCACCAACTCCCGGAAATACTTGTTTAATCATTTCCGATGCCTTAGAAGTTCCATTTTCCTGATCTTCCTTTATTGTATTAAACAAAATATCTGGATTTACAGATCTACTTGGCATAAATCATTCACCAACTCTCTAAAATATGCATTATCCTCTCTACCTGGAATAGGTACTACCAAACCTCTATCAAGCATTCTATTACCATTTTCACACGCCGTTTCCGAAATCATACAGCAAGAATGGCATGCCGCTCCATTGGAATTTTTTCCAGCAGGCATATTACTCATGCATTCTGGGTCATTTGTACATACTAATGCTTCTTGAAAAGCATCTCTCATAATACCTGTTAACTGAGAAATACTTCCTAACTCCACAAGTCCTCCTAAGGAACCTTCTTTATCCGCACTTCCTGTATAAAGCAAAATTCCCGCCATATTATCGCCGAAATATATTCTCTCTCTAATCGCAGAAGAAGAATAACCTGACGACATAGACATCTGCTTAATCAATAAATGTGCAAAAGTATGCATTAACACATAGGCTGCATTTCGTACAGAAGTTATTGTCCATCCCTTAGACTGACAAAAGTCCTTATATGATTCGGCATAACGCTCTGAAATATCTTTTACAGCAGGTATTCCTAACCACTTTGAAAGCATCTCTTTATTAAACTCAATAAAAATACCTTCACCATTGACTTCAGCTGCCGGTAACCATCTCTCATTTCTTCCTTTGCTAAGAGTTACTATATTAGGTTGATTAGCTGGATCTGCATCTGGATCCGGAGCATCAACTCTAGTAAATCCCAATAACACCCTTACTTCACGCAATCTTGTAACTCTTACAATTTTGCTAAAATATTTCTGCAAGTAAGAAGGCAATGGATCTTCTTCTGCCTTAAAGTGCTTCTTATTCGATTGATAAGCAGGATCTGAATGATGGGTTATGGCATTGTATTCCATCTGCTTAATCTCAGTGAATTCCTTGATGTTATTCATACGCTTGGTGAGGGCTTCATCAAATTCTTCCTTTGAGTAAGCAGCAAAATACATATCATATATTTTTGCAACACCATCATCGCCCATCAATTGTTTTGCCAATTCAATATCTCTTAGGTGCTCATCAATAAGATTGTAAAGTGGATTAATCCATGGTGGAATTGATATCGCACTTTTACTTACTGCGAAATAAACATTTGATGCACCGCGCTGTGATGGAATTATCTGCTTTCCACATTTTTGATTCTTTACATTAGGTCTAAATGGATGATGACCAAGGCAAGCCAATCCATCAAAATTATCCTTTTGTGTTGCACCGCTCATACTCCGTTTTGCCCCACAACTGCACTGCACCCACATATCTGCCAACGTAGATGTGTTTCCTGTTGAGAACATCTTCAATGAACCTTTACAATCTGCATTTCCACGATGAACCCACCAGCTCCAAGGAAAATCTGCCATATGCCCATTTTCACACATAGTTATAAATCTGGCAGGATATGCGGTCCTATGACATTCAGAGCAAGTAACACCATATCTTATGTATTTATCTACATCAAAATTTTCCCTTGCATCAAACAATCTACCGCACTTTGAATTCGAACACACATGCCAATACGGAAAAGATACAACCGGCACATCACCATTTGAACTCGTCCTTGGCATATAGAAACAATCAACACCAAGATATGACGCTAATCTACCATCTATAATCTTTTGTCCTTTTTCCTTCCAATATGAAATATCTAAAACTGTAACTGAGTCTTTTACGGCGTCTACAACGGAACCTGGCCCAAATGTAGTAATAATTTGATTAGGTCGTAATTCCCCCAGCTTATTCTTGTCAAAAAAAGCCATTTTAATCCTCCGTGTAGTAATACATATTTGCTGAGCTCTCGACTTCTCTCATTGACTGAAGAGTAGGTTTTTCAGTATCAACATGAGGCTTGTCATATGGATTCATCAATCTGTTATATCGCTCAGTTCCCACAACATAATAGCGAAGTGGTTTTTCTTGTGCTGCCCTAAGCTTCCACCAATCAATGAATTGATCTATCTCATCACTTGCATCTGCTTTTGCTGCCGGCTTAATTATATTAAGTCGTTCAAGAATTAATTCCTTTACTTCGTCTATCTCTTCATTTGTTAAGCTTGCAATGGCAGAAGCATCCGCATTATTTGCAAGATTCGGGAATTTCAATCTTATAGCAGATATAATTACTGCATGTAAAACTCTATCTCTAGCTCTAGCAGAAAAAGGAGTTGCTGTAGTTCCTTCAACAAATCTATATAGCTGAGAATGGTACCCCGAAAAATTCTCATAATGTGATAAATCTCGTGGTCTATATGCGTTATACAAAGTGACTACAAGACCAGGATATTTTCTACCTATACGGCTTGTGGCCTGAATATACTCAGAATTCTGTTTTGGCTGACCAGTCACCACCATTAGTCCAAGTCTATCGACATCCATACCAACTGCTATCATATTTGTAGCAACAGCAGTATCTAAACAATCCTTTGATTCACATGTCGTTTCCAATTGCTTTAGCTTCTCTGGAATCTGGTATGATGACATACGAGATGTAATCTCAACATTCCTATTTAAGAATCTTTGCTTTTCTAAACCATATTTATTTTTTATACGCTTTATCCTCTTAGGAATATCGTCTTGCAAAAGACGCACTGCGCCACCAAGCTCACGTATACTGTTAAAATATCCAACTAACGAGTAGTATGGATCAATTACATCTTTAAACTCTTCCTCTTGTGACAATGTATACGCAGACTGAAGTATAATTGCATATATTCTCAACAATGCTGTTTTTACTGATTGTCCAGGCGCACATACACCTACATATTTTCTAAATGGATTATCCTTTATAGAAAGCTCCTTAATAAAGAAGCTATCCCCTATTTCAAAACCATTCGGTGGAAATTGAGTTGTCATGTCTCGGCCATACAAGCATTTAGTCTGGGCAGCAGCATTCTTTATGGTAGCTGTTGAAACGACATATTTCGGTTTAATACCATCATATGTACACATATCCTCGATAATAGTTTCATATGCGCCATAGACCGTACCCAATGGTCCGGTAATTAAGTGTAACTCATCCTGAATAATTAATTCTGGCGGTAAAAAAGGTTTAACATCCACTAATGATGATGTAGGCAATGTTGCAGTCTTATTATGTCTTGAATGATCAGCCCCCATTGCTACATATCCATCTCTGCTACATTTTCTATCTACCCTGCCAAAAAGTGCATTGGTATTTACATCCCATGGTAAGCGTGCAAATTTGTCAACTGTAGACAAAATGATAGTTGGACATTTTGCATATATCTCTTCGTCAACTAAATACACCGGAATAGGTATTCTATTATCTTTGTATCGATAAAATTCACAGTGCTCATCTGAGCAGTATATTTCAATTGACTTCTTCTCAGGTTCAATATTAAAATTCTCTTCTTTAAGAGGTTTTCCACAAAAAGGACATGTTAAAAGCTGCTTGAACACTTTATTACGTGCACTTCTTGCCGCAGAAGGATAATCTGGCTTCTCAATAAATTCATCAAATTTATTCGGAGTAACGCCTCCACCAACCCAGAATCCAATACTGATTGGTTCATTACCATACTTTTCCGGCATCCTACGCCTAGTTAACTCAGCAGCGACAACCATTTTTGTAATACGATCCCTCTGCTGTGTAGTTAATAATCTAAGAGTATAACGAAGCATTACTGTAACTCCGCCATCAGCATTGTATTTTGCATTACTATTTGCTCTCAATCTTCTATTCGCAATGACAAATGCCATTAAACCTAAGTATGCTTCTGTTTTTCCTCCACCTGTCGGGAAATATAAAAGATCAACTATTTCGCGATCCTTATGCTTAGGATTAACAATTCCAGATAGATTCATAAGAATAAATGCAATCTGAAATGGTCTCCAACCAAAATTATTGTTAGAATCCTTTGGATTAACAAATTCCTTAAAATTGCAATCTATTCCTGCCCCGTTTTTCTTAGAGTAATTCTTAATGCTATTCTGATAATAGATAACCATATTCATAAAACAAAATGCTTCAAAAGCAATTTCATCTGTCTCAATCACATGGATTCCTTCTCTTATTCTTGTTAACGCATCTAAACATCTACTAATTACATTGTTACCAATTTTATTAGCAAAATCCTCATCTTTCATTCGTGAATTAGCTTTTAAAGTTTTTTCTATCCAATTAGCATATGAATCAGCAAGCGTATTCAATTTATCTAGGATTTCATCTTTTTTACCCTTACTAGCCATTAATGATGTAGAAAAATAATATTCATCAAAGCCATCTAAAGCTGCACTAACGCCAGGAAATTCATTTTCAGGAATAAACGCTGACTCAACGCATGTAGATTTACCATTTATTGGTTCACCCCATACCGCAGCACAACCCCTTCCTCTCCCCAAAATTGGTCTCTGCTCAAAATAAAACTCATCTTCTGTTAATATTTCTCTGCATATATGTTCTGCTAGGAAAACATAAGAATTGTCTTTTGCATACGCTTTCAGATGCACCTGAAACATCATTCCTTCAGCTGCATTTTCTGGATTATTTCTTTTATTAACTATATATACAGTAATAAGCGAATATTGACCTTTTAATCCAATCTTTGACATATGAAGATGAACATTTGAATCGGACACTAATTTATACTCTTTCGTTCTATTACTATCACTAAGGTCCAACTCAATTGTTTCTGTCATTGGAATTCGAGTATATATTATCTTACTATGTTCTTTTCCATCTTCATCCTCATATTTTTTTGAAGACTTTACATAGTCTCCCCAAGACACATCTATGCTAATTGTTTTCGTTGTATTTTCAACATAAAAACTAATACCCATAGATGAAGGGATTTGAAAATGAGTTGTCATAATCGGCTCATTATCATCATCTTCACCAGCCGTATAATCTTCCCCGTCTTCATATGCCATATCTGCATCAACTTCTTGCTCATCTTCAACGCTATTTTCATCCTTTTGAATATCAAGCATTCCGACAAGGTACGCAAACTTAGGGCTTTCTTCTAATATTTCCTCTTCTTCTCTAGGTCCAATAAGATCCAGACGTATATCATCTATTATTTTCTGACGTACTTCCGAATACTTAAATCTATCAGGCATAAGTACTTATCCCCCTTTAAAACTTCAATACTATATTTACAAGAATCACAGGATTGATATCATATTGGGCATTAAATTCCTCTATAGTTCTATCAGCTTCTCTTTTTAAAGCTTTAACCTTTTCTCCTATACCATCCTGCTGTTTATCGAGTTGCTTTTTCTTTTCTGCAGCCTTCTTTAAAATATCCTCTTTTTCATATCTATTTGAAGACATAGATTCCTCAATCAATAGATTTTCTATTTCTTTCTGAAGATCCTGCATTTTTAACGAAATTTGGTCTATTTGTATCTTGAACCAATTATCTATTTTTTCTTTGTTATAGTCCTTAATAGGTTGAACAGAGTCCTCATATTTTTTGCTCATTTCAAGCAACAATTTATCGTATATTTTTCGATAGTTTTCTTCCTCTTTTGGTGTAGGAGTAAAAAACTTAATATCAGAATCATCTGCATCTTCTATCGCTATAACAATATCCTTCTCATCAAAATCAACATATTCTCCGTTCTCATCGCAAAGTAGTAGCACAGGGAAAAGTATCTCTGTGTTATTACAAAAAGCGCCTAAAAACAAAGTTCCATGTGAGCCCAAACTGTCTCGTCCCCAGTTATCAATTTGCCAATAATAGGTTTTACCATCCATTTCAGGTTCATTAAATTGATTCCAATATTCAACTTCTTTTAGATATTCAGATATCTCTGCTTTTGTTGCATCAAGAGACGCCTCTTTTGCATCTGGGCTCTCTGTAATTAACAAATTTTGCAGTTTAACAGCTTGACTATTTAACTCTGAATCCAATTTTTTATCCAACTTATCGAACTCATTATCAAATTCATTATTTGAATCACATGATTGATATATATTTAAGACCTGTTGTTCAAAACCAGTTCCAGATTGCAGAGCACCTAGTGCAACATCAGACGCACCAAACACACCATCAAACAATTCAAACTTATGCCTTAAAATCTCATAAACACGCCTATCCGCCGCATTTTCAGTATTTAGTAGATTAATCGCAACTACATCATGCTTTTGTCCATATCTATGACAACGACCGATTCTCTGCTCAATCTTTTGAGGATTCCATGGCAAATCATAATTAATTACAGTATTACAGAACTGAAGATTTAAGCCTTCTGATCCTGAATCCGTAACAATAAGGATCTTGGCGTTGTTCTTGAAATAATCTACAATCGCATGCTTATACTCAACACTGCGACCATAATTAACATTTCCATAGTTTTTCACTTGCCAGGCTCTATAAATCTCTTTTGTCATTGAATCATCGAAATCACCATTAAACAGAATAATATCTGCTTCACTATATCCACTCTTCCTAAGTTCTGATGCAATATATTTCTGTGTTCTTTTTGATTCCGTAAAAACAACTACCTTCTCATCTATTCCTAGCTCTTTTTGATGTTCAAAAGCTATTGAAATAGCTGTTTTAAGAGCTTCAACCTTAGCATTTTCTGTAATCAATACAGCTGTATCAATTATCTTCTGAACAAGCTCTATTTCTTCTTGGATTTCCTGTTTCTGAACAATGACATTTTCATCTTCTTTATCTTCGAAATCTGATTCATCAATCTCATCCTCAAGAAATTCAAGGAACAAATCAAATCCCTCTTGTGCGTTTGCTGACTTTGATCCCTGGTATAATTTATTAAGTCGTTCCTTAAACACTTCAAAGGTCTTTACCAATGCGAAACTAGAAGAAGCCAACAATTTTCGGATGACCAAAATAATTAAACTTCTATTATTAACAGGAATCGAATATAAAGTTTTTCTTTTAAGAAAAGCATTTACCTGGTTATATAATTCTGCCTCAGCATCACTCAATTTAAAGTCGACTGTAATACATGTTCTCTTTTTAAAATCCATGTATTTTCCAACATCTTTTCTAAGTGTCCTATAAAGAATCGGTGATAACTCTTCTTTCAATTCAGAGTAATCCCCTGACTCAACAAACTTACGATTAAATATTTTTTCTGGTCCAAAAATTCTGTCATCAATAAATGATACAAGACCATGTAAATCAGACAATCTATTCTGGAGAGGTGTAGCAGTTAAAAGAATCTTTGGTATTCCTTTTGTAATTTCATAAAGATTCTTTGCTCTTTTTGTCCCATGAAAAACATTTCTAAGATTGTGTGCCTCATCAATTACAATAAAATCCCACTTCACCTTAGGAAACGTCTTCATAAGCTTGGACGAATAATCATAAGACACAATAGCAATCTTTGTTTTGTTACTATTTTCAAGCCACGCTTTCCATGTTGATCGATCTTTATCAACAGTCAAACGGTCTAAAATGCTACTCTCTAAATCAAATTTCTCTTCTAACTCAATTTCCCACTGCTTTCTTAACGTAGCTGGCAAAACAATCATTATATTTCTTGCGCCCGCATTAATTACATAATTAATAACTAAACCCGCTTCGATTGTTTTACCTAATCCAACCTCATCAGCTAGTATTATTCCACCCGTTTTAAGTGCTTGTACCGCAGCACAAAAAGCATTTACTTGGTGTGGGTTAGGATCAATATGAGCATTTAACAAACAACTATAATGTGATTCTTTTAATGCTATTTTTTTATATCTGCTGTACTGTTCTAAAAGCATATTGTTTTCCATATTTACTCACCCTGTTTCAATACACTTAATATTCCTTCTGCTATTCCTTTTGCCATCAAAGGCGGAACTGCATTTCCTATTTGAACAAATTGGGCTGTTCTAGGCCCTTCAAAGAAATAATTATCAGGAAACGACTGAATTCTTGCTGCTTCCCTTACTGTTATAGATCTGTGTTGCTCAATATCGGGATGAATAAAATAATGTCCATCTTTTGAAATATGAGCCAACATTGTATGACAGTAATGATTTTTACCTTCCACAACCTTGAATCGATCCACAAATGAATGTCGATTTTTATGAGTCTTAAGCTCCTCAGGAAGGCTATTGTAATTCAATCTACTTCCTTTACCATCATTCCATGCTTCTATAGCTTTCCTATAGATTTCTATATCTCTATCTTTATTTGGTCTCGCCTTATGTAATGTAAGAACATCATCATCTGAGCGTAACTTCATTGTCCTTAGATAATCACTATATTTGCTAGACCGATATTCACTTACATCCTTACCCGCTCCAGGCACAAGTTTAGGTAAATCATTTAACAGATCTTCAACAATGGCATCTGATGTTTTGTCCTGAAACTCAGGATATGAATAATTTGTGCCTTTTTTCCATCCGACAATAATCATTCGTCGCCTGTTTTGAAGAACTCCAAAAGTCCTAGCATTCCGCTCCTGAGGCTCGATTTCATAACCCACCCTCTTTAGCTGCGCTTTTATTTTTTTCCAAGTCTCACCTCCATTGGCGGACTCTATTCCCATAACGTTTTCAAAAACAAACATTTCAGGCTGATATTTCTTCAGAAATCTTGCATATAGTTTATACAAATCATTCCTTGGATCCTCGTTCATAGGAACCTTCATATGACTACTCTGAGCCCTACCAACCAACGAATATGCTTGGCATGGTGGGCCGCCGATTATAACATCCACATGTGAGATTCCCTGTTCTTTCATAGACTTATCAATTCTTTCAAAAAGTCTTGGCAATGATTCATCTGACATAGTCTCGCAGATTACAGACTGCAATAATCTTTCCGTTATATATTCCAGAAACTTTTCTCTAGAAATATTACCTTTAAGATAATCATAATAAATGTTAAGCTTTCCCTTCTCCTTCAGGTAGAAATAGCCTGTTCTAGTCTCAAGTGTCTTCGCTGCATATGGGTTCATCTCGACATGCGCGATTGGTGAAAAACCTGCCTGCATAAACCCCTCGGAAAGGCCCCCTGCGCCAGCAAATAAATCTATAAAATTATAAGTTCTTTCTGAGGACTTATTCTGCATGTTCTAAAAAACCTCTATTCTTCAAATTCTCCGTCTGTATCAAAAATATGATCCAACTCATCATTATTGATAGCAGACATAACTTTATTTCTTACAGATCCTTTGGCTAAGTCAAGACGTTTTAATCTATTCTTACCTGCTGGATCCTTTGACATTCTTATGAGCTGTATCCGCCCAACTCGAACCTCCTCTTCTGCGTACTTAGCAAAGCCCTTTGCCTTACCCAAATTGTCTTTGAATTCAGGATTGTGAGGCTCAAGAATGTCAATCACATATCCAAGTTGGTCATCCTTACGCACAACAATAAAATCAGGATATGTAGCTTTAATTTCACCGTCAATTTCATATGGGATACATAATGACCACGATTGTCTTACTTGATTACGTAACCAGCATACAAAATCTGATTTCTTTTCTTCCTCTTCAATTACAGCTTTTTCCCAACTATTTAATTTAATAATTGCTTTTCCGTCTTCATCTGCATAAAGATGATCTATATATGTATCGCCGCCTTTTTCTATTCTTGCACTGATTGTTTCCGGCAATGTGAAATTGTGTTTACTTACTTTATCTCCATCGGCGACAATGTCACTATATTGCTTTCTACACTTTTCCGACTTAGCTACAACATACTTTCTATACTTATCATTTAGCTCATGAAATTTCTTTTCAGCATAAGCGTTCAATTGCTTCATGCAATCATCATCTGCTGCAAAAAGAATGCAATCCAACTTAAATGCATTCGAATTATCAAAATCCAAAAATCTTCTTCCATAAGCATATGGAAATCCATATCCACCAAGTTTCGCATCTGCCGCTCTTAGCTGTCGATCCAAATCCGATTCGAGCGATGCAAAATAATCCTCAAGCGGATAATTCTTAACCTTTTCTCCGAAGACATCAAACACTTGGATAAGCAATTTCATTTCCATAACCTGCTTCACAAGACTGTCATATTTTCCATTCTCATGGAGCTTTTCAATATATGAATGAATTAGATTGGTCACATCCGTTTTTATCTCATCATTTGCTTCAGGATAGATCATATTCTGTGTAAGCACACCAGCTAAGCTCAGTAATGATTTCAAATAACTGTTAATTTTTGCAAATCGAACCATATAGGTTATGTAGCCTTGTTCGTTTACAAATTTAATAATTGCTTCGCGGTCTATTTTTTCAACAAATGACAATTGTTCATAATCATCACTTTGTTGCTCGCCAGTCGTTTCAGGCTGGATATTATCTACCGGCACCTGTACTATTGGAAGCGGATGCTCTTGCGGATGGACATCTCTAGTAGCACCTGTAGTGTCATTTTCATCGATGAATGATTCTCCATTTGCAACATTCGTCTCATTTGTAGCATTATCAAAAAAATTTGATGTCTGAAGCAATTCATTGTTAGCGGGAATGACTATCTGTGAGTTTGATAGCATGTTTGAATTTTGGAAATCAAACATATTTATTTGTCCAGGAACTTGCTTTTCCTGTCTCTTATTCCTTGTATGAACAGTCCAAGGGACAACCACTTGTTCTTCCAAAGATTCTCCATCAATAACTGTTGGAATTTCTCCGCCTTCTTCACTCTGCAATTCTTTTATGACATCGTTTACAGTATCTTTATTAAAATATGGAAGATATAATCTGACATCATTTAATGATTCATCAACCATTACGTGACACTGCAATGGCGTTCTAATCATTCTTCCAGGAAGCTGTGCAATATATGTAACATCTTGGGCTTTCCTAAAAGACATCATTGTCTCTGCACGTGGGCAATCCCATCCGGTAGATAAATTCTCCTTAAATAAAACCACCTTTATTCTTCTGTCATCCGCAATATCTACTGGTTCAATATGTGGAACACTCAAACCGTTGATAGATATAGTGCCAGTAGAACCAAAGGTATGAACCACTTCGTTTTCTTTAAATCTATCCCCTATTCTTTCTTCCACTTTAGCAATTACGTCATCCAAATTAGTGTCAGATATTTTATCACCTGAACCAGCAAGCACTTGAATCACAAATACAGGATTAACATTTGCGTAATGTTGCTCATAAGTGTATTGATACCAATGCTCACACTTATTCTTCCACTCATCTGTCGCAGCTTGAAGTAATACCATATCATTATGCTTTGCAGGATCGTCAGGATATGTAATAACAATACGATCCTTTAATAATCCAGATGCTCTAACCTGAGCAGCAGAAATAACAATTTTATACAGTGTTGACGTGGTATCATTACCTACGAGTGCATTAAATCTCTCTGCAGTTGCACTCATTCCTATCACAACTGGAACTGGTGAAAGCTTATAAGTATCACTACCCTTGATAAATCGTTGCATTATAGTTGTAGCTGTTCCTGCAGCTCTCCCCTGCATTCCTCGATGTGCTTCGTCAATAATAAAATATAAACGATCCGTTTTTGCTCTAGCCGTATTTTCAATGGTCTCCCAAATTGTATATTGGCGCGTATCTGAATGGTAACTCAGATTTCCACCTTTACCTAATTTTTGTGTATTTAAGAAGTAGATATGACCATCATCCAAATATTCCTGATCAAATGACTCATCAGATATAACCACACACTGATCCATACGAATTTTGTCAGCCTTATATTCTATTTTCTGCTTTGACTGCTCATTAAGTTGTGGTGAGTCAGATAACCACACAAAAATAGCATCCGGCTGCTCTTCATAGTTCTCATTTCCAAAAAAAATATCTTCAATCAATGATGCCATAATAATCGTTTTGCCAGAACCAGTTGGTGCTTGGAGCGAAACGACTTGCGGAACTTTTAATTGTCTATAATTATTTAAAGCTACAGCCACGTGTGATCTAAGATCATTTACAGCCTGCTTTTGAAATGGAAATAATTCATTTATCACAGTTAATTCCCCCCATGGTTAATACGGAAATTATCTAAATAGTCACGGTATAGCTGGTATGTCTTTTTGACATTCATACTTCTAACCATGGATCTATAATTCACTTCATAATCAGTTACTATATATACGGTTTGTATGCTCGGATGTTTTTTAATCTCGTCATTAAACTCCAAGAAGGCATTCTCATCTACTAAAACAGCAAATCTGTTTTCTGGCAAAATAAGCATTTTGGGACAATCTTCTTTTATTTCTGGACATCTTCCCTTGGCCCCCGCCTTCATCCATAAGACAGGCAAAAGTTCTTTAAATTGCATTCCTAAAGCAACTGATGTTTTATCTAAAAAGCCAAGTTTTAAAAAAATGGCATTACTACGAAAACCATCTCCAACCTTAAGCTCAGCCAACTTTGGATATAGCGGTTCATTCTTTTTTATATATGCATTTATTGTTTTTGTCTTATCCCCTTCTACTACTTTTAATTTTTGTAATTCATATGTTTCTTTATCTACACCATAGTTACCCTGAAGGACGTTACCATCTATATCCCTCCCTTTTATACACCCAACAATACGAGGCCAAGTTACATAGTTTGCTATTCCCAAACTTTCCCATTCCTCATCACCTGGTAAGCGTCCTGCATCAATAAGCTGTTTTTCTTCTTCAACTGACATTTCATTGTTAGTAACTAGTACACATCTTCTATTTCCATTATCTTCTGCATTTAGCAAATTAACAGCATGCAATGTAGTTCCTGAACCAGCAAAAAAATCAATAATCAATGCATTAGGATTATTTCCCACAAAAAAGCTTAATGTATCATGAACTGCATATATTGATTTAGGATAATCAAACCTCTTGCCTAAAATAGAATTAAGCACATTTGTTCCATAAGTTTCCGCATTATGAGATTTCATATTCCATACACGTTTAGGAGGTGTAGTACCCTCCGCCTCATATTTTGCTATTATAGAACCATCGTTATTTTTACCGATTGTTCTTGCCTTTCCGCTTTCAATATCATCTATTGTTCCAGAAGGAAGATAATAAACTGTTCCTGTACGCTCTTTCTTATTCCAATTCTTAACACGCAAATAGCCCTTTTCTAAATTAGTTCTTGCCTGTTCCGGAATTAGACTCCACAGTCTTTCATCGCCATCTTTACTTAAGGGCCATAATGCAGTGCACCCTTCGGGTACACTTATCGTATTCCTATCAACACCTTGCTTTACGACGTCTCCTATCGCCTCAATAATTCCAGTTTCGTTATTTACATAGACTGGATAAAACTGATTAGGACGCGAATTTCGCTTTGCCTGCGGTGCTCTACGTCTAAATCCAAGCCACTCAATCTCTCTATCTGCTTCTTTTTTTATGTCATCATCAAGCATATTAAAAGGTAATTTGCTAAAACTAACCTCCCCATATTCAACGACAAAAATATACTCCTCGACTCTAGAAAACTGATCATTTCTAACCACGCCCTTTGCACTTATCACAGATGTAATCATTTGTATCTGAGCATCAGGAAAAATTTCTTCGAGCAAACAGCCAATATGTAAATATTCCTTCTCATCTATTGTAAGTATCAAAACTGACTTTTTAGGATTCAGCAATTTTTTTGCAATTCGTAATCTTTTTTCCATAAATGAAAGCCATTTGCTATGAGCATACGAATCAGAAGAATCAACATAGTCATTATTGTATTTCCAGCTTTTGTCTCTATTGTTATAAGGCGGATCAATATATATACAGTCCACTCTACTCGCATAAAGATATTCCAACAGCTGCAATGCGTGGTAGTTGTCCGCTTCAATCAACGCATGCCAAAAATCATCTTCTGAAGAATTACAAACACAATCTATAGGTTTTAAATATGGATAAATGGATTCTCCAAATTCAGCCACTCGTACTAAATCATTAACTGAAATTGATTTAGTTTCTTCTGCTGATTTTAGACCACAAACAGCCATCCCATTATCAACTGTTAAAACAATGTAGATGTTTTTATCTTCTCTTCTATCCCTAAGAATCACCTTACAACCAGCCTTTATTGGCATATCATAGAGGGGTGTCACTTCCGGCAAATGACTTTCAAATACCAAACCAAATTTTTTCTGTTTAGATAGTTTATTAACTTCCTGTTCAAACCTTTTTCTTAGACCTTCATCCGTGATTTGTGCTATCAAATCATTAATTGCTGCCATATTTTTACCTCTCTGTATTTTTATTTCTATCTATACTAACTATATCCCCAAAGTCACAATCCAACTCCATGCATATCTTCTCTAAGATACTCATGGACACAGTCTCACCCCTGCTCATCTTGGCAAGTGTACTGCTACTGATTCCGATGTTTTCGTTCTCAACAAGATCCATCTTTTTCATGTTCTTGTCGATCAATAATTTCCATAATCCGTTATAAGATACAGCCATATAATTCCTCTCTTATGGGGATTACCCATCTTGGTGAAGGACCCAAAAGTCCTCATAAATAATCCTAGATTACATTATACGCTCACACGCGCACAATATCAAATGGAATTTTCGACTTTTCGAAACTCTACTTCGCATTAGTCCGTATAGAATTTTGTTTTTATAACCGTAAAGTGAATTTTTAAATTCCAGTTTTTTTACCCCCAAAAAA
>UMHH01024507.1_pt1 | contig 21133 bp, 19 predicted proteins | sample 1965491 | NCBI WGS metagenome assembly UMHH01 (sample SAMEA4836094, study PRJEB28245) | human gut metagenome | biome: gut microbiome; material: fecal sample | place: Denmark | collected 2008
ACAACCTATTTTAGAAAGAAGTAATAGATTTTGCATCGGAAAATAACCCAAGAAAACAAACGCAAAGGAATATCAAAATAAAATTCATAGATTCAGTTATTTACAAATAAACAATAGACTTTTACTTCGACTTCATTTTATCGTTCGAGGTGTAAAATTTGCCGCTTATTTACAACACTCAGCAATCGAGGTGTAAAAAAGTGTAAAGAAATTTTTCTATCTTTGCACCAAACCTAAAACCTCGACCGCATGGAAATCAAGATTCGGCAGAAACCGCAGCGCTCGACGGGCAAGACCTCGTTGGTGCTGGAATACTATTACGGGTACACCCGCGACGATGAAGGGCGCATCAAGCATCGCCGTAAATTCGAGACCCTCGAATACTACCTCTACACCGACCCGAAAAACAAGTTGGAGCGCGACCACAACAAGGTCAATCTCGAAATGGCCGAGAAGGTCAAGGCCAAACGGCTGCTCGCCGAGCAGAACGAGCAATACGGCTTCGCGGTAAAATATAAGATTCGCACCAACCTCGTCGAATACATCAAGGGACTGATCGAACAGCGCAAGGAGTCGCCGGGGAACTGGGGCAACTGGGACAGCGCATTGAAGCACCTCGTCGCTTACGCCGGAACGAATACGACGTTCGAAATGGTCGATAAGAAATTCGTCGAGGGGTTCAAAACTTATTTAGCGAAGCAGGCCAAGACCAAAAGCGGCACCGCTCTTTCGACGAACAGCCAGAGCAGCTATTTTCTAAAACTCAAAGCAGCGCTGAACCAAGCGGTAGAAGACGGCATCATCCCCCACTCGCCCGCCATGTCGGTCAAACCCGCCCACATCGAGGACGTACACCGCGAATACCTGACTTTCGACGAATTGCAGCGCCTCGCAAAAACAGAGTGTCCGTATCCCGTGCTGAAAGATGCGTTTCTCTTCTCATGCCTGACCGGCATGCGCTGGAGCGACATCAACAAACTGACGTGGGCCGAGGTGCAGGAGTTCGACGGCGGCACGCGCATCGTCTTCCGGCAGAAAAAGACCAAAGGGCTGGAATACCTCGACATCACCGACCAGGCCGTGCGCTACATGGGCCAGCGCGGCAAGGCCGACGAGCGGGTCTTCGCCGGGCTGAAATACTCCGCATGGCACAACCTCGCCCTGCGCGAGTGGTGTCTGAAAGCGGGCATTACGAAACATATCACGTTCCACTGCGGCCGCCACACGTTCGCCGTGCTGCAACTCTCGCTCGGCACGGAGATCTACACCGTGTCGAAGCTCCTCGGTCACCGCGAACTGAAAACGACGCAGGTCTATGCGCAGATTATGGATGCGAAGAAACGCGAAGCAGTGAACCGGATTCCGGAATTATAACTATCTTTATGCGATGGAGAACGAAATGTTGATATACCGCTCGGCCGACGGAAGCATCAAAATCGACGTCCGCATGGGCGAAGAGACCGTCTGGCTGACCCAAGACCAGATGGCGGCGCTGTTCGGGAAAGCCAAATCCACCATCAACGAACACCTGAAAAACATCTTTACCGAGGGTGAGCTGGTCGCCGATTCAGTTATTCGGAATTTCCGAACAACTGCCGCCGACGGCAAAAGCTACGATACGAACTACTACAACCTCGACGTGATTATTTCGGTCGGCTACCGCGTGAAATCGCACCAAGGCACGCAGTTCCGCATCTGGGCGACACAGGTGCTGCGCGAGTACCTCATCAAGGGCTTCGCGCTGAACGACGAACGGATGAAGTCGGGCAAGTCGATGAACTATTTCGACGAGTTGCAGGAGCGCATCCGCGAAATCCGCCTTTCGGAACGGGTCTTCTACCAAAAGGTCAAGGACATTTATACGACGAGCATCGACTACGACCCGAAAGCCGAAAAAACGGTCGAGTTCTTCAAAATCGTGCAGAACAAACTGCTGTGGGCCATCAGCAGCCAGACGGCAGCCGAACTGGTCGCCCGCCGTGCCGATGCCCGCCTGCCGATGATGGGCATGACCTCCTGCGACAAGAGCGACCCGCGGCGCATCACCAAGGCCGATGCCGCAACCGCCAAAAACTACCTGACCGAAGACGAAATGAAAGACCTCGGGCTGCTGGTCGAACAATACCTCGCATTCGCCGAAAGTCAGGCGCGGCGGCAGGTGCCCATGTATATGGCCGACTGGATCAAGAAGCTGAACGACATTCTGGTCATCAACGGGCGCGAGCTGCTCGAACATGCCGGACAAATCAGCCGCAAGGTCGCCGAAAGCATCGCGGCCCGACAGCTCGATGCCTACAAGGGGCGTTTACGCGAAGAGGAGCGCCGCGCGAGCCTCGCCGAACTCGAAGCCGACCTGCAAGCAGCGGCCAAAAAACAATCATGACCCGCATCGAATACATACGTCTGTCGCACCGGCGCACCAACCGCAAAATCCGCGAGCGGTTGCAGGCCGTTCGCACCCGATTGAATGCCAAAAGCCGATGGCTCGGCGGTGCATGGCAGGCAGTCGCATGGGTGTTGTACGGAACGGTCAGCGTGGTTAGCTGGCTGGCATTCGCCGCCGAAGTGTTCAAGGACAACCGCTTTTCGCTGCACTACATGGAGTGCGAAATCGAACATCGCAACCTGTCCGCTGCCGAAGCTCGCCGATACATCGCCGGCAAAAAGCAGGAATACGACCGTTGGCTCGCCTACGGTTCCATCTCGACCAAAGAGCAGCGCCGCATCGACAAGACGTTCGAGTATCTTTCCGCCCGTTATCCGGCAGATACCTCTGCGGACGAACTGCTGACCCGTATTACCGAAGTCCGATCTACCGTTACCGAAATCGCCGACTACACCCGTCATCGGCAGACGGAGGAAGTACAGCGCAAGGAGCGCGAAGCGGAGCTGCTGGCTCAAGCCGAAAAACGCCGGGCCGCCCAGCGCAGCCGCACCGGCTTCGACCCAACACCCGCCGATTTCTGCCCGCGCCTGTCCGACCGGCAAATCGCAGTGCTGACCGAACACATCAACCGAATCGGCATCTTCAAACGCGACACGACCGAAGCGGAGATTGCCCGACTGCTGGCCTGCCAGCTCGCGGAACCGTTGCAGACGACGCACAACAAGCTGCTGGCGCTGCTGCTCGAATCGTTGAGCGCATCCCGGCTGATTACCCCGAAATGGCAGCGGGTCGCCGGAAACAACGGCTGTTTTACCTCGAAATTGGGCAAACCGCTTACGGCAAAAGACCTCTCGGCAGCCAAACAGATGGCAGAAATCATCGACCGCCGCAAGGAGCGGATGATTATCGACTGCATCGAGGCGCTGGAAGCAGCCGAATAGTTTCGACACGTTCATCTATAACAGGATTCCGCCCCACCGGAATCCTGTTTTTCTGTATCTCTACCGCCACCGAACATTGGAAACATTATCCAAAAATGTCGAAACATGGGCAGCCAATGCGGACAGCTTTTCGTTGAATTTAATTTGCACTCGTAATTACATCACGAGCGTTGCGCAACGCCTTGTATTAAACGCTAAAACAGAATGATTATGAGTGAAAACACAACCGTCGAGCAACGGCTCGACCGCATCGAACAACTGCTTCGGGGACAAAAGACGGTCTTGAACTTCGTTGAAGCATGCGAATTTACGGGGCTGTCGAAGACCTACATGTACAAGCTCACCCACCAAGGGCGAATCCCCCATTTCAAGCCCCACGGCAAGAACATCTATTTCAACCGCGAGGAGTTGGAACGGTGGCTGTTGCAAAATCCCGTCAGGACAGCCGAACAGAAAGAACGCGAAGCCGTCGATTACGTCGTCCGCAAACGACGCCCAAGGTAGCATTTCATCCGGCCTGCTCCGGCTCTTCGGGGCGGGGCGGGGCGGATTTTCTATCAATAAGGGAGGGCAAGTTTGTGTTTTTGTACTACAAAAACGTGCCGCCGAACCTCGGTGGCAGCATCCCGATGGTCTATCAACACGGAATCAACCCATGAAACGAATACCGATTCACAAAGGCGGACGACCTGCCATAAGCGAAGGCCGCCGCAAGAAATACCTGCTATCGTTACGGCTCGATGCCGAACATTACTTCAAGCTGAAATCGCTTGTCCGCACCTCCGGTCATGGAACAGCCGAAGTCCTTCGCCAGCTGATAGCCGCCGGTCGTGTGCGCGAACGTCTGCGCCGCGAACATCTCGACTTCATGTCCCAGCTCAAAGGTGTAGCCTGCAACCTGAACCAACTTACCCGTCTTGCCCATGCAAAAGGATTTACGGGAATAGTATCCCGCCATACGGCTATTGTGGCAAGTATTGAGGGCTTGTTAAGGAATCTTTGCGATGATCGGTAAAATCATTACCGGGTCATCATTCGTCGGGACAGTCGGATATGTAATAAAAGAACAATCGCGTGTTCTCGATGCCGAGGGAGTAACTCCGCCGAATGTTCGGGAAATGGTGCAGGACTTCAAAGACCAAACACTATTGAATCCTCGGTTGAAAAATGCCGTCGGACATATCTCCCTTTCGTTTTCATCGAAAGACGCGCCGCGCATGACAGATGCTTTGATGCTGGATATTGCCAAAGAGTACATGCAGCGCATGGGAATTACCGATACGCAATACCTGCTGGTGCGTCATCTCGACCAACCGCATCCGCATTGCCATCTGGTCTATAATCGAGTGGGGAATGACGGGCAGACCATTTCGGATAAGAACATTAAAATCCGCAATGCCAAGGTTTGTCGCGCTTTGACCGAGAAATACGGGCTGCACCTTGCACCGGGCAAAGAATCGGTACGACGAGAGCGCTTGCGAGAACCTGACAAAGCGAAGTACGAAATATACGACGCAATCAAAACGACCTTACGGAATTGCGGCAGTTGGAACGATTTGGAGCTTCGGCTGAAAGAGCGAGGTATTGCTATGCGTTATAAGTATTGCGGCTCGACCAATCAAAAGCAAGGAGTGTTGTTCGGCAAGAACGGATTCGAATTTTCAGGCTCAAAGATAGATCGGCAATTCAGCTACTCGAAGTTGAACAGACACTTTACGCAGGCACAGCAACGAACTCAATATCGGGCAACCCTTGCAAGGGGATTCAATGCAGCCATAGGTAATTACCGGTCTGCATACACCAACCTATTCGGCAATATGAGTAGAAGCGGGAATAACAGCCAAACGGATGCCGGTTCGATAACCTTCGGCGGCAGTATCGGTGCATTGCCGTTGCCGCCCAACGATTCGCCTATTGGATTGTCGGCAGTTCAACTCCAACGCAAGCCCGGCAAAAGCTCCGAAGAACATATCGCCCGCATTACGGCACTGCTCAACAGCGCAGCCGAAGCGATGGCGATTGCTGCGATGGAGCAGAAACGCCGCCAGCGCGAACGTAAAACCAAAATGAAATTGTAACCCTAAAACGAAATAACTATGAAAGAGAATAATATGGTAATGTCTTACGAAATGTACGAAGACTTCAAGGAGACGATGGTAAAGACGATCAAAACCGAACTGTCGGCGAAGAATAATCAATCGACCGATACGGATTTGCCGCAACGAATAGCGCAAATTGTTCACTCCGAACAAGAGCGGCATCGAACGATAATAACCCAGCTTGCCGGACGATTGGAGAGCATCGAACAGAGCAACGCAAAGGCGCAGAACGGTATAGACAATCTGCAAGCAACTGTCGATGCAATCGAAATCCCCGCCGAACTGCCGCCGAGAATAGTGCAGCACAGAATATCGCTTGTCATCGAATCGAAAGGAGTATTTTGGGCGATGATAGGAATGATGACGACAATCGTCCTGCTGTGCACGATGCTGTATTGGACAGCCAAACCCAACCATGACCGCATCGACAACGACCTGAAATACCGATACATCAAAATGAAAGGCGAAGCGATACCCGAACGCATTGCCGAACTGGAAGACCTATTCGACCTAAATCGCGACAACACCAAAATCCGAGAGATGAAGAAAGATGTCGAAGAATATGAACGAACCATTCGCCAAAAAGTCATACTCGAAGAACAAGCAAGGCTCAAAGAACGGGAAGCAGAACGTCTGAACGAAAATGCCTCCCGTTTGAAAAACAAATAAGCCATTCCCTTTGTCCGCAAAGGTATTGCCGCCGAAAGAAATACGCAAGGTCATGCAAGTCGCTGCGCAAACCTTGCGTATATTCTTTCCGGCGGCATCGGCTGGTCGCTACCAAAGGAAATGGCTGAATCTGGAACGGCATACAGGCTACGGTTATTACTCCGAAATCGCACAGCAACACCTCATCAGGTTAACAGTTCTATCATTGTTCTATCACATAATGAATGAAAATACAATCTTTTACTCAAAATAAAAATCCGGCAATTAACATTATCTAACCTCAAAATATACAACAGCTCACTGTTCATGGACACTTGATGATTGAATCTACTTTAGATTTTCATCGATTTAATACAACCTATTGAGAAATAAACTTTTAGCTGATTATTTGAGAAACAGAGGTAACGATTTGGCAATCGTGCGAATTTCAGCGATTTGCGGTGCGGTCAAATAACTCTTTATGCCAAAGTAGTCAAAATCCTTGAATAGGCAAAGAGATTGACTACTTTCATTTTATTCAATTGTCTTGTATTTCTGATTCTGACTATTAGGCTTATCAGGAATAGTCATTTGAAGTTTTGTGCCGATAAACGGAGCTACATATTTTTTACGCACCCATCTTCTATCGTTCACCCCGAGCATCAGCTATTTCAACGACACTCTTAGGTAATTTACAAAAGTCAAAAACCTTTTATTGTGATGTTATGTATCTTGTTGCGACCTGAGGTAAAGTCTTCACCACTCGGGGTCAGATGTTTTTACACCTTCTGTCAGCGATTGTCTGAACCATATTGTCAGATTCACTCCGGCTTTTCTGGAAATCCTACATATTGAATTTCCACGTCTATTGCAGGTTCTATTTTTCGAAGGGCATTGCCAACCTCTTATCTTGTGTTATCTGTTACGTTTTGTCCGTCAATTTTCAATGAAGGTGCTATGCCAAACATCAGCCAACCGCTATCGGAATTGAGAAACGCACAGGCAGTCTTCATTACTTTATAGAGTTCATCAATTGTTTTCTTCAATTCCAAAGTTCTTGTTTCGTCTTTGGTTATCAGCTTTTTATATCGTCAAATGTTATCATAATCAAATAAAGTAAGTTGATTTGATTCTGCTTCTCTAATTTGCCTATTTCTTTTCCCTTCCGGAGTTTCTATAGGTTTATCATTCTCAAAATAATAATTCACTAAAACAACCTCGTACCCTGAGATTTTAACTTCTCCTTCGGCATTGACTTTCTTATGAGTGAGTAAATGGCAGTTTATCGATGAACCATTCTTGAAAATAACTTGTCCTGTTTGAACCAAAGTTTTAAATTCATTGGATTTCATAGTAAACTGAATTACCTCACCATTATAAATTCCAGACCATTTATATTTACCTTTCTTCAAAACAGGAGAAATAATTTCTATCACTGCATTTTCATCACTATCTGGTTCTAAATCATCGGAAGTCATGATATAATTGGGGAAATCCGCTTTGATGACTTCTCGTTCCAAATAAATATTTTTCTTTAAATCATCAGTTATGTAAATCGTTACTTTAGTGATTTTCTTGCAAGAGCTTATATTCTCGTAATAGTTAGAACGTTTTTTCTTGACTACATTTTCATCTATACTTCTGCTCAATCGCTTTGTTTCAGCTTCTATTTTTGCTATGTCAAGTTCTAATTCAGCTATCTCCTTTTGCTCTTTCAATTGTTTAACCTCTGTACTTTCAAAGACAGATTGAATAGCCCTACGAGTCAATTCATCAATTGTAGTCGTCAAAGGAGTACCCAAAAGAGTCGTAATAATATACAATATAACTCCTACTTTAATAGCCTCCTTGTCTTTTGCTTTGAATTTGAACCAACTGCGCAAACCTCCTTCGCCAAGAGGTTCTGTTTCAATTTCAATATCGACCTTTAATTTTTGTGCAATCTCTTTAGCTATGCCTAAAAATTCATACTCACACTTATTGAATACAACGGCATTCATTGTGTGACTATCATCATTAAACCAATAATGAAGTTCTATTGTGTTCCAACTCAAAACAGAAGTATCGGTCATACTATCTCATGTTACAATTGTTCTCCAACCCCTTTAAACTTCTCAATAAATGCTACGATTTTTTGGAATACCGTCTGCTTCTTCGTTAAATATTGCGGATTAAGAGGACTCATTTTAGGCAATATGTTATTAAAGTCTGTACCGTTTTCACTTGCAAATTTACGTTTCAAAGAGAGTTCGATATAATGTTTGGCTTCTTTTTCATTCAGATTTTCACCTGCAATCAAAGCGGTAGCCTCTTTTTTCAATTCGATCTGTGCATATTCATAGAATGCCTTTATTACATCCGTTCTATCTGTAAAAAGATCCAAATTTGTGTTGTTGATAAAATCAACAATCAACCCCTCTTTGGCTCTGTTTCCTACACTTGACCTAATAACTCGACGGATTTCCTCTGTCAAAGAAGATTTATCCATCTTCTTTTTATTTTTCTCGAATATCAACTCAAGAATATAATCCAAATCTATCTCTTGGGATTTGAGCAAATCAATCTCAAAAACTACATCATCCCAATTTAATTTCGATTTCTCAGGCTGTTTTCCATCTTTTTCTCTTCTCAACCAATCCCGTATGTCGTTATATGTCGATTTGTAATCTTGGATCATTCTGTCTGATGGAATCTCCATTTTTTGCATCTCGGCAATATCTTCATCCGAAACAAAATACTCGCTCTTAAATGCCTCAACTGCTTCCGAGTTGTTGACATCTAATGTTTGGAATGCCTTAAGTGCGGTGAATTCATCATAATTTTGCAAAATATTTTCTACACGCAGATACTCTCCAAATAGTTTGACAAAGTCCTTTTTCTCTTGTTCTGTAGCAATCTTATCCACATCATGGAATCTGTCATCCAACTCCTTTACAATTTCAACATAACCTTTCTTAGCCTCTCCTGAAGCAAAGTCTTTAAATCCCTCCAAATACTCCCTATAACTCTTTTCCAGGACAAAATTTGCAGTATTCTTATCCCCGAATAAAGTTATAGCATCAATAGTATGCTGTTCAAGATCTCTGAAAGTTACTATGTTGCCAAAAGTCTTGGTTGAATCGTAAATTCGGTTTGTGCGTGAAAACGCCTGTATCAACCCGTGAAAACGCAGGTTCTTGTCTACAAACAATGTATTCATCGTAGGAGCGTCAAATCCTGTCAGGAACATACCTACTACGATTACGAGGTCAATTTCCCTGCCTTTCACTCTCTTTGCAAGATCTCTATAATAATTTTGAAACTCTTTGCTATCAACACCATAACTTGTTCTAAACATTACATTGTAATCATCAATGGCTTTTGCCAAGAACTCTTTGGCACTGACATCCATTGCAGAAGGTTCAAAATTCTCGTCCGGAATATCGCCTTTTGCACTTTGTTCTTCGTTTGCCGCAAAAGAAAATATCGTTGCTATCTTAAGAGGTCTTTCAGAGTCTTTCTGCAATCGATTCAATTCATCATAATAGCATTTGGCAGCATCGACACTGCTAACGGCAAACATGGCATTGAAACCTTTTTTGTCTCCTTGATTACGATGTGTCTTAATCTTAAAATTCTGTAGAATATATTGTGAAATCTCATTGATACGGGCAGGATGAAGTAATGCTTGTTTATTTTCAGCAGCACTTAATTTATGCTCGTCAACCTCTGTCTCAATAGCCTTAAACCGAGGACGTACATCATTATAATCGACCTTGAATTTCAGAACTTTTTCATCACGGATAGCATCAGTTATCACGTATGAATGTAATTCTCTGCCAAACACACTTGCCGTGGTTTCCGCTCCAAGAGCATTATCCGGAAATATTGGCGTACCGGTAAATCCGAACTGATAATACTTTTTGAATTTTTTCTTCAACTGCTTTTGCGCCTCGCCGAATTGGGAGCGATGACATTCATCGAAAATGAAAACAACCTGCTTTTGATAAATCGACAAATTATCCTCACTCTTCATCAGATTATTCAACTTCTGAATAGTGGTAACGATAATTTTATTGTCATCCTTTTCGATATTCCGTTTCAACCCTGCCGTACTTTCCGAGCCGTTCACACTGTCAGGAGAAAACCGCTGGTACTCCTTCATGGTCTGATAGTCCAAATCCTTACGGTCAACAACGAAGAAGACTTTGTCAACAAAATCCAATTGTGTTGCCAATCTCGCAGCCTTAAAACTGGTAAGTGTTTTTCCCGAGCCTGTTGTGTGCCAAACATATCCGCCACCTTCTGTTGTTGCCCATTTCTTTGCCTGATATGCACTCTTTATTTTCCACAGCATCCGTTCTGTCGCTGCAATCTGATAAGGACGCATTATTAACAAGGTATCGTTTACATCAAACACCGAATAGGTAAAAATCACATTCAGCAACGTATTCTTCTGGAAAAAAGTTTCTGTAAAATCTTTTAAATCTTTTATCGGTGCATTATTTGCCCTTGCCCAGTTCATCGTAAAGTCAAAGCTATTCTTGTTCCGCTCTACCGTATTGGCAAAATAACGGCTATCCGTACCATTCGATATGACAAACACCTGAATAAATTTGAACAACGAATTTTCGCTATTAAAACTCTCTTTGGAATATCTGTGCACCTGATTGAATGCCTCGCGGATAGCGACACCGCGTTTTTTCAACTCGACATGGACCAATGGCAGGCCATTGACCAATATCGTCACATCATACCGATTAGCCTGTGTCCCGGCCTGTTCAAATTGATTGATTACCTGCACCTTGTTTCGGGCTATATTTTGCTTGTCTACAATATAGATGTTTTTTATATGCCCATCATCAAAAACAAAATCGTAGATATGATTATCGTGAATCTTGCGGGTTTTATCCACCAATGAATCTCCCGATTTATCCAAATATTCTTCAACAAACCGTAGCCATTCCTTATCAGAAAACGCCATATCATTCAGCTCTTGAATCCGTACGCGGGCATTGGCCAACAATGATTCGGGAGACGAAATATCAGGACGATATTCATAGCCTTGACTTACTAAATCTTGAATAAACTCTCGTTCAAGACTTGCCTCCGATTGATATGTAACCGACGGTTCGTTAAGTTCATTATACTTGGTATAGTCATCAAGGACTATAAAATTGTTTGATTCTGCTATGGTATTATATTGCTTCATCTTCATTTATGCCTTTGGTTTGTTCGTTTCTGAAATGACACATCGTTCTAATGCTATCCACTAAATAGGTTAAAACCCTTTTATCGTTATTATCAATCAACGAAGTCTCTTCACCTGAATGTTTTCCATGACTACATAGATTTATGATACGGTTATAGTATGCCTCTTGCGCATCATGAGGCAAGAGTTCTTTCCAACCCGTATATCCAAGAAAAGTGGAAGTCTTCTCCAATATTTGACGCAGAAAATTATAGTGATATTTCTTGATTTCACCAGACTTTATAGCCTTTTCAAGTTCTGTCAACAGAAATAGATGATAGGAGAACGGCGAATCAGCCGTTTGTTCCACGAGAACATATGTCCCGTCATTCTTCTTCTCAAGCCTACGTTTTATGGAGTGTTTAGGTTTATAGCCATAACGGTTATCAGCATTATTAAATTCATTGTACAGCACATTATAAAACAACGGATTATGTGTAGTAATGATGAACTTCAACTCCGATTGACTTGACTTTATCAATTCTGCAATATTCACTGCCAATTCTATCAAGTGATTTTCATCCAATGAACTTACAGGGTCATCAATAAAAATATATTTCAGGTCATTGAATTGCTCGGTTTCTCGTTCATCTGGTTCCGATATATTCAGAATTTCTACAATTTGCCTAAGCATACTGTAGAAAACACACCAAATCAGGCAACTCTCTTCTCCCTTCGATATTTTTATATTCTCTATCTTCTCATCATTACCGCTTTCTACAGAGAAAACAATCTCGGAATAAGCCTTGACAGTAATATCTTTGCCATTTGTATCTTTGGCTGTATATTCCTCGTTAAAACGCGGTGTCAGTTTATCATTGGTGTAATGCTGGAAATGAGTTACAATGTTTCTTTCCTGCCCTTGCTCCTTAAGAATCCAGTCAGTAAAACCGTTTGACTGTATTTTGAGTTTTCTGTTAGAATCTTTATCCCAATAGAACAAATCTTCCGTAAAAGCGTTATAATACAAAATTTTAATTTTCGTATCTTCCAATTCATCATCCGCATTCTTTGGAGAAATCAGTTCCTTGAATTCGCGAGACAAACGTGTTTTACCGACACCGTTAAAGGCATAGATCAACTGTACCTTCTTGTTGGTGTCTCGTAGAATTTGTGCTATTTCGTTTAATGACTGTCCCATATTATGCACTTATTTTCTCGTTCCTTGGAAACGACAATAATTTGTTCCTATAATATTCGTATTGTTCTTGCACGGCAGCTATTTCAGCAGGAAGACCAGTAGTCAGACTGTTTACTAAAGTCTCAAACTTGTCAAGAATGGAAACAATATGCTCTTGTTCTACCAATGACGGAACAGGGACAACAAATTGCTCCAATTTTGACTGATGCAATCTTATAACCTTTGTCCCTGTCACTTTACTTCTTTTATAGTCTGCAAATGCTGCCGTCTGAAAATAATATGCTAAATATTTAGGATTCTGATTATGGCAAAACGCCAAACTATCTCCACTGATACAAATTTCATCATTACCAAGCCAAGCAACACATTTACAGACATCATCAACATTTTCACTGACTGTAGCAAATACTAAATCTCCGGTATGAGCCTTTTTGCACTTCTTTGCCAACTCTTCATTTACAAATGATTTTGTATGGAAAGCAAAAGTTCCATAGTATGTGTAAATTTGCCCATAATGAATACAAGGAACTCCACTTTCTGTAAAGTCCTTTTTCTGCAAACCGTTTCCCCTTATAAATGTTCCTATCTCACTCATTTTCATCCAAGTTACGCTCGCATACCCCCCCCCATTTATACCATTAAAACTCAATAGTTTATCCCTATAATATTCATATTGTTCCTGTCGCACTTGCAGCTCCGCTTGCAGCTCCGCTTGCAGCTCCGCTGCATATTCCGCGAAGCGGTCGAGAATTTTTACAATTTCTTCTTGAATATCCGGGTGTGGAATTGGAATAAGAAAATCTTCTATGCTTGAAATATGAACATGAGGTACACCGCCTCCCTTTTTAGTCGCATAAATCTTATCTTGCAAATTAGTTAAACAGTAGTACAAATATTTTGTGGAAACGCCTTCACATCCTTTTATAGAAAATGCGTCACACACAAATATCGGTTCGTTCCAATACTGTACATAACCAGCTCCAGCACCACTTCCCGCTACTGTAATAGTCTCGTCCTCTCTATTAAATTTGTCACAATAGAATGCAGGGATTCTTCCACCGGAAATTACAGGATATGTGCCTTCCGTTGAGCTGTTTTTAGTCAATGACGTTCCACGTTGCATTATTGACACTTGTTTATCTCCCAATTTCTTATACTCAACCCCATTCGGGCAAAGTTTTTGTATTAATTCTTGCAATTTGCTCATAATTCGGCCTCCTCTAATTCTGCAACTATCTTGTCTATCTCTGCACGCAACTCATTCTCGCGTGCCACAATCCGATGAATACGCTCGTTCAGTTCCTTGATATTCGTTTTCGGACGAGTGTCTTCCACTTCTATATAACTGCTTACCGACAAGTTATAATCATTATCAGTAATAAATTTATAATCAACAGACTTGGCTATATAATCAACATCTTCTTTTTTGTCGAAAATTTCTATAATCCTGTCTATATGTTTGTTTTCAAGAATATTGTTGTTTGTTTCTTTGGTAAAGAAACTTTCCCCGCTCGCATCAATAAACTGGATTTTGGTATTCGGTTTATGTTTTGAAAGAACTAAGATATTAACGGCTATGGAAGTACCATAAAACAAATTAGATGGCAATGATATGATAGTTTCAATAAAATTGCTGTCAACCAAATACTTCCTGATTTTTTGTTCCGCTCCTCCACGATAAAAGATTCCAGGAAAGCATACAATAGCAGCCCTTCCTCTGCTTGAAAGGTAACTTAATGCGTGAAGTACGAAAGCAAAATCGGCTTTTGATTTCGGGGCAAGTACTCCGGCTGGAGCAAAACGGTCGTCATTGATAAGCGTGGGATCATCCGAACCAATCCAATTTACCGAATAGGGAGGATTGGAAACAATGGCATCAAACGGCTTATCATCACCGAATTGTGGTTCGATAAGCGTATTCCCGAGCGCAATGTTAAACTTATCGTAATTGATGTTGTGCAGGAACATATTCATACGAGCCAAGTTGTAGGTGGTATGATTTATTTCCTGACCAAAGAAACCATCTTCAATGATACGATCTTCAAATTGTTTCTTGGCTTGCAACAGCAATGAACCTGAACCTGCGGCTGGGTCGTATATCTTATTAACAGTAGTCTGCCCATGCATGGCAAGCCGTGATATGAGCTTTGAAACATTCTGTGGTGTAAAAAACTCACCGCCCGACTTTCCGGCATTGGCTGCGTAATTGTTTATGAGAAACTCGTAAGCATCACCGAAAAGGTCTATCTCATGTTCCTCAAAACTTCCAAAATCCAATCCTTCTACACCTTTTAAAACTGCCGCCAATCGACTGTTTTTGTTTTCAACGGTATTACCAAGCCTTGTACTGGTCGTATCAAAATCGGCAAACAGCCCTTTGATATTCTTTTCGGAAGCATAACCATTGGCAGAGCTTTCGATAGAATCAAAGATGGCTTTCAAGTCCGTATTAAGATTCGGATTTGTATTGGCATTCTTTACCACATTAGCAAAAAGCTGACTCGGATATATGAAATATCCTTTTGTCTTTACTGCATCATCTTTAATCTCTGGAGTGATAACGCTATCAGGCAAAGAAGCATAGTCAATACTATCGTCTCCTCCCTCTATATAGTTAGTAAAATTTTCACTGATGAAACGGTAGAACAATGTGCCTAAAACAAATTGTTTGAAGTCCCATCCATCAACAGCCCCACGCACCTCATTGGCTATTTTCCAAATCTGAGATTGCAGTTGTTCTCTTTGCTGTATGCTTGTCATTTTATATGGTTCTTGCTAATATATTATTAATGAGATAAAATTCACTTGCTCTTATTGATAAGTTCTCTCCGTTCAATATTTAATAGTTCCGCTATTCTTGAAAGAGTAACCAAATCAGGCTGTGAAACATTGGTACACCATTTTGATATTGTTGATGGATCTTTCCCCAACTGTTCTGCCAGCCACTTCCCTGTTTTCTTCTTTTCTACCAAAACCAGCTTAAGTCTATTTATATCTTCCATATCAATCATTAAATTGAACTATATACAAAGATAATGAATTAATTTGATTTGATAATAAAAGTAACTCACTTTTTATTTTGCGCATATATTTCCCGACTTTGGAGGGAAATATTTTAGCAAGTAGTTTTGAGGCACCGGAAATATTTCCGGTGCCTCAAAACACAACTTGCCATGTTCGCTTGAACATAAAAATCAAGATGAAAAAGCAGATAATATTTATCTGTAATTTAATGCCACAAAACTACAATTTAAGTGATATTTGTAAAAACGAAATAGGAGCAGCTTGGGCCTTAGAAGGAAAACGAGTATTACCATTTATTCTGCCCGGAACTTCGTTTAAGCAAATGGGGTTTCTTAATGTAGTCAAACAAGGTGCATCTATCACGGAAAAGAGAAAATTAGATGAACTTTATCAAGAATTGTGCGACAACTATGATATGAAGCCTAATTGGCCATCTTTTAATAAAGCAAAAGAAGATTTCATCAATTCAATTACGACGATATAATATCATTTATTCAATAATATACCCTTTCGAGTATATTTTACGACAAAAAATCACAGATTATACCCTAAGAGGTGTAAATATAAATTATTTCACTATTTTTGCACCCAAAGAGGTATAATATGCAGACAACATTATCGAGATACATAAAAGCTATGCGCAAGCAGCATCGGCTGACGCAGGTCGAACTGTCCGAGAAATCGGGCGTGGGACTGCGGTTCGTACGTGAGTTGGAACAAGGGAAACCGACGCTGCGGCTGGACAAAGTCAATCAAATTCTCAATCTGTTCGGAGCCGAGGTCGGAGTGGTGCCGATGACAAAAACGGATGACCGATGAAACAGGCAGCCATTTACCTCTACGACCGCAAGGCGGGACTATTGACCGAGGACGAAACCGGTTACACGTTCCGCTACGATGCCGACTATCTCCGCCTGCCCGACGCCGAAGCGGTCAGTCTCACGCTGCCGCTTACGGAGCATATCTATCGCGACAAGGTGCTGTTCCCGTTCTTCGACGGATTGATTCCCGAAGGGTGGCTGCTCGACATTGCCGAAAAGAGTTGGAAAATCGACAATCACGATCGAATGTCGCTGCTTTTAGCCTGCTGCAAAGACTGCATCGGTGCAGTCAGTGTCGTACCCATCGAATCAAAGGAGGAGTAACATGGAGCGTTGTTTATATTGCTACAAAGAATTAGCCGACGGCGAGCGTGATTTCCACAAATCCTGCTCCAAGAAGATTTTCGGCACTCCCGAAGCTCCTTTGCTCCCCTACACGCGCGCCAATATCGCGGAACTTGCCTGCGAGGTAATCCGTAACCAGACGACGCTGACCGGAGTGCAGGCGAAGCTGTCGCTCGATATTGCCAAAGCGGGCAAAGGCACCCCGGAACGCTTCACGATCGTCGGTCTGTGGGGCCGCTATATTCTCAAACCGCAGACCGAACATTATCCGCATTTGCCGGAGTTGGAAGATTTAACCATGCACATGGCCGAAGCTGCCAAGATACAGGTCGTCCCCCACTCGCTCGTTCGCTTTGCCGACGGGGAGTTGTGCTATATCACACGCCGCATCGACCGAGGAGCGCACGGCGAAAAGTATCCGATGGAAGACCTCTGCCAGCTCTCCGAACGACTGACAGAACACAAATACAAAGGCTCCTACGAGCTGATCGCCAAAACGATTATGTGCTATTCAGCTACCCCGAAACTGGATGTCGTCAATTTCTGGGAACAGATGCTGTTCTCGTGGATCACCGGCAATGCCGACATGCACCTCAAAAACTTTTCGCTGTATAGCCTAAATCCGGGTGTTTATGGGCTGACACCGGCTTATGACCTGCTATCGACAGCCCTCGTTTTACCCGAAGACACCGAGGAATTGGCATTGACGCTGAACGGCCGCAAACGCAAACTCCGCCGCAGCGATTTCGTGCAGGCAATGACGGCTTCGAGCATGGACGAAAAGGTAATCGGCAACCTATTCAAGAAGTTCATCAAGGCTATTCCGAAATGGGACGAATGGATCGACGTTTCGTTCCTGCCCGACGAGATGAAAGGCAAATACAAAGCGCTTATCGCAGAAAGAATCAAACAACTAAAATAGCGACATTACATCCTGCCGGAAAAATAATTTCATCCGAAAATCCGTCAAAAAATAATTTGCCGCATATTTACAACGAGGCCGGCTACCGACACACGCAACGATATAACAAGCAAATAATTAGCGTTTTACATATCATTTCTGCATCGGCAAGTGATGGCTTGGAAATAGCCATAAGCAACCATAACTATTTAGAATAAAGTCGCTGTATATCAGCGACTTTTCTATTTTAACGTTTTCCAATCCGTATTTGGAGATAACGGTTTTTATCCATATTTTTCTATCATATTTCTACCGCGACAGAAATTCACGGTTAGCCCGAATGTCACAGTGACGCATTAGTTGACGTGTGTTGACAATGGTTTACATGTGTTGACAAAATTCGGGAGAAATAAGGAGAAATTATCCCCAATGTAAAGGAGGAAAATATGGAAATAAGAAAGATTTGTCAATGGTGCGGAAAGCCATTTATAGCTCAAAAGACAACAACCTGTTATTGTAGCCATCAGTGTTCCAATCTTGGCTACAAGGAACGCATCAGGGAACGTAAGCGACAGTTGAAGCGATCACAGAAATTATTGCAACCTCGACAAGCAGCCGAGGGGCAGGATTTCTTCTCTTTTGCCCAAGCCGCAAAGCTGATGGGTGTTACCCGGCAATACATCTACAAACTGGTCAAGGAATCTAAACTGCGGGCCTCCCGTCTGAGTGGGAAAAAGTCGCTCATCCGCCGTGCGGACATCGAGCTGATAATGAAGACCAAGCCTTACGAACGCATCATGCCCAAAGAGGACTTTGACATCACCGAATATTACACCGCCGAGGAGATTGCACAGAAATATAAGGTCAATGCCAAATGGGTATGGACTTATACACGACAGCACAAGGTCCCGAAAGTGAGAATCCGCCAGTTCAACTATTACAGCAAGAAACATATTGATGCCGCCTTTGCCAAATATGAGGTGGACTCCGACCTGACGGAATGGTACACTCCCGAAGATATTCAAGAGAAATACGGCATGACACGTGTCGCCATCCGTTCGCATGTCTACCGCAACAATATCCCATCGAAAAAAGAACACGGGCAGATATTCTACTCCAAACTCCACTTCGATCTTTCCAAGACTGCTGAACAGGAGAGCAAGGTGGAATATTACACGGTCAAAGAGGCAATGGAAAAATTCAAACTCTCTCGTGACTCGGTGTACGGTATTTTGCAGTTCCACCAGATTCCCCGAGAGAAGAACGGGCGCTTCGTCCGCTTCCTGAAAGTGGACTTTGACCGGGTAATGGGTGTCCGCAAGTAACCTGATTATAGGCTACCGTAAATTATTCCAAAATTAATCTTCACTGAAGGTGGTCTGCATGGTTACATTACAGTGATTTGCCAGCGAATTAATAACAACCATAAAAAATATAACATTATGAACGATTGTAAAACCGTAACATTAAGAACACGTCCTTTGAAAAACAGGATGCTGTCGTTTTATCTGGATTATTATCCTGGGTATAGAGACAAGGAAACAATGAAAGTTATCCGTCATGAATCGCTTGGCATTTATATATATGCCAATGAAGAACAAGCGGGAACAGGACTTCAACGAGGTAATGGCCGAGAAGGCTGAAGCCATCCGTTGCCGCAGGTTCGAGTCGGTAGTGAATGAACGGTATGATTTCTTCGACAAGTACAAACTCAAGGCTGATTTCCTGGAGTATTTCCGTAATCAGCTCCGTAAACATGACCCAAAGTGGGAATTTGTCTATCTCCATTTCAGCAACTTCGTGCATGGAAAATGTACTTTTGAGGAGCTCGACATTGATCTCTGCAACAAGTTCCGTGAGTACCTGTTGACGGCAAAGAAACTCAAGCGTAACGGACACATCACACGAAACTCCGCATCGGGATATTGGTCTACATTCAGGGGACTTCTGAAAATCCTCTAACGTAACGGGCTGATCCGCACCAACGTCAACGACTTCCTCGAAAAGATCGAGACCGAGGACGTAGTCAAAGATTATCTTTCAGTGGAAGAACTCTACATGCTGGCCGAGACACCTTGCAAGAAGCCCGTACTGAAGACGGCATCCCTCTTCTCGTGCATGACCAGCCTGCGCATCAGCGACATCCTCGCCCTCTGCTGGGAGGACATCGTGGACTATTCGGCCGGTGGCAAGTGCGTACACATCGTCACCAAGAAGAACCGCTCCGAGGACATCATCCCCATCAGCGAGGAAGCACTGGACCTGATCGGCTACAGCCCTGACAAGCGGGGAATGGTATTCAAGGGGTTACAGCGCTGCTGGACACAGACCTACATGAAAGGATGGATCCGTTCGGCTGGAATCACCAAGAAGATCACATTCCACTCCTATCGTAGAACATTCGCTACGCTGCAAGCGGCTGCCGGAACGGACATCCGCACCATACAAAGCATGATGGCTCACAAGAGTATAACCACAACTCAAAGGTACATGAAAGTAGTGGACAGCAACAAGCGTGAAGCCAGCAAGAAAATCACCCTGACACGGAAAGACTGACAGGCATTTTGACCACCTGTTTTAGCGGATATAGTTTGATTTTGAGCGAAAAATCGGACTATATCCGTAATTTTGTGTAAAATCGGAAGATTATAACTCATTATTTATCAGCATCTGGAATAACGCACATAACTTTGGCGTACAGTAATTCCAAATAGTGATAGAAGATGACAAATACAGAACAAATCCGAACTAAGAAAATAAGTTTTATCCTTGCGCTATCCGTTATCATTTTTGCGGCCATAGCCACTTATTTTACCCTTTGCCATGACATCAACATCATGCGCATAACAACTCCTGTAATTCTCGGACTGGCGATGGCCATCATATTGTGTGGAGTCCTGCAGAAATTTTTCTATAATTGGCTGACGAAAAATCCCATCCAATTCTCTTTTGGTGAACAATCCTCTCCTGTTATAGAATCAGAGAGCACCACAGAGCCTGTTTGTATTGCCGAAACACTCCCTACTGAACAACCGGCGGATACTTCTGAACAGGAGTATTCTCCATCCCTACAATCAAATCAAGAGCCTGTCGTCCCCGATTGTTCCAATGAATCTCATTTGGAAAAGTATGATTTCATTCTGGAAGAACTCAAAGAGAAAGAATTGAAAAGGCAAGTAAAGGTTATGGATGCGATTCGGGAATATGTAACCATCAAGACTGCCCCCTATCTCTCCAAAGAGGCTATAGCGACTCTCATTTCCAACATTGAGTACATGGCTTGTGATCAGCCGGAACTCTATAAACCGATTCGTTCCAATATTGACAATCCGCTACGGTCACCGGGACTTCGTCATCTGGCGTGGAATGTAGGTGAACGATTGAGAGTACCATTGGCGAAAAGAGTCGTATTTATCAAAGAATCATTTCCATACGAACTTGAAAACGCGAGTCATGAATATCTCAGACTTAATTTGCGGGATCAGGTAGCAAGTCAGATTCCAATTGATGTACCTGAAAAGGGAGACTATCACTTCCATTTGGAAACAGATAACGATGAGTCGTAATAAAAAACGTATGCAGATGAAATAATTAATC